>Ga0210384_10000527_pt1 | contig 58010 bp, 44 predicted proteins | sample IncBWH2MmetaG_FD_160574 | JGI IMG/M metagenome (GOLD analysis project Ga0210384, IMG submission 160574) | Forest soil microbial communities from Barre Woods Harvard Forest LTER site, Petersham, Massachusetts, United States - Inc-BW-H-2-M | ecosystem: Environmental > Terrestrial > Soil >...
CGCTGCTGCGCCCTCGCGCTCCGCTCGCGCTACCCGGCGCTCGCTTCGCGCTCACCCTCTATCTAAGGACTCCGCAACGCTCCATTTCGTTCCGCTGCTGCGCCCTCGCGCTCCGCTCGCGCTACCCGGCGCTCGCTTCGCGCTCACCCTCTATCTAAGGACTCCGCAACGCTCCATTTCGTTCCGCTGCTGCGCCCTCGCGCTCCGCTCGCGCTATCCAGCGCTCGCTTCGCGCTCAGCCTGTGGATTCGTTGTCTTTCGTTTTGCAGCGTCCTGCGCCTTCGGCAGAAGTGCACGCGTAAATCTCTGGGCGGCGGCCGGTCTTTTCTTCGTAGGCATCTGCAATCGTTCGCTGCAGGTGCATTATGGCCTCTTCCTTGACCAGGCTGATGGTGCAACCACCAAACCCTCCACCCGTCATGCGGGAGCCGTAGACGCCTTCCTGCTTTGTAGCGATTTCTACCATGATGTCGAGTTCAGGACAACTGACTTCGTAGTCATCGCGCAAACTACGATGTGAGTCGGCCATAAGACGGCCAAAACCGCTTAGATCATTACGTTGCAGAGCCAGGGCCGCTTCCGTAACGCGCTGGTTTTCTGTAACCACGTGGCGGCAACGGCGGTAGAGAACTTCGGTAAGCCGGGCGCGGTGGCGGTCGAGCTCCACCAGGGTAATATCACGCAAAGATTGAACTCCGGGAATCGCCGCAGCAAGCAGCCGGACACCTTCTTCGCATTCAGACCGGCGGACGTTGTATTCCCCGCCGGCCAGGTGGTGGTTCACCATAGTGTTGCAAATCAGCAGGCGGATATCTCCATTCAATGGCAGCAGCCGGTAATTGAGAGAGCGGCAATCGAGCACCAGCGCGTTACCCGTCTGTCCGAAGCAGGCAATGAACTGGTCCATGATTCCGCAGCGTGCGCCTACGAACTCGTTCTCCGCTTTCTGGCAAAGTTTGGCCAGATCCTTGCGGTCAATCTGCAATCCAGATGCATCCAGCAAAGCATAACCAGTGGCAACCTCGATGGCCGCAGAAGAACTCAGACCCGCACCGATGGGAATATTGCTTAAAACCGCCAGGTCCGCGCCGCGAAGCCTATAGCCTGCGTTCTGCAATACCCAAGCCACACCGCGGATGTAGTCGCTCCAGTGTTGCGTGGGAGCGTTGTTGTCATCGAGAGACAATTCGATGGTTTCATTGTAGTTGGCAGAATGCACAACCAATCGGCGGTCATCGCGCGGAGCAATAGCAACACAGCAAGAGAGATCAATGGCGGCGGGCATAACAAATCCGTCGTTGTAATCGGTATGCTCGCCAATAAGGTTTACCCGTCCAGGTGCGCGGTAGAGCGTGGGGGAAACGCCAAAGATGACGCTAAACTGGGCTTTGAGCGCAGTCCACGGATCTATGCGTTGAGCTAGCGATGATGTTGTCATGGAGTTTAGGGATGTGCCGCATCCTTTTTCTGAGGTGGAGAAGGCAAATTGGCGGTTTCTTCCAGATCCTGCGGCACAGCGCGCTGCCGGCCGAGCAGGAGCATTCCCAGCCCAAATACCAACAAAACCACCCCCCAAAGCAGATTGATATTGATGCCCAAAGACCGCTCGTAGAGCGCTTGATTACTCAAGGCGCCAAACACAGTCAGTACTATCCCAAACAACGTAAACAGCACGCCGATCGGCAAACGTATATCCAGTCGCATTGTGCAGAAACCTTCCTTTAGATTCCTTCTTACTGAAAAACTCTTACCAAAATATAAAATTCAGTATCGCTGCCCCGCCCAGCACACAGACCGCCAGCAAGACTGGCCGTTGATACCACTTCAGATGCTCCTGCGCCGGGCGCTGGGTCAACGAATATACCAACCCCTTCAACTCTTCTTGGTTGCGCGGCTTGGTTGCCAGACCGATGATAATTGTGATGACAAAACAAGACGTCCAGGCGAATATTGCCGCCCAGAAGTTCTGCGCCACCTCGCTTGGGTAGATATGCACAACGTGCAACCAGCCGCCTTTCACACCGGCTACAATTACTTTTCCAATCACTTCTACAATCCGGCATAGCCCAGACGGGTGGAGATTACATGAGCGCCTTTTTTGACCGCCGCGGCGAAAACCCGCGCCTTCTCGGCTGTAATCCTCGTAATCGGACCACTGGTACTGATGGCTGCTGTGACCTTACCGCCCTCGTCAAAAATAGGGGCGGCCACGCAGCGGGCGCCCAAAACCGCCTCTTCATCATCCATGGCATAACCACACTGGCGGATCTTGGCGAACTCTTTCTTAAGACGCGCCGGATGCGTGATGGTATGTGGTGTGAAACGTTCCATGGTGCGGGAATCGAACATCTCTTCGATATCTTCCGCAGGCAAATAAGCAGCGATGGCCTTGCCCAAAGACGTGCAATAAATAGGACGCCGGGAGCCAATCTGCGAAGCCAGACGGAACGTGTGCGAGCTCTCAATCACATCCAGGTAGAGAAGCTCGTGACCGTCAAGAATTCCCAGGTTCGTGGTTTCGCCGGTGACCTGCCAAAGCTTTTGCAATACCGGGCGGCTGATCTTGCGGAGCGTTTCTTCGTAATTGATTCCCGCCCCCAGGCGTGCGAGCTTGGGACCAATGACGTAAGCACCCGCATCATCCCGGAAAAGATAACCTTCACTCTCCAGATGTGCGAGGAAACGATAAGCCGTGCTCTTGTTAATGGTGGTAAGCCGGGCAATCTCTTTCAACTGCAACCCGGTGGGGGCGGCGTGCAGAGTGTCTAGAATTCTCAGCACTTTCACCACAACCCCTACGGGCGCAGACTTCGATTCTCTCTGACGAAGCATCGGATGACCTCCTAAAGTGCGGGCGTGAGCCATACAATCAGTCTCTTCCACCCCATGCCTCCAGTTCCGCAATGCGAACCTTCGGCGATGCACATTTTACCTCATAAAACGTTTTATTAAATGAAATAAGAGTTTTCAATATTGGATTCTACCCGAAAATCGGCCTAATGTCGCGCCTGCATAGCACAAATTAATAAATGTTCTCCCTGGGAGAAGTAAACGTTTTATCTTATGAAGTAAACGTTTTCATAGTGAATTCTATCCCACAATTTGTTATAGGTCTCTGCCGAATTGACTGAGACCGCATTTCATCAAGAAATACGGCGTTCCGCCGCATCTGGCCGGACCAGGACCCGCAAGATTGCTTCCCTGCTCTGTTAAGATAACTACGCTTTGAATATCTCGCTCTTCATTGCCTGTTATAACGACACTTTATTTCCTGAAACTGGCATAGCCGTGGTGCACGTGCTTGAGCGTCTTGGGCAAACCGTTGATTTTTCCAGGGCACAGACCTGCTGCGGACAGATGCACTACAACAGCGGTTACCAGAGTGAAGCGCTTCCGCTGATGCGAAAGTTCATCGAAACCTTCCGCAATGCGGAAGCTGTTTGTATCCCTTCGGGCTCATGCGTAGCAATGATTCGCGAACAGTATCCCCGCATTGCCGCCGAGACCGGGGACCGCAAGCTGGCTGCTGAGGTTAATACATTACTGCCCAGGGTCTACGAATTTACAGAGTTGCTGGTGAACAAGCTGGGAATTGAAGATGTGGGCGCGTTCTATCCTCACCGTGTTACCTACCATGCTTCTTGTCATTCGCTGCGCGGCCTACATATTGGTGACATTCCACTGCGGCTTCTGCGCAACGTGCGCGGGCTGGAGTTGGTAGAGCTGCCAGAGTGGGACCAGTGCTGCGGCTTTGGAGGCACCTTCGCGATAAAAAATGCGCAGACATCGGCCGCCATGCTCGCCGACAAAATGAAAAACATAATCGGTACTGGGGCGCAGGTATGCACGGCAGGCGATAATTCATGCCTGATGCACATCTTCGGAGGCCTGCATCGTGAACAGGCCAACGTAAAGACCGTACACATTGCTGAAATCCTGGCTTCTACGGAAAACGCCTCGACAGAAAATGCTTCAACCGAAGAAGCCTCTACCCAGAAAGTTTCAACCGGGAAAGGCAGCAAAGAATGACGGTTCGCATAGGATGGTCGGCAACCGCGCCTGATTTCCAGGACGCAGCCAAAGTCTCTCTGGGCAATGCGCAACTGCGCCGCAACGTGAAGTATGCGACAGATGTAATCCGCGCCAAGCGGGCCAAGGTTGTGGGTGAGATGCCCGATTGGGAGCAGCTTCGCCAGGCGGGCGGCGACATCAAAGCCCACACCATGCGCCATCTCGACCGCTATCTGTTGCAGTTTGAAGAAAACATGACGCGCGCCGGCGGGCAGGTGCATTGGGCGCGTGACGCCGATGAGGCCAACCAGATTGTCCGCGGCCTTATTGGGCAGTACGGTGGGAAAGAGGTCATCAAGGTTAAGACCATGACCTCTGACGAAGTTCAACTGAACCGTGATCTTGAAGCGCACGGGATCACTCCCTATGAAACCGATCTGGCCGATATGATCCTGCAGCTTTCGCAGGATAAGCCCTCGCACATCGTTGTGCCGGCGCTTCATAAGAACCGCTTCGAGGTGCGCGAGATCTTTAAAGAGAAAATGCATCTTCCCGAATTGGGAGATCAGCCGACTGACCTGACCGACGCAGCGCGTCACTATTTACGGCAAAAGTTTTTGACGGTGAAAATCGGATTCAGCGGAGCAAATTTTGCCGTGGCGGAGACCGGCTCTTTGGTCGTAGTGGAATCGGAAGGCAACGGGCGCATGTGTCTTACCTTGCCCGATGTGCTTATCAGCCTGGTTGGAATTGAAAAGATCGTACCTACCTTTCAGGACCTGGAAGTATTTCTGCAAACCCTTCCGCGCTCAGCAACTGGCGAGCGTATGAATCCCTATACTTCCATATGGACGGGCGTCACACCCGGCGACGGTCCACAGGCAGTGCATGTAGTTCTGCTCGACAACGGACGCACCGCGGTCCACGCCGACCCCATCGGACGCCAAACCTTACATTGCATCCGCTGCGCCGCCTGTCTGAATGCCTGTCCTGTGTATCGCCAGACCGGAGGTCATGCCTACGGCTCAGTGTATCAGGGCCCGATCGGCGCCATTCTGACGCCGCAACTTCAATCCATGGAACACTCTCAGTCGCTGCCCTATGCGTCTTCCTTGTGTGGCGCTTGTTATGAGGTCTGCCCGGTCAAGATCGATATCCCCGAGGTGCTGATCCACCTTCGCGGTAAAGTCGTGCGCGAAAAGCGCAGGCACCTGGGCGGCAAGCTCGATCTGGAAAACCTGGGCATGCAGGCCATGACGTATATCTTTGCCGATGCGAGACGGCTGGAAGCAGCACAACGCATGGCCCGCATTGGACAGTGGCCGTTTGTGCACAAAGATATGATTACCAAATTGCCGGGAATGCTGGCGGGATGGACTGCGGCGCGCGACCTGCGTCCTATCCCCAAACAAAGCTTCCGGGAGTGGTGGCGTAAGCGCGAGAGGAAGCCCAATGCCTGACGCCAACTCAGCAAGAGAAGAGATTCTGGCGCGCATTCGTAGTTCGAACCCGCCGGATAGCGATGATACCCGGCTCATTCAGGAATGGATGGCCATACGCCGTCCCTTTCGGCGAAAAGGCAGGCTCGATCCTGAAGATCGCCTGCAGTTATTCGAAGACCGGCTCAATGACTACGGCGCGGGCGTACACCACGCAATCTCTCAGACCGAATTGCCGCAAGTGATTGCGGCAGCGATACAAGCCCGTGGAAAGCGCAAGATGCTGGTTCCGCCTGAGTTCCCGCAAGCATGGCTTCCCCAAACCATCGAAGCCATTAGAGACAACCAGTTGAGCCATGACGCTCTTGATCAATGCGATGGTGTAATCACCGGCTGTACACTCGCTATCGCCCTAACCGGCACCATCGTGCTGCAAAGCGGACCTATGGAAGGACGCCGTGCCCTCACCCTGATTCCTGACTATCAGGTATGTGTTGTGCGTGCCAACCAAATTGTTGAATTTGTGCCCGAAGCCCTGGAGGAGCTGCACTCGATGGGCACAAGACCTATAACTTTTTTCTCCGGCCCCTCGGCTACTTCTGATATTGAGATGACTCGCATCAAAGGGGTGCATGGCCCCCGCGTGCTCGACGCAATCATCTTCACTTAAATAAGATTTGCTTAAACAAGATTGCTAAACAAAGATTTTTCGCGCATGTTTCTCACTCATCGCATCTAAAAGATGAGTAGAGGCCACTTCTATGAAACATGCATTCTCTGTTTTGATTCTGCTGCTGGCTCCGGTCGCTCTGTTCTCGCAAAACCAAACATTACAAGCTGAGAAGTTCCAGACCGGCAAAGTTTTAGCTGTAGTCGAGCACCCTGAAGGCCGTGTCTTCGACTGGGTAAACCACGGCACCGCTCCAATTTACGATGGGTATGCTTTCTATGACATCAATGTCCAGTTGGATAACAAGTGTTATGTAGTGCGATACGAATCCCAGACGGGGTACTACCCTTCGGCCTGGCAGCCAGGTAATGAAGTTAAAGCCCGTATCGAGAGTGGACGGATTTATCTTCAGCGCTATGACAGCGCTGAAGTACCAACCAGTATCTTGAAGCGCTGCCCTGGCCGACACTGAAATAAAAAAGGCGCTGAAGGAAATTTCCTTCAGCGCCGGTTCACCGGGCTAACGGTATTTACTCTTCATCTTCGTCCACGCGGACCCGGCCAATGAAGGTACCCCAATCGGCCAGTACCGTACGAACACCACCTGGAATGTATTCTGTCGCAAACCAGATATTGTTTTCATCAACCACAGCGGCGGCGGTGTAGTCGCCCCAGCGTCCGCTTCCAGCTCCGCCGAAGGCAAAATAGCCGCTAAATCCGTCTTCCGGCGCCACACCGGCTGCCGCGATCCGTACCGGGCCAGTTCCGCTGTGGCTGATACGGGCAAAGGCGGTGCTGGGAAAGAAATCATGGCCAGAGAGAGCAAACGCGATGATGCCGCGGCCATCCTCCCCGATCGCGACCGACGGGTACATGACGTTTTCGCCCTGGACGCTGATGTATCCCTGGTGGCGTACCTCCGCTTGCAAAGTATTATCGTCAAAGCGAGGACGGACCCTAAACCAAGCTATGCCGGCCTTGCAGTCAGACTCAAATCCGGTAACGCAGTTTGGCCCCTGGCTTACCGAGGTCGTCAACGCGCCCCACAGCTCACCGTCAACTAACATTACCTGATTCATGCGCTGGTCATTGGTGGCAACCAGTTCTTCAGGTTCGCCCAACGCGGTTCCCAAAGGAGTGGGCCCGGCCTTTTGTTCAGCGTCATTCGGTACACCGAAGGTCTCGCTGGAAATGACGACGTGATTGAGTGTGAGATGCGGTGAGTTCGACCTCAGGCTGCGAGTATTAGAGAGGCTCCACACAGCCAACCGGTTGTCGAACAACAGCGTGATGTTAGGAACGCTAAGCAGGAACTCGACGCCCCGGGAATCATCATCTTCAGAATCGTGGGAGCGCACGACTGCCGGCTGAAGTGAAAATGGGATGCCTTCGGGGAAAGGAAGATTATCCAGATGCACAACCGCAGGAGCATCGCCTTCAGCGAGTTCTTCTTTCCCAAGAGCATAGATCTGTGCACCGTTGAATCCAACACTTAATCCAAATTCGTTGGTGCTGATGAAAATGCCGTCCGCATTCGCGCCCAGCAGTGGCTGGTCTCCAAAACAAGGGCAATTGGGATGGCTTGGAGTACCGTTGGTTCCGTCGTCCGTGACGTCAATGCTAAATAGATTGAACAGACCTGTTGGATCGGGAGTCTTGCTCACGGCGAGAAGAAGGTGGCTGTGTTTCTGGGTAGCGCCAGTCGCCGGATTGGTGTCAATCTCAAGGATGGTCACAAACCAACGTCGTGTCTGTGGATCGAAGTAAGCTTTAGGGTCGGTGAGCGAATCCCCAAAGACCGGAGGGCTGGAACGAATGATCGCCGGCGTGCGTTTGAAGAACTGATTGACCGGTGTGGGCCCTACCAGCAAAGCATGGGTGCGTTGGTTATAGACAGCTAACGCATCATTCACGTCCTCCAGGATGAATCCATTGCCTGCTGCCAAACCCTGGTCCGGAGGTTCAACGCTGAACTGCGTGTTCTTATAGATGCCGGTTCCGGCAGTCCGCTGGTCGAAATGCGATATGCCATTAAAGCCAAAAGAATTGGCAGCAGGAGCGGGCGCGCCTTGTGGGACCGGCCCTGGAACAGTTAAGACAGCGTTCGGGACCGTTGGTCCGACCCGACCGTCAACCTCGTGCGAGGGCTTCGAGAAAAGATCGTCAGCAACGGGCGCCCCTGATAGAGGAGAACTCAGTGCGGTAACACCGTCCGACGTTAAGTTTTGGTTTTGGGCCGCTGCCATTGAAGCCAGCAGCACTATGGAAAACAACAGCATAACTACTCGGGGGGATTTCATTTGAGGCTCCTTAGAAGACATTCAAGTGGTTCTCGGGGTAAAGACGTACCGTGAAGCTGTACGCCTACTTAAGAAGGGTCCGTGAAGAGATACATTAAGCCAGTAACTACTATTGTGGGTAGTAGTTCTAAACGAGGAGCATACCAGTGTCAAGCTGGAAATTGGCCGATGAACTGCGCGCCTAATGACGCTAGAAGCAGCAGTGTCGTATGCCGGGACGCTATATTAATTCTGCACACGCTGCGCATTGCGCAAAAAAAGGTGCTGAAGGAAATTTCCTTCAACACCGATTGTTTCTGCAGAAATCCTTCAAGACACCAAGAATCTCTTGTTATTCGTCATCCCCGCCTTCGTGAGCACGCGTAAGCCGCAGGGCATTGACCGCATCAATGAGACCGAAGCCATCATAGATCTGGTATCCCCGATCGAGATCATTGAGGAATACTCCCGTCAAGGCATCCGAGTCGTGGTCACGGTCTCCTTTGGACGAAAGTTTTGCGGTCACCGTTGCTCCTCCCATCTCATCGCCGGAATTGCCGCCGAATTCGACCACGTTGCCGCTTACGTTGGCAAAGTCACGGTCAACCCCAAACGTCAGCGACTGGCCGGAGGTAAATCCGCTGAAGTTCAGCGTCACCTTTCCCGAGGGGGTGGCGGGTGTGGAAGAACTGATGACCGGATCGGTCGTGGTTCCCACATGTACCGGATGCGCCACGGGATCGAACAACAGTCCCGTTCCAGTCAGGTCAATGGTGAGAGAGTCGAGAGTCTGGCCGGACCTTCTGGAGTGGAAGGTCACCTTGAAGAAGTTATCACTCAATCCAACAGCTCTTAGATCTTCGCCTGTTGCAGTCACAGTTACGGTCGCATCATTGTTGGCAGCAACAGCTTCACTGAAGAAGAGGTCACTGTCCCGCGGCGGCGCCGAATCTTTCAAGATCCTGCTCACGCGCCTAGGTGAGATAGATCCCGGGCCTCCGGCCTTCTGAATGACCAGCGCCGCGACTCCGGCAGCATGCGGAGCAGCCGCACTAGTTCCGAAGAAGTTGGGGAAACCATCTGGCAAACCAACGATAGCCTCATAATCATTGCCTGGCCCTTCCGGGAAGAATGTTGTGTTAACACCATCCACCGCTGCGATGTCCGGCTTCTTGCGGATTTCAGGAGTGGCCAGCCGGTTTCCGTTCTTGTCGAACACGATCGTGGCCGGACCGGGTGAGCTGAAGCCTTCGTAGGCTGGCGTGAAGCCGTCAAATGCCGGATCAGTGTCGTAGACGTAAGCAGCGACGCCATTAGCTCCGCGCGCTGCAGGATGTCCAAAGGTAAGGGGGGTCTGCGCCGTTATCACACCATTGAAATCAATCACATTGCCAAAAGCCACATACTTGATGCGCTTGGCCAAGTGGGTGCCCTTGCCGGTTCTGGCAACTACCATAAGCAGCTCGCCAAAGGTGCCCGGCCCGCCGCCCGAGTTCAAAGCAAAGAGCTCCAGAGGCTGGTTGGTAGCGAAGTTATCGTCACTGACGGCAAAGACGAAGTTTCCTGTGGCAGGGTCAAAAAACAGCAGGTTCAGATCGGTAGTAATTCCAGAAGGGCTCAAATCGAAAGGATCATCCCACTGGAAAGAAAAAGCAGTACCGTCGGCAAAAGCAAAATCTTGCGCAATGTTGACGCCGCCGGTGGCATCAAAGTTGTGGAACCCGCCGGTGGTATCAATGGCCGCAGGAACCGTACTCAGGTTCACGCCCAAGGCTGCCGGTGAGATGGTGCGCGCGGTTGCATCCGGAATAATGCGAAGGTCGGAGGCATATCCCTGTTTGGCCTCATTGCCGGCCGATGAAAAGTATGCCACTTTGTGTCCAGGCAGAGTGTCGCTGGTGGCGACGTCATCCACCGCCCGCGCCAGAATGCCATCCGAGAAAAACGGCTCATCAAAATACGCCACATCATCGACGATTACATCGGCATTGCAAGCCGGATTCGTACGAAGTGTGCGAATGTTGTTGGCGAAATCTACCTCGCTGCTAAACGCGGTGGCGAAGCAGAGCGAGGCATTCGGCGCCATGTCGTGCACGATTTGCGCCATACCACGGCCTTCATCTGTGCCCGGCCCAAATACCGTGGGATCGAGTTCGATAAGGAACTTGAGGCCTTCGCCGCCCGGAATCGCCGTCGTATTCGGCAGGTCGCCAGTACCTACGTCAGTGAGGGCGGTATCGGCGGCGCCACTGGTGTTAAAACTGTCGGAGAGAATGCCCACGGTAATGCCATCGCCGTTGAAGCCTCTTTTGTTCGCGAGGTCAGAGCGCAATACTACTGCTCCCTGCGAAGTTACCAAACCAACGTGGGTCACGGCGCGATGCGCAAGATGCAATGAGCTCACACCCGATGTGTGCGCAAGTTTTTCCGCTCCAGCAACTGGAAGATACGCGGAAATGACGCCATTACTGTACGCGGAATCTATCGCAACCACAGACCCGCCCGCGCCATTGATGAGGTTTTTAACGCTTGCCAGCGAAACGCTCCCATCAGCGTATACGTTCGTTAGGACTCGGTTCTGCGCATCCACATGAAGGCGGAAAACCCCTGTCGCCTTTTTGCCGCCTGCAACGCGGAGTTTTGTTTCGGCGTTCTTTAGATTAAGGCCGGGGGTAGTGCGCTCAAGCTCAATAAGCTCCCGCAAGCCGGACCCGGCATTGGCCACGGACTGCGCAGAAACAGGTTTCACAGCAAACACAAGCATGACCACGGCAGCCAGCGCCATGGCCATTCTTAAAGGAAATTTGCGCACAAGAACTGGGATGGTTTGCTTCATAAAATGTTCTCCATTCTTTGTCAAACCAGGCGGTCTCGCATATGCGCGGAGGAGACTTGCTGCCGGAGGGTCTTGGGCTGCATTACCTCGCACGGATGAGTTTTTGTGGCCATCCTAACGCGGATTGCTGGTTCGTAAGAGAATAAAGTCCTTTCATTCTCTGGGATAAGGTTAGGGTTTCGGGCTTGGTGTGACTTGCTTGGGACGACACCTCTAGCCCAGCTGCAAACCTGAGCTGAACAGAGCGCCCCAAGTATAACTGAAATTTATGGGGTTAAAACAAAAAATCTAGTTAGCTTTAGCCAGCAAAAAAACGGATTCCCTCTCCCCTTTTCGGAAAATAGAAAGCTTGGCGTGGATGGAAAATATTCCGTTCCTAACCTTGGCACAGTTGTGACCAGCAGTCCCCAACCGGCCTAGGGTACTGTCCACCCGAAGCCCAATTGAAGCAATTAACGTTAAACTAAAGACCCCATTCTAAATAACTGAAGCAAAACAGCTTATTTTCATTTTTAACCTTCTGTAACCGTTCCGACACTTCCAGATTAAGCCAGGTTGAACCATCCTGCCTCGATACGCGACGGCAAGTTGTGTCCAGGGCAAAGGTTTCTCAAGTTCTTGAAAACAGTTAAAAAATTACAAAGTCAACGGAGAACAACACGATGAAGAAAATAATAGTGACGAGCGTCGCCGCCGTTCTCGGCGTTTGCGCTCTATTTGTGGGGCGTCCCGCATTAAAGGTGCAGGCTGCTCCCCCAGCCGATCCGCACGCCGGCTTCACCCCATACACCGATACTTACAAAGTTCAGCATCCTTTTAACCTGCCCGAATCCGCCAGGTTTTCGGTTACCGCCGGTCCCACGTACAACGCGTGGATTTTTAAAGGTGACAAAGGCTTCACATCTACCACCAAAACTGGTCCTCGCACAGAAATGCGTTGGAACCTCGATTGGACGGTTAAAGAGCATATGTGGGAGGCCGACGTAAATATTGATCCTGGTTCCCAGGGCAGCGCCATCATGCAGGTTCATGCCACCGCGTGCGCCTGCGAGCCCATCTACGTGCAGGTGCTTCCCGGCGGAAACTTGCGCAATGATAACGGATCCACGATCATCGCCCCCGCCATGTGGGGTAAGTGGTTTCACATGCTGGTTGCCTATGACCCGGTCAGCGGCAACGGTCGCGTGTGGATCAATGGCAGTCTGGTGCTGACCCGGCACGATCCTCACCCGCTCTCGACCGTCTGGTATTTCAAGAACGGCGTGTACGGCATCACGGGCGCCAAATCGGAAACCCATTACAAGAACTTCAAGTTCTGGACGCGGTAACAATATCTTTTGGTTTCACTGAATAGAAGTTTTCAAATTTTGTATTGACTCGTCAATGACGAATACTTATTGTACGGGTCTCCGCACGACATGAAAACGTTTACAACAACGAACAACGGAGGAAACACAATGAAGCAAGTCATCAAGAGCGCCGTCCTTGGACTGGGCGTTTGCGCTCTACTCTTAGTAAACGCCAGCGCGGGCCCTCTCGGGCCAGGCAAGTGGACAGAGATCCATCCTGCTTTTACGGTGCAGAACCGGACGTCCGCACCGCTGGCCCAGCGTTACACGAATGTGGGCGGCGTTATCACCACGACGGTCTTTGCCGGCGAGCAGCGGGTAGAGTTGCGTTGGGCCTCATTTCCCAACGAGCATACCTTCAACCAGTTTGAAGCGGACATGATGTTTGACGCCGGCACCCAGCACACGGCCATCCATCAGATCAAGAGCAACACGGCGCATGAGCCTGTCTATCTCCAGGTGAACACCCCGGGCGTCATCCGCAACGGCGTCGGTCCGACAATAGCTTCGGGTATGGCCAACAAATGGTTCCACGTGAACTCAGCCTATAATCCTGCGACCCGCAAGTTTTTCCTGTGGATCAACGGTTCCCTGGTGTCGTCAGGAACCCATAATAATGTGGGCTTTGATTTCTATTTCAAGAACGGAACCTACAACAACGGTCTGCCGCCGGGCGGCAGATCGAGAGCAATGTTCAAGAACATCCATCACTACATGCAGTAAAACTACATGCAGTAAAAAAGGAGCACAGTAAACAATCCTCCCCCGTTACTTCAATCCTGGCCTGCCCTCTTGAGGGGGCAGACCAGATTTATGAATAGCAGCGAGTCATCATTATGATCATCTCTTCGACAGATGAGTTAATAAAAACTACGTTTGCGAAAGTGTTCAGCTTTGTATTTTCGAGGCACAGTCGTCCTCTGCTGGGCTGGCTTGCAGTTTGCAGTTTGGAGCTGGTAACTGTTTTTGTGTTGTTGGGATGTTCAGCATCGCAATCTGAAAAGCCGAACGTCAGCCTAGACGCGGCTACCTTCGCCGCGCCTACCGAGTTGACCGCCGCTCTAGCCGACCCCATCAACATTGATTTGAGGTGGAAAAACAACGCTACCCATGCCGCCGGCTACTTTGTGGAATACAGTCCCAATGCCGACAATGAATTCATCACCATCGCCGCAGTTCCTGCCAGCGAGGCCAGGTATCGCCATCCCAATCTCATGCCGCAGACCAGGTTCATCTTCCGTGTGCTCCCTTTTTTTGGAGAAGCTTCCAACATCGCCGAGATTACGACCGGGAAGAAGGGATCTCAACAAGCTCCCCGCAAAGGCATCAAAACTGGTCCATCATCGGCACCAACAGAAACCAGATATTCCGTCAAGTCTGCCTCAACTCTTGCTCAGGCCGCGCCTACGGATCTGAAGGCAACACTTGTTCCACCTGCCGGGGTAAAGTTGGAGTGGAAAGACCATGCTAAGGATGAAGATGGGTATTTGATTGAAATCAAGTCAGACCCAAATTCCGACTTCAAAGTCTCTTCTTTTTTGGATCCGGGCACTACGTCGTTAATTACCTATAACCTTCCTTACGAAGCCAAGTTGTCTTTTCGAGTCCGGGCTTTCTTTTACGGTCAGCCTTCCAATCTGGCTGAAAAGACCACAGGGCGTGAACCATCGGATCAAACCACTCAATCCCTGCCGTCAAACAAACCCTGAAAACCGGGTGAAGCTTCTTAGATTGGACATGGCTTGTATCAATTCCACAGTAATATAATTAATGTTTTCAACATGTACCGAATCCCGAGTTGTTTCTATTTTTGTTCCGTGGCTTTTTTCCTACTGGCTGGCACTTCTGTTTTTGTTCCGCCGGCGAAAGCACAGATCAACTCTGGCACCTTCCTATCCTCGAACGAAACAGAAAAATCTTCTTACACTTTAAGTGGCACGGTTGTGAATTCTGTGACCGGAGAACCGGTCAGCCGGGCGTTAGTGCAGATCAGTTCGAATCAGGCGCCGGTATTTCACCCACCCATGGGGGAGGAGGACGACCCAAACGCCTTTGACCCCGGTTACCGGCAGCGCACAATGCTTACTGATCGGGAAGGCCGTTTCAAATTCGAGGGGCTGCCGCAGATGCGAACAACCCTGATCGCGAGAAAACCGGGCTTCTTCAATCAACAGGAGCTGAATGAAGGCTGGCCTCGGGAAAACCACGTTGATGTTGGCCCGGATGCGCCTGCTGTGGTCATAAAACTTATACCGGAAGCGGTGATTACCGGACACGTTGTGGATGCCAACGGAGAACCGCTCGAAGGGGTGATCATAAGAATCAGCGGCTTGCTTAGGGCAAATGGCCGCAAACAGTTGCAGGCGCTACAGCAGGAGCAGGAGCAGCCACAAACCCTGGGCACAGATGAAGACGGCGAGTTTCGCATTGCCAACCTGGCTCCTGGCACATACTACCTTGCCGCTGTTCCTTACCCGATCCGCGATCAGCCCCAATTTGGGAGCAATCCGAATGTTGCCTATCCGGTCACTTATTATCCCGGGGTTGCGGAATTCTCCGAAGCCGAGCCCATTCGACTTGCGCCCGGCCAGCACGCGCAGATGGATTTCACGCTTCGACAAACACCAGTAGTTTCCGTTGCCGGCGTGATCACCGGCTATCCTCATGGACAGGAAGCGGACGTGCAATTCCTGAATCAATCTGGAGATGATGTGGCTCTCGAAAAGCAATTTGATCCGCAAACCGGCAAGTTCGAGGCGCGGATTGTCGCAGCCGGTCTTTGCACCATCAAGGCTGACGCCAAGGACACTTTCGAGCGTCTACTGCATGCAGAGCTCACAGTAAGCGCAACCACAAACGCAAAAAACCTGCGCCTCTCGTTGACGCCGGCACTATCCATTCCCATTGTGGTACGCGTGGAAACAACCAAATTCCAATCCGAACCCCAAATTGAGGGGGTTGGCACCATAGGAGGCAGCGTCGTAAGGGTAGGCTCTGTTCCAGCCTCCGTCAATCTTCATCCCATTGACATTGGCCATCCTGATCTTACCGCCAATGTTGAAGGCGGGCCGAGAAACCCGCTGCTTGTGCTGCGCAATGTCGAAGCCGGCAAATATAAGGTTGAGGTGGTTCCCAACAATTCGAACGATCTTTCCTTGTATGTTAAGTCTATCCAATACGGCGGCGCAGACCTTTTGCGGGAAGAGCTGACAGTAACGCCGGGCCAATCTTCTACGATGGAGATCGTACTGCGAGACGACAGCGCCACACTGAGTGGGACCGTGCAATCGCAGGAGAATGACGGGCAAGCGGCCGTGTTAGTTGTTCCCGACTATGCCCCGCTCGATCCGAAAATGACTGTTGCTGACGATCACGGTGACTTCCAGATTGATGGACTTGCTCCCGGTGAATATAAGGTGTTCGCCTTTGACCGTCTGGATGGACTTGAGTATTCCAATCCTGATGTTCTGAGCGAATATGCCTCCAAAGCGGCCCAAGTCAGCCTTCAGCCCAATGAAAAGACAACCGTCAGAGTTGGTCTGATTCCAAGAGGAGAGTAATCAGCTTGCTATCGAGATCCATTTGTCTCTTGTTTCTCACGCTTGGGCTGGCTGCGCAACAACCGGTTACGCCTGCGCCTGCTCCGGCTGCACCGCCTTCTGCTGCACCAAGTGGCTTTCAAATCAACGGCACTGTGGTCCACGCACTTAACGGTGAGCCCATTGCAGGCGCAGAGGTCGTGATTGCCTCCACCAGCAACCCAAATCAACTCCAGACCGCAGTTTCGGAAGCCAATGGGCACTTCTTGTTTAAGGACGTTGCTCCCGGCAAATATACCCTGGCGGCAAAGCACAGGGGATTTCCGCAGCAAGCGTTCGACGGGCACGGCCCCTTCTCTACAGGCATCGCAGTCGGACCGGAGAAAACCTCAGAGAATATTTTGTTTCGTCTCAAGCCTGAAGGCTCGATTTCCGGAAGGGTCACGGACGAGCAGGATGACCCGATACGTAACGCCGCGGTCATGCTGTTCGTTCGGCATTCCGATACCGGAGAGCGTACCACCGACCTCAGCATTCACGGAGCGACCGATGACCAGGGGTCCTACCACTTCGGCCATCTTCCCACGGGGACCTATTTCGTGGCCGTTTCGGCCAAACCTTGGTATGCGTACCACGATCCCTCGGGAAGCAGAGTGGCAAAGCTTGCCACAACTGACAATTCTGAACTCGATGTCGCCTACCCCATCACGTATTACCGGCAGACGATTGAACCAGAGGCGGCCACACCTATTACCTTGAGCTGGGGCGACCACCTCACAGCCGATATCAGCTTACGGGCCGTGCCCGCAATCCATTTGCGATTGAGCAATCAGAACCCGAACTCATCTCTTGGGATCGAGGGAGCGACGTTAAAACAAACTCTGATCGGGGGCAACGTGACCTTTGTGGAAACCCAAATTGAGAACATCTCCCCAAATGTGATTGAGATTTCCGGCATACCTCCGGGCCGTTACGACATGGGTGTGGAAACATCGAAAGAGAAAAATGGAGGGATAAGCACAAACTCCCGGCACCAGACTTTGAACGTACAAAGCAACGGCGCCGTGGATGCCGCTGTCGGCTCTGAACTCGCAACTGTCACCGGCGCCGTGATATTTGACGACCAGCACAACCCTCCGCAGGAAGCATCGCTTCAGTTTCACAACCGTGAGTCCGGCCAGCAGTTCGAGATTCCTGTCTCGCCCAAGGGAGAGTTTGATTCGCCGGAGGTCAGCCCGGGACACTACGACCTTATTCTGCTCAACTCTGAAGGGTTTATTTTGAAGAGTATCTCCGCCCTCAACGCCAAGGTGGTGGGCCAGTCGGTTGAAATCAGCGGCTCTGATCACGTCCAACTCGCGCTGGTAGCTTCCAAAGGAAACGGCCGGGTGGAAGGTGTGGTGCGACGCGACAACAAACCCATCGCTGGAGCGATGATTGTGCTTGTGCCGCAAGACCCGGCGAACAACTGGCCCCTGTTTCGCCGCGATCAGAGTGATAGCGACGGTACTTTCGAGCTATCCTCGGTGCTGCCTGGCAAGTATACGGTGCTGGCCATCGAGAACGGCTGGGACCTGGAGTGGGCAAATCCTGCGGTGCTGCAACCCTACATGTCAAAAGGTGAGGCCGTACAGGTGGAATCGAGCAGCAAAATCAGTCTTACCGTAAAGTGCTCCGTTGCAGATGGCAGTCCGGAAAAAGTCCATCCTGTGAAATAACCGGTAAAACTCAATAGAATCAAGGGTTTTTAACCTCTGAACCGCTTTTAACGTTAATACTCAATTAACAAAAATATTACATTTAAGTGACAAATCCCAGAACTTGCCTTTTCTATACTTCTCCCGCCACATTGATTTGAATGTGGGTGAACTTTTGATGAGCGTAGTTCCGCGCGAATCAAAAGGGAGGCTATAGCAGCCGCGTTTTGGCTGCGGAGCCTTTGGCTGTAAAGATGTTGAGTAAATAACTCGTCTCTTAATTCGTCAGGGAATTTGAGACAAAAAAGCGCTGCATTAAGTCAACTCGACTCCATTTTGTTCCAGGCTTTTGTACGTTGTCCCAACTTTTGTCACGAGGAGAATCTTAAGATGAAGAAACTTGTGTTAGTTGTTCTCTGTGTATTTTGCTTTGGCATGTTGTGCTCGGCTGCCGATAATGACGATAGTGTTTTCTTCAGGACGAGTCTGAACGGCCTGAATGAAACGTCGGTTGGGGGAGCCCCAATCAACACCCCCGCCACGGGCACATTTAAAATGACCGTTCACCCGGATGGCACCGTTACCTTCACGCTTACCTTTAAGAACCTGACTTCCATGCCCCTCTTTTCACACATTCACTTTGGCTTTCCAGCCGAGTCGGGGGGGGTGATGGTCTTCCTGTGCGGTGGCGACTCCCAGCCGGCGTGCCCTGCAGCCACCTCAGGGACGATAACAGGTACCATCACTGCAGCTAATGTTGTTGGCCCTACGAAACAGAACGTTACAGTCGGTGATCTCGTTACTGCCCTGCGGTTGGTGGGCGAGGGCGCGACCTATGTAAACCTTCACACTACGAATTTCCCTGGTGGTGAAATCCGCGGGCAGGTCCACTTTGCCGGCCGGCATGATTAAGTAAAGTCTTTTGTCTCTCTTTCACCAAGCCTCGTCTTCGGACGAGGCTTTTCTTTTACATTTCACTTTTGGGTTCAATTCTTAGCAAGGCCCATATTGGGTTTGCCGTAGCGGTCGACTTCGGCGAGAATAGAAGTTGCTCGTTACGTATACTTTGCATGAAGATTTTTACCTTTGACACCACGCTTCGCGATGGAAGCCAGGGCGAATCCATTTCCTTCTCCCTGGAAGACAAGCTCCTCATCGCGCAGATGTTGGATGAACTCGGTATTGACTACATTGAAGGCGGCTGGCCCAGCTCCAACCCCAAGGACAAGGAATTTTTCGTCAAGGCACGGGAGCTGAAGCTTCATCACGCCAAGCTTACCGCGTTCGGCTCTACTCGCACGGCAAAAAATACCGTGCAAACCGACCCAAGTGTTCTTGGATTGATCGAGACCGGCACGCCCGTGGTTTCCATTTTCGGCAAGAGCTGGGAGCTGCACACCAGGCGTGCGCTGGGCGTCACCGAAGAGCAAAACCTGCAATTGATCTCCGAGACTGTGCGCTTTCTTAAGGAGCATGGCAAGGAAGTCGTCTACGACGCCGAGCATTTCTTTGATGGATATAACGCCAATAAAGATTTCGCACTCAGAACGCTGGAAGCTGCCCAGAAGGCTGGGGCCGATGTTCTCTGCCTGTGCGACACCAACGGTGGAACGCTTCCCGGACGAATTACCGAGGTCGTGGCCGAGGTCCGCCGCCGATTCGACGGGATTATCGGTATTCATACGCACAACGATTCCGACGTCGCTGTGGCCAACACCCTGGCGGCCGTCGAGCAGGGCGCCACTCATGTCCAGGGCTGCATCAACGGATATGGCGAGCGCTGCGGCAATGCCAATCTCTGCTCCATCATCGCTAATCTGGAATTGAAGATGGGATACCAGGTCATCGGCACTGAAAAGCTTGCCCATCTCTCTTCCCTGGCCCGCTCAATTGCCGATGTGGCGAACCTGACCCCGCGTGGTGACCAGCCCTTTGTCGGCAAGAGCGCCTTTGCGCACAAAGGCGGCATCCATGTCAGCGCCATTCTTAAAGACTCTGCAACCTATGAGCACATCGCCCCGGGTGCCGTGGGCAACAGCCAGCGCGTGCTGGTGAGCGACCTATCGGGACAAAGCAACATTCTTTATATGCTCAAGCAGCGCGGCCTGGAAGAACGTCTCAGTGAAGAAGGAAGACGCGAACTTCTGCAGCGCATCAAGCAGATGGAATTCCTCGGCTATGAGCTCGAATCGGCAGAGGGTACCTTCGAGTTGCTGGTGCACGAAGCCTTACACCCGGAAACCCACTTCTTTAGCGTAAAGCACTACGAGGTCACCACCAAAGTGACCGAAGGCGGGCGCTCTTCCTCGACGGCCAGTGTTACTGTGGAGCACGAAAATCGCATCCACACCACCACCGCTGTGGGTGAAGGCCCGGTGCATGCGCTTGATCTTTGCCTTCGAAAATGTGTCTCCTCGCTTTACCCTCATCTCACACAGGCCAGCCTTACCGACTACAAAGTGCGTGTGCTGGATTCGCGCAGCAATACGGCAGCGAAAGTCCGTGTGCTGGTACAGTGGGCCCACGACGGCGGCAAGAGTTGGTCCACGGTAGGAGTCTCTACCAATATTATTGAAGCCAGTTGGAAGGCCCTGCTCGATGGCGCCCGTCTGGATCTCATTCGCTTGTCACAGAAAAACACTCCCACGGAAATCGCAGTAGGAGAGCAGCCGTAAACCGGTCGAAAAATTGCATTCCTAAACAAATCACCCCACGAACGTTACTTCGTGGGGTGGCTTGATCCCATACTGGGAATTCTGAAAAAGATTAATTAGCGGTGCCATCCTGAACCCGAGGAGTGCGAATCGCTGCGCCCGCTCGGCTGGCTCGGTTGGCTGTGGCTACCGCTATCATTGCGCGAACCGCCACCGGAGTTGCTGCTCCCACCGTGAAAGCTGCCCCCGCCTTCCGACTGACGTGGCGTTACGATAGGCTGGCTCATATTTAGGGGTGGCCGTGAAGAACCTCCTCCTCCCCAACCCCGCGATCCACCGCTGTTGTCTGAGGGAGTATTGCCCCAGCCTCCTCGAGTCGGCGCGGGTGAATCCGACCGGCTAGGGTTGCCGCCGCCCCATCCACGATTGTTGTTCGTTGGTGCTGGCGAGTCAGACCGGCCTGTGTTCCCGCCGCCTGTGGGTTGCTGTCCGCCGCCCCATCCACGATTGTTGTTCGTTGGTGCTGGCGAATCAGACCGGCCCGGGTTCCCGCCGCCTGTGGGTTGCTGCCCACCGCCCCATCCACGATTGTTGTTCGTCGGTGCTGGTGAGTCAGACCGGCCTGTGTTCCCGCCGCCTGTGGGTTGCTGCCCACCACCCCATCCACGATTGTTGTTGGTCGGTGCCGGCGAATCAGACCGGCCTATGCCTCCGCCGTTCGTGTGCCAACCACCACCGTTTCCATTGTTGTTTGTTGGTGCAGGCGAGTCAGACCGGCCCACGCCTCCGCCGTTCGTAGTACGCCAGCCGCGATCATTGATCCCGTTATTGTTGTTGTTCGTCGGTGCTGGTGAATCCGAACGGCCTGGGAAGCGCTGCCAGCCGCCACCGCTTCCATTGTTGTTCGTTGGTGCGGGCGAATCAGACCGGCCGACACCTCCGCCGTTCGTGTGCCAGCCGCCACCGTTTCCATTGTTGTTGGTTGGAGCAGGCGAGTCAGATCGGCCCACGCCGCTGCCTCCGTTTGTAGTGTGCCAGCCATTGTTCGTTTGAGCAGGCGAGTTACCCATCCTGTTCGTATCAGCCACACCTCTTCCGTTCATCGCATCTCCTCGCACCATTCCGGTTTGGATGGGCGCGAAGTGACCGTCCCGCTGAATAGCTTGCTGCAACTGCCCAGCCTGTACATCGAAGCGCTGTGGCGAGGCAGGTTGACGTCCGAAGAAGTGCCGGTCTCCAACACCAGGCAGCGTTGCCGGATTGGCCGCACGGTTGCTTGCCAGCAGGCTTTCCCGTGATGGAACCACAGGCAGATTTCCCATCATGAAGTGCCCGTCGTGGAACTGCTCCGCACTCACCGCGCTCGCAGCCACCCGTCCCGTTCCGAAATGCTCTGCCGGCACGCCGGAGAAGGCCTGGCGAATTTGCGGATTGTTCATAGCCCGAAGATTCGAGAAACCGTTCCCGCCACGTAACGGCGCAAAACCTTCGTTGCGCACGTTCGTAATATTGGTGATATTGGTCACATTGGTGATGTTGACCTCATTAAAGCGCGAGCCATATCGCCCATACCAAGGATAGAAGCGGTCACACGGTCCAATCGGCAACCATGCCACGTGGCCGAAGTTGAAACCGATGCCAAATCCGCCACCGAATCCGAAGAACGATACATAAGCCGGCGCCCATATCGGCCGGTAATAGCTGTAGACGGGTCCAGGCCACCATACCCACGACGATTCGTAGAAGAACCAGCGTCCGTAGTGATACGGCGCCCAGCCCCAGGGCTCATAGGAAACCCATGTCCAGCCGTAATACGGCTCCCAGACCCAGCGGCCATCGCGATAAGGAACCCAACCCTGCGAAACTGCCGGTACCCACACTCGGCCATAATCCGGAACATCGTCCCAGTGCCCGTAGGCATCCAGGTCTTCAGATCCCACGTAGTAGCGGTTGGTGTTGCGCCAGCTATTGGCGGTGTGGATCAAGTTGTCGCGGTCATTATTGAACCGATCCCAGTCGTCTTTTCCCGGGGCCTCGCTGATCTGGTACTGCGCGTTGTCATTACTGCCGCGCACCGTGATCATCTGTCCTTTTTTAACTTGCGTGCTGCCCTGAGGAGTAGAGATGTCTGCCTGCCCGTTGCGCACGATGATGCGCGTCTCATCGTTGCTGAAGGTCTCGATGCGGAAGCTGCCATCCTTCTTATAAGGATGGATAGCCGCATTGGGCGTATCAATCTCCGGCTCGGTCTCGCTGTCTTTAAAAACGGTGTAATTGACTATGCCTTGGGCCACTTGCACCTGGATTTGCGTCCGCGAAAGTGTGGAGATGTTGGCCTGGGTGCGGTTGCCCAACCGCACAATGTTGGAGTAATCCAGTTGCACCTCGGCGCGGGATTCATCGCCGGTTGAAATCTTGTCCCCGCTCACGATGGGCGCATTCAGCGTGGCCGCCGCCCAGTCGCCGGAATCACCGCGCTGGGTGGAAACGTCGCCGTGAATCAAGCTGATGCGGCCAACGCCCGTGTCCGTCTGGACCGGCGCCTGTGCATGTGCACTGGCCAGCAAGAGCATCATCATCACCAAAACCCCAAGCTCCATTAATCCGTTTTTCACAACCCACGCGCTTTTCATAATGTGGCCCTCTTTCGCGGAACCCCTCAAATTAGGGAGAATCCTCGCTTTCTATAAGGCACGTCTCATGCCAAAGCGATTCTGTTCGGATGATGTCTGCAAACCATTGACTTGGAAGGATATGAGGGCGCTACTAGAGACGAAGGGGTTTTCGCGCTCGCACGCTTATTGGTGGATTGCAACCACAGGTGGTGGATTTCAACCAGTAAGCGCTAATAACCTCGCGAGTTGCGGAGTTATAGATGCTTGTTTTACCTCTCTGCCGGGGCCTTGTCGTTTCAGTTCCCTACTGCAAGAAGCCTATGCGGCGGACTAAATTAGCGAAGCGTGGGTCCGAATGCAGGCCGTCGAACATGGGATTGACTCGGAAAAAATAAGTCAGATATTCACTGCGCCGCTGGTAGGCTTTTTCCAGCCAGGCAAACGTTTGATCGCGATCTCCGAGACCGGTATAGACGATTGCTATTTCCACATCTGTCGGCGAAGCCGAAGAAGACTCCGATTTTAGCGCGGCGATGATGGCTTGCGCCTGTTCTGTTTTTCCCGATATGGCATAGGCATGACCCAGGAGCGCCCGGTAATACGAATCTCCTCGCGAGAGAGCGACAGCCTTTTGAAACTCGGCGATAGCCTGCTCATACATTTTTTTTTGCTCATAGGTCTGGCCGAGCCAGCTATGGGCCTCTGGGTAGTTCGGGTCCATCTTCAGCGTCTTCTGGAACTGTTCAATCGCAGCGTCGTACTGCTTTGCGAACAGGTAGTACCAGCCGAGATGCAGGTTGGGAGCGGGTGAAAGCGGATCAAGCTCGAGGAAACGGTTCGATTCAATGTGAGATTCTTCGGGGCGGTCCATTTGCATGAGATAGTGGGAGTACTCGTGGTGAGCTTCCCCGGAACTGGGGTCCAGTTCGATGGCCCGCTTGAATTCTTGCTCTGCCCCGGGCAAGTCCCAGTCGTCGAGGAACCTGATTAATCCCAAAGACGCATGAGCTTCCCCGAGAGTTTCGTCAAGTTCCATGGCCTTCATCGCCGCCGCCTTGGCTTTTTCATGCGATTCCTTCGGCGGTAACGGCGACCAGTGCATGTAGCACTCGGCCAGTCCGGCGTAAGCCAAAGCAGAATTTGGATCTTTTTCGATAGCTTGCTGGAAATAGCCGATGGCTTGCTTTGTCCCATCCGTTGACCACTTCTCCAGATAATAGCGCCCTTTCAGGTAAGCCTCGTAGGCCTCGGGATTGACCGGACGCGCGCTGGCAAGACGGTTATCCTCCTGCGGCGTAAGCTTGATCTGGATCTCACTCGTAATGGCTCGCGCCACCTCGCTCTGTAGCTTAAGGATGTCGCTCAGGTCGCCCTCGTACTCTTCGGCCCACAGATGCTTGTCAGTGGTGGCACGTATGAGCTGCGCGGTAATGCGCACCCGGTTGCCCGCCCGCGTCACGGTCCCTTCCACCACCACATCCACGTTGAGTTCCCGCCCAATCTCCGGCAGAGACTTCTTTGTCCCCTTGTACTGAATGATGGACGTGCGAGAGATAACGCGGAGAGCGCCGATCTGAGCCAGGTCCGTGATCAATTCGTCGGTCATACCGTCGGCAAAGTACTCCTGCTCCTTGTCGCCGGAGAGGTTTTCCAGGGGCAGCACAGCGAGAGACGTTATCGGGCCGGGACCGGATGCGGGCAAGAACCGATCTCGCAACCCTCCAACATTCAGGCCGACTAGCAGCACCGCGATCGCAACCAGCGCGCCGGCAATTAAAAATGTGTAACGGATAGCAGTTCTATGAGTCTGCGGTTTTGCGGTTTCAACGAATGCGGGGTTTGGCCCGTCCATGTGTTCGGAGGCCGTCTCCTTAGGCGAATCCAGAACGATTACCGAAGAAGCACCTTGAGCAATAGGAGTAGCTGCTGAGCCACGCTGCTCCTGATCAGGAGCACTGGATTCAACCACCGCCATGAAGCGATATCCGCGCCGGCCCACGGTTTCGATAAAGCGGGGGTTCTCGGCGCTGTCGTTGAGAGCGCGGCGGGCCTTGGCGATGACCGTGTTGAGGCTGTTATCGAAGTCAATAAAGATGTCCGCAGGCCAAAGCTGGGTGCGTAGTTCCTCACGCGTCACTACCTCATTCGGATGCTGTAGCAAAATAACGAGTGCCTGAAATGGCTTTTCTTCGAGTGCAATCCCTAATCCGTGTTTGCGCAGCTCCCCGGAGCGGGGATCGGCTTCATAAGCGCCAAAGCGCAAAGTCCCCCGAAACGAAGGTTGGGCTTGCGAGGACACAATGTAATAGTGGAATTCGAGTAAGAAACGCAACAAATTTTAGCACGACGGCTTAACAACAAAACTTCAATAATTTGCCGTTCTCCATTGCCCGTTCATGGCCATCTCCCGCAAACTGCGCCCAGGATTCACTCCAGTCCAGAAAAGAATGCCCGGCGGCAACCGTTGGATACCGAGGAACTACTGAGGGGATCGGGTATCCGACGGTCTTGCCTTCTGGTCTTTTGGGAAGGCCTGCTACGGATGACAAGCCCATGCGGTGAAGCAAGTCGTAAAAGCGCGGATCGGAACGGAGCGGATCCATCCACGGATCGACCGCAAGCACAGGCAGAAAGAAGTCGCGTTCTTGGTATGCTTTTTCCAGGCAATTGAACGCACGGTTCTTGTCCCCTAGTGCGGCATAGCCGCCGGCAATGAGGAACCAGGCTGGATCGCCGTCCTCTTTTTCCAGTTCTTTTAGGATCTGCCGGGCTTCAGGGGTGCGTCCGGTCAAGGCGTATAGGTGTGCAAGACCCGCATTGGGCGCACCTTTGAAATAAGCTCTCACTTTTTCCTGTTCCTGGATTGCCTCCGGGTACATCCCCTTTTGTTCATAGGAGAGCGCCAAAAAGACACGGGACCAAACGCGATTGTGATCGATTTCCAGGGTCTTGCGAGATTCCACAATCGCCTCATCATAGCGACGCGCGTAATACAGGGCTATTCCCACATTGTTTTGAATGCCGAGGGAGAGCGGGTCGAGTTCCCGGGCGCGCTCAATTTCCGCGACAGCCTCATCGTGTCGCGCAACCATAGACAAAAATCTTGCGTAGCGATGATGGGCAACCGCATTGCTGGGACTGAGTTCGATTGCCCGTTTGTATTCGCGTTCGGCTCCCGCCCAATCCCAGTCATAGCTGCTCTTCACCAGAGCGAGCGAGGAATGAGCTTCCGACAACAAGGGATCAAGAGACAGAGCTTTCAACGCCGCTGCTTTGGCCGGGGGAAATGCTTCCTTCGGCGACAGCGCTGAGTAGTTGGCCATGAGGCTATAAGCGTCTGCCAGGCCGGAATAGGCTGGAGCATATAAAGGGTCCAGGTCAATGGCGTGCTGGAAATCTTGAAGACTGTCTTTGATCGGCGTCGGCGCTTGCTTGCCCAATTTGTTGCGGCCGCGAAGATAAGACTCATACGCCTCCGGATTCACTGATCTCTGCCGGGTCAGCGATTCGTGCTCCTCGGGGCCCAACTCGGCCCTCACCGCAGAGGCGATGTCCAGCGCCACCGAGTCCTGCACATTCAGAACCTGGCCGACTTCGCGCTCGTAACTCTGCGCCCATAGATGACGGTCACGATGAGCGTCAATCAATTGCGCAGTAATGCGTACCGTGCCTCCGGAAAGCACGACAGACCCCTCGACCACAGCATCAACATGGAGCTCCTCCGCAATCTGCGGCAGCGACTTGTGTGCTTCACGATACTGCATCATGGTGGTGCGGGAAATAACACGGAGAGACCTGATCTTTGCCAAGTCCGTGGTCAGCTCGTCGGTCATGCCCTCGGCGAAGTAATCCTGTTCCATGTCGCCGGAGAGATTTTCAAGAGGCAGCACAGCGAGAGACTTTATCGGACCGGAACTCGATCCGGGCAAGAATCGGTCTCGCAACCCTCCAACATTCAGGCCGACTAGCAGCACCGCGATCGCAACCAGCGCACCTGCAATTAAAAATGTGTAGCGGACAGCAGTTCTATGAATCTGCGGTTTTGCCCTTTCATCTGACGCAGAACATCGCTGGCCTGCGCGCTCGGAGGTCGCCACCTTCGGCAAATCCAAAACGATCACCGAAGAAGCACCTTGAGCGGCGGGAGTAACTGCGTAAACGCGCTGGTCGTCATCTGGAGCACTGGATTCAACCGGCGCCATGAAGCGATATCCGCGCCGGCCGACGGTTTCGATAAAGCGGGGGTTCTCGGCGCTGTCGTTGAGAGCACGACGCACCTTGGCGATGACCGTGTTCAGGCTGTTATCGAAGTCAATAAAGATGTCCGCGGGCCAAAGCTGGGTGCGTAGCTCCTCACGCGTCACTACCTCATTCGGGTGTTGCAGCAAAATGACAAGCGCCTGAAAGGGCTTTTCCTCGAGCGCAATCCCTAATCCGTGTTTGCGCAGCTCCCCGGAACGGGGATCGGCTTCGTAAGCGCCAAAGCGCAAAGTCCCCCGAAACGAAGGTTGGGCTTGCGAGGACACAATGTAATAGTGGAATTCGAGTAAGAAACGCAACAAATTCTAGCACGAAGAACTCCCCGCAAAACTGCAATCGTTCGGACTTAGGTCTCTTCTTTTTCAATGACATAGGCCGTAGGCCAACCATAGGCAAAAGATTCGTGGCTCTCCATTGACCATTCATCACAACCTCCCGCACACTGCGCTCAGGTTTCGAAACTTGGGGATAAAGGCAGCCTGTGGCCGCGGCCACAGGCATTTGAAAAAATAAAGGGTGGTTGCCAGCGGTTTCGTCGGCGCTGCTGGGAAATGTTTTGGTCCAGGAGGAAGCATGAGCAAACATACTGCAATTGCCGCTGTCGCTCGCGGCAGCAATCTCGAAATCTTCGGGCTCGGTACGGACAATCACATCTACCACAAGCGGTTGGACGGGCAAGCCTGGGACGCGTCGGAAGGTGGAGACTGGGAAGACCTTGGCATGGCCAACGGTCACACATTCAGCAGTCCTCCCGCGGTTGTCGCTTGGGACGCAAATCGCCTCGACGTCTTCGCACTCAACGACGGCAATAACATGATGCACAAAATCTGGGACGGTCAATGGCGGGAATGGGAAGATCTGGGCGGCGTTTTTGTCAGTCCGCCGGCGGCAGGATCCTGGGGCAAAGACCGCCTCGACGTGGTCGCGCTCGGGGCGGATAACGGGATGCGGTGGAATTCGTGGGACGGCGCCAACTGGCAGGGCTGGACAGATCAAGGTGGCGGGCCGTTCAACAGTCCGCTAGCTGTAGTCGCGGGCCCTTGGGGACCCGGTCGTCTTGACGTTGTTGTGCGCAACCAGAATAACCAGATGTACCACGCTGCAGAAGCAAAACAATTTCTGGGCAACATTACCTGGTTAGACTGGCAACCGCTGGGAGGCTCGCAATGGGGTGGGGTGTTCGCCAGCCCGCCGGCTATGGTCGCCTGGGCCGCCAACCGCCTCGACATGTTCGCTCTGGGTATCAACAACCAAATGTTATGGAAGTATTGGGACGGAAATAATTGGCAGCCTTCAGCAAATGGAGATTGGCAAGACATAGGAGGCCATAATCTCGGCAGCCCGCCTGTGGTCACCTCGTGGGGCAGCAACCGACTCGATCTCTTCGCCCTCGGTTCCGACAATCACATGTACCACAAGATTTACGACGGCGGCTGGAAGGAATGGGAACCGCTCTTCGGAGGATTCAACAGTCCACCCGTGGCTATTTCCTGGACCAGCGAACGTCTCGACGTCTTCGGGCTCGGGGCAGACAACGCGATGTATCACAAGGGGTGGTGGAACGGCGGTTGGCAGGTAGATTGGACGTCCCGTGGCGGCGTGTTCACCAATCCCTAGTACTGGGCTGATCGGCGCGGGATGGTAATCCCGCTCAGGCCGCCGACAACGACGGACATTTTGGAGAGTTCGCAATGCTTTGCTTTCGTATCAGAATTTTCGGCTTTGTTTTGGCAGCAGTCCTGATTTGCCATTGCTGCGTGGCGCAGGTGCAAACCCTCGTTGCTGGCGAAGCATCAGCGCAATTTTTAAGTAAGGATCGTGCCAGCCAATCCGAACCGTTGCTCCTGGCTGGCCTGCGGCCAGGCCTGGTGTGGCAGCGTACCTCGCCCGATCGCGCAGCGCTGGACGGGCCGGTGCTTTATCAGATCCTGTTCCGCTCCAGCGCGCACATCGGTTCGATTCCCAAGATCGGCCCTAACTATACCCTGGTGGATTCGGGGCTGGCGCTGGATAACAGCGGGAACCTGGTGATTGGCGGCGTGAACAACCCAGTCTTTAGTGTGGATAACGCCGGCAATGTGGATGTGCCGGCGGGGGCCATTACGATTTCCGTCCCCAATAATACGGTCCAAGGAACTACGCTCAACCAACCTGCAGGTGTATTGGGAAATCCGGCAATGGCCGCGAGTTCCAATCTTTCGTTCGCCGGGTACATCGGCATCGTCATAGCTGGAGCAGGAACCTCGGGAAACGCGACCATCGCCCAAATCGGACAAGCTCAATGTGTTTTCAATAACGGTATAACCAGCGGCGACTATGTCGCGCTGAGTGGAGGACAATGTCACGACGCAGGCAGCACACGCCCACCAGGTACTGTCATAGGCCGGGTCCTCTCTGCCAGCAACCCATCCCCAGGTACATATCAAGTAGTGTTATTTGGCCCCGAGAATTACTCCGAACCCACATTGGCCCCCACCGGCTCCCTTGTCGGTGGGCATATCGTAAACCAGATAACAAACCTAAGTGCAGGTACCAGGGTTGTAAATCTAACGGGCGGCGCCGCCTTCGTCAATTCAGCCACTTACAACTGCACCGCCCGTGATGTGACCACGCCGGCCAATGCGGTAACCATAACCTATCCCGCATTTCCAGGTTCGGGCAATACCTTCACTTTGAATGGTGTTGGGAGTGACTTTATCAGCTTCACTTGCACTGGTGAATAACGCCATGGAGAAAGCGCCGTTTGTGCAAATGTTCGGAGACCGTCGGGCGGACTGGCCACGCACCGCAAAGAAGCAGGAGAACCTTATGAACCTATTGAAGAAGAGGGCATTGGCGGCACTGATCGCAACTTGCCTTGCGTCCTGCGCCTGGAGCGCAGACCAAACCCAGCACCCAACCGGCACGCACGCCAAAACCGTGACAGCAGATTCGCCGAGGCCTGTGCTGCTGGCTGGCCTGCGGCCCCAACCGGAACTGGTGTGGCAGCGTACCTCGCCCAACAGCAAAGCCCTGGATGGGCCGGTGCTCTATCAGATCCTGTTCCGCTCCAGCGCCACTCCACGTCATCTGCCGAAGATTGCCCCGAATTTCACGTTAACCGATTCACTGATCAGCGAGGGCAACGGCTTCATTGCCATCGGCGCACTCAGCATTAACAGCTCCGGGATCGTCACCTTTGCCAACGGCCAGACTTTTCCCGGCGGCAACGGCACAGTAAGCAGCATCAGCGCAGGAACCGGCTTGACCGGTGGCACGATTACGACTACAGGCACCATCGGCCTCGACACCGCGTTCACCGATAATCGTTACTTGCGCCTGAACGGCGGCGCCATGGCGGGCACAATCACGTTTGCTAATGGACAAACATTTCCTGGGACCGGTACCATTACCGGCATCGCGACCGGGCCCAGTCTCACCGGAGGCGGCACAAGTGGAAATGTATTTCTTAACATCGCGCCCGGCGGAGTGACCAACTCAATGTTGGCGGCCAACAGCGTGAGCAATGCGAATATCGCGGATGGAAGTTTGAACCCGGCAAAAATTGCCGGCACAGGGGCGATCCTGGGGTCGAACAGTTTCGCAGGCAATCAAAGCATTACCGGAAATATCACCGCCTCCGGCGCCGTAGGTATAGGCACTTCTGCTCCGGCTTTCAAGCTGCAGGCAGTTGATTCCGACGCAACCGCCGCCGGGATCCAGATCAACGCAAGCAATACTTCAACTGTGACAAATTCTTTTTCCGTTTTTTCTGCCTCCGCCAACAATGGAGCGGTAGTCTCGCAAATGTACGCCGACGGGCTGGGCACCGGGCCCTTAGGAACGCCGGGCGGCGTCTTCGGCACGTTTACTCCGCATCCCATCGGGTTCTTCACCGGCAATATTCAAAGAATGGGGATTGATACCGACGGCAGCGTCAGCATTAACAATAAGATCACCATTTACAACGGTGTGCCCACGGCGGGTAACGGCGTACCTGGTATCGTTGCTGCTGTTAACCTTACCGGATTAAAGACCGGTCAAAATCTTGCCTTATTCACTCCCAGTGCACCTGGTTTGTTCCGGGTTTCTGTATATGAACTCTGCACCACAGCAGATGCTTCAGCCGCAATAGCGAGCTTTTTAAATTGGAGGGATCTTAGCGGCACTGACCAGTCTATTACGCTAACACCATCGGGCTTCATCCCCGCTTTGTCCTGCAATGCCAAAGGCCGATATACTTCAGTCTCAACTGTTGTACAGAGTGTCGCCAATATACCGATTGGCTTGCAGGTTACTCCTTTTAATGCCTTTACGACCGGTGACTATGCCGTGTTCGCCACGGTAGAGCAACTTTTTTAAGTCCTATGAAGCTTCTCTTCGAATTGGTGAGAAATTCATCTGCCGCCATGGTCTGAACTTGCCAGCGGACGTCACAAAGCCAGATGTCAGCCGCACTTTCTCTTATTCTGTCCCTGGCTCATCGGCGATGCCGATCCTAGTCAGCCGGTAGCGCAGCGCTATTCGCCTCCAGTTAATTTCATCCTCGAGGCCGAAGCCGAGGGCTTTTTGCGACCCCATAATCTTGTCCCTTCAGAGACAAATTTTTGCATGTAACAATTCGTCACTCCGAGCCATATCTATTGTGTGAGCAGAAGCCGAGGTTTCCAGCAGAGTATGTTCGCAAGGAGAGTAACTATGTCTTTTCCACGTTGTTTTTATGCTGTTTTCTTGCTAACTCTTTTTTTCATGTTCGTAACGGCCCAACCGGGCAACGGGCAAGACCCTATAGGGGGAGGGGGTTGCGATACTGGCTGTGACCCACCGCCGCCACCATCGCCACCACCACCACCCGATCTTACGTTCAATGCGGTGTTCTATGAGAGCATCTATCCCGATATTCAAAACGTCTATGGCAACAACCTGTCTGCCGTCACCAACCACTACAATCTCTTCGGTTTGCCGGCCGGCCGGCGTGGCGGCATCATCTTTGATCCGGTGTTTTATTTGCAGACTAATCCAGACCTTGCCCAGGCCTTTGGTCCAACTGGATATGCGGCGGCTGCGCAACACTTTATCAATCAGGGTTTGCCCATTGAAGGCCGCAGAGGAAGCCTGGAATTCGATGTCAAATACTATCTGGCCAACAATCCCGATCTGCTCGCGGCTTTCGGCAGCACGGGCTACATCGCAGCGGCCCAACATTTCCTGGGTACCGGACTCCCCAGGGAAGGCCGCCGCGGCAGCGCCGATGTTGACATCAAAGCGTATATCAACAACTATCCCGACGTCGCTACAGCTTATGGAGGGACAGCCATGGGGCGCTACATAGACCCCATGTTGCATTGGCTGCGCCGAGGAAAACAGTTCGGGCGTCAGGCAACGGGCACGCTGGTAACGACAACCGATTGCACTTTGCCCAATCCTCCCTTTGGGCTCCCGCGGGTTTACATCGGAATTCGCACCGATGGACTGGATGGATCAGGCAACACCGCTGCCGATCCGCGCAATGGGAACTTGTTTGACAGCATCCTGAGGTCGTACACGCATGATCCAGCAGCCGGATTACCGGCCACGGACGGCCTGATTATCTGTCTTGGTCCTGGCACTTTTCATACCGACGGATCCTACAATTGGGTAATCAACATTCCACACAGCAGTGAGACGATTCAGAACAAGGGTTTCGCACTGGGCCCCAACTGGCGCATTCACGGCGCCGGCATGAACCAGACAACCGTGCAACTCAACTCCTACTATCTTCCCCCGCCAGGAGGCGAACCGGCGTCGTCATTCGTTCAGACCGGCAGCAATGTGGTATTCGCCACCAGCTCAGATACCAATCAAGGAGACGAAATCTCCGATCTTACGATTGATGACAACTTCCCGGGCCTGAAAGCACAAGCGGGGGCGTTGCCTTTGCGGCTGGAAGCCATTCACCTGCGCGATAACATTGGACAGCACCATATACACCACATCAACGTCATCAATGCTGCCGGCGAAGACCCGTTAGGAGAGGCCTTCCCGGTCCAGATTGCGTCGGTGGCTTATAACAACCAAGGGCAAGACCATGCCCACCCCACGATCCCTCCTTCGCAAGACAACACGATTGAATTCGTCACTATGAGCCAATGGCACGGACACTTGTGTACGGCGATCACCATGGTATACGCGACCGGGGAGATTCGTAATAACGTCGTCACCGGCTATCAGATCGGTTATGGAGGCTGGGAGATGCCGTTGGTCCCTGAAATCGTGGGAATCGGTGGTAGTCCAGATATTCAAGCAAAGTTTGTCTACATTCACGACAATGTCGCCTTCAGTACCCAGTACGGCTTCAATATTGACAGCGAATATAACGACTCGGTCAATATCCAGTTCAACTGGATCGACAATCCATCGCAAAACGGGATGGTCATTGGCGGCGGCAATAACTCGCGATTTGATGGCTTCGCGTTCCTCTATAACACGATCGAAGGCGGTAACACTTCGTTGAACGGCATCTTGTTTCAAGGCAACGTAACCAACGCCGTCGTAACCCGGACCGACTTTCTGAATGACGGGGCGGCGTCGGGCCATGCCCTGGTGACCTCCAACACCAACAACCCCTTTAACATCGGGAATGTCTACCAATACAACCAGATCGATAGCGGTTATGGTTTCAGCTTCAATGGGTCCTTGTCGAGCTGCGTCTTCAGCAACTATGACCAGAACGGAAACCAGCGTTCCGATCTTCCCAATACGCAATCAACACCTTGCCGTCCCGGTCTGTAGGTAAAGTTTTCCATCCTGGGCAATTGTGAATCATCACAGGGGCTGTGCCAATCAGGCACGGCCTCTGTAGCTTTACAGGTTGGCGGGCACGGGCGAGATATAAAAATTAATCGTCTTTGAACTTTATACTCTCAACAATGCTTCTTTCTCTTATTCCGTCCCCGGCTCGTCGGCGATGCCGATCTTAGTCAGCCGGTAGCGTAGCGCATTGCGGGAGAGACCCAGCAGACGCGCCGCCTGGCTCTTGTTTCCATTTGCGCGGCGCAGGGCTTCGCGGATCATCTCGTCGTCCCACTGCTCCAGCGTCATCCCTTCCGGCAGAAAGTTGTTGCCCGAGTTCGCAGATTTGGAGCGCGGTGCATCCAGATGAATGTCGCCGGCTTCGAGCACGGGGCCAGGCGCCAGCGCTGCCGCACGCTCCACAATGTTCTGCAGTTCGCGCACATTTCCCGGCCAGTAGTAGTTCACCAGCATCTGCATGGCTTCTGGCTTGATGCTGGTAATTGCTTTTCCCGACTCAGTCGAAAAGCGCGCGATGAAAAGCCGCGCAAGGTCAGGGATATCTTCCCTTCTCTCTCGCAGCGGCGCGATATCAACCGGCACAACGTTCAGGCGGTAATAAAGGTCTTCGCGAAAAGTTCCCTCCTCCAATGCAGCCCGCAGGTCGCGATTGGTTGCGGCGATCAGCCTCACATCCACCTTCAGCGTACGCGTGCCTCCCAGCCGCTCGAACTCGCGCTCCTGCAGCACGCGCAGCAATTTCACCTGCGTGGTCGGAGGCACATCGCCGATTTCGTCGAGGAAGAGCGTTCCCTTGTCCGCGAGTTCGAACTTGCCGGGCTTGCTGCTGGTCGCGCCAGTGAATGCGCCCTTCTCGTAGCCGAATAGTTCGCTCTCCAGCAGGTTTTCCGGGATAGCCGTGCTGTTGATCTTGATGAACGGCCCTGATGCCCGCCGCGATTTTTCATGAATGGCGCGCGCGATCAGGTCTTTGCCCACGCCACTTTCTCCGCCCAGCAACACGGTGGAGTTTGTCTGCGCCACGCGCTCCACCATGGCCAGCACCTCCTGCATCTTGGCACTGCGGGCTACGATGTTAGGATGTGCGTATCGCTGCCCCAACGCCTCGCGCAGCGAGCGGTTCTCTTCCCGCAGCTTGCCTACATCTAGCTCCTTGTGGAGCACCATTCGCATCTCTGCCAGCGAAAATGGCTTCAGGACATAGTCGCTTGCCCCCGCCTTCATCGCCTCGACCGCAGTTTCAATGCTGCCAAAGGCGGTCATGACCACCACGGGGCGAGCGGCATCGAGCTGCTTGGCAGCTTGCAGGAATTCCAGCCCTCCCATTCCGGGAAGCTTCAGATCGGTCACGATGATGTCCACCGGCTGCTCGCGCAGAAGCTTCAAGCCGCTCTCGGCGTCAGCGGCAGAAAGTGTGGTGAATCCGTCCTCTCCCAGGTCAAGCTCGAGCAGGCGGCGCATCTTGGCTTCGTCTTCGACAATGAGTATGGTTGCCATTACTAAACCCGAATCGTCGCCATTACTTAACTTGAATCGCTGTCATTACCTTAACTGAGGCTTACCGCGTTCTCTGCTACCGGAAAAAACAGCACAAAACACGCCCCATGGTTCGTATTGCTGGCTACACGAATGGAGCCGTGGTGTTCGTCCATAATTTTGGAAACAATGGATAGCCCCAATCCTACGCCTGTCTTCTTCGTGGTGACAAAAGGATTGAAAATCTGCTCACACAGCTCTGCCGGAATACCGGGCCCTGTGTCCTGTATTTGCACCTCTACCCCGCGACGGCCGTTCAATTGTGCCGGAGAGACTTGTACGTTCAGAATTCCACCCGCATCGCCCATGGCTTCGTAGGCGTTTTGCACCAGGTTGATGAAGGCCTGCTCGCAAAGATTTTCATCCAGCGGCACCGGCAATTGCTCTTTCGCGTACTCGCGCTTGACCTCGATTTTGCCTCCGCGCCATTGGTCTCCTACGGATTTCAATGCCCGCTCCAGCAGCACAGTGACCTCTTGAGGCGCCGTCTCTGCATGCAACGGCCGCGCGAAATCCAGAAACCGGCTAACCAGGGCGCTTAGCCGGTTCACCTCGCTCGAGATGTAGCCTGCAAGTTCGGCCGCGAGCGGCTCTGATGTTTGCAGCTTTTTGCTCAGCATCTCTGCCGATCCCTTGATGACGCCCAGCGGGTTGCGGATTTCATGCGCCAATCCAGCAGAAAGCTGGCCGAGTGCGGCCAATCGTTCTGAGCGTCGCGCTTCAGCTTGCGCTTGCTCCAGGCGGCGGTTGGTTTCAGCCAACTCTTCCGCCAGCTTCTGGTACAGCTCCACCTGCCGCCGGTTTTCCACCACAAAGCGGTTCACCACCATCCCTGCCAGAAAGAAGAACAGGATTCGGATCGCCAGCTCGGCTACGCCGGCTGGGGTCAACTCAAATTCCTCGCCGGGCATGAGATAGGGAATGAGATAAGAGCAGTATGCGGCCGCGGCCAAGAAGGTCCACAACAACGTGCCCCACGGACCAAAGTAGATGGCAGCGGTTATCACCGGCAGGTAATAGATGGGGTAATAACTGCTGTTGATGCTCGGTTCCGGTCCGGTGTGATCTATCAGCAGTGTGGCCAGCAGAATCTTGAGCAGCACAACATAAGAGCGGCCGTATTGTGGCGCGCGGGTGAGGATCCATCTCTCTCCCAGTTGCAGCGCGCCAATCGCCAGCAGGATAAGCTGCTTGTGGCCCTCACGCACCGGAGGCAGAACCGCAAGGCTGGCCAGGACCCCCAACCAGACAAGGTCCAGCCAGTTAAACTTCATATTCCTTTCTTGTTGTTCGTCCAAAGCTACCCTTTCGCCGCCAACTGTCTGACCCTATCATCCACCATGAACCCTCTATCATGGGATAAGTTTCTTTTTCTTAAGGGTTCCGCAATGCTGCACTTCGTTCGTCTGCTACGCCCTCGCGCTATGCTCGCACTCACCCCGGCTTCGCAAGTTTAGCAATCCATATTAATATTGGCGATTTGGATGTTGATGTAACAAAATGTAAATCTTCAATCGACAATAGAATCTGTTAAGGCCGAAACAATCGCGACGCAATGCCGGTTGGGATTTCCCCTGGTTTGTCGCCCAGGTCAGCTATTCGCCTAAGAGCTCTTCGTCTGCGCCGATTCGTGAAGCTCAACGAAGTCTTTGGAAAGACGGTATCGCTCTCGAAGGACCGGACACGGACACACTTACCAGCGACTATCGCCAGAACAACGGCACCGGCGTGCATTTCAGCGCCAGCGGTCTTCAGGCCCACGGACGGTTATGGGCTGAGAAGGTTGAAAGTTATCTGGATACAATCCTTAAATGACCGGCCGCGAGGCGTCATCGTAGACCTGTTTTACCCAAGCCGCAGTTTACCTTTCAGTAATTTTGGGACTCTGGATTTTTGGGCAAAAAGCCGACACTTGCTGCAAGTGGTTGGAACCACCTGAAACACTCACGATCGCCGCATATTTACTGGGTGAAGGTCGCTTTCACGGCGGACACTTGCAGAGCTATGCGGTGTTTACTGGATGGATATCATTTGCGGGGCCCGTTCTGAGTACTGAGAAACCCACATACTGGGATTGCTTCTATGAGTTTTTCAAAGAGCGTAAGGGGACATGCCCCTGCATTCTTGAATGCCAGACACACTTCCAAGACAATGATGGCATACAATTTCTGCGAAATGAAGAGTTTGATATCACAGTGATACCATCAGGTGTATCGGCCAAAAACAGCTTCAGGGTTACGCAAAATCTGCCCCAACACTAAGCAGTTATATCGGAGCAATTCCAGAATTGGTGTACGCGCGCGCGGCGGGGCTGAAGCCCATTTGTTTTGCATCTCAACGCGGGCCTTTTAGGAAGGCCCGCTCTTCCACGGTAATGGATGCAGTAATTGTGGAATCGTTATAGTGGGTTGAGAAGGTTGAAGGCTATCTGGATACCATCCTCAAATGATGGTGCCGTATGCAGAAACATAACACTCGCACTTCGCTACCACTTCAAGCAGGTAGCGCGCCTTGCGTCATCTTTACACCACCCAGCACAGGCATTAGAATTCATCGTTTGAAAACGAGGTGGCAGAATGAAATTCGCACTGCAGATATTGATGCTCGCAACATTTGTTTCGCTGGCCGGCTATGGGCAGCAAAGCGATAAACCGCCGTCTCGAGCCGAGAAACCCGCGCCATCCAGTGCTTCTACTCCGCAAACATCCGGCGAGCAGCCGGCGCAACCTCAGCCACAACGAGTGCAGCCGGAAAGCCCGGCCCAGCAACGAACATCCGAGACGGCCGGGGAAGAAGGTTCTCTTCGTCCCATGCACTTCGACATGACCGAAGTTCCGCCCGTGCAGACTCATCATGAGATTCACTTGAACGGTAAGCTGCTGCGTTACACCGCAACTGCCGGCCGGCTACCGATCAAAGATGCTGAAGGAAAAATTCAGGCAGAGATGTTTTTCGTTGCCTACACGCTCGATGATACCGATCCCAGCACGCGCCCAGTCACGTTTGCCTTCAACGGCGGTCCGGGTTCTGCATCAATCTGGTTACACATGGGCGCGTTAGGGCCACGAAAAGTTGTGCTTCAACCTGATGGATGGTTGCCGGAATCTCCTTATCATCTGATGGATAATCCCAACACGCCTTTAGACAAGACTGACCTGGTGCTGGTGGATGCCATCGGCACAGGCTACAGCCGTCCGGCAGATACGGCCGCTGCCCGCCGCTATTGGAGCTTGCGTGGAGATATCGAATCGTTTGGCGAGTTTATCCGCATGTATCTCTCACGCTATGAGCGTTGGTTATCGCCTCACTATCTTTTCGGCGAGAGTTACGGCACCACTCGTTCGGCAGGAATAGCAGGATACCTCGCAGACCGCGGCATATCCTTCAACGGCATCGTGCTTCTGTCTACGGTGTTGAACTTTGAAACTCTGGACTTCGCCAAAACCAATGATGTGCCCTATCCGCTTTATCTGCCGACCTTCGCCAGCATTGCGGCCTATCATCACAAGTTAGCCCCCGAGCTGACGCAGGACCTTAATCATACGCGGGAAGAGGCAGCGCAATGGGCGAGAGGAGAATATTCGCAGGCCCTGGCCAAAGGAGACGCACTTACTCCCGAGGAACGCCAATCCATAATTGATAAGCTGGCACGCTACACGGGACTGAGCAAAGACGTCATTGACCAAGCCAACCTGCGCATTGATGTCCGTACGTTTACCCGCTATCTGCTCGCGGACCAGAAGCTTGTAGTAGGCCGTTATGATGGCCGCTTCACCGGACCGGACCCAAACGGCTTCTTTGATACGCCCTTCTACGATCCCACCAACTCACAGATCGGCCCACCATTTACCTCAACGTTCAATGATTACATCCGGCGTGAGCTCAACTACAAAGTGGATATGCCGTACTACAACTCAGCCAGAAACAGCGGGTTCTTCCAATGGAACTGGACCGGCGGACCGCCACCACAGGGATCCAGCGCACCAACATCAGATATGGGATACGCCGATACCGCCACGGCCCTGCGGCAAGCCATAGTCAAAGACCGCTTCCTGAAAGTTTTGGTAATGGAAGGGTACTACGATCTCGCGACTCCCTTTATGGCCGTCGATTACACCATGAATCATCTTGATCTCACGCCCGAGTACCACAAGAATATTTCAACCGCGACCTACGACTCAGGCCACATGGTGTATCTGAACTCGGCTGCGCATCCCAAGATGAAGCAGGATTTCGCCAACTTCATTGATGCCACGCTGCCGAAAGCTCGTTAGCGAGCCGGGGACCTCACAACTCAACCATCTCTTTAGGCTCTTCCGCTGGATTGCGGCCCAGCGCCCGAAGAAGGACATCTTCATTCGCTGAGACGAACCGGTTGCGCTCACGCAACAAATCGTTTTGAAAGTTTTGTGTACTGGGAATGCAGCCGCAACCCCGCGGCAAATTAATAGAACCCAGTCTCAGTGGGCCTTTGGGGTGAGCGTTACAGGCGAAATCCCGAGTCGAAGGACCTCGGAATGGATTTGCAGTTTCTGGAAACCATGGTGAGCGCGGCTGGATTCGAACCAGCGACCCACGCCTTAAAAGGGCGTTGCTCTACCAACTGAGCTACGCGCCCACACCTATTCAATGTAACACAGTCAAAACAGCTTCGTGGGCGGTGCCTGCTCGTTTCACGCCGGCATTTTCGCGCCTGTATTCGTTGGAACTTTTATAAGCTCATTTACGAATAATATTTAGGCAACGTCTCAGGTGACTTGGATGGCGATCAATCTTAGCAAACGGATATTTTGGCCTCTGTTGCTTCTGGCCGTCGTTACTCTGGTTTTGTTCGCGTACCAGAAAGGCGGTCCGCCGGTTGAAGAGAATGTCAGCTACGGCACAGTTCAGGGAGAGTCTTTATTGCTGGATGTTGTACGTGTGCCAGCCCCAGGCCTCAGGCCGGCTATCGTCCTCATTCACGGCGGGGCCTGGCGTGGCGGAGATAAAAGCGACTTTCGTTCACTCGCGCAAGGCTTTGCCCAGCGCGGATACGTATGCTTCGCGGTAAATTACCGACTGATCAATGCCACGGATCACCATTTCCCGGCGCAATTAGACGATGTGCAGCGTGCCATTCGTTGGATACGGGCCAACGCATCCCGTTATGGTGTGGACCCTAACCGCATCGGCGCCCTGGGCGGCTCCGCCGGAGGCCACCTGGTTGCACTTCTCGGAACAGAAGAAACACGGGACAACCAACCGCGGGAATTGAGCACATATTCGAGCCGGGTGCAATGTGTGGTGGATATGTCCGGCCCCACCGATTTGACCGCCCGCTTCCCTTCCACTCCCGCGGATGCGCGCAAGCTGGTGCATGATTTTATGGATGGCACGCCCGAGCAAAAATCCCAGCTCTACCAGTTAGCCTCCCCGCTTTTCCACGTTGATCATGCAACTGTTCCCTTCCTGATCTTTCACGGCGTGCTCGACCCTTTGGTTCCGGTGGAGCAGTCGCGCCGTTTCGCTGCTGCATTGCAGAAAAATGGCGTACCCGTGACCTACATTGAATTCCCGGATGAAGGACACGGCATTGAAAAGCAGGTGAACCGGGAGAAGTTCGCCAGCACAACGCTGCAATTCTTTGACTCGCAACTGAAGCACTAAGTCAGTTGAACATATACGGCCAACCCTAAGAAGCCACACCCGAGAAATTGGGATATTTCAAGTCTTTGCTATAATCCACCGCTTAAGAGGCGCATTTTGAAGGATTTGGTATTAACGGCCCCGCACCCGGCAAGTGGAGTCTCCCACAAGCCGGCCAAATCTGCACTGCGGCGCTATAGCGTAGCGCTGTTCTTTGTGGCCTTAGCGCTGGTTTTGACTCTTCTCGTCCAACATCTTTTTCCCTATCCCTTCTTGTTCCTTTTTTTCGGCGCCGTGATGGCGAGCGCGTGGTTCGGAGGCATGGCCACCGGCTTCTTCGCAGTCCTCATCTCGACCTTGGCGGTTGATTATTTCTTTGTGCCCCCACTCCATTCCTTTGCCATTAATGCAACCGCGGAGACATATTTTGCCGCGTTTGTGGTTTGCGCCCTGGTGGCAAGCTGGGTGAGTTCAGCAAAAAAACAAAGCGAAGAAGCGCTCATAGAAGCTCGCGATCAACTGGAAATTCGGGTCTCTGATCGCACTGCCGAGCTCGAAAAATCCAACGTGGAGTTGCGCGAGCGCGAGCATCAACTGCGGCTCTTGGCCGAAGTGATCCCCCAGCAGATTTGGAGCGGAACCTCCGACGGCTCCATTGATTATTGCAACCAGCGCCTTCTCGATTATGTCGGACGCACCGTGGAGCAGATGCAGGGCGAGGGATTCATGGAAACCATCCATGCCGAAGACCGGGAAAGTTTTCGCCGCTTCTGGCAAGAGGCGCTCTCCACCGGAAAGCCCTTTGAAGGTGAGTGGCGGGTGCGCGGCGCGGATGGCGAGTATCGCTGGTTCTTTACCCGCGGCGTGCCTCTGCAGGATCAGGAGCAAAAAACACTCCGCTGGTACGGGACCAACACGGATATTGAAGAACGCCACAAAGCCGAAGAGGCTTTGATGAAGACCCAGGCCGAGCTCGCTTATCTTTCGCGCGTGCTGAGCATGGGAGAACTCACCGCCTCGATCGCCCATGAAATCAATCAGCCGCTTGCGGCCGTGGTTGCGCACGGACACGCATGTCAAGGCTGGCTCTCCGCAGATCCGCCCAATCTTGAAAAAGCCCGCCAGACCACGGAAAGAATTATTCAGGATGGCACTCGCGCCGGCGCCGTGTTAGGTCGCATCCGTGCCCTGTTCAAGAAAGAGCCGCCCGCCAAAGACTGGCTCGACATGAATGAAGTGATTCAAGATCTGGCTATTTTTCTGCGCGACGAAGCCGCAAGGCGCCGCGTTTCCATACGCACTGAGCTTGCCTCGGGCCTGCCCAAAGTCAAAGGAGACCGTGTGCAGTTGCAACAAGTTGTATTGAACCTCATCATGAATGGCATGGATGCGATGACTGCAACAGCGGGCCGCGCCAAAGAGCTGTTGATCAGCTCTGGAAAAGAAAACTCCACGGAAATTGTGGTTCGCATCGAAGACCGCGGCGTGGGGCTCAACTCTGAAACCGCGGAAAAAATCTTCGACCCGTTCTTCACCACCAAGCCCCAGGGTATTGGGATGGGTCTGACCATCAGCCGTTCCATCGTTGAATCCCACCGCGGCAGGCTTTGGGCCACGCCGCGTCCCTCTGGTGGCGCCGTTTTTCAGTTCACCATTCCAATCCGCTCGCAGGCTTCCGATGGCTAACCTCACTCCTGTAATTTACGTCGTGGATGATGACGTCTCCGTCCGGGACGCAGTCAGCAACCTCCTGGCATCGGCTGGCCACCGCGCAGAAGCATTTAGCTCCACAGAGGAATTTCTGGATGCCATGCGGCCTGAAGCTACCAGTTGCCTCGTGCTCGACATAAAACTCCCCGGAGTGAGTGGGCTCGATTTTCAAGAGCAACTCGAGAAGGCCGGGATACCAATTCCCATTATCATCATCACCGCTCATGGCGATATCCCCATGACCCGGCGGGCGATGAAGGCGGGAGCGATAGAGTTTCTGACCAAACCTTTTCAGAAAGAGGAGCTACTGGCTGCAATTCATCAGGCCCTGGATCGCGACCGCGTAAGGCGAGACCTGCAAGCCGCAGATTTCGAACTGCGCTCCAAGTTTGAAAAGCTTACGCCGCGCGAACGCGAAATCATGGATCTGGTTGTTGCCGGCCTGCTGAACAAACAAATTGCCGACAAACTCGACCTCAGCGAAGTCACTGTTAAATTTCATCGCCGTCATGTCATGGATAAAATGCAGGCTGCGTCTCTGGCCGACTTGGTGAGAATGTCTGAGAAGCTGAATGCCGGTGCTCGCCGCCGATAGTACTCTTTCACCTGCAAAAACCTATACCAAAGGATGGTTGTTCTGTTGTCTCACTCCCGCTAGTGTAGATCTATCAATTCTTAACTGTTTGCTTGGGGAGCATTACTTGGGATCAACAACCGACAACCTTTCTATATCGAATGGCAAGTCAGCCCACTTACTGGGCGAAGACTTTGAAGCTGCTTTCCTGCACCGTATCGCAAGTCGTACGCCGGCAGCTCCTTTGCACGATGTTCTCGTCGAGGTCGTCGAATTCGTGACCTCGGTAGTGAAATGTGACTCCTGTTTTATCTATGTACTCGAGGGCGATGAGCTGGTTCTGCGCGCCTCCAAGAATCCCCATCCTGAAGCTGTGGATCGCCTGAAGCTGAAAGTAGGACAAGGCATTACCGGCTGGGTGGCCGAACATCGGCAGCCGGTTGCAGTGCCACACAACGCCTCGGCGGACTCTCGTTTTCAGATTTTCAATGAACTGCCGGAAGACGGCTTTGAGGCCTTCCTGTCAGTTCCAGTACTAAGTCGGGGACGTCTCGTGGGCGTGATCAACCTGCAAAACCGGGCGCCGCATCCTTACAGCCATCGCGAGATCCGGCTGGTTTCTACTATTGGTTTTCTTGTGGGCGCCGAGATTGAAATGGCGCGATTGGAGAGCGAAAAAACGCAGCTCTCAGAACAATTGGAGACGCGCAAGCTGGTAGAGCGTGCCAAGGGCATTCTCCAGCGCGATCTGAAGATCAGCGAAGGTGAGGCTTACGTCATTCTGCAGCGTCAGAGCCAGCAGAGGCGCAAGACGATGAAAGAAATCGCTGACGCCATTGTTCTGAGCGATGCCGTAAAGCACAATTCGCAGTAAGTCGGATAAAAAGGAGGGAGCAGTCCCGTCCAACGGGATTTTCGGCTGGAGGCCCCCTCCATAAACGCCGGACCGGGTCGCTGGGCTTTTAGCGGACCCGGTTTTTTTAGTTCTCTCAATTGTTTCTGATTTTCCTAAATCAGGAAATCTAATTCCCGCTATCAAAAATTTCAATTGGACTTTACGATTCAATCCCTGCACAATCTTTTACCACAGTTGTTACGAAGACTGCAGAGTATTGCCCTCTCTTGGATTTTCAGGGGAGGCGCTTCTCGGGCACGACGCAGTGCCCATCTCATAGCTACATAGTGCTCAATGACGAGCCGGCAAGTTGATCCGTATCGGTAAGCGGACCGTTGTGCCTCAGTGTTTTTGGCCACTGGCCGAAACCGGGCCTTCTACGCAGCCGTGCTGAGCGTGTGTTCAAAATAAAAATTTTCTAAAAGGAGTTACTTATGTCTGCAATTGTGCAGGGAGGGAAGAAACTATCTTTCTCGGAGAAGTTCTCGCGGTTTCGCGTCCGCATGCGCGACCCGGAGTGGCGGCGCTACGCCAAGACTGTCTTTGCCGGCAAGGCGATAGGCTTGGCCCTGGTGCTGCTGATCATGGCGGCGGTCTCGGGTCTCTTTTTTGCCCACGTTTATGCTGATACGGCTGCCCCAGAAGTCAAAGCTGCTGACGTGGTCAATCCGGTCAACACCGCCTGGACTCTGGTTGCTGCCTTTCTGGTCTTCGGCATGCAAGTCGGATTCACCATGCTGGAAGCCGGCTTCTGCCGCTCACGTGAGACGGTTAACGTTCTCATGGAATGCGTCGTAGATACATGTCTTTGCGGCGTTCTGTTTTATGCAATTGGCTTTGCCTTCATGTTCAGCCATGGCAACGGTTTCATCGGCTATCACTGGTTCTTCCTCCAGAATGCGCCGGCTACCTATGAAACCACGGGCGTGGCATTCCTCGCGGTCTGGATCTTCCAGTTTGCCTTTGCCGATACCTGTTCCACCATCACCTCGGGCGCGATGATTGGACGCACTGGCTTTGTCGGTGACCTGCTTTACAGCGTCGCTGTCTCCGGTTTCATTTATCCCATCATCGGCCACTGGGCCTGGGGACCGGATGGCTGGCTGGCCAACATGGGCAGCGATGGCAACTTCTTTCCCTCTTTGGGAATGGGCTTCCATGACTTTGCTGGTTCAACGGTTGTGCACACCATCGGCGGTTTCATCGCGCTTGCGGGTTCTATCGTTCTTGGTCCGCGCCTGGGCCGCAAATTCAAGCGCGATGGCGGCGCTCCCATGCTGCCCCACGATCTCACCATTGCTGTCAGCGGCGGTCTCATTCTCTGGTTCGGCTGGTATGGCTTCAACCCTGGCAGCACACTCTCTGCCATGGATTTTGAAGGCATCGGCCGGGTCGCAACCAACACCACTCTGGCAGCATGCGCGGCAGGATTGACCGCAATGTTCTGGGCATACATGTCGTCCAAGAAATGGGATGCTGGCTTTACCACCAACGGCTTCCTCGCTGGATTGGTTGCCATCACCTGCCCTTGCTACTGGGTCAGTCCCACGGGCGCCATCCTTCTTGGTGGTGTTGCTGGAGTCGTGGTAGTTCTCGGCGTCGAGTTGCTGGAATGGTTGCGCATTGATGATCCCATCGGCGCCGTTCCGGTCCATGGCTTTGCCGGCATCTGGGGAACGTTGTCGCTCGGGCTGTTTGCCTGTGGCAAGTATGGCGCAACCGGACCGATTTCACCCGACAACTCCGCGCCGCTGAAAGGTCTTTTCTACGGCGGCGGACTGCAAGTACTCAAGGCCCAGGCGATTGGCAGCGCATGCATAACGCTGGCCACCTTCGCGGTTTCCTTGGCGGTCATGTATGCCGTCAATGCAACCGGTACGTTGCGTGTGTCCGAAGAGGGCGAGTTGTACGGCCTCGATCTGCACGAGCACGGAATTTCGGCTTATCCGGAATATGTCATCTCTTCATTGGCTATGCCGCAGGGCATGGTTGAACAACACGCCATGGCTGAAAAGCAGGCGGTAACGACCGGCGCCTTATCGGGCAGTGCCGCACACAGATGACGTCCTGACTCAGGGCTCGGAGGCAGGGGATGTCTCTGCCTCCGGCAATTTGATCTACAACCCACGTGGAGAAAAAAGATGACTAAAGTTGAAGCGATTATTAAGCCGACTAAGTTTGACCTGGTCAAAGAAGCTCTGATTGCGCTCGGTGTTGAGGGGATGACGGTATCGGAAGTCCGGGGACATGGACGGCAGAAGGGTCATACCGAAGCCTATCGCGGCAATGAATACAAGGTTGATCTCATACCCAAGATCAAGCTCGAACTGGTGTTAGACGATAAGCTTGTGGACGACGCTGTTGACGCCATCATCAAGACAGCGGCCACCGGCAAAATCGGCGACGGAAAAATCTTCCTGTACAAAGTGGAAGAGGCCATTCGCATCCGAAGCCAGGAGCGCGGAGTTGCCGCACTCTGAGTGCTTTGTTTGGCACAGCCGGGTTCCCAGTCTATGCCGCTCTTTGGGCGTGATGAAGGGGAGACATCCCGGCTGTGCAGCAGCGCCGGCGTCTCGCCCGGCTATCGTGTGGGGCCTGCCCCGGCGAGCCGTGGGGCATCCTGCCCACACGTCTCAATAAAGGAGAAGTGAGCGAGGTGGTAACGCAATTGTGCAAAGTCGGTGACTTTGTTCGCAGGCTGCGAACTCAATTGCGCTTCGGTGCACTGTCTCGCGCGCCTCTCTGTCTGTTGCGGCTCGAATTAAAAGGTGTTGTCGCCGAGTGCGAGTGGGTGGCGCGCCCTCCAGATCCATGGGATGCCGACCTGCCTCGCGCTGTGGGTGAACACAACGCATCGCTGCAGGCTCTGGAAGATGCCATGGCAGTACGCCAGTTGCTGTTCTACCTGCTGCCCGGTGTTGAGAGCGCCGTATTTCGCGTCTATCGCCAGTCAACAGCAGAAGCAGCCGAGCTGATCATTACCGGCGAGGTGACCCGCGAAGAGCCGAACCTGAGAGTTCTTTCTCTGGCAATGCGCGCAAAACTATGCGGCTTTCACTTCTGGTTGGCTGAGGGCACTCTCGAAACTTTACAGCCGGAAGAATATGCAATTTCTAACTCGTGAACACACTCATCACATTCCTCATTCGCTTGCTGGAAGTGCTGTTCGTCATCGGAGTCATAGGTTGCGTCTCCTCCGTGATCCCCATTACCGCCTACCGGCTCTTCATGGTCCTATTTGAGCCGGAAAACCTGCCAGAGGGGGAACGTTTCCCTGCTCAACTCCCACGAAGCCAGCCATCTTCGGCCTCATCTCAAATCTCACAACAGCAACAGCCTGAACCCAATGAAAGAGTCGTAGGAAACCTTCAAGAAACCGGGTGAGCTAAAAGTGTGAAGTATCAACGTGGTATTAACCTTCGGTCTTCGAGTGCTTGTCGCCTGTCATTTCGCTTGAAGTACGCCTGGAGTTCGAGGATCGGGTAAACCCCAGATGCGAGCGCCGGGTAAAACATGAAGCGAGTGCCGGATCGCGCCAGCGTAGCGCGAGGGCGGAGCGGTTTACCGCGGAGCCCTTGGAAAAAAGAAGAAACAGCATTCCAGAATGCGGGACTTGTGCCTCTAGCTCTTTGAAATTTTGTTGCTGGCGGTGATTGACACCGGTCCTATAACTCCAGATAATTATCTGTCTCAAAGATAAGAAGAATATCCCCCCAAAGTTCTCTGGTAGATCGGCTCTTTCCTTTTCACAAACCCTGCACGCCCGGAACGCCAAAGAAAAAGGTGGAATCAGAAAATGAACCGCACTATATATCTCTCTCGCTGCTTTGCCGTAGCTGTCCTTCTGTTGTCGCTCGCCGCTCTGCCCGCCTTTTCTCAAGTTAGCATCTTGACCAGGAGCTATGACAACCAGCGCACCGGCGCCAATCTTTCTGAAACGACGCTCAACGCCTCGAATGTCAACTCGACTCAGTTCGGAAAACTTTTTCAGCTCCAGGTGGATGATCAGGTCTATGCCGGCATGCTCTACGTGCCGGCACTCACCGTCAATGGGGCCACGCATAACGTAATTTATGCGGCTACGGTCAACAATACCGTTTATGCCTTCGACGCCGACAGCGCCGGCGCTCCGCTCTGGCAGCGGAATTTTAATAACGGCGGCCGCCCGACCACAAATTCAGAGGTGGGGTCGAACTGTAACCCCTATTTGGATTTCAGCGGAAACATCGGCATCATCGGCACACCGGTGATTGATCCCGCTACCAATACCATGTATCTCGTCACCCGCACCGTCCAGAACGGCTCGACCGTGCAGACTTTGCGCGCAATTGACGTCACCACGGGTAATGATCGGGCCCTGAATCCTCAACAGGTCATCCAGGCCAACGGATTCGATCCCGTTATTCAGAACCAGCGCATGTCTCTGGCTCTTTCCCAAGGCGTGATTTATATCGGATGGGCGTCGTTTTGCGATACCGGCTCTTATCATGGTTGGTTGATGACCTATGACCCAGCGTCCCTTTCCCAACTTGGGACTTTTAATACAACTCCAAACGGGACCGAAGGCGGCATCTGGATGAGCGGCTCCGCGCCGGCTTTTGATGCAACCGGCAACTTGTACTTCTCTACCGGCAACGGCTCCTTCGACGGAAGCAGCAATTTCGGTGAAAGTCTGCTGAAGCTCGCTCCGCAAACCTTGAACCGCCTCGACTTCTTCACCCCCAGCAACTGGAATACGTTGAATATTGGCGATACCGATTTCGGATCGGGAGGCGCACTCTTTTTACCCGGCACCAACGTGGTCGTTGCCGGCGGTAAAGAAGGCAAGATCTTCGTGCTCAACAGCAGCAATCTGGGAGGCGTGGTCATGGGCGATACGCAGATTCTCCAAAGCTTTCAGGCTGTTGATCCCACAATTGTTTCCGGTCAAAGCCATCACATTCACAACGGCGCTGTCGCCTGGGGCGGACCACAAGGAATTAACTTGTATATTTCTGGTGAGAATGACGATGTTCGCGCCTACCGCTTCAACACTTCTACGCAAACATTTGCTACGCCGGCCTTCGCGGCGGGCAGCTTCCTGCTCCCGCGGGGCATGCCGGGTAGCGTGATGAGTCTTTCTGCGAATGGTGTGCAATCCGGAACCGGCGTTCTCTGGTCTGCCACGCCGCGTCTGGGCAATGCTAATCAGAAGGTTGTGCCTGGAGTGCTCACAGCTTACAACGCGGAAACGCTGGCCACTCTCTGGACCTCAGGAACAACACCCGGCGACGATACCTTTAACTTCTCCAAGGGCTCTCCTCCCATCGTTGCCAATGGAAAGCTGTATCTCGCGTCGTTCTCAGACGTTGTCTCGGTCTACGGTCTTACCACGCCTCCTCCGGCTTCGCAGAATCTTGCGCTGAACAAGGCGGCAACCGGCAGCGCTTCGTGCAGCTCGAGTGAAACGCCTGACAAGGCCTTCAACGGCAGCTACTCCGGAGGCAACAGCGACAAATGGTGTTCGCTGGTTACGCCCAGTTTCCTGCAGGTTGATCTGGGGGCCAACTTCGTCGTCAATCAGTTCGTCGTGCTGCATGCCGGTGCTGGAGGCGAAGGTGGATCGCTGAATTCGAACAGCGAACCGACATTCGATCTGAACTCGCAAGCCTACAATATCCAGGTCAGCACTGACGGCACGAACTTTACTACAGCCGCGGATGTGACCGGCAACATTCAGAGCATCTCCACCCACAGCATCACGCCGACTGCTGCCCGCTTTGTTCGTTTGAACATCACTACACCCACCCGGACCAGCGACACGGCATCGCGCATCTACGAGTTTCAAGTCTTCGGCCCTGCCGGCGCTTCTTCTGCGCCAGACTACTTGCTTTCAGCTTCGCCCAACAGCCTGAGCGTTACCCAGGGCGCAAGTGGCAGCAGCACGATTACCGTCAATCCGCTGAACGGTTTCAGCGGGAGTGTCAGCTTGTCTGCATCGGGCGTGCCCAATGGTGTTACGGCGTCGTTCAATCCTGCCAGCACAAGCGGAGCCAGCACGCTGACCCTTTCAACCACCAGCACCACCGCCACCGGAACTTCCACAATAACCATCACCGGCGTATCCGGCAGCTTGACGCATACGACCACGATTGCACTCACGGTAAAGTCGCCGAATGCAGTACCGGTGCAGGTTAACCTTTCTCCTGTGTTCAACATATCCACCGGCATCGCTACCGACGGCAAATCTTTCTCCACCGGTGGTCTGGATGGAAGCGGCTTCGCCTACTCAGGCAAGTTGCTTGGTGCTACCCAGACCATTAATGGCACCAAATTCAACCTTGGACCTGCTAGTGCACTCGACGTTGTAAATAGCAAGACTATTGCTTTGCCGGCTGGCCAATTCTCTACCCTGAAGATGCTGGCGGCGGGCGTCAACGGAAATCAGGCGTCACAGGTCTTTGTCGTTACTTATACCGATGGCACGACCTCGACTATCAGCCAGAGTCTGAGTGATTGGTTCAGGCCGCAGAACTTCCCCGGTGAATCGAAGGCAGTCACCATGGCTTATCGCGATACCAGTAAGGGTAAAAAAGATAACCGAACCTTCCTGCTGTACGGCTATTCCTTGGGTCTCAACAACAGCAAGACTGTAAGCAGCATCACATTGCCCGGCAATCGCAACGTGGTTGTGTTGGCCATTACGCTGGCACCGTAACGTCGGGATAATTTCTGTGCGGTGTTTTGAAGGGGCACGGCCTCGGCTGTGCCCCAATTAGAAATGAAAACAAACTTCATCACACTCGCTCTGGTCTTTCTTGCGTGTCCCTTATTTCCCCAGGACGCTCCCGATCACATGGGCATGCACGCCGATAACATGACGGTCCTACATCCTGAAGAAAAAGTTGTCATCCCTACCGAATCCAATCGACCCATCTATCAACCTGCGCGCTGCGATGCTGATGGCAATGTTTATTTCAGGGGCTATCAATCCGACGACCGCAGAGTTCCGATCACCCGGGTTGACGGCAAGGGCGGGACGCTGAAGTACAGCCTCGACTCCGACCCAACTCTGTCGCAGGGTGCTTCCTACGACTTCTCTCTTCTGCCGAATGGGAATTTGTATCAGCCGGTCCAGGTAAAAGAGGATGTGTTCATTGTCGCGTTCTCCAGGGACAGCAATATCCGATGGAAAGCGAAGCTGGACCAGCAATTCTGGGTCGCCCATCTGACCGCGCTGAGTGACAAATCTTTTCTCGTCAGTGGAACCGAACCGCAAACACCCAGCCAGCGTCAGGAGCGCCAGCCACCCCGGCTATTCTTGGCTCTGTTTGACGACCATGGTCACATGGTTCGTCGCATTAGCTTGCAGAGCGACGATCCATCGAACCCGGCGCCGGCACAGAAGAACTACACCGCAAAAAATGACCCGACAAAAGAGATGCCCTTTCTTCCTGTGCTCGAAGGCGATGCCCAAACCGACGTAAACGGCTATGTCTATCTAGCTTTGCGTTCCAATCCGGTTGTCATCTATGTACTTGACCCTTCTGGCCAAACTGTTCGCTCGTTCCCGGTCAATCCTCCGGAACCACGAATGAGTTTTTCATCTATGGGTCTTGCCAAAGACCGGCTCGCCATCTCGTTTCGCGAGATTTTTCGCGGAATGGAGCACCATAATATGGCGATCGTTACAGTGAATGCTTCCACCGGCGCTGTGATAGGACGTTACAGCGTTGAAGCCGAACCAGGCACTGTGCTTGCCTGCCACACTCCAAATCAGTTTTTATTTATCGGATCAGATAAGAGTAATCTAGCGATTTTCCATGCTTCATTGAAGTAACTCAAAGCATAAAATGTTGCGCTAAAAGGCGCCCTTGGCAGACCGCCTTTTTGTATGGCTCATGCTTCCCTTTGTCAGAAGCGAATACTCAACCTTATTACGATTCAGTAATCGCGCTCAACATATTGAAAAATTCAGGGAATGAGATGCGCGCCGCGTCGGCTCCCAAGATGTGGGTTTCGCCCTCCGCGCGCAGAGCAGCGATGCTAAAAGCCATGGCAATGCGATGGTCGCCGTGCGAATCAATTTCCGCTCCATGCAGTTTTTGTTTTCCGGGCACACGCAAACCATCAGACAGCTCTTCCACTTTGGCCCCCATGGCGCGCAGACCTTGCGCCACCGTGGCAATACGGTCTGACTCTTTCACCCGCAACTCGCCGGCATCGCGGATCTCAACCCCCTCTTGCGTATAAGGAGCTATGGCCGCCAGCACAGGCAGCTCGTCAATCAGGGCGGCTGATTGCCCGCCGGAGACGGTTGTCCCTTTCAGCAGGCCTGCTTCCACCTTGACTGAACCCGTTACCTCGTAGTTCGCTTCGTTCAAATCGAGCATTCGCACGCGCGCCCCCAAAGCGGTCAGCACATCGAGCAACGAGGAGCGGGTCGGATTCAGGCCAACGTTCTCCAGCACCAGGTTCGACTCTGGAAACAATGCGGCGGCGCACATAAAAAATGATGCGGAAGAAATATCTCCTGGAACGTTGGCTTTGATGGCATGCAACTCCTGCCGGCCGCGAATGCTGCTGCGGTTCTTTTCTTGTTGCACCTCGGCGCCAAAAGCCCGCAACGCCAGCTCGCCATGATCACGCGTGCGCACTGATTCTTCAACCGACGTTGTGCCCTGGGCGAGAAGACCGGCAAACAGGACGCACGATTTGACCTGCGCACTGGCCACCGGCGTCTTGTAATCAATCGCGCGCAAAGCGCCGTTCGCACCCATAATACGCAACGGCGGGCGCTCACCTTCCGCAGAAGAGAATTTCGCCCCCATCATGGTCAACGGGCGGATGACACGCGCCATCGGTCGCCGCGAGAGCGATTCATCGCCCTGCATCTCCGCGGTAAAATTCTGCCCCGCCAGAATGCCTGACAGCATGCGTATAGTAGAGCCTGAGTTTCCACAGTCCAGCGGGACTTGCGGGGCTTGCAACTCCGCCCCCAGCCCTTCAATCTCCACCGTGTTCCCTGTTTTTACGACTTTGCATCCCAGCGCCTGCATGCAGCCCAGCGTGCTGGCGCAATCCGCGCCGGTGGAAAAATTTTCCAGGATGGTTTTTCCCTTGGCCAGCCCTGCAAGCATGGCATAGCGGTGCGAAATAGATTTGTCACCGGGCAGCCGCACCATGCCTTGAACATTTCTGGCTGGCCGGACCACCACGTTATTTTGGTCAATCATGGTTATGTTTTTTGTCATGTCGAGAGATACGGATAAAGTATTGCCTTTGGCTTTTATGCTTCTCTATCTATCATACTTTTCTTTTTGATCTTTGTGGTGTTCTGCAGGTGTACTAAGCAAAATACGCACCATTGCCGCCAATCTCCTGATCCTCGTTAATCCGCGTTTATCCGCGGCGAAAAAACTTATCTAGAAATCCACGCATGATCTGGACCGCGGCCTCAGGCTGCTCAAAAGGAGCGTAGTGACCAGCAGCAGGAACCGTGGCAAGCTCGCTGCCGCGAATTTCGCGATGCATTAATTCCGCATCAGCCGGGGGCGTGAGCGTATCTTCATTACCCACCATGACCAAAGTTGGAACGTTAATGGTCTTCAGCGTAGGAATCGAATCCGGCCTCGCGGCCATGCCCCGCAAGGCAGCAGTGATACCGGCCCCGGTCATACGCCCCATCATTCGTCGAGCTTCACTCACCCGGTCCAGCCGGTTGCGGCGCGTGGTCTCTCCCAATAGTTTTGGAACCATGCCTTCAATGTAGCCATCCGGCCCCGAGTGCTCAACTTCTTCAGCCGCTTTTAGCCTGGTCTGACGGCCTTCATCGGTATCCGCCTGGGCGCGGGTGTCGCATAAAATCAACGCCTGCATCCGTTCCCGATGCCGCCGCCAAAATTCAAAAATGATGTATCCCCCGATAGAAACACCGGCAAAGTAGGCGCGCTGAATATGTTCAGCATCCAGAATGCGTTGCAGGTCGGCTACGTGTTTTTCCATCGTCGCCGGACCTGTGCCAGGCTCGGAGTCGCCATGGCAGCGCAGATCAGGCAGAATTAACCGGTAGCGCGCAGCAAGCTGTGGCGCTACCGGACTCCAGAAATCATGGTTTGTAGGAAAAGGATGCAGCAAAACCAGCGGCGGCCCTTCTCCCAGCGTGTCATAGAAAATCTTGGCGTCTTCAGAATGAATCTGCTCGGGCATAGTCGTTTCCGAAGCAGATATTCTATGCCATGCTCGAACTTACGTCGCTGTGATAGAAGAACTGCCCACCGGAGAACTGGTTGTAGCAGCAGCCTGTGCCTCAGAAGTTTGTATTTCGGGTTCGGATGGAATCACGATCCAACACACCAGATATGCCACGATCCCGGTTCCTCCGAAGATCGCCACCAACAGCCAAATCACCCGTATAAGCGAGACATCCAGGTCGAAGTATTCGGCAAACGCCAGCGCAACCCCGGCAATTTTGCGTCCTGTGCGCGGGCGGATCAAGTGTTTACGCGCCGGAGCTGTGCCCACACTTTTGTTGCAATGCACGCAGATAGTTGCATCTTCCGGTATCACCTTACCGCAATAGTTACAGTACATGTCTTTGTTTGCCCCCTTTCATGAGTAATACGTTTTCACCCTGGAAAAGGTTTCACACTTGGCATTTTTTTTATTCGACGCGATAGGGGTTTTTCAGATACTTGCGGGCTGTGTTGGCCATCTCCGAATCCCCATTTTGAGCGATGACGTCTTGATATTTCTGCAGCGCCAGATCGCGCTTTTGCAGCAGGTCGTACATTTCTCCCGCACTCAGTGCCGCGCGCGCGCGCAAATCGGGATCAGGATGCGGCAGGCTTAAAACGCCTTCATACGCCTCAGCCGCAGCATCAACCTGATGCTGGCCGCGCAAGGCCTCCCCCAAGCCGTAATACAAAAACTCCAGGTGGGGTTCGTGGTATTGATTCTTCTTCGCATTTTCCAAAACGCGCTGGTAGGTAGCAATTGACTCGGCGCCACGGCCGGCATCTTTGAGGATATTGGCTTCCTCCAGCGCAAACAAAAAATTCCCCGGATACGCCTTCGCCAGCGAGCGCTGTACCTTGAGTGCCTCATCAAAGCGCTGCTCGCGGCGCAAAAACAACGAGAGTATGGTCTTGGCGTCTATCGTCGCCTCTCCGCCTCCATCGGCGGCGGCATAAAGTTGCTTGATGCCCGTGATTTTGTTTCCGCTTTCCCCCACCATGTGGGCCAGAATACGCGCCGCCCAGGGCAAGCTGCCTACGATATAAGAATGCATGCCGACAATAAGCTTGGCGTCATTGTAGTTCGGGTTCAGCTCCAGGACTTTTTCGTGATCGTGGCGCGCATCTTTGGCGCTGCCCAGCGCCGCGAACCAGGATTTATCCACCAGCGCGATGTACGTGGATTGCAAGCCATGCGTCACTCCCCGGGCGTAGTAAGCATCGGCATCGTTAGGATTCGCTTTGATGCTTGCATCGGCCAGCTTCAGCGCTTTTTGCGTAAGCTCCTGGATCCGGGCGGTATTCTGGGGATCAGGATGAATCCGCTTTTTGTTCAGGAAGCTGTTATTGGAATAAAGACCGGTATCCAGCGCTCCACCGCGGTAAAGTTCGCGGAAAAAAATTGCGGCCAACAGATGGTTCACTGCAAAAGGATCATCCGGGTGCGCCTGCTCGGCCAATTCAAAGTCATGGATAGCGGTGTCGTAATCGAGCTGGTAGCGATGATCGAAGCCGCTTCGTGTAAGCGCATCATTCTGCTCGGTGACGTGCGTGGTTGCTGGTTTTTCCTCATCTTTTTGGCCTTCCGCAGGAGTAATAGAAGCCAAAATCAGAAAAAACAGTAGAAATACGGAGTAACTGCTACGATACCGCCCGGCTAACATGTAAGGTGTCATGGGGAGATTCTCTGGGCAGTTTACCCGATGTCGCGGTAGAGCCCGAAAAGATAAAACCTGCTTTCCATCCGGAGGATTTTATACAGCAATTCAGCAATCGCCACTTTATGAAAAATTCCAATCAACCGTTTAAAAAAAATTATACGGAAGAAGAGGCGGCCAAAGCTCTCGGTATCTCGCTTCTCCGTTTACACATGATACTGGATGAAAACGTCTTCAACGATGGCGCGCCTCGTCCGCTCAATGTTTTGTTGCAGCCTTCTGATATGGTGCTGCTTCAGTTTTGGAGCAACCTGCCCCCCAATCCCAAGGTAGTTTGCATGCCCCGGCGACCCAGGTAATTATTTCTCGCAATCCGAAATTCAGAATCGCAGTGGCTGTCATAAGTTACTGGTAACACATGACTTAGAAACGGTGCAGTTTGGCCTCTCATTTGCCTTTATATGAGGGCAACGGGAGAAATTCTAAATGTCACAGGTCATGAGAAATCCGGCAGTCCGTGCGGAATTCTGGCGTCCGCCGGTGGATCAATTGCATAAGAGCGCTGCTGATACCACAACAGAAATATGTACTCGCTGTAATTCAGAGTTCGTGATGGGTGCGCGCTATTGCCATAGCTGCGGAACAGACCGCAACCCCAAAGTGCAGGCCAGCCATGCGAGTTGGTCACAAAAAGCTTCCCGGGCTCTCGATTTTGCTCATATGCGGCAGTCACTTGATCGTATGAGGCAGTCCCTGAACTTGAACACCGCTTCTTTTGTGGCCTTTAGCGCAGGAGTGCTTTGCATTCTGGCAACTCTTCTCGTTGCCATTATTTACTCGGATGTTAAAACTTTCTCCGATTGGCAGGCGATCCAGCTCTGGCGCATCGAGTGGCTCATGGCTGCAGTGGCCGCTTTCGTTGCCGGCATCTTGCTTAAGAAAAGCCCAAACTCCTAAACCTGAAGGCTGACATCAAAAAGCGCTGACTCTTTGAGAGTCAGCGCTTTTTCTTTCCATCGGTCTCAGGATTTCCCTTGAAGCATTTTTGTGGTTGATTGGATTGAAGCTCCAAACTGCTTTTTTTAAAACTTTACATTGAGGTCTATCCGCGCTCGGCGGTCGTAATAGGCAAAGAATCTCCCGAACTGTGGGTCAGCCGTGTTCGAATGCACCGCGAGTGGATTGAAGTGATTGGTGATATTGGTGATGCTGACCGAGCCTTCCAGGGCATGGTTCTTCATCACCTTAAACTCTTTGGCAATTCTCGCGTCCAATGAAAAGTAACTGGGAAAACGCGTCTCATGGGTCTGGGCAACGTAATTTTGCATCACGTCTCGTACCTGGTAGGGGAAGCCGCTACGGTACTCCACCAGCGGAGTAATATGCATTTTCAAGGGGAGCTTGAACTGGCTCCACACCAGTATGCGATTTGGTATGTCCCCTGGCAGCGCCGAGAATCTATTTGCCGACACGATAGGCAGCGGGAAATTGCCCAGGAAGTTGTCGAACTCATTCAGATCGCCCGCCGTGTGGCTTCGGACATAGGAACCGGATATGTCACCCTGCTTCCAGGTAAAATGCGCACCCAACTCCAGTTGGTGATAGAACGACTTGCCAGTGTCGCGAAGTACAAGGAAGTCCCCTCCTTGAATGACCTCTCGATTGATAACAAATAGTC
>Ga0210384_10000529_pt1 | contig 57958 bp, 40 predicted proteins | sample IncBWH2MmetaG_FD_160574 | JGI IMG/M metagenome (GOLD analysis project Ga0210384, IMG submission 160574) | Forest soil microbial communities from Barre Woods Harvard Forest LTER site, Petersham, Massachusetts, United States - Inc-BW-H-2-M | ecosystem: Environmental > Terrestrial > Soil >...
CAGAAGAATATTGATGCATTGAAGAAGGCCGATTGGCTCGTCGTGGGCGAGATTTATCCGGATGAAACGAGCGAGTTCTGGAGGGCGCCCGGGACGACGGCAGACGAAATGAAGAAGATTAATACCACGGTGTACCGCCTCCCCTGCGCAGGCTTCGCGGAAAAAGACGGAAGCATGACGAACTCGGCGCGCTGGCTGCAGTGGAAAAACGTTGCCGTTCCGCCCCCAGGTGATGCGCGACTGGATCAGGACATCCTGGCCCAAATTTTCCTGCGCGTGCGGGCGCTCTATCAGAAAGAGGGGGGCAAGTTCCCCGACCCGGTCCTTCATGTCACATGGTCCTACACCGATCCCCAGCACCCTTCACTCACTGAAGTAGCCAAAGAAATCAATGGCAAGGCGCTGGCGGATCTGAAGGATGAAAAAACGCAGCAGGAAATAAAAACCGGCCAGCAATTGCCCGGGTTTGCCTGGTTGAAGGATGACGGGACCACCTCATGTGGTAACTGGATATATTCGGGTTCTTTCACCGAGGCTGGTAATTTGACCGCCCGCCGAGGAACGGACGATCCTTCAGGTTTGGGAATTTATCAGAACTGGGCTTTCTCGTGGCCGGCGAATCGCCGGGTTCTTTACAATCGCGCATCCTGCGATCTCGAGGGGAAGCCATGGGATCCGTCACGCAAGCAGGTTTGGTGGAACGAAGGAGCCCAAAAATGGGCGGGCAACGACGTTCCCGACTTTAAACCCGACTCTCATCCCAAAGATCACATGGGACCGTTCATCATGAATCCGGAGGGCGTGGGGCGATTGTTCGTTCCTATCGGCGCGGTGACTGACGGGCCCTTCCCTGAGCATTACGAGCCAATCGAGAGTCCGGTGAAAAACGTTCTTCACCCAGAGCACTCCAATAATCCGGTGGTCAAGAAGCTCACCACCGCCGCCGATAAGTACGCGACCCCCGAGCAGGGCTACACGGTGGTCTGCACCACTTACCGTCTCACCGAGCAATATCACTACTGGACTAAGAACAATCCGATGAACGTGCAGTTGATCCCCGAACCGTTTATCGAGATTCCAGTGGAACTAGCGGACGATCTCGGAATTCGCGGTGCCGAGAAGATCAAGGTGACCAGCATCCGCGGCACCTATATCGCAAAAGCGTTTGTCACTCGGCGCATCAAGCCCCTGACGATTGACGGCAAGAAGGTCTACCAAATTGGGCTCCCGATTCACCAGGGTTTCCGCGGAATCAAGGAGGACGAAGGGAAGGACGCGCGAACGCCGGCGAATATGCTGACGCCAACTGTTATCGATCCGAACGCCTACACCCCGGAATCCAAGGGCTTCCTCGTGAAGGTTGAAAAGGCCTAAGGGGGCGCGAACATGAGCGGTAGAGGCTTGGAAATTCGAGCAATTTCAGCTCACGCCGGTGCCGTGCCCGGATCCGGCCTCAAGCGTGAGTTCGAGGTCTGCAAGCTGATCGACACCACTACTTGCATCGGCTGTAAAGCTTGCGAAGTGGCTTGCCTCGAGTGGAATGGCTACTCCTTCAGCGAAACCGTGTTCAACAATTCCTATCAGACGATGCCCAACACGGAGTGGAACTACTGGAACCTAATCCGGTTCAACGAGCACGAGGATAAAGACCACGGAATGATGCTGTTGATGCGCAAAGACCAGTGCATGCATTGCGAGGAACCGGGATGCCTTGAGGCTTGCCCTGCAGACGGCGCGATCGTGCAGTACGTCAACGGCATTGTTGACTTCCAGCAGGAGCACTGCATCGGGTGCGGTTATTGCATGTCCGGTTGCCCGTTCAACATTCCGAAATTTAGCCCGGAATCTCGCAAAGTCTTCAAGTGCACGCTTTGCGTGGATCGCGTGAGCGCGGGGCTCGAGCCCGCGTGCATCAAGTCCTGTCCGACGGGCTGTCTGCATTTCGGCACGAAGGAGGACATGAAGTTCCTTGCCGAGAAGCGCGCGAAGCAACTCCGCGACGTTTCAGGTTTCAAGGATGCCGGCGTTTACGATCCCGCCGGCGTAGCCGGAACGCACGTCATCTATGTGCTCCATGATTCCAAGAATCCCGAACGTTACGGCGGCCTGCCTGCGAACCCTACCATCCCGTGGACGGTGAAACTGTGGAAGCACCCGCTGAAGTGGTTAGGGAATCTTGCCATGATCGGCGGCGTACTTGGCGTGGCCATCCACTATTTGAAGTTTGGGCCGAAGATTGTCGATGGTGATGAGGAGAAATTGACCCCGACGCCCAAGCCGGGCCAGGAGCCCGGACCGGGAGGAAAGCGATGAGTGACAACTATGTCCTTCCGAAGGGCCGGGTGCTTCGCTATACATTTCAGGAACGATTCATTCACTGGATGGCTGGTTTGTCCTATGTGTATCTCCTGCTGACGGGTCTGGCGTTCTGGTCGCCCTGGCTCTTCTGGGTCGCGGTGCTTTTTGGCGGCGGGACGATTGCGCGGGAGTTGCATCCGTGGGTAGGGGTCATCTTCATAGTGGCAGTCCTCTTGATGTATCGCATGTGGGCCGTGCAGATGCACGAAACAGATGTGGACAAGCAGTGGTGGAACTCGATCGGTCACTACGTTCGAAACGAGGACGAAGAAGTGCCCACGGCGGGCCGATTTAACGGCGGCCAGAAATTGCTCTTCTGGGGTTTCTTCTGGTGTGGGATCCTGCTATTCCTTAGCGGGCTCGTCTTGTGGTTTCCCCACTGGATTCCGTGGAATCTCCGTTTCTTGCGCCTGCTGGCAGTGATAATCCATCCAGTGGCGGCGCTTATCACTATTGGGCTGTTCATCATCCATGTGTACATGGGTACACTAATGGAGCGCGGCGCATTCGGGTCTGTGATTCGAGGCGACGTCTCAGCCAAGTGGGCGAAGAGATATCACGGCATCTGGTACGACCAGATCACGCGAGAGAACGCGCCGAGGAAATGAGCAGTGGCAAGTGGGACCTCCGAATCGCCCGGGCCCTTGAATTAGTTTCCACGCAGCCTTCTGCCAGCGAAGGACTCCGCTTCTACGAACATATCGCGCAGTTCCAGAAATCTCTTTACTCAGACCTGGAAACTGTGTGCGGCACCGCGAGGCGGCAACGCCCTCCGGGGAGCCTGCGGCAAGAATTGGACCTGTTCACTCTCCTACCGCGCTTCAGCCCATTTCTCGCGGTGATTGAAAAGCACGCGCCCGCCCCTTTGGCCCAATCCGTCAAAGCCTGCCGAACCAGCGGAATAAATCTTTGGCAGGCGATGCTGATTGAGTTCTGGAGCGCCGCCACCGAGAAACAACCGAATCTGGACCCCGCTCAGTCCTTGCTCTCCTGGATTTTTTTACAACCATATGCAGAGTATCTCGCCGATTACTCGCTGCACCCTCCTGTGCATTCCACTCCCTCACTTTGTCCGCTTTGTTCGAGCAAACCCATGGTTGGCGTCCTGCGGCTGGAGGGTGACGGCGGCAAGCGTTCACTCATTTGCGCCCTTTGCTGCCACGAGTGGGAGTTTCGCCGAATCGTTTGCCCGGCTTGCGGGGAGGAGGACGTCCACAAACTTGCCGTTTACTCCGCGCCAGAGCTTGCCCACGTGCGCGTAGAAGCCTGTGATACCTGCCACATATACATCAAGACAGTTGACCTGACAAAGGACGGCCACGCCGTGCCCGTGGTGGACGAATTGGCCACCATTCCGCTGAATCTCTGGGCCTCCGACCATGGCTACACAAAGCTGCACATGAACTTGCTGGGCATTTAGCGCGATAGCACAGTGAACTCAACTACCTCCCAACACCATCGAATTTCCCTCCACGCGGATGGTTTCTGTAGAGTATGCTTTCTTTCCAAAATCTAAAGCCGGGAAAGCGGCAACACCGCGTGATATTCCTGGTGGTCAAACTCTCGGGGGAGAGCGTGAAGTATGGCAAGCGAGATAAAGCTCTCGGAATGGATCGGGAAATCAGCCGGCGAGATTTCCTGAATGGGTTCGGCATCGCCATTGGAAGTTCCCTTGTTTCATCCCAGCTGAATTGGCTCAAAACTTTCGGGCAGCCAAAATCTCTGTTTGCCTCTGAAAAAAGCGCCAATTACTATCCGCCGTCCTTGACCGGCATGCGCGGAAGCCATGAGGGCTCCTTCGAAGTTGCGCATCAACTGCGCGATGGAAAACAATGGACCAGCCCGATCGCCGATCCCGAAACATACGACTTGATAGTTGTCGGCGGCGGCATCAGTGGTCTCTCTGCCGCCTATTTCTTCCGGAAAATTGCCGGGCCGAAAGCTAAAATCCTCGTTCTCGAGAATCATGACGATTTTGGCGGGCATGCGAAGCGCAATGAATTTCAAGTAGGCAACCGAACGATTCTCGGATATGGCGGAATGCAGTCCATCGATTCGCCTGCGCGCTATAGCAAAGAATCAATGGGACTACTAGAAGAGTTGGGCATTGTAGTTGACCGGTTCAATAAATATTTCGATCAGAGTTTCGACAAGTCCCACAATCTTTCTCTGGGAATATTCTTTGACAAAGCAACATTCGGCGAAGACAAACTGGTTTCTGGCCGCGGCAAGCGCCCCTGGCCCGAGTTTTTAGCGCGCACACCGCTCTCGCCTCAGGCTAGAAAGGACATTATCCGTCTCTACACGGAAAAAATTGACTATCTGCCCGGCATGTCATCCTCCGAAAAGAAAACTATCCTCGCAAGAACCAGCTATAAGGACTTTCTTCTGAAATTTGCCAAGGTGCATCCGGACGTACTTCCGTTCTTTCAGAAGGACACCCATGGACTCTACGGGGTGGGCATTGATGCCGTGCCCGCCGGCGACTTGGCTTTTCTTAGTATCGCAGCGGGAGATCTGGACGGCATCGACTACCCGGGATTTCAGGGCATGGATTTAGGCGGTCCTGACGGGCCGGGCCTTGGGGTTGAGGTCACGAGGCAGGACGAGAAGGCCCCCTACATATTTCATTTTCCCGATGGTGGAGCTTCAATCGCACGACTCTTGGTCCGTGCGCTCATCCCCGGATCTGCCCCGGGAAGCACCATGGAAGACATCGTCACCGCAAAAATGAACTATGCGCGGCTTGACGATCCCGCCTCTTTCGTGCGCGTCCGGCTCAATAGCACCGTAGTACAAGCGCGAAACGTGGGCGATCCGGCAGTCGCAGGAGAAGTTGAGGTCACATATGTTCGGGGCGGGGAAGCGCGGTCCGTCCGTGGGACTGCATGCATTCTTGCTTGTTGGAATATGATGATCCCGTATCTCTGCCTGGAGATGCCGCAGAAGCAAAAAGAAGGTCTCGCTTATGGCGTGAAAGTCCCAATCGTTTACACGAATGTCCTCCTCAACAATTGGCAAGCGTTCAAGAACCTCCACATCTGTAAGGTGGGTTGTCCGGGAAGTTACTTCTCGGTCGTGGAGTTGGACTATCCTGTCAGCATGGGGAACTACCGTTTCTCTGGCAAGCCTGAGGAACCTTGCCTCCTGCACCTTGAACGCGTGCCCGTAAAGCCGGGACTCACTGCCCGTGAACAGCAGACTGCTGGCCGCACCGAACTTTACAGCACCCCCTTCAGAATTTTCGAGCGCAACATCCGCGATCAACTGGCTCGGATGCTTTCACCCGGGGGCTTTGACCCCGCGCGCGACATTCTAGCGATAACCGTAAATCGTTGGCCGCACGGCTACGCCTACGAATACAATTCGTTGTACGATCCCGACTGGCCCGAAGATCAACGCCCCTGTGTGATCGGGCGCCAGCCATTCGGTCGTATCTCCATTGCCAACGCAGACGCAGACGCATTTGCTTACACCAATGCGGCCATTGACCAGGCGTTTCGCGCGGTCAAGGAGGTCTCGCGATTTGGCGTGACTGGTCGTGCCTGAAATGGCTTAAAATTCATGAATTAACTGGGTTTTTTGGTCGTCGGAACACAGCGTGCAAACAGTTGTAACCAGTCTAAGGCGAGTTACATCTATTGAAGTTAGTCAGCTTCGCGTGGGTTTTGAAACCCCGTGTGAGACAACAGTTTCGCCGGTATTCACCTGACACTCCCCTTGCAATATTTGGTGCGTCTATACCGGAAGATTTTGGGAGCCACTGATGTGGATTGTTCGATTAGCGCTACGCAGGCCCTACACATTCGTCGTAGCTGCCATCTTATTGATCATTCTTGGCGTCGTTTCGATCTTTCGTACCCCTACAGACATTTTCCCGAATATTGATATCCCGGTCGTCAGCGTTATCTGGAATTACACAGGACTCTCTCCCGAGGAGATGTCCAATCGGATCATTTTTAATTACGAACGATCCCTGACCACCACCGTCAACGATATTGATCACATTGAATCGCAATCCCTGAGTGGAATCTCAGTAGTGAAGGTCTTTTTTCATCAAGGCGTGCAGGTGGCAAGTGCAATCGCGCAGGTTACCGCGATTTCTCAGCCCATCGTACGAACGCTGCCGCCGGGTACCACACCGCCCTTCATCATCACCTACAACGCGTCAACAGTCCCGATTTTGCAACTGGCACTCTCGGGGCAGGGATTGTCCGAGCAGCAATTAGGTGACATCGGGATCAATTTTCTCCGCACCGGACTTGTCACTGTCCCGGGCGTCGCGATTCCGTACCCCTATGGCGGTAAGCAACGCCAGGTACAGGTGGATCTGGACACCGCCGCTCTACAATCGAAGGGGCTTTCACCGCTTGATGTGGTGAATGCAATTAGCCTTCAAAATCTGATTCTTCCCGCAGGCACGTCGAAAATAGGACCGTTCGAATATCAAGTTGACATGAACGGATCGCCGCAAACGGTCAATGAGTTGAACGATCTTCCGATCCGTACAGTGGGGAATTCCACGATTTATGTTCGCGATGTAGCCAACGTCCGCGATGGTTTTCCTCCCCAAACGAATATCGTTCGCGTGGATGGAAAGCGTTCCACTCTCATGTCGATCCAGAAGAACGGGAACGCGTCGACACTCGATATCATTTCCGGAATCAAGGCACTGTTGCCGCAGATTCAAGCTGGTCTACCACCCACCCTGGAGATCAAGCCGCTCTCGGATCAGTCGTTGTTCGTCAAGGCCTCGATTGATGGAGTGATTCGCGAAGGCATCATTGCCGCCTGTCTCACGGGTTTCATGATCTTGGTTTTCCTGGGTAGTTGGCGCAGCACATTGATCATTGCCGTATCTATTCCGCTCTCAATCCTTACCTCCATCATTGTCCTGAGCGCGCTCGGACAAACCATCAACATCATGACACTCGGTGGCCTGGCATTAGCTGTCGGCATTCTAGTGGACGACGCAACCGTTGAAATCGAAAATATCAACCGCAACCTTGATCAAGGCAAGGAAATCGTCCAAGCCATCTTGGACGGTGCTCAGCAGATTGCTGTACCCGCATTCGTGTCCACGCTCTCAATCTGCATTGTCTTTGTGCCTATGTTTTTCCTGACTGGTGTGGCGCGGTATCTTTTCGTGCCGCTTGCGGAGGCAGTCAGCTTCGCTATGTTAGCTTCCTACCTGCTCTCGCGAACGCTCGTGCCAACCATGGCAAAATACTTGCTGGTGGCTCAGACGGAAGAAGCGCGGTTGGCTGCCGCCAGGGCAGGCAACTGGTTCGTGCGTACTCAATCTAAATTCGAGCACGCTTTTGAGAGTTTCCGCGGGAGGTACCACCGACTCCTCGAGAGTTGTATCCGTCACCGTGTCGTATTTGCCATCTGTTTTCTAGCCGCCTGCGTGCTCTCGTTTGCTCTGCTTCCGTTCGTGGGCCAAGATTTTTTCCCGAGCGTGGACAGCGGCGAATTCAAGCTGCACATGCGCGCCCCCACTGGAACGCGCATCGAGGAAACCGCCGCCCTGTGCGACCGGGTAGATACTGTAATCCGGAGTCAGATCCCCCCATCCCAAATTGTGGGCATAATTGACAATATCGGTCTCCCTTATAGCGGTTTTAACCTTTCCTACAGCACCTCCGCCCCAATCGGACCAGGAGACGCGGACATTCTGGTGGAACTGTCAAAAGATCATCGCCCTACCGCTCAATACGTGCACGATTTAAGGCAGAGGCTCTCGCAGGAATTCCCTGGCGTCTCCTTTTATTTTCTTCCGGCCGATATCGTCACCCAAATCCTGAACTTTGGTCTTCCCGCTCCAATCGACATCCAGATAGTTGGGAGAAATCTAATCGCAGATCGTGAATTCGCCAGCCATCTGATGGACCAATTGAAGTATGTCCCTGGCACCTCGGACCTCAGAATTCAGCAACCTTTCGATCAGCCCAAGCTGCATATCGAAGTTGACCGTACGAAAGCGCAGCAGATCGGTTACACCCAACGCGACGTGGCTCAAAATCTTCTGATTTCACTCAGCGGAAGTTTTCAGACTGCCCCGACATTCTGGCTCGATCCGAAGACCGGCGTAAGCTACAACATTGCCACACAGACCCCGCAATATAGGGTGGACACGCTCCAAGGCCTCGAAAATATTCCCGTTACCGGACTAAACGCAGCCGCGCCGCCGGAAATTCTCGCAAGTCTGGCTTCCTTCAGCCGCGGCGCTGAAATGGGAGTCGTCTCGCATTACAACGTTCAACCGGTGATTGACATATTCGGCGCAGTTCAAGGGCGCGACCTGGGCGGTGTCGCCCGCGAATTATTGCCGATCATCGAGCGCAGCAAAAAAGACCTGCCGCGAGGTTCACAGATTATTGTCCGCGGCCAAATCGAGACGATGCGCACTTCGTTTTCTGGACTTCTATGGGGACTTGCATTCTCCATCGTCCTCGTGTATTTGCTGATTGTCATAAACTTTCAATCCTGGTTGGACCCCTTCATTATCCTGATGGCTTTGCCGGCCGCGCTGGCCGGCATCGTGTGGTTTTTGTTTGTCACCGGCACCACAGTGAGCGTCCCGGCATTAACGGGTGCGATCATGTGCATGGGCGTAGCCACCGCAAACAGCATTCTGGTGGTCAGTTTCGCCAAGGAAAGACTGGATGAGGGCGAAGAACCTGCCGACGCGGCGCTCAACTCCGGATTTACACGCTTTCGGCCTGTGATCATGACGGCGCTGGCCATGATTATCGGGATGCTTCCGATGTCGCTCGGGCTCGGCGAAGGCGGCGAGCAGAATGCTCCGCTTGGACGCGCAGTAATCGGTGGACTGCTGTTCGCCACGGGTGCCACACTATTCTTTGTTCCTGTCTTTTTCAGCCTTGTGCACTCACGGCGCGAAAAGCCAGCGCCCAGCCTGGCGGAAGGAAGCGATTGAGTTTGCGAATCGTGATTGGCTGTGCAGAATCATATTAGGAAGAGAGTTCGATGACAGAGCACACTGACATGCCAGCGCCGCACAGCGCGCACCACCCCCCTGCCCCAAACTCGCGCAAAGGGCATGGTGTGTTAATTGCGATTGTGGTGGTAATTGTTGTGGCCGGAATCGTGGTCGCGGGAATAGTTCCACGATTGAGAGCCAAGGCGGCACTTAGAACGGAGACACGCAATCTGGCAATTCCCACTGTCTCCGTTGTTTATCCCAAACAAGGCGCCCCGCATCAGGAACTCGTCCTCCCTGGGAATATCAGGGCCTTCACGGATGCGCCCATCTACGCGCGCACCAATGGCTATCTGAAAAAATGGTATGTGGACATGGGCGGGCATGTGAAGTCCGGCCAGTTGCTTGCGGAGATAGATACTCCCGAAGTGGATCAGCAACTTTCTCAGGCGCGCGCGAACTTGAACACGGCGCAGGCCAATTACCGACTCTCTTCGATTACTGCCAATCGCTATCAGGATTTGAAGAACACGGATTCGGTCGCGCGGCAGGATGTCGACAACGCCATGGGCGATTTTCAGGCGAAGGCAGCCATGGTGGCTTCTGCTGAATACCAGGTGAAATACCTGGAACAGCTCGAATCGTTCAAGAATATTTATGCGCCGTTTGATGGCGTCATCACCGCGCGCAATACCGACATCGGCCAATTGATTGATTCCGGCTCCAGCGGTGGAGTGGCCAAAGCCTTGTTCCAGATTGCCGCCACTCGAACCCTGCGAGTTTATGTCAGCGTGCCCCAACAATATTCTCAGGCCGCCAAGCCGGGCTTGCTGGCCAATGTCACGCTGGCGGAATTTCCTGGACGCCAGTTCCATGGTCAGTTGGTTCGAAACGCCGGATCCATATCCGCGGACTCCCGCACCCTGCTCATTGAAGTGGATGTGGACAATCCCACCGCCGAGCTCTTGCCCGGCGCATATGCTGAAGTGCACGTGAAGCTGCCAGCGGATATCCCAACTTTCATCTTGCCTGTGAACGCGCTGATCTTCCGCTCAGAAGGACTCCGTGTAGCAATCGTCACGGACGGCAGTCACGCTAGCCTTGTGCCCATTACATTGGGCCGCGATTTCGGCAATGAGGTCGAAGTGGTTGCCGGCCTCGGGGGCCAGGAAGCTGTGATTACCAGCCCGCCCGATTCGCTCGTCTCGGGTGAAGAGGTTCGAATCGCACCCGCCAAGGGAAATGCTGCGAAGTGAATGGAGATTTTCAATTCGCCTCGCTCATCAGTGCCGCGGGAAACCGATGGGTCGCGCCGCTGGTTTGCCTTGTCGTAATCGCGCTTTCCGGTTGCACCGTGGGTCCGAAATACGTGCGGCCAACCGCGGAGGTCCCTGCTGATTACAAAGAGGCAGGTACATGGAAGCCCGCTCAGCCAAGCGATGCCCTTTCGAAAGGCAAATGGTGGGAGATTTATCAGGATCCTCAGCTAAATGCTCTCGAACAGCGGATTAACGTCTCAAACCAGAATCTGAAGGTTGCCCAGGCTCAATTCCTGCAGGCCCGCGCTGCGCTCAAAATTTCTCGCTCCGGATTATTTCCTACTGTAACTGGCAATGCCTCCGCAACCCGGCTGCAGCAGTCGCAGAATCGCCCGCTGTTCAACAACTCGACCGCGAAGACCAGCTATTCCGACTACACGCTAACCGCGGATGCTTCCTACGAAGCTGATATCTGGGGGCGCGTCCGCCGCACCGTCGAGGCCAGCCGCGCCGAAGCTCAAGCGAGCGCCGCGGATCTTGCCAGCGTCGAATTGAGCTTGCATGCAGAGCTCGCGGTTGACTATTTCGGTCTTCGCGGACTGGATGCTCAGAAGGCGCTACTCACTTCGACAGTAGTCTCCTATGAGAAAGCGCTGGAACTGACGCAGAATCGTTATCACGGCGGGCTTGCATCGGCCGTCGAAGTGGCACAGGCGCAGACAATTCTCGAGACCACACGCGCGCTGGCCACCGATGTTGAGGTGCAGCGTGCAGCCTTCGAGCATGCCATTGCAGTCCTGATTGGAGAACCTCCGGCCACGTTCAGCCTGCCGGCGATACCTCTAACAACCCCTCCTCCCCCGATTCCCCCGGGCCTGCCTTCTGATTTGCTTGAGCGCCGCCCTGATATCTCGGCCGCGGAGCGGCGGGTGCAGGAAGCGAATGCCCGAATCGGCATCGCCAAGGCGGCCTACTTCCCTCTGCTCACGCTTTCCGGTTCGGGCGGGTTTGAGAGTGCCGCAATTACAACTCTAATCCAGGGCCCCAGCGGGCTGTGGTCAGTCGGTGGCGCTGCTATGGAAACACTTTTCGATGCTGGCAGGCGCCGAGGAGTCTCCGAACAGGCAATCGCTGCCCGCGAACAATTTGTCGCAAGTTACCGGGAGACAGTCCTCTCTGCTTTTCAGGAGGTAGAAGACAATCTCGCGGCCTTGCACATTCTGGAGGAGGAGGCAAGAACGGAAGCTGCAGCCGTGGAAGCTGCGCAACATTCGCTTGCCCTTTCCGTTAATCGCTACAGAGGCGGAGTTACCAGCTACCTAGAAGTCACCGTTGCGCAAAGCGCCGCACTCGCGGATGAAGTTACTGCCGTGAACATTCTCACTCGGCGCATGACCTCGAGCGTACTCCTTATCAAGGCGCTTGGCGGTGGCTGGGACGTGTCGCAGATCCCACGCGTCTAGATTCCCACGGTCAATTTTCCTCTCACTACTCCGTGTCAATTCCGTAATAAACTCCCCAACCAGCGACGTCGGAAGCAGAAATACCTGTCAGTGCAAGTCGTTGCCGGATTCCTTCTGCTGGCTCAACACCGTGGCTTGTGATAAAGAAGACCGCACGCCGCAGGCCTAAATCTCGCACAGTCACGCGGAGGGAATTAGTGAGCCGCCGGAACAAGAAGAAGTCAGCAGTTACGCTTCGCGACGTCGCCAAACAGAGCGGCGTTTCAACGGCCACTGTTTCCATTGTGCTCAATAACGCGCCGCTGGCGCGCTACATTCCCCCGTCCACAAAGGGCCGCATTGAACACGCTGCCAAAAAACTCGGGTACCGCCCCAAACTTGTTTCTCGCTTTCTGACCGCCAATCGAAACCACACCGTTGGCGTGATGGTATTTGACATCACTGATCCTTATTGCACCTTAATCCTAAGGGGCATTGAAAACTCTCTTTACCAGGCTTCTTATCTCCCAATCTTTACTGACGCCCATAATCAGCGCGGCCGGTTTGAACGCTACCTCGAGATGCTTCTTGCTCGCCCCGTAGAGGGTTTGGTGATCGTGGCCAATTGGCTTTTTGTCGATATTGAACTCCTTGCTGATCTCGAAAAACGCAACATCCCTGCTGCCATGATCGGCAGGGAATTTCGCACCGGCTCGATCAGTTCTGTCATGGTGGACAATGAAGCCGGCGCGCACCTGGCTATGGAGCATCTCTACTCGCTCGGGCATCGCAGGATCGCATTCATTCGCGGCCCGAAGATGTTGGGCGACACTGTTCCTCGCTGGCGCGGCGTTCGTGCCTTCGCTCGTTCGGTCGGCCTGGAGATCGATTCATCCCTCGTCGCAGACTTGCCGGACTCGCTTGATCCCAATTCCGGGTTTGAGGGAGGTTTCAAACTCACGGAAGAACTTCTAAAACACAAAAAACGCTTTACCGCCCTGATGGCTTTCGACGATATGACCGCTTTTGGAGCCATTCGCGGCCTGGCGCGGGCTGGTTTGAAAGTTCCAGAAGATTGTTCCGTCATCGGCTTCGATGACGTGATCCCCGCGGGCTTGTCCGCTCCCTCATTAACGACCGTTCGCCAACCTATGGAGGCTCTCGGTAGTGCAGCCGTGGGGATCATCCTGGAAGGCATCAATGCCGCCGTGGAGGAGCGCGAATTCGAGGCCACTCACCGCAAATTGGCACCTGAGTTGGTGGTTCGTGAGTCCACCCGCGCGCTTTCCTAGGCCCTGCCCGGGTATCCTCCATTTTTTTCTTGACACCAGTAAGATATCTGCCGGATAGTCTCGTTTAATAAATTTTAATAAATCATAGGATCGAAGTCGACTGCGAAGGTAGGACGCTGGCGCAGTGGCTTTCTTTGGTGGCAGAAGGAGGAATTCAGCTCTGCAGATGAATTTTCGTCGAACATCTCACAGCGAATTTTCCTCTCCTTCTATTTGCGGCAGGTTCTTCAATTTCCGCGACACTATTCACGAGGGAGTGACAATGCGACCTGCTCTCAAGCTCTTGATTGCGGTCATCTTTTTTTCATTGGGTGTCTCCTTACCCGCCCAGGAAATCACCGGAACCATCTCCGGCACGGTCGCCGATTCTTCGGGCGGTGTCGTCCCGGACGCCTCCGTTTCCGTCGCATCGACTCGTACCGGGGCAGTGCGAACTACCTCCACGACTCAAGCTGGCATTTTCTTCTTCACCAGCTTGCCCGTTGGCGACTACCAGCTCAACGTTGAGAAACCCGGTTTTGAGAAGTATCAGCTCAATTCCATCCAGCTCCATGTGGACGACAAGCTGAATTTTGCGATCAAGCTCCAGGTGGGTACAGTGGCTGAAAAAGTAGTCGTTTCTGCCCAGGCTTCCCAAATGCAGACCGAAACGGCCGAGGTTTCGAATCTCGTCGGCACCCAGCAGATGCTGGCTCTGCCACTAAACGGACGCGATTTCAATCAGTTGGTCGATCTCGTGCCTGGCGTGGCGCCGGATAACAATCGGGTGGGCGGCGGGACTGGACTCTTTAGCGACACTGCCGTGTCCGTGGACGGCAACTTATCAAACTCCAATCTGTACCTCATCGACGGTGAATACAACTTGGACAGCGGCGGCAACGGCAACCTCCTGGTGACTCCTTCGGTCGACGCGATCGAGGAGTTCAAAATCCTGCGCAACAATTACAGCGCAGAATTTGGCGGGGCCACGGGTGGGGTCGTGAATGTGATCACCAAGTCCGGCACGCAAAACTTTCACGGCAGCGCCTACGAATTCCTTCGCAACGACATTCTCGATGCTAACAATTTCTTCCTGAACAGCAGCAGCCAGCCCAAAAGCGCGCTGCGATTGAATGATTTTGGATTTACTCTGGGCGGTCCAGTTTGGATTCCCGGCAAGTACAACAAGGAGCGCAAGTCCGATTTCTTCTTCGTGTCGCTCGAGTGGCACCGCGAAATTCGTGGAAACATACTTACTGGAATTGTGCCCACGCAACGTCAGCGCAATGGCGTCTTGAACCCTCCTTGCAGTGAAGTCACTGCGCCCACTCCATGTGACCCGAACCCGAATTTGCCTTTTGACCCGAATGAATCTCCTCTGATCGACGGTGAGGCCAACCTCCCCGGCGCAACTTCGACGACACCCTCTCCCTCGATTGATCCTAATTCCATCGCATTCATGAACCGTATGCTTCTTCCCAACACCGCCATTTCAAACGGATTCAATTTCATTGCCAGCGCTCCCCAAGGAACCTTCGACCGACAGCCGCTTGTCCGTTGGGATCACTATTTCGGTACCAAGCACATTCTCACTATGCGATACGCGGGCCTGAACGATCGCCTCACGAATATCAATGACCAGCTTTTCGGCCTGGGCGATCCCTTCCCAAGCGTTAGTCAGGACTGGCACTGGTACGGCACTAACGTGATTGTGAAATTCACTAGCATCATAAGCGCTCGCCTGGTCAACGATTTTCAGTTCGGCTATTCGAACAACAACCTGCGATATGCCACCTCCACCAGTTCCGATCCTTCCATCGCTGGCCGCCAGGGTTTCACCTACACGGAACTGTTTCCCGAGACCAGTGGTTCATTCCCTTCGCTCAATCCCGTCGGGCCCTTCCTCGACAACGGTCCCAATGCCAGCTCGAATACTCTGGTCCAGAACACGCAGCCCTTCTCCAACCGCACCGATAATTTTCAGTACAAGGACGATCTTTCCTACACCTTCGGGAAGCACAATCTGAAATTTGGCGCCTTCTTCCGTTTCAACCGCAAGCACGAGCCCGCCAATGGCGCGGGAAATTTCACCGCTGGCACTTTCACGTTCGGTTCCATGAGCGATTTCCTCCTCGGAAATATCCAAACCTATAGTGAAGAACAGACGCAGAACTACGTGCCCGATCGCGCCCACGACTATGCCGTCTATATCCAGGACACTTGGAAGCTTTTGCCCAGCCTGACTCTGAACCTGGGACTCCGTTACCAGATCCTTGGGCAGGTTTATTCCGCGGCGAAAAACATCGCTAACTTCCGTCCCGGCGCATTTGTCCCACAACCTCAGTCATGCGTAAACACACTCATCGCCACTGGATTGATTGATCCCACTCCTCCGTCCAATTGCATCCTGAACGACGGACTGGTTGACCCGACCATGCCAGGCATCAATCGTTCAACGCTTAACAACTACTATAACGATTGGGAGCCCCGCGTTGGCATTGCCTACCAGCCTCGCAATTGGGCTGTCGTTCGCGCCGGTTTCGGCATTTTTGGCGGACGCGATGCCGTGTCGCAGACCAGCTCCCTTGGCCAGCAGGGGCGCTTCGATACGATTGCCACCCTCAGCAACGTCACTTACGCGCAGCTCGCTCCGTTCGATCCCACCCTGCCGCAACCGACAGTTGGCGTTCGTGCTCAAGCGCAAAATTACAAGACACCCACCAGCTATCAATACAACCTCACCACCCAGTATCTGATCACCAAGAGCACAACTCTGGAAGTCGGCTACGTGGGCAGCCATCAAGTCCACATCGGCCGGAACCGAAATATCAATCAAGTCCCCGACGCGGACCGACTCGCCGTGGCCAATTTTGAGAACGGTGTGGATTGCACCATGAATCCTTGCAATTCGAATCCTGACACCGTTCGCCCTTTTGTCGGCTACAGCATCATCAATTTGAACGAGCGCGCCGGCTCATCCGATTACAATAGCCTGCAGGTGTTCTTCAACCAGCGTATCACGCACGGGGTACAATTCCAGACTGCCTACACGTTCAGCAAAAATCTAAGCGACACTATCAATCAGGATACAGAGGCAAGCACACTGCCCATCCAGAACGCCTTCAACACACGCGCCGAGCGCGCACTAGCCAACCAGGACCAGACGCACTCCCTAGTGTTGAATTACATCTGGCAGCTTCCCTTTTTCGAGCACTCCTCGAGCGCATTTCGCAAAAACGCGTTCGGGGGCTGGCAATTCGTCGGAATCGCCACCTTCCGGTCCGGCACCCCACAAAACATCTGCCTCGACAGTGATATCGCCGGAACCGGTGACGGGTTGGGCGTTTATGAGTGTCAGCGGCCCGATCAGGTAGGCAATCCAAACTTATCGCGCGGCAAACGTACAATCGCGCAATATTTCAATGTGAACTCTTTCGTACAGCCCCAGCTCGGCACTTTTGGCAACGCCACCAGAAACGTTGTTCGTGGGCCGGGCATCAACAATTGGGACCTCTCTGTGTTCAAGAATTTCACCATTCCCTGGTTTGGACGGCATCAATCCGGGCTGGCCGATGAAAATGCCACTCTGCAGTTCCGCACCGAATTCTTCAACGCCTGGAATCACACCCAGTTCAGCAGTATCAATACCGTGTTCCAGACTCAGGGTGCGGGACTGCCCTCCGGCTCATCGGGCGGTTTTGGCCAAGTCTCTGCCGCACATGACCCACGTGAGATACAATTTGCCCTGAAGCTGATCTTCTAACTCGCGGGAGGCGGCCAGTCATCCAGATCTCAAATCGCATTGCCTGCTCCGTCGCCTGCATCGGGAAAGTGGCTCTGTTCGCGATCGCTGCGCTGATTCCTTTGTGGACGCTGGCTGATTCGCCAAAACAAGGCAATCCCAAACTTTTCCTCCACGACCAATGGATGCTGCAGTCTTCTTGCCAGGCGAAGGCTTCTGGCGAGCAAATTTCTACTCGGACTTTCCGTACCACGGGTTGGCATCCTACATCTGTGCCGTCCACGGTGGTTGCTGCGCTCGTCGCGGACAAGACCTACCCCGATCCATACTTCGGCGTGAATCTTCGCTCCATCCCAGGGACCACATACCCGATCGGAAAGAATTTCGCCGAACTGCCCATGCCCCGCGACAGCCCCTTCCGCTGCTCCTGGTGGTTTCGCACGGAATTCAGACTGCCGGAAAGTTATGAGGGCAGCCATGTGTCCCTGAATTTCAGCGGCATCAATTACCGTGCCAACATTTGGCTGAACGGGAAGAAGCTCGCCGATTCAAGGGATGTGGCGGGAACGTTCAGGACTTACGAATTCGACGTTACATCACAGCTCGATGGAAGCCACCCGAACGTGCTCGCTGTCGAAACGATTTCGCAAACCGAAACCGATCTTGGCGTCAACTGGCAGGATTGGAATCCCGCCCCTCCCGATAAAAACATGGGTCTCTACAGCGACGTGTTCTTACAGGCAAGCGGTCCCGTCGTGATTCGCCATCCACAGGTTATAACTCATTTTCCTGATGGGTCGCTTGAGCATGCCGATCTCACCGTAATCGCTGAACTGCACAATATCTCGCAGGTTCAAGTCACTGGCTATCTCGACGGATTTTTCGATGATGTACACTTCCGCGAAACTTATGTTCTCAAGCCGGGCGAGGCCCGTACGGTCCGCTTCATCCCTGATCAATTTCCCCAATTGCGCGTGAACGCCCCAAAACTCTGGTGGCCGGCTCCGCTTGGTCCTCAAAACCTTCACGAACTTTCTCTACGATTCAAGGTGGGCAACGATCTCTCCGACACGCAGAAAATCCACTTTGGGATTCGTGAAATTACTTCCGAGCTCAACGAGCAGAACTACCGCCAGTTTCGCGTGAACGGCAAGAAAATCTTGATTCGCGGCGGCGGTTGGGCTCAAGACATGTTGCTACGTCGCTCCCCGGAAAGACTGGACGCGCAACTTCGGTATGTTCGCGACATGAACCTCAACACCATCCGCCTCGAAGGCCAACTGGAGACAGACGACTTTTTCGATCTTGCAGACGAACGTGGAATCCTGGTGATGCCCGGCTGGGTATGCTGTACTTACTGGCAGCTATGGCCGAAATGGAAACTGAGCGACCTCGAAATTGCCTCCGAATCGCTCCGTTCGCAAGCTTTGCGCCTGCGCAGTCATCCAAGTGTTCTCGTGTGGCTCAACGGCAGCGACGAACCCCCGCCTCCGGCCGTGGAGCAATCTTATCTGGATGTTTTGAAAGAAACTGACTGGCCCAATCCCATCGTCTCTTCTGCCGCTGGTTACCCTACAAAGGTGACTGGAATTCCGGGAATGAAGATGACCGGCCCCTATGATTATGTGCCTCCTTCATACTGGCTTTCGGATCCGGGTCGCTATGGCGGAGCCTGGGGTTTCAACACGGAAACGGGACCAGGCCCTGCGATTCCCACAGTCGGGAGCTTAAAGAAAATGCTCCCGGGTGATCATCTCTGGCCCATTGATAAATTCTGGAGCTATCACGCTGCATCCGAAAGTTTTTCTAATGTGGATCGCTTCAATCGCGCGATGAGTTCCATGTTCGGTCCGCCCTCGAGCCTCGGTGATTATGTTATGAAATCCCAAGCCATGGCCTACGACGCCGAGCGCGCTATGTTTGAGGCTTATGCCCGCAACAAATACACATCCACGGGCGTCATCCAGTGGATGCTGAATAACGCATGGCCCTCCCTCTACTGGCATCTCTTTGACTATTATTTGCAGCCCGCCGGCGGCTATTTTGGGTCCAAAAAGGCGTGCGAACCCCTGCACATCCAGTATTCCTACGATGATCGCAGCGTCGTGCTTATCAATAATTTATATCAGAAATTCTCAGGGCTCTCTGTGACGGCGGAGCTTTACGATTTCAATCTTCAGAAAAAGTTCTCACTGCAAGCCACTGTGGATGTGGAGGAGGATTCCGTCCAGCGCGTGCTAACTACACCTGCGCTACCTTCTGGTTCTGCTCCGTCTGTCTATTTCTTGAATTTGACGCTTCATGATTCGTCCGGCAAATTGCTTAGCTCCAACTTCTACTGGCTCGCAAATCACCCGGCGGAACTTCAATGGAACAAGACCGCCTATTTCGACGACCCGCCGCCAAAGGATCTGACTTATTCAACTTCCATCTACACGCCTGCGGCCCCATATGACGACCTCACGCAGCTCAACCACCTGGCACGTGTTCGAATCGTGGCCACGGCCGCTGTCGCACCTGCAGAGCAGGGCCCCCGGGTCCATGTCATGCTTCGGAATCCCAGCGATCATCTCGCATTTCAGGTCCGTCTCGGAATTCGCAACCAGGGGCAGGACATGGAAATCCTTCCCGTGCTCTGGGAAGATAATTACATTGAGCTTATGCCCGGAGAGTCGCGCGAAATCTCCGCTCAATATTTGACGTCTAGTGCTCTCACTGGGAGTCCAGAATTGTTCGTTTCTGGCTGGAATATTGAACCTCTCAACTTTCCTCTAACTGATCCGGGCACAGCCTCTCAGCCAGCGCATGCCGGGTCGCGTTGATGGCAGCCCTATTCCAACTGACAAAGTTAATTTTTTCGTTTGAATCCCTCATACAATACCGTGGGAATTTTGTGAAAGGGATTCATGCCCGCCGAACCTAGCACATCCGCGCTTCCGGTAAGGCTCCGCCGGGTCCTCGGTCTTTGGGACCTGATCATCATCGGCATCGTAATAATTCAGCCTATCGCTCCCATGGGAATTTTCGGCGTGATTAACAACGATGCCGGTGGTCACGTCGTCACCACCATTCTCATTGCCATGGTCGCCATGCTTTTCACCGCCATCAGTTACGGAAAAATGGCTCGCGCGTATCCCAGCGCTGGTTCGGCCTACACCTATGTCGGTCAGGAGATTCATCCCGCGCTCGGGTACATCACCGGCTGGGCTATGGTAATGGACTACATTCTGAACCCGCTGATCTGCACGGTCATTTGCAGCAAACTCACGCAAAACATTTTGCCTGTCATACCCTATTGGGCGCTCGCGGTCGGATTCGCGGTAACTTTCACAGTGCTTAATCTGCGGGGCATCAAGGCTTCGGCACTCATCAACGATGTTCTAGCCGCAGGCATGACCATCGTGGTGGTCATCTTCTTCGCGTTCGTGATCCGCTTCATTTGGGGTTTGCATGTGTACGGCGCCGCCTTCTTCACCCAGCCATTTTATAACCCGGAAACTTTCAACTTCCGCTCCATCCTTCACGGCACTTCCATCGCTGTCCTCACCTACATCGGGTTCGACGCCATCTCCACGTTCTCCGAGGAAGTCGAAAATCCACGCCGCAATATCATGCTGGCCACTGTGCTGGTGTGCGTCATCACCGGCGTCCTCTCTTCTCTTGAAGTTTATGCCGCGCAACTCGTCTGGGGCCCCAAACCCTTTCCGGCAGACAAAGTCGAATCCGCCTTTCCGCTGGTTGCGCAGCAGGCAGGCGGCTTCTTCCTATTCCATTTGCTCAACTTCACCATCCTGACTGCCAATATAGGGTCCGGCATGGGCGCCCAGCTAGGCGCTGCACGATTGCTCTACGGCATGGGGCGCAGCGACGGAATTCCCAAGAAATTCTTTGGCGCGCTGGACCCCAAGAATCACATCCCGCGCAACAACGTCGTCTTCGTCGGCGCCTTTGCCCTGATCGGCGCCTTCCTTATCAGCTATGAGCGGGGCGCCGAGCTACTCAACTTCGGCGCCTTAATCGCCTTCATGGGAGTCAACGCTGCTGCATTTGTACGCTATTTTCTCCGCGCCGAGAAGAGACTTTGGGCAAACCTTGTTTTCCCTGTACTTGGTTTCTTGGTTTGCCTGCTGATTTGGCGCGGTCTTGGGAAAAACGCGATGATTCTGGGCGGAGTCTGGATGACGGTGGGAATTGCTTATGGCGTGGTGAAGACGAAAGGCTTCAAAGGTAACCTTGTGAAATTCGATGTCCCCCCTGACGATATCTGAAGCCTCCCGTCCTCCGCAAAATCCTAATCGGGCTCCTGTGTAACAATATGCACGTCCACAGCCGGCGCATCGCGCAGAAATCGATTGATCGCGTTTAAGTACATCAGCTTCCGCCACCCTTCCACGGCGGTTCTTCCGAAGATCACCTGCGTGACATGTTTTTCTTTTACGAATTGCGCGGTCGCATCGGCCACGTTGTCGCCTTTCAGCCGAACGGGGTTCGCGCCCACACTCTCGGCAAATTGCAGATTCGCCGCCAGCGCCTTTTGTTCCTGTTCATTGTTGCGCCCGTCCAGGTCCACATGCACCGCGTACAGGTCCGCATCCATGCGTCGTGCCATGCGCGCTGCCCGCGCCACCAGGTACTGCGCTTTCGGATTTGAGCTGATGCAAACCACGATGCGTTCCTTCACGGGCCAGGTTTCCCGGATATCCTTTTCGTCCATGTAGGACTCCAGGCTTCGGTCCACCTGCTCCGCCACCTGCCGCAGAGCCAGTTCACGCAACGCAATCAGATTTCCTCGCCGGAAGAAATTCTTCAGCGCCTGCTCAACTTTTTCCCGGCTGTACACATCACCGCGCTTCATGCGGTTCTGTAGGGCCTCCGGCGTCAGGTCCACCATCACAGTTTCGTCCGCCATCTGCAGCACCCAATCCGGCACCGTCTCACGGACGGCAACACCCGTGATCGCTCGAACCGTGGGCGCGATGCTCTCGATGTGCTGAATGTTCACCGTCGAGAGCACATCTATTCTTGCCTCGAGCAACTCGAGCACGTCTTCATAGCGTTTGCGGTGTTTACTCCCTGGGATATTCGTGTGCGCCAACTCGTCCACCAGCACTACCTGTGGGTGCCGCCGCAGGATTCCGTCAATGTCCATCTCTTCGAAGAGCGTGCCCTTGTAATCGATTTTCTGGCGCGGAATTGTTTCGAGCTGTCCCGCAAGTTCGGCTATCCCCTTTCGCCCGTGGGTTTCCACCAGTCCCACCGCTACATCTTCCCCGCGGCTGTGTCGGCGAATCGCTTCGCTCAACATGCCGTACGTTTTGCCCACCCCGGGTGCGTAACCAAGAAATAGTTTCAGCGTGCCCTTGGTTTTATCCGGTGGCTTCGTTTCCGCAAGCCACTGCTCGGGGGTTTTCTGCATGGGCTTATTCTCTTTTACGGCCGCCCGAAAAGCTACGATAGAATGGCGCCGTGCGCCAGCCACTGCTCAACAGCGTGCTGCAATACGTGATTGCATTCACGCTGGTTGCGGGGATCACCGTGTTTTACCGTGAAGCCCTTCCCGTCAACGCCACCACTGTCGCTCTCACTTTCCTTCTTGCCATTCTAGTTATTTCGACTGTCTATGGAATGGCCGTGTCTGTCGCCATGTCCGTTGCAGCCGTCTTTGCTTTTAACTACTATTTCTTGCCCCCCATCGGCCGCTTAACGATTGCCGATCCGCAGAATTGGGTTGCGCTTATCGCCTTCTTGGTTGTTTCCGTCACTGCCAGCCATCTCTCCACCCGCGCTCGCCAACAAGCCCAGGTTGCTTCGGCTCGGCGCCGCGAAATCGAGAAACTCTATGCCTTCAGCCAGGGCTTGCTTGAATCCGGAAACGTCATTCACCTGCTCAACCGAATTCCCGTTCAGATCGTTGATACCTTTGAAGTGGGCGCTGCCGCGCTGCTGCTCGCGGACAAACAGAAAATCTATCGCTCCGGCCCGGTGATCCCGCACCTGGATCTTGAAAGTCTCAAAGCAGTGGTCGCGCGCGAAGAGCCCGTGATTGATGTTGCGAACAGTCTTTGTTTTGTGCCGGTGCGCATGGGCGTCCGCCCCATCGGCAGTCTCGGAATTTCCGGCACGATACTGTCGCGCCAGACGCTCGAAGCCATTGGCACCTTAATCGCCGTCGCCATGGAGCGCGCTCGCGCCGTCGAGCAGCTCGGCCAGACCGAAGCTGCTCGCGAAGGCGAGCGTCTGCGCACGGCGCTCCTCGATTCCGTCACCCATGCGCTTCGCACCCCGCTGACTTCGATCAAGGCTTCGGTGACCAACCTGCTCTCTACCACCAGTTTCACCGAAGATCAAAAACGCGAACTCCTCACCATCATCAACGAAGAGAGCGACCGCCTGAACCGGCTCGTCGGCGAAGCCGCTGAAATGGCTCAATTGGACGCTGGCGAGGTGGAACTTCACCTTGCCCCTCACCCCATCGGCGATGTGATTGCCGCAGCCCTGAAAATGATTAAAACCCCTCTCGGAGGACGCGCCGTCCGCCTTCAAGTCCCCGACGGCCTTCCTCGTGTTCGCGTGGATCTCGCACGCGCCCCGGAAGTTCTCGTGCACCTGCTCGAAAATGCAAATCAATATTCACCACCCGACCAGCCCATCACTATCTCCGCCGAAGCGAATGGCGATTTTCTGGTCACCAGCGTTGCCGATCGGGGCCACGGCATCGATGATCCCGAGCAAAGCCTCATTTTCGAAAAATTTTATCGCGGCAAGGATCAGCGCTTTCGCGTCGAGGGCACCGGCATGGGCTTGCCGATCGCCAAGGCCATCGTCGAGGCCCACGGCGGGTCGATGAGCCTCACCAGTCAACGCGGGCACGGGTCCGTCTTCTCCTTCACGCTGCCTGTCGATCGCACGCGCGCAGGTAATGCATGAACCCGACCACGGTTCTCATCGTGGACGACGAGCCCCAGATCCGGCGCGTCATGCGCACCACGCTCACTTCCCAGGGATACGCCGTGATCGAAGCTAAAACCGGCGAAGAAGCTCTCCAGAAATTGCGTGGCGATCACCCCGGCCTGATTCTCCTCGATGTCAACCTGCCGGGTATTTCTGGTCTCGACGTCTGCCGGGATATCCGTCAGTCAAGCGACGTTCCTATCATCATGCTCACCGTGCGCAACACGGAGCGCGACAAAGTCCAAGCGCTCGACGCCGGTGCGGACGATTACGTTGTAAAGCCTTTTGGCGCCCAGGAACTTCTCGCGCGTATTCGTGCAGCACTCCGCCGCAGCGCTCCCGAAGAAGCAACCCCCGCATATCTCTCCGACGATCTGAAAATCGACTTCGCCAAGCGTGCCGTAATGCTTCAGGGAAAACCTGTCCGCCTGACTCCCAAGGAATTTGAATTGCTTCGCCACCTCGTTGCCAATCAGGGAAAAGCTCTCAGCCATCGGCGCCTGCTCCAGGCCGTGTGGGGGCCCGACTACGGGGAGGAAACTGAATACTTGCGTGTGTTCATCAATCAGTTGCGAAAAAAAATCGAGCCCGATCCGCGCCATCCGCGCTACATCCACACCGACCCCTGGATTGGCTACCGTTTCGAGCTCCGGCCAGAAAAAAGCCACCCGGCTCGCTCCTCAAAATAAATCTCAACCCTTTACTTCATCGGGTGTCTTGAATCCAAATCAAGATTCAGTTCGAGAACATTCACGCGTGGCTCACCGAGGAAACCGATCTGTCGATCCTCCGAATGTTCTCTCAGCACCGCTCGCACTTCCGCCTCGCTCATTCCGCGTTCTCGAGCCACGCGCGGAACTTGGAAATCTGCGGAGGCTGGTGAAATGTGCGGGTCCAGGCCCGATCCTGACGCCGTCGCCAGGTCCACAGGAATCCCTGCCGCTGGATTCTCCGCCTGCAGCCCTTGAACACTCGCCGATACCCGATCGAGCAACGCTTTATTTGTAGGCCCCAGATTCGACCCACCTGATGCCATTGGATCGTATCCCGCCGGCCCCGCCGCGGATGGCCGCGAATGAAAATATCCCGCCGACGTGAACGGCTGGCCAATCAGACTCGACCCTACAATTTTCCCGTCCGATTTCCGGATCAATTCGCCATTCGCCTGGCGCGGAAATATCACCTGCGCCAGCCCTGTCACCACCAGCGGGTAAATGATCCCCAGCAGCACCGTTGTCGCCAGTGTCATGCAAATCGAAATCAATAAATTCTTTTTCATCTCGACCTCACGCCCAACCGATCCGCGTAATAATCAGGTCAATAAGCTTGATTCCCAGAAACGGCGCCACAATTCCACCAAATCCATAAATCAGCAGATTTCTCCGCAGGAGCGCCTCGGCTCCCAGCGGACGGTATTGCACTCCCCGCAGCGCCAGCGGCACCAGCGCGATGATAATCAACGCGTTGAAAATCACTGCAGAAAGCACCGCCGATTGCGGTGTCTTTAATTCCATAATGTTCAGCGCGCCGAGTTGAGGAAATGCCCCCGCAAACATCGCCGGTATGATGGCAAAATATTTCGCCACATCATTTGCCACAGAGAACGTTGTCAACGAACCCCGTGTGATCAACAGTTGCTTCCCGATCTCCACGATCTCAATCAGCTTCGTCGGGTTCGAGTCCAAATCGACCATGTTGCCCGCTTCTTTCGCGGCCTGCGTCCCCGCATTCATTGCCACGCCCACATCCGCCTGCGCGAGTGCCGGGGCGTCATTCGTTCCGTCACCCGTCATCGCTACGAGCTTACCCTTGGCCTGTTCACGGCGGATCAACGCCAGCTTGTCCTCCGGCTTCGCCTGGGCCAGAAAATCGTCCACGCCGGCCTCGCGCGCGATTGCTGCAGCGGTTAGTGGATTGTCGCCGGTGATCATTACCGTCCGGATTCCCATGGCGCGCAATTGCTCGAACCGCTCGCGCATTCCGCCTTTTACGATATCTTTCAAGTAAATCGTTCCCAGAATGCGTCGGTCCTCTGCTACGAGTAGTGGAGTGCCTCCAGCATTGGAAATGGCCTTCACTGCTTCTTCCACTTCGCCCGGAACCCGATTGCCTCCTTGCGCCGCATATTGCGACATCGCATCGAACGCCCCCTTGCGGATTTGGCGCCCGTCCAGATCAACTCCCGACATTCGCGTGCTCGCAGAAAACGGAATGAAAGTTGTAGCCAGTGACGCGAGCTCGCGTCCTCGCAGTCCGTATTTCTCCTTTGCCAGCACCACGATCGAACGCCCTTCCGGAGTCTCGTCCGCCAACGAAGCGAGTTGCGCCGCATCGGCCAGCTCGGCCTCCGGTACGCCCGGTGCGCTGATGAATTCAGTCGCTCGCCGGTTTCCTAACGTGATTGTCCCGGTCTTGTCCAGAAGCAGGGTATCCACGTCGCCAGCCGCTTCCACAGCTCGTCCCGACATCGCAAGCACGTTTCGCTGAACCACGCGATCCATTCCAGCTATCCCTATGGCCGATAGCAGCCCACCAATGGTCGTAGGAATCAAGCACACCAGGAGCGAAATGAGCACAAACACAGATTGTGGCGCCCCCGAATAAACAGCCATTGGCTGCAGCGTCACCACCGCCAGCAGAAAAATAATCGTCAGCCCAGCCAGCAGAATATTCAGCGCAATTTCGTTCGGCGTTTTTTGCCGCTCCGCGCCCTCGACGAGCTTGATCATCCGGTCCAGAAATGTCTCACCCGGATTCGATGTAATCTTCACCGTGATTTCGTCTGACAGCACTCGTGTTCCGCCGGTCACCGCCGACCGGTCGCCGCCCGCTTCACGAATCACAGGGGCCGATTCACCCGTGATTGCCGACTCATCCACGGAGGCCACGCCTACCACCACTTCGCCGTCTCCGGGAATAAATTCGCCCGCTCGGACCACCACCAGATCCTCCACGCGGAGTTTGGATCCCGGAACTTCCTCGAACATCCCGTCAGCTTTCATCCGTCGCGCATGCGTCTCTGCGCGTGCTTTGCGGAGCGCCTCAGCTTGCGCCTTCCCACGCCCTTCCGCCATGGCTTCCGCAAAATTTGCAAACAGCACCGTAAACCAGAGCCACAGCGTAATCTGGAGCTCAAACCCCAGGCCGCCCGTGTGGCGGATGAAGTGATCAACCAGTCCTACCGTCGTAACCGCTGCACCCACTTCCACGACAAACATCACGGGATTCTTCATCAGCGTCCGGGGATTCAGTTTCAACACCGCGTCCCGCAGTGCCCCGCCCACAATTCCACCGGTCCACAGCGACTTCTTTGTCCCTCTTGGCTTCTTGCTTTCCTCGGCCGGCAACTTGATGGTTTCCGGAGCCATGGTCATTTCCGCGCTCATCCGTTTATCCCCCGAAAGCTTTTCCGGCATGCATCAGCAGGTGTTCCAGTATTGGGCCCAGGCTCAACGCCGGGAAAAAAGTCAACGCGCTCACGATCAGCACCACCGACACCAGCAGCGTCGCGAATAGCGGCGTGGTCACTGGAAAAGTGCCCGCTGATTCAGGCACGATTTTCTTTCGCGCCAGGCTGCCTGCAATCGCGAGCACCGGAATCACCATAAAAAATCTCCCCACAAGCATGTCGCCTGCCATGCTGGCGTTGTACCAGAGCGTGTTCGCATTCAACCCCGCAAATGCCGACCCATTGTTTGCGGCTCCCGACGTATACGCATACAGAATCTGCGACAACCCGTGCGGCCCCGGATTCGTAATGCCTGCCCTTCCGTTTTGTGTCACCACCCCGATGGCCGTGAAAATCAGAATGATCAGCGAAAAAATCAGGACCGTCAGCATCGCCATCTTCACGTCGTATGCTTCAATCTTCTTCCCCAGATATTCCGGCGTGCGCCCCACCATCAGCCCCGCGATAAACACCGACAAAATTATGAAGACCACCATTCCATACAGTCCCGCTCCCACTCCGCCGAACACCACTTCTCCCAGCATCATATTGATCATCGGAATCATTCCGCCCAGCGGTGTGAACGAATCATGTACGCCGTTCACGGCACCGCAGCTCGCATCCGTCGTGATCGTCGCAAACAGCGCTGAACTTGCGATCCCGAACCGCACTTCCTTGCCTTCCATGTTCCCGCCGGAATGCGTTGCGCTCACATGCTGATCCACCCCGTGTAATTGTGGATTGCCTCGCGATTCCGCCGTGCAAACGAAGAGCACCCCGGCCAGAAACAGCACTGCCATCGCGCCCCATACCGCCCAGCCATGTTTTTGCGAGCCCGTCATCCGTCCCAGGGTGTAAGTCAGCCCCGAGCCAATCGAAAAAATCAGCAGCATCTCCACGAAGTTCGTTAACGGTGTAGGGTTTTCAAATGGATGCGCGCTGTTTGCATTAAAGAATCCGCCCCCATTCGTCCCATACATCTTGATGGCTTCCTGCGACGCAACTGGTCCCAGCGTGATCATCTGCTCGGTTACACGCTGGGTTGTCGTTTTCCCCCGCGCATCAGTCATCTGCACCGTTTGCGGGTCCACCAGTTGTGCCGACACGTACGGCTTCAGGCTCTGCACCGTGCCCTGCGAAACGAAGAACAGCGCCACCACCACACAGACAGGCAGTAGCACCCACAAAATCGTCCGCGTCAGATCCACCCAGAAATTTCCAATCGTTTCCATCTCCCGCCGTGCGATTCCGCGTATCACTGCAATCGCCAGCGCAATTCCCACGGCTGCGGAAAGGAAATTGTGGTACGCCAGTCCCGCCATCTGTGCGAAATAGCTCATCGTCGATTCGCCGGAGTAAGCCTGCCAGTTTGTGTTCGTGGTGAACGAAGCAGCCGTGTTGAATGCCAGGTCGGGAGCCACGTTCGCAAAGTGTTGTGGATTCCACGGCAGCCATTGCTGCATCCGCAGAATCGCGTACAACACAATCATCGAGACGCCGCTTAGGAGCAGCATGGCAATGGCATACTCCGTCCAGCGCATCTCATGATTTTCATCCACGCCCGTCATGCGATACAGCAGCCGCTCCACCGGTCGCAGCACCGGATCCATGAACGTCTTCTCTCTGCTGAAGACACGTGCCATATACACGCCCAGCGGCTTAGTGATTGCCAACAGCAACGCGAAGAAAAGTCCGATTTGAAACCACCCGTTCGCTGTCATCGCAAATACCTCTCCGGCTAGAACTTTTCCGGCCACAGCAGCGCCGCCAGCAGATACACCAGCAGCAATGTCGAGATTGTCAAAAGCAGAATGTTGGCTAGCATCTTTCGCTCCCTACTTCAGCCGCTCGCAAGCCCACACGTACACGATCGCCGCAACGAAGAACCCAAATGTGCATGCCGTGAAAAGAATGTCTCGCATCGCACTCCCTCCTTCACCCCGAGGCTCCTTTCTTGCTCCGAATCCATCAGAATTTAACCAGGATCGCGAGATCCAGCCGGTTCTCTATTTTTCGCAGATCCGGTGTAAATCCCGGCACCAAGGCCCCAGGCGAACCGCAAATATTGTTGCCAATAAAAGGCGTGGGGCATGACGTGGGCGTAATTCCGCCCCGTCCTGAGAAATACGGGACATTAGCCGCGCGATGTATAAACTCCGAACGGAAGGTGATGTATTGGCTGGGCATGTAGTCAAACGTCGCGGAGGCATCCCACGCTTTATATGGATCTCCCGGATTCTCTGTGAAGTAGGGTGTGCCTGAGGCTGCAGTCGCGCCATTGATCGGCGGCAAGAGCACCAGATAGCGTCCCGGATTGTTAATCTTCCCTCCGCCAAGCGTCAGGCCGTACCTGTCGTGGTCAAACCACACCCGGTTGTAGAGCATGAAGCCGAGGAAGCTCTGTTTCGGCCCCTTCTTACTGTTGGTGTAGCAGCTCACGCTGGTGCCGTTTGCTATGCTGCCGCCGTGCTCGCATCCCGCATCGCCCGTCAGCGAGAACGCGGCCTTGGAAATGAATCCGTCCGGGTTGTCGTGGTACTTCACCTCGATGCTGTCATCGCTGTGATAGCGCACGCGGCCCGGCACGCCGAGCGCATCCTCGCCGATACCGTATTGATTCCCTAGAATGGAAAGCCATCCATTCGGCCGCCATAGAATCTGCATTCCAAGTCCGGGCCTGCCGTTGAATCTTCCGTACGATTGCCAGCCGTTGATGAACCAGGGCTCAATCTTTAAGTGTTCGGTGGGAAAAATCTGTACTCGCACTCCATTGAAAAACCATGGCGTGTTCGAAGAAACGTATGACGGCTGGTAGGCCCAGTTGTCGTATTGGTAGTAACTGAACAATCCGACGTAGGACATGAAAATGCCCGCATCAACGTTGATCCCATGCAAGGCATTGAAGTGATAGCCGCCATAGGCCTCGGAAATGTATCGGTAGGCATCCGCGAGGTTCCATTGTCCGCGTGCTGGGCTGGCGTCGTTCCGTGGCGTCGTCGTTGAATACAACCCAAACTGCGTCATCAGCCTGCCGCGCACGTTGTCGTAGTGGAAGTCGCCCCCGATTCCGAGCTGCGTAATCTGCACTTCACTCGAGCGGAACACTTCACTGGATCCGCCAATCGTGTCGTCCTTTGGATGGGCGAAGTCGTAGATGTAGTCCACGTCAGCCCGGAATTCAGGCGTGAAGAATTTCGTATCGAGTGGTGGATTCTTTTCGCGGCTGTTGCCATTCAGCCAGGTGAAATCCGCGAACGCGAACGGCTCCGCCTTGGCCGGCTTGCCCTGGTCTGCGCTCGCGATAACCGCTGGAATCTTTGCAGTTTTCAAGTCCGTCGCTGGTTCCGCATCCACTCCATTGCCTGCCGCTTCTTTCACGGGAAACACTGCATTCACCATCGCTGGCTGTGCGGCCGACTTCTGTGCTTTCACCTCTGCTTCCAACTCATCAATCCGCTGCCGCATTGCCTGCAGCTCTTTCAGAATCGCCGGTGGAATCGGCTGCTCCGCTCCGCTGCCCGGCTGGTTTGTCGCTCCGCCGGTTGTTTGTGCGAAGCAGGGTAGCTGCGAAGATGCTAAAAGAAGACCGCACAGAGCGGCTTGCCACTTGCGTTGCCTCAGAAATCTCAGCATGGATTTCGTCTCCTCTTTTTTTATTCCGCCCCGTTCTTCAAGCTTCCGTTGCTGCAGTCATCATTCTTGCGGAGCGCAGGATATCAAACCCGCCCTTTGATTGCGTGAAGCCGAGCACGATTTCTATCGGGAGCCTCTCAGGCCATGCGCGTTCTGGAGTCTGTCACAATAGTGCGGAGCCCACTTCGCGTTTACCCGAATTCTGAATTCTAATGAGCCCAGGTCACCAGTGAATTGAATAGCTCAATCCCGGCAAATAACGCTGCCAGCCCTCCCACTCCCAGGACTAGGCTTATTACTGCGTCTCTCCGCGCCAACGCCTCCGCCCTACTGCCCGCAACTATGTTTTCCATCGGATTTAGAAGAGGCCGCTCGATCCTTGCTCGCGTGCCAGTCTTCCTCAGAGCGATCCGTGCATTTGCAGTCTTCACAATTCTCTTTGCCCGGGCACTGGGGGTTTCGGGCTCAATCTCGGACAAACGCTCTTGCATGGACTTCTTGCGAGCCTTTAGCCCCTTCTCCTCCCGGTAAAGTTGCGCAAGCACGTACAGATAAAATCCGCAAACAGTAAGGGAGCAAACCAGGAAAATGGCAATACGCATTTCCGTTGCCCTCCTTCACCCGCGCCATTTCGAACAACTCGGCGCAGGCTAGGTCAACGATCTGTCAGCCTATCCACCTCGACATCAGGAAGGCATAAGCAAGACATAAAGATTTCGTAATGAAATGCTCGGTGCGCCGGGAACCACTGATATCCACCGCCGCGATGACTTGCGCTGTGAATTACTCTGTGCCACGCTAAATGAGCAGAGTTATCACAAAGTTGGTGGACAGGAGCTTGGAGGTGGCCATACCGATGCAATGCCGCTTACCTGTGGCAAAGGTTGCTGGCCCACGGAATCTCGGAACTGGAGAGAGGCGAGTCCGACGGCCTGATTCTAATCGCAACAAGTCCGGATTAGAAGTGCTTGTAACTTATTGAAAACAAAGGATGAAGGAAATTCTAATCGCAACAAAAACCGGGGATTCCATGACAATTTCACAACAGCTTTCACTGACTCGCGTGTCACTTACAAACCGTCTAGCAATACCCAGCGGGCTTCATGTCTAATCGATCGATTTCACATTCCGGCGGCTGGCGTACCAGCACGGGCGGTCTCCCGCTTGTGGGAAGACGGCGTGAACGCACACCTCGGTCAGCGGCTGATCGTAGAATACTTCCGTCTTCCCGTTCTTCATGGTTGTCGATTCGTAGAACGTCACGTTGCCGAACGCCTCTCCCGCTTTTGGATTTGCCATCCTGTACCGCAACCAAAGATAGTCGCAGCCATACGCTGCGGCCAACAACGCAACGGCCGCCACCAGAATTTTTTTCCTTGTCAGAGGCTGCATCATATCCGTACTCGAAGCATCACTCGTCCAGGAATTCATGCACGCCACATGCTTCTCGTCAATTGATTGGTATTATGGCAGCAGTTTTCTGGCGGCCGAAAGCCACGAGTGGTGTCAAGAACGCACTGCATCATGACCGAATGATGAATCCAAGCGCTTCAACAATCGCCTGCATCGGCGGTCTCGTCCTCGACCGCAAAGCCCGAGTCGAAGGCGACGTTCGCCCCGGCACATCCAATCCTGTTTCAGTCAAGACCAGCACCGGTGGTGTGGCCTCAAACATTGCTCGAAATCTCGCCCGCCTTGGCTGCCGCGTTTCCCTATTCTCCATTCTAGGCGCAGATGATTCCGGCGCCACCGCTCTCAGCGAGCTTGAAAATTCCGGCGTGAACTCCTCGGCGATCATCCGCTCAAGCATCCACTCCACTGCCAGCTATACCGCGGTCCTCGAGCCCAACGGAGAATTATTCATCGGCCTTGCGGATATGGACATCTTCGAAGAGCTCGATCCGCTCTGGGCCGACCGCGTTGCTCCAGCCCTCGCGCAATTTTCCGTCTGGGTACTCGACACAAATTTACCAGTACAAACCATCGAGCGTCTTTTGACCAAGCACAAAGGGAACGCAACAGTCCTTGCTGATCCCATCTCCGTCGTCAAGTCCGAGCGAATCCGTTCCAGCCTCGCCGCGGTGGATGTACTTTTTCCAAATCGCAAAGAAGCTGCAGTTCTCAGCGGCCTCGAAGTAAGCACACCAGACGACATTGCAAGAGCGGCTTCAGAAATTCGCAAGCGCGGAGTTGGCACCGTTGTAGTCACCCTCGGCGGTGAGGGCATCTTTCTCGACGCCGGCCGAGGTGGCAAATTCTTGCCAGTGATCCCGCCGAAAAAAGTTATCGATGTTACGGGAGCTGGCGACGCCCTCGTAGCCGGGTTTGTGTACGGTATGCTTGCAGGTGGTCACCAAACGCCTGCGCTCTTTGGTCTGGCAGCCGCGAGCCTTGCCGTGGAAACGGAAAACTCGATCGCCGAAGATTTGCAACCCGAGCGTCTTCTCGAGCGAATGAAATCCGCTCCGCGTCAGGATCACCAATGAACCCACATCTTGATGTGCGACCCGAAATTGCAGATGCACTGGCCGCCGGGCGCCCCGTTGTCGGGCTGGAATCTACTGCGATTTCGCATGGCCTACCTCGCCCATACAATCTTGAAACGGCCCGCAATATGGAAGCGGCCGTCCGCGACGAGGGCGCCGTCCCAGCCACAATTGGCCTCCTTGAAGGACGCCTCATTGTCGGTCTCTCCCGCGCGGAAATTGAACTGCTGGCGAGTGCTGAGCACGTTGCCAAAGTCAGCCGTCGCGACCTGGCTGCCGCACTTAGTTCGAAGCAGCCCGGCGCAACCACTGTCGCCGCCACCATGATCATCGCCGCTCAGGCTGGAATTCACATCTTCGCCACCGGCGGAATCGGCGGCGTTCACCGCGGCGCCCAAAATTCATTCGATATCTCCGCCGACCTTCCCGAGCTGGCGCTCACTCCCGTCGCAGTCGTTTGCTCGGGCGCAAAAGTGATTTTAGATTTGCCGCGTACGCTTGAGATGCTCGAAACTCTAGGTGTGCCGGTAATCGGTTACGGCACGAAGGAATTTCCAGCGTTTTATTCGCGGGAGAGTGGTCTCGCGCTCGATGCGCGTGTGGATACGCCGCTTGACGCTGCTCGACTAATCGCAATGCACTGGTCGCTGGGGCTAACATCGGGAATCGTCATATGTAATCCGCCCCCTGTTGAGAGCTCACTCCCGCGCGAATTAATTGAGTCGCTCGTCGAATCCGCCCTCCAGTCTGCCGAGGCCGGGGGAATCCAGGGCAAAGCCGTCACACCTTATTTGCTTGACCATCTGGCAAGGGCTAGCGGAGGAAAAACACTTCATACAAATATCGCTTTGCTCATTAACAATGCGCGTGTGGCCGCGCAAATCGCAGCGGCGCACAGCTCACTTGCGCACCAAATGCGAAAATGAAGACTATCTCTCGAAGCTCGTGCACGGAATCATCAGGCCGATCCCATGGCCGTTGCCGTACCCAGCTTCACCGTTCTGTGGAATTTCCCCATCAAATGCGCCCCCGATCCGACGGAAGCATACTTGGCCTTCTCCCCAGGCGCGAGACAAGTAGGAATGCAAGAAATTTCAGCATCCCAATTCGGCTGGTGAAAAAACGCGATGGACTGGCGCCGCGTCGAGCCATGGGCATCCGGAGGGGGATTGACCACCCGATGCAACGTCGAAACCCAGTGATCATTGGTCCATCGCGCCATCAAATCGCCGATGTTCACCACGAACGCTCCCGGCACCACTGGCACCGATTGCCACTTTCCCTCAGGAGTGAAAATTTCGAGTCCTCCCGGCGCAGACTCGGCGAGCAAAATCGTCAGGCTGCCATAGTCGCTGTGCGCCCCGGCGCGCAATTGGCCCGGTTTTGGCGTCACGGATTGCTGCGGATAGTTCAAGGCGCGCATCGCGCTGATGGGATCGTCAATCATGCCCTCAAAAAATTCTTCCGGCAGTTCGAGCGCCAGCGCAAACACCCGCATGATCCGTGCCGCGAGTTCGCTCATGGCCCGGTAATAGGCAGACCACGCCGTCCGAAAATTCGCCGGCTCCTTTGGCCACAAGTTGGCCGCAAAACGGAAATCTGCGTCTGGCATATTCGCGGTGTGAGCTGCTTGATCCAAAGGCCCGATGCTGAAGCTCTCTTTCAAGTCCGGCGGCGTTTCCTCTCCCAGAGACTTCGCCAGGGCCTCCGCCTGCAATGGGGAATAACCGTACGGGTAGCCTACATACGGCATCTTCACTTCGAGCTTTTTCTCCACCGGCAAATCGAAGAATCCTCGCGCTGCATCCCACGCTCCGGAAATGATTTCATTTGGCACTCCGTGTCCCACGACGGCCAGAAATCCAGTCTGCGTGCAAACTTCGCCCACCCGCCGCGCGAGGTCCTGCTTTTCGCTCATCGCAGTCCGTTGAGCGGAATCACCTGGGGTAGAAGCTCTCGTGAATACAGAGATATCGACGATGGGGAACTCTTTCATGAATGGGCCTCGCTATTGCTAATAAGCGAAATCCTATGGCGCTACATCGCATCTGTCAATCGCGCCAGTTTTAAATGCGGCTGCGACCAATTGAACTCCCGATGCCCAGTGGGTAGAGTTCGCGAATGACAAAATCTCATCGAGTGGTGATCATTGGAGGTGGCTTCGGCGGCTTGAGTGCAGCGCGCCAACTCAAGCATGCTCCGGTCGAAGTCACGCTACTCGACCGCTGCAATTACCATTTATTTCAGCCACTGCTCTATCAGGTGGCCACCGGCGCGCTATCCCCCGCAAATATTGCCGCGCCATTGCGCCACGTTCTGAAGAATCAGAAAAACACAAAAGTACTGCTTGCGGAAGCGAATCACATCGACGCTGCTAGCCGCCGCGTCATGCTGAGCGATGGTCTGATCGAATACGACACACTGATCGTCGCCACTGGTGCCAGCCACCAGTATTTCGGCCACAACGAATGGGAACAGTACGCTCCCGGCCTGAAAACAATCGAAGATGCCACCGATATGCGCAGGCGCATCCTGCTGGCGTTCGAGGCTGCTGAGCGCGAGACGGACCCAGAGAAATTAAAAGCATGGATGACGTTCGTGATTGTGGGTGCAGGACCTACTGGCGCAGAGCTCGCGGGCACCCTCGGCGAAATAGCCAACGACACGTTACGCCATGATTTCCGGAACATCAATCCTTCTGAGGCGCGCATCATTCTCGTCGAGGGCACGGGACGCGTCCTTCCCACGTATCCGGAAAAATTATCTGAAGCTGCCCGAAAAATGCTTACGCGACTCGGCGTCATTGTCCGCACTGGTGCGATGGTCACGGACATTGCGCACGGCTCGGTCACCATACGCGAAGGCGATCACACAGAAAAAATTTCTACTCGCACTGTTCTATGGGCTGCTGGCGTTCTTGCCTCACCGCTTGGCCACATACTCGCTGCCGAGGCCGGCGCAAAACTGGACAAAGCCGGCCGCGTCATCGTCGAGCCGGATCTCACGATCGCTGGACACCCAGAAATTTTCGTCATCGGGGATCTTGCAAGCTTCAGTCATCAAGGCGGCAAGCCGCTTCCGGGCGTGGCGCAACCTGCGATTCAAGAGGGACGGTACGTAGGAAAAGCGATCCAGCTTCGGCTCCGAGGAGAAAAAAACAAGCCCTTTCATTACCTGGACAAAGGAAATCTCGCTACCATCGGCCGCGCCAAAGCCGTGGCAGATTTGAATTGGCTGCGCCTGGCGGGCTGGCCCGCGTGGATGATTTGGCTCTTCATCCACTTACTTTACATTGTGCAATTTCAGAATCGGCTGCTGGTTCTCATGCAGTGGGCCTGGCTTTACATCACCTACGACCGTTCGGCACGGTTGATCACCGGGAAAAACCCTCTGCCACTGGATTTGTGATCTGGGCCGCGCCCATCAATTGGCTACTCCCTCGCTCGCGGGCAGGCGGCCTGCCTTGATCGCTTTCACAAGCGCCGCGTAATCCCGCTCCGTCTGGTCTGCATATGCGATCGCAAATTTTTCGATGGCAGCATCGAAGGCGTCTTTTCTTCCCAGGTAGCCTGCGATCATCGCTGCATCTCCGGTTCGCGCATGTGCACGCGCCAGCGCCCAACCGCAAATAGTGACATATTCAATCCAGTCTTCCTTCGGAAAATCCTCCAGCTCGATAGTCATTTTCATGTCGCGGAGCTGGCGGAAATAATAATCCCGCCCTTGGTCGTCGCGCGTCCAGCCAAGAAGAACATCGCTGGCGGATTGCAGCATGCGCTGGCCCGTTACCACCCGTTCGCCGTGATTGGTGTAGCGGCTCTTGCCCGCGTAAGGTTCCAGCACCGATGGGAGCGCTTCCTTGAACTGCAGGAACAGGGGATCATTTTCTCCGGCCATCAACAGAATCACGGCGCAGCGCGTTCCCACGCTCCCCACTCCCACAACTTTCCGCGCGACATCGACAATCTGGTAGCGGTCGAGTATGACGCGCCTGTCTCCGGACAGCGTCTGGCGGTAACGGTGAAATATTTCTTTCACCTTCTTGGCGCGCTTGCTGTAGTCGCTCGGGTGATAAACCAGCGGCTTGTGATCCTTGATGCGCAGCCGCCCGCCTCGTTCCTCGGTTATTTTGAGGAACACATGTTCGGCTGTTTCCGATTTTGCCTTCTCCTCAATCTGTTGCCAGCGGCGGCGGGCGGCGACGCTCCTGGCCTGGTTAATGAAGATTTCGGCGTCGAGGTGCGAATACCAGGCGTCGAGCACGGGCATTCGCGCATATTCACCCATATGTGTACGGTAGCTCGCCACTGCCAGCCTCGCCGCATCGGCGCAATGCCGCTCCCGCTCACCTCTTTGGCGGCCCGCCAGCACGATACTGGCCGCAAGGCGTTTCACATCCCATTCCCAAGGCGCGGTCAATGTTTCGTCGAAGTCCGTAATGTCAAACACCAGCCGCCGTTCTGGAGAGCCGAACCCTCCAAAATTGCCCACATGGCAGTCCCCGCACGCCTGCACGCGAAGTCCAGTCGCAGGCGTTGCAGCCAGATCGGCAGCCATCAATGCTGCCGATCCCCGATAAAATGCAAAAGGGGATTGCCGCATGCGGCCGTATCGAATCGGAAGCAGGTTCGGCAGTCTTCCCCTGTCCGCCTTCTTGAGGAGACCAATCGGATCGGGACGATTCGCGGGGCGCTGCCACTTGGCGTGCGACCGGCGTGGCACTCGCTCGCGAAGCGCCTTTCCGGCAGACATTCGCTCTTCTATTGTGGGGCCGTAGATTCCTGCATGTTTTCGCGCCATGCTTTTTCCTTTGGACACCCTGATGCCCCGTTCTTGCCAGTTTCGCGCCCGGTGGAAGCTACCAATACTCTTCCGGCATTGACACTGCAGAAATCCTTGGCAATTTCTCGCGCCGTCCTGAGAGCCCCATAATACAATCTCCTTTTGAATGAATTCCATGAAGACCGCGCAAAAAGCGATTCTTGCCGTCCTGGTCGGTTTGCTTGCTCTGGCGACTGCGGCAATCCTATTCACGCATAGTTGGGCGAATTCTCCTGCGCAATTAAACGTGAATAGGCGATCGATGAATCACACCCAGGAGCCTGTGAGCACGGGAGCACTCCAGACGGCGCAGCAACTGGCACGACTGGCCGTGACTCCAGAGGAACAGGAATTCGCACAGGAGGCACTCCGGCTTGGAGATCACGCGGTAGATTTGGCCTTCGATGCGGCTCTTCGGGACGCCGAGGAGAATCCTGCTCCCCTGACGGCCGAAACTCGGGAACTCTCCACGCGATGGACACAGTCACGGGCGGATGTGGCGGCTGAAGAGGACCACATCGCGCACCTGACTCAACAAATAGCGAAGGCCCATGGAAGCGCAAAAGACGATCTCGAGGCGGAACTCGAACTCGCACAGGCGGAGCTTTCACTCGATAAAGACGAGGCGGACGACGCTCATCAGGATTTGATTCGTGCGGGGGGTGACAAACGAGCCACGATCCAGCAACAATTCGACCGTCACGAAGCTTCCTTGCAGCATGCCGGCACCACGACAGCAGGATCCGGGGCGACGTCGCCAGAAGCGAGCTCATCATCGAATGTGGTCGCGCAATTGCGCGCCTGGCTGTCGTTGAGAACAAAAGCTGCTCTGCTTCGCCAGGCTCGCCAAAATGCCATCGATCGCGAAGCCGGTCTCAGCCAATCTCACGAACTGTTGAAGAAACAGGTCAACGAGGAACGGTCACAAAAAAGAATTATTCACAACAAACCACTTGTACCCGCACAGGGGGCGCCACCAGATGCGCAGGGCGCTGCCGCCGCGCCCGGGCTGTCAATCTCATTTGTCAAAGAGCTTGCTGAACACCAGAAGGCCTTGAGTGGATTTGATCAGCGCATCGAGGCTGAGCGCGGGCTTGCCGCTGCCTACGGCAACTGGCTTGCGCTCGTAGCCACGCGTCAACATGCCTTCATGCACGGGCTCTTCCGGTCGGCGTTCTGGATTCTTGTGATTGCTCTGTTTGTTTTTCTGGCTAACTATTTCGTTCAGAAATTTTTTGCCGACATCACGCCCGAGCGGCGGCAGCTTCACACCATGCGAGCGGTAATCTTTCTCGCAATCCAAGTGCTGGGCGTGGTGCTTATTCTTCTGGTGATTTTCGGAGTGCCGAGCAATTTTGCAACTGTCGCTGCGCTCGCCGGGGCGGGCCTCACGGTGGCGCTGAAAGACTTCATTGTTGGATTCTTCGGCTGGTTCGTTTTGATGGGTAAGGACGGGATTCGTGCGGGTGATTGGGTGGAGATCAACGGCGTTGGCGGCGAGGTGGTCGAAGTTGGATTACTCCACACTGTGCTGCTCGAAACCGGAAACTGGTCGGACGCTGCTCATCCCACAGGCCGCAAAGTCACATTCGTGAACAGCTTTGCCATTGAAGGCCACTATTTTAATTTCTCGACTTCCGGCCAATGGCTCTGGGATGAATTGCAGGTGCTGGTGCCGCAATCAGCGGACCCTTACTCGATTGCTGAGGCCATTCAGAAAATCGCAACCGAGGAGACAACTCAAAACGCCCAACTGGCCGAGAAAGAATGGGAGCGCGTCACACCGGTATATGCGAAGCGCGCTTTCACAGCCGCTCCGTCCATGACTGTTCGCCCAAGCGGAGAGGGCGTAAACGTGATCGTGCGGTATATCACGCGGGCCAATGAACGTCAGGAGGTCCGCTCGCGGCTCTATCGCGCTGTAGTCGAGCTCCTACGCAAGCGAAATATTTCGCAACCCGCCACGCCTGAAGCGCCGGTGCCGCCCGTGGTGAACCGCACAGCTTAAAGGGGCTTTTAGAAGAGAGCGAAGAAGTGGTAGCTGAGGCATCCGAGGCCAATGCCGATCAGCGAACCCGCCAGGACGTCGCTCAAGAAATGCATCCCCAGAATGATGCGGGAGGAAGCAATCAGCACGGCAACAGCGAGCAGCGGCGCCTGCAACTCGGGATAGAAAAATCCAACGGAGAACGCAATCGCAAATGCGGTGATGGAGTGCCCGGAAGGGAAGGAGTATTTGTCCGGAGGAAGAATCGCGGCCCAGCAGTGAGGCTCGATTTCGCACGGACGCTTGCGACGGCTTGCGTGTTTCAAAAGGCGAAACAAACAGATGCCGACCGCGGCAGCGGACACTCCAGCGCCAATCGCAGCGAAGCGGTGCTCGCCGCCATACAGCACGAGGATCAAACCGAGCGAATACCAGAGCCAGCCATCGCCCAGTCGCGTCATCAATATCATCAATATGCGGAACCAGCGCGGCGCCCGCCAACGATGTACGCGGCGCATCAGCCGGTGGTCGTTCGATTGAATCTGGTTCCAGACTGCTTTCGCGACGGTCATACCCATTCCTCCACCGCAGGTTGAGGTGCAGCAATCCAGCGGGGACGATTGCGGGTTGCAGGCTGGCCGAAGAGCTCAGCTCCCCAGCGCAGGCAGAATTTGTTTTCGTCATAGTAATTCAGGCAGGTGATCGCGGGAATCAGAAGCCCGAGCGGCAAAAGCAAGGTGGTCCAGGTTTTCTCGCGCATCATTTCGTAGGCGATCACTAAGACATCGCGAGTCAGCTTGCTGAAGCACCCAGACTCGCCGGCCACGCGGCCCATCCCGCCACGCAATCCCGCGAAGAACTCTTCCTTGTCGCGCGCCCCGGGGACCTCGGTGTAAGCCTTCCCCGCGGACCGCAGTGCATGCGCATCGCTGCCACCGATTTCAATTTTTTGCCAGCGCCTCGCCAACTCTGCGGCATGTGCATTGGCCCTCTCGAGCATGTGACTATTGCGCGTTTCGACGGCCGGAAAATATTTTCGAAACCACTCGAAGTCTTCGCGCTTGCGTTTTCCCGTGACGCTGGAGAACACGTGATTGACGCTGAAGAGCAGCCGGCATTCGGTGAGATACATCAGCAGCGCCACCAGATCGTCGCGCCGCTGCTGGAGTTGAAGGTGTTGCCGCTCGCTGATGTCGTACACGCCGATGTGAACTTCCGTGCCGCTGGGCATCCGACAAGTAAGCTCCTCACTCAGGAAAAAATTGGAGTGCCGGCGCAATTTTTCAGAGCCTTCAATTGAATCGTGATCCGTGAGCGTGAAAAGGCTCATGCCGCGGCGTTCGAGCAGCTCATATACTTGTTCGGGATCGCTATAACTTTCGCGGCAAAAAAGGCGAGCAAAAGGGGTTGTGCAGGGTCCGGAGAAGTACGAGTGAACATGCATGTCGCATCTCACGAGTGCAATCTTCAGCGATGCGCATTAATGCCGGATGACACCCGCGCTAAAGTCTTGAAAATACAGGTACTTAATTCTTTAGACACCAGAAACACACTTTTAATATTTCTGTAGCACTGAATGGCTGTTCGTTCATCACACTTCGCCACGCATGCAGAAACTCGAGTTTGGGTTTTTTGACGCGGGCGGCGGCCACCGGGCAGCCGCAACTGCATTAGAGATGTCCATCCAGGCGCAGGAACGGCCCTGGGAAGTGCGGCTTACCAATCTGCAGGAACTCCTCGACGAACTCGATATCCTGAAAAAATATGGCGGCATTCGCATCCAGGATTTCTATAACTGGATGTTGCGGTCGGGATGCACCCTGGGTAGTACGCAACTGATGAAGGTCTTGCAGCTTGCCGTCCGGACTTACCGCGGGGCGACGGTGCGCTTGATGGAAAAGCATTGGAGGGAGACGCAGCCGGAGATGGTTGTATCGTTCGTGCCGCATTTCAATCGGGCGCTGTACGAAAGTTTCGCTCGCACCTACCCAGGACGTCCATTTGTAACGGTACTCACGGACCTGGCGGACTACCCACCGCATTTCTGGATTGAAAGAGGGCAATCGCAATACTTCATTTGTGGAACGGACCGGGCTATAGCACAGGCACGTGAAATGGGAAACACAGACGACCGGATTTTCCGAGCTTCGGGGATGATTCTTCACCCGCGATTTTATGAAGCTCCGGTTGAAGATCGGATTGTCGAACGCGAGCGACTCGGACTTCGGCCCGACTTACCTACAGGGCTTGTACTTTTCGGTGGACATGGCTCGCAGGCAATGCTCGAAATTGCCGAGCGCCTGGACAAGTCGCAACTGGAACTGCAATTGATATTCATTTGTGGACGAAACGAAAAACTGGCGGCCAAACTGCGCGCACGAAAATCGCGACTCCCGCAATTTGTCGAAGGCTTTACGACAAGAGTGAACTATTACATGCAGCTCGCAGATTTCTTCATCGGAAAGCCGGGCCCAGGAAGCGTGAGCGAAGCTCTGGCGATGCAACTGCCTGTGATAGTTGAGTGCAACGCCTGGACGCTGCCACAGGAGCGGTTTAACGCCGATTGGATTTTGGAAAATCAGGTCGGCGAAGTGCTGAACAGTTTCAAGGAAATTGAGCGGGCAGTGGCGAGGCTGATCGAGCCGACGATGCTTGCGCGCCTTCGTGGAAACGCCGCAGCACTCAAGAATCGCGCCGTGTTTGAAATCCCTGAGATTCTAGAACAGATCTTCAATAGGTCGCGTGCGGTTCCGGGTGGAAATGAGCAGGCGCTAGTTGGCGGACGGCTTGGGTGAAGCCGCCAGAACAATTTCCCGCAACCCCGCTTTCTGCAACTGGGTATTGAGTTCTGTAAGCTGTTCTCGCTTAAGCGCGTCCCACTTTGCGAGCAGACCCGATAGCCGCATTTCAGCAGCGTTGCATGCAGCGACGGATTGTGCTGTGGGCGCCGCATCGGCATTCCCGATAGCAACCGCCAGCGAAGAAAGTGAGCGGTCGAGTTCAATGAGGCCAGTCGGCAGGAGCGGATAATCAGCTTCGCGGCCGGCAATTTGTTCCGCAAGATGGTCCAGAACGTCCGCCGCAGCACGAAGTTCATTCGCTCTGGGATTTCCGAAGACGCGACCGCTCAAATCGCCCAATTGCGCGCGAAGATCTTGGATCTCGCGGTAAGTGCGGGTGTTGCTCTGAATTGACGCGTCAATCTGCAGTTCGAGCTCGAACTGTTTCACAAGATCCTCCCGCGAGACATGAACCCGCGGATCTTGGTCGACAATTAGTTTTTGCGTCAGAGTTTCACTGTGAGTGATCAAGCGAACCTCGTATTCTCCTGGAAGTACGAGCGGTCCTTCCGGAACCGCGAACGTGCCACTGGAGATGGGAGCTGCAGACGAATGCTCGTATCGAAGCGTGGGGGGCTGAGCGTAACGCAAATCCCAAACAAAACGATGGAACCCGGGCGCTATTGAGAGCATTCGCGGCGGGTGCAGCCAGTAGCTCGGGAATTCGGGCGGCTCTGTGATCAGGAGCGGTTTGTCAGCGCTCGAGATGCGGCGAACCAGCCGGCCTTCCTCATCGTGAATTTCGAGGACCAGGTCCCCGGCGACGACAGCCTTCAAGTTGTAATCAATAATCGCACCGGCGGGCGGGTTTTCTCCCACAGGAGTTTCAACTGGCAAGGGAGAATCATGATTTTCGCTGTTGCGTATCCGGAGCGCATGCGCCGGATGATACAGATACGCATCTAGGGTCTCGATGTGCTCCGCCCATTCGCGAAGCGGCTCGACATCGTCGAGGATCCAGAACGAACGGCCGTGCGTAGCCACAATCAGATCGTCGCCATGCAGGGCGATATCACGAATGGACGCCGCCGGAAGATTCAGTTGCAGTGGTTTCCAGTGTTCGCCGTCATCCAGCGAGAAAAATACGCCGAGCTCAGTCCCGGCGTAGAGCAAGCCCCTGCGCTCGAGGTCCTCTCGCACCACGTGCACAAAGGCGGTCGGCGGAATACCGGCGACAACGTTGCGCCAAGTCTTACCTGCATCGTGCGTCCGATAAATGTAGGGATGAAAATCATCCACTTGATGCCGGTCCACAGCAGCATATGCAGAGGCGGGATCGAAATTCGAGGCTTCGATGAGGCTGATCATGCTCCAATCTGGCAATCCCGCGGGCGTAGCGTCGTCCCAGGTTTTACCTTCATCAGTGGTGAGGCGAATGAAGCCATTATCAGTGCCGGCCCAGATCTGGCCGGCGCGAATGGGAGATGGCGCAATGGTGTAAACCACGCCTTTATGTTCGTCCTGTGAATCAGTTGAGTTGACCGGGCGAGATCCGAAAGTCAAATCCGGGCTGATCGTCTGCCAATGCTGACCGCGATCATCGGTCCGCAGCACGTACTGCGCCCCGATATAAAGCACCGCTGGATTTTGAGGAGAGACCACGAGTGGTGAAGTCCACGTGAAGCGCAGACGGTTTCCGGCAGACACCTGGGTTTCGGGTGCAACGTTGATTGACTGACCGGTGGTCCAATCAAAACGAAAAATGGTGCCGAAGGGGCCCCCGCCGTACACCAGGTTTGGGTCGGAAGGACTCAGAGCAATGTAACCACTTTCTTCGCCGCCTACGGGTGACCAATCGTGAGAGGTAATCTGGCCATAGTCACTCCGACTGAATACGCCGGCAGTTCCACTATCTTGCTGGGAGCCATAGACCATGTAGGGAAAGCGATTGTCTGTGGTTACATGATAAAACTGCGCAGTAGGTTGATTGTACCAACTGCTCCAGGACCTGCCGCGGTCCACACTTACGGCGGCGCCCTGGTCGGAGCCGAGAATCATGCGCTCGGGATCATCCGGTGCAATCCAAAGCGAATGGTAATCATCACCGCCGGGAGCGCCTTTAATGGCCTCAAAAGTCTCACCCCCATCAATAGAGCGGTAGAGAGAAGTATTCGAGACATAGACAGTGTTGGAGTCGCGAGGATCGGCAGTGACGCCGCCAAAATACCAGCCACGCTTCCAGATGCGGCGATCGGACGAAATTCGCCGCCAGGTGTTTCCCGAATCGTCTGAGCGGTACAAGCCGCCTGCTGACGCCTCGACGATTGCAAATACTCGCCTGCCATTTCCGCCAGATGCCACAACAATTCCGATGCGGCCAACACCCTCAGCGGGAAAACCGTTGCCGATAATTTGGTGCCAAGTGACTCCGCCATCAAGAGACTTGTAGAGGCCGCTGCCGGGTCCGTTGGTCGGAGCGTAAACGCTCCAGGGAGGGCGCCGCGTCTGCCACAGCGATGCATACACTATTTGGGGATTTCCGGGATCGAAACACAGGTCAATGGCGCCCGTGTCGTCATCCTTGCCGAGAACTTTCTTCCATGAGGCGCCGCCATCAGCCGAGCGGTAGACGCCTCGCTCGGAATTCGGTCCAAACGCATGCCCAAGCGCGGCGACAAGTACGATATTTGCATTGCGCGGATGTACCAGGATGCGGCCGATTTGTTGGGAATCACGCAGACCGATGTTTCGCCAACTCCTGCCACCATCAGTCGATTTGTACACCCCGTCACCAAAAGAAATATCCGATCTCATGTCCGCTTCGCCGGAACCCACGTAGATGGTCTGCGGTTGTGAGGGCGCGATCGCGATGGCGCCGATGGAGGCAATCGGTTGACTGTCGAAAATCGGCTGCCATGTTTGGCCGGCATTCACCGTTTTCCAAACCCCGCCACCTACGGCTCCGAAAAGGTATTCATTTGGTTTGCCTGGGACGCCGGTGACGCCCAGAACGCGGCCGCCGCGAAAAGGTCCTATAAGGCGCCAATGCAGTCCGGAGAACCGTGCTGGAGAGTCCTGCTGGGAAAGGACTTGCCGTGCACCTAAAAGGCTGAAAACTGTGACGGCTGAAACTAAAATGAGCCTGAGCAATCTAATTGAGTTGTTCATATCATTCGCTTTCCGGTCAGAAGTATATACTATCGAGCTTTGGGACCATGAAAGCTGCGTCCCCGTGAGAATCGATGGGGAAGCGCGAAGAGTAAGAATCCAAGAGTATTTAGCGAAGGAGAAATCTTAAATATGGCAAAGGCAACATTCGCAGCAGGATGTTTTTGGGGTGTTGAGGAAGCATTCCGCCAGATTAAGGGAGTCAACTCAACGACAGTGGGATACACCGGCGGGACGTTGAAGAACCCGACGTACGAGGATGTTTGCAGCGGGCGAACGGGTCATGCGGAAGCAGTGGAGGTAGATTTTGACCCGGCGACGGTGAGCTACGAGCAACTTCTTTCTGTTTTCTGGCAAAGCCACGATCCCACGACATTAAACCGGCAGGGACCGGACGTTGGCACGCAATATCGCTCAGCGATTTACTTTCACGATGCGGCGCAGGAGGCTTCTGCCCGCGGATCGAAGGCGGTACTGGAAAAAATGAATGTATTCAAGCGTCCACTCGTGACGGAGATTGCGCCTGCATCGGATTTCTATCGCGCCGAGGACTATCACCAGCAATATCTGGAAAAGCGTGGCGCGAAATCCTGCCATTCCTAGAAGTCGCTTCCGCGGGGTCGGTGAAGTGGAAGGTCCCGCCCATCGCGTTCTGCCGGCCTAGCCTTCGCTGGATTGGCGGAGCGCTGTGCTCCTTCGGCGGATTTCTGCGTTAGAATGGATAGGACTCCCGCGAGGAGAGCGCATGATTCACCGTTTTGTCTTTCACAACGATCGGATCCTGCCCATCGAAGAGGTGCGTCTTTCACCCGGTCAGGCAGGCTTGCTGAATGGATGGGGATTGTTCACTACGATCCGCATCGTGGAAGGCATACCCTTTGCATTTGAGCGGCACTGGAAACGGCTGGTGCGTGATGCCCAACGGACGCAGTGCCCATTTCCGTTCAAAGAGGAAACAGTCCGGTCAAATTTGGGCGAAGTGCTGCGAACGAACGGCGTGATCGAGGGCTGCGCGCGCATATATGCGATTTACAATCAAGTGGGGTTCTGGCGCAGCGACGAGAATTTTCCTCAAGTAGATTTGCTGCTCTATTCTGCAGGGCTGCCAAATTATCGTGAGCCAGCGCGGCTTGGCCTGCGCGAGCATGGGCGGCACGCAGCGTCACCGCTGGCAGGAGTGAAAGTCACATCGTGGTTGAACAATGTGTGGAGTCTTCACGAGGCGCAGCAGGCGGGATACGACGAATTGGTGCTGCTGAACGAGCGCGGTGAGGTGGCAGAATGCACGGCGGCAAACATATTCTGCATGCGAGGCGGCCGCGTGGCCACTCCGCCGCTCTCCGCGGGATGCCTGGCAGGCATCACGCGAGGCGTGCTCCTTGAAATTGGCGCGGCGGCGGGTGTGCCGGTGGAAGAACAAACCCTGCGGCCCGAAGACCTCTACTCCGGCGATGAGGTTTTCATTTCTTCGACCAATCGAAGCATGCTTGGTGTGAGCGAAATCAACGGTCACAAACTGGCGAGTGCGCCGGGGCCGATCACCAAGAAGCTCGAGAGAGTTTTTGCCGGTTATATGCGCGAATACATTGATGGACGGACTGCTCAATCCGGTAAACGCTGATTGCGCAAGTTTGCCTCCATGGGCTAGGGTTGAGTTTCGGCGGGAAGCGGATCGAGGAGCGAGATTGCACTCCGGCGGGAGGAGGGAAAAATTTTATGACAGCACTTGCAGACAAAACCTGCGTACCGTGCAAGGGAGGTGTTCCGCCCCTGGCTGGTGAAGAACTTAAGAAACTCGCGCAACAGTTGCCGCACTGGAAAGTGGTTGACGCGCATCACATCACGCGGGCCTTTACGTTCCCAGATTTTCGTCAGGCGCTGGAGTTTGTGAATAAAGTCGGGGAAATCGCCGAAGCGCAAGGACACCACCCCGATATTTTTCTGACATGGGGAAAAGCGGAAATCACCACTTGGACACATAAGATCAACGGCCTCACAGAAAGCGATTTCATCCTCGCCGCCAAGATTGATCAATTACAAGCTCGACCTTAATAGGCTCCCGAGCGACACCGCGATCTCGGGTGCTTGCTAGCGCGTTGATTTTTGCGGGCTCTTCCCTCCAAAGTTATTTGTCCGGCTTCGCGACGGGTTCGTCCCACCAGCGCACACTGAAGCAAGTCCCCAGCCGTCCACCAGTGTTGTAAATACCTGCAAACGCAGGCTCTCTCTCTGTCACTGGGATGGCCGCTAACCTGCGACGCACTATATCGTCTGACGATGTAGTCATACGCCAGACGAGGGATGAGCGAGTGAAGCAACCCCACGAGAATGACGAATTGGCCGACCAACTCCCGCTGACACCGGCAATGTTTCACGTTCTGTTGGCCCTCGCGGACGAAGAAATGCACGGCTACGCCATTTTGAAAGAAGTGGAAAGGCGCACGCAAGGCGAAGTGCGTCTGAGCGCGGGCACTCTTTACGGGATCATCAAACGCTTGAACGGCGAAGGTTGGATTGTTGAATCAAGAAAGCGGCCGGCTGCCAGCCTCGACGACGAGCGCCGGCGGTACTACCGGCTAACAGAGCTGGGACGCCAAGTGGCGACGGCTGAAGCGCGACGTCTTGAAAAGTTGGTGCAGATGGCGCGTCACAAGAACCTATTTACCAAGCCCAAGTTGGCCTGAAGAGGAGGCGAACTATGGATGCTGGAAATCTACCGCTCTCGCAAAGAATCTTTCGCTCCCTGCTGCGGCTACTGCCTTTCGATTTCCGGGCGGACTTCGGGCACGAAATGGAAGGCGTATTCAAGGAACAAGAACGTGAGGTTAAGGAACGAGGAGGCCTAATGGAGTTTTTAAAAATGTGGGGCGAGACGATAGCGGGAATCTTCCGAACAGCTCCGAGCGAGCACTGGGAAATTCTGAAGCAGGACCTGGCGTACGGGCTGCGCATGATGCGCAAGAACGCCGGGTTCACAATGATCGCCATCCTCACGCTGGGCCTGGGCATTGGTGCAAATACGGCGATATTCAGCGTGGTCCATGCCGTGCTGCTCCGGCCTCTCCCGTATCCCGAGGGCGATCGGCTGGTCTTTATCCGGCAACAAGCCCAAAGGGAAGGCATCGACGATATATCGTTTTCAGTGCGAGAAATTGAAGACTATCGCGCGCAGAATCAAACTCTGTCGGGGTTGGTGGAATATCACAACATGTCGTTCATTCTTTACGGACACGGCGATCCTGATCGGATTCGCGCCGCGGTGGTGTCCGCAAATTACTTCGACCTGTTCAAAGTAAAGCCGCTGTTGGGCCGGGCGTTTATGCCGGACGACGACAAGTTAGGCGCTCCCGCGGTTTTGATGCTGAGTTACGAATACTGGAAGAACAAATTCGGCGCTGATCCCGGAATTGTCGGGAGGACGTTCGAGTTGAATGATCGCGTGCACACCGTCGTGGGTGTGCTCCCCCCTGTCCCGCAATACCCGACGGAAAGCGACGTGTACATGCCAACTTCTGCTTGTCCCTTCCGTTCTGGGAAGGAAATGATCGAGAACCGCGACGCGCGCATGATGGAAGCATTCGGACGGCTTAAGCCGGGCGTTACTGTGGCTCAGGCGCGGGCGGATCTATCAACCATCGCCGGCCGGTTGAAATCGGAGTACCCAAAATCCTATCCCGAAAGCATGGGATATGGTGCAGTGTCCAGTCCCCTCCAAGAGGAGTTAACACATGGAGCGCGGCCTACTTTGTTGGTGCTTCTGGCTGCGGCGGCATTTGTCTTGTTGATCGCGTGCGCTAATGTAGCGAATTTGACGCTGGCAAGAATGTCGCGGAGGGAACGTGAACTTGCGGTGAGGACCGCCCTCGGAGCGGGAAGGAGCAGGTTGCTGCGTCAACTTCTAACCGAAAGCTTCCTGATGGCGCTGGTTGGAGGGGGTCTGGGCCTGATTCTCGCCTACAGCAGCCTTGAGCTTCTGACCCAATTTGCGGCACGCCTTACGCCCCGCGCCCGGGAGATCAATATCGACGCCGGCGTGCTTGCGTTCACGCTGCTGGCCGCATTGGGCACCAGCATTATTTTTGGAACCATCTCCGCGGTTTTCGCGCGGGCAAACCTATCATCAAGTTTGAAAGAGGGGAGCACTGGTTCCGGAGCAGGGCTGAGCAAGAACCGAATGCGGAGCGCGCTGATCGTATCGCAGGTGGCCTTCTCGTTCATGCTTCTGATTGGAGCAGGATTAATGGTGCGCAGCCTGATCAAGATGCTCAGATTGGACCCGGGCTTCGTGCCGCAGCGGGTTCTCGCGATGCGCACCACCTTCAGCTTCAGCAAGTATGCAAAGAGGGAGCAGCTCGTAGACGCGATCAAGAAGATTCTCGACCGCGTGCAGGCTGAGCCAGGCGTGATCTCGGCCGCGATTTCCTCGAGTTACCCGCTTGAGCCTGAGACGATTGCGGCTGGACCGGATTCGGTCAGCGGATCCTTTAAGATCGAAGGGCGCGAGCTGGCCCCCGGCGAGGCCCCGCCAGTAGGGAGCTACTCCATCATCTCACCGGCCTACTTTCGCACACTGGGGATTCCCCTGAAGCAGGGGCGCGAGTTTACAGAGGCTGATGACGGCAAAGGCCAACTGGTCGCGATGATGAACGAGGCGATGAAGCGCCGCTTCTGGCCAAACGATGACCCAATCGGGAAACACGTTTCGTTCGATGATGGCAAGTCCTGGGCCGTCATCGTTGGAATAGTAGGAAACGTGAGGGAATTCGGGCTCGATCGCCCGGCATTGCCCGAGATGTACATTCCACACTCGGAAGGGCCGCAACCATCTACTCTATCCGCGCTCACCATGGCGGATCCAAGAGCCATGGAAAAGGCCATCATTCGCGCAGTGCACGATGTGGACCCACAGATAGCTGTCACGCACGTGGTCACTCTGGAGCAAGCGCGTTCGGAATCCACCACTTCTCCGCGGGTCACTGCCAGCTTGCTCAGTATTTTCGGGGCGCTCGCACTGGTAATTGCGGCGGCTGGAATCGGGGGGATTATGGCGCTGGCTGTCAGCCAGCGTGTTCGCGAGATAGGTATCCGCATCGCGCTTGGAGCACAACCTTCGAAGATTCTGCGCATGGTTCTCGGGCAGGGATTCCTGCTTGTGGCCCTCGGAGTGGGGATAGGCCTTGTCGGAGCTTTGGCTGTCACCCGCCTGGTGAAATCGCTTCTCTTTGAAGTGACGCCAACAGACCCGGTCACATTCTTGGGCGTCGCAGTAGTCCTCGTCGCGGCCGCCGTTGCCTCGAGCTACCTGCCTGCTCGTCGTGCCGCGGCTATTGATCCGATTGAGGCGCTTCGCACGGAGTGATCACGGAGTAGCAGAAGCACGCAAGTATTGATGCAGCGAATGGAGGCGAAAATGAAGCGACGGGAATTCTTGATGGGGTCCGCTGTAGCAGGCTTTGCTGCAACGGTTGGAGCATTCGGGGGACTTGTCTACTCAGCCGGATTGAGGGTCGGAGACAATCCTGCTGCCGGGGTTCCCAAGTTGACGCCACCTGCAGAGGGGACAATTCCGGTGGCCTTCGCCATTTCAGAGGGCGTCCAGGTGATCGATTTCACCGGCCCGTGGGAAGTCTTCCAGGATGTAATGCTGAAAGACGGCCATTCGAGTGAGGGAATGGATCACCGCATGCCATTCCAACTTTTCACCGTTTCGGAGACCATGGACAACGTGACTGCTACGGGCGGAATGAAGATTGTGCCCGACTACACATTTGCGAATGCCCCGGCTCCAAAGATCGTGGTCGTTCCTGCGCAGACCGGGTCAAAAGCATTGCACGCCTGGCTGAAGAAAGTCGCGGCAAGTCCGAATACCGATCTGGTCACTTCGGTCTGCACCGGCGCGTTTCAGCTCGCTGCGGCCGGACTGCTTTCGGGCAAGGCTGCCACAACGCACCACCTCGCCCAGAAGGGACTTAAAGCTCAGTATCCCGATATCGATGTCAAGAGCGGACTCCGATTCGTGGAGACAGGAAGGATCGACACCGCCGGAGGCTTGACTTCTGGCATGGACATGGCGCTCCGTATAGTCGATCGTTATTACGGCAGGGCTGTCGCGAAGCAGACCGCCGAGTATATGGAATACCAAAGCACAAGCTGGATGGTTTAGTCGCGCAGCTTATCTGCGAGTCTGCATTTCCTTTGAGCTCATTCCACGTCGATTTGGACGGCATCGCCGTCTCACTTTAGCGATTTGTGCCCGCGCAAATTCCCGATAAACTTCAATTGAAGCGACTTGCGTTCGGGTGAGCTGCCCGCCAATGCATCAGCCGAGCTCGACGCACGCAATCGTAAATTAACAGGGAATGCTCATTCATGCTGAAGCGGCTCTTCTCACACTACATCGCCGAAGAAGTGCGGCCCATGGTGCGACTGGCGATCCCGCTAGTGCTTGCAGAGCTGGGCTGGATGACCATGGGCATCGTTGACACGATGATGGTGGGGCGCCAAGCGCACAGCGCTGAAGCAATGGGCGCCGTCAGCCTCGGCAGCATCCTCTACATGGCAGTGGCCATCTTCGGCACCGGGTTGATGCTGGGACTCGACACGCTGGTCTCGCATTCCTACGGTGCAGGCGATGTGGAAGATTGCCACCGATCTCTCGTCAATGGAGTGTACTTGAGCCTAGGGCTGGGGCCTGTGTTGATGGGCTTCGTTCGGCTCATCGAGCCCATCCTGCGCTCTGCGAATATTGAACCCGCGGTGTTGAACCAGGCAATTCCGTATTTGCGTGCGCTCAATTGGGGCACGCTCCCGCTTCTGCTCTATTTTGTATTTCGACGTTACCTGCAGGGAATGAACCTGGCAAAGCCGGTGATGTTCGCGCTGATTTCTGCCAATGTCGTAAACCTTGTGGGAAATTGGGCGTTCGTTTACGGGCATCTTGGAATGCGAGCACTGGGGACGGTCGGGTCCGGCTGGTCAACTTGCATCGCTCGGCTCTACATGATGAGCGTTCTGTTGGTTTACTCCGTGTACTACGACCATCGCTACAAGACCGGGCTGCGCCGAACTCGCAGGCTGCCGAGTTTTTTCCGCATGTGGCGATTGGTGCAGCTTGGCTTTCCCGCCGCCACACAATTCGCGATGGAAGTCGGAGTTTTCGCTGTGGCAACTGCATTGATCGGCAAACTTGGCGCTGTTGCCCTGGCCAGCCACCAGGTCGCTCTGAACACCGTGAGTCTCACTTATATGGTGCCGCTGGGAATTTCCTCCGCCGCGGCTGTACGTGTCGGACAAGCACTTGGCCGGCGCGACGCCCAGGCAGCTAGCCGCGCGGGATGGACCGCAATGGCACTGGGGACCGGATTCATGACCTGCATGGGAATAATCCTCCTGGTGGCCCCCTATCCTATTGTGCGGGCGTACACGCCGGATCCGGCGGTAATCCATGCGGCCGGCGCGCTCTTGTTTGTCGCGGCCTTCTTTCAACTGTTCGACGGCATGCAGACGGTTGCAACGGGAGCACTACGCGGGGCGGGCGATACACGCACGCCCATGCTGTGCCATATATTTTTCTATTGGGGTATCGGTTTGCCATTGGGCTACCACCTCTGTTTCCGGCTTGGTTGGGGCGCTGCTGGATTGTGGACGGGCTTGTGCGTGGCCCTGATTCTGATCGGCGTCGCGCTGCTCTATTTCTGGCGCCGCAAAGAGCGCTCCTTCTCGACTGGTGGCTTCACAGCGAAAAAGGCCACTCTCGCAATTGAATAAGCTTCGCGCCCTCGAGATTATCGCATTGCACCGTTCCGGACATTTACGGACCATCAGGCGATACCTGCGTTACAATCGCTTCCGTTTGCTTTAGCGCGCCGAATTACGAATCATCTGGCAGGGATGTTGAGCGAATAAAATAAAATGCACAATCCATTTATGGCTCGAGCAATTCAAGCTTCGCTTGAGAATATTCGTTCTGGAGTCGGCGGGCCATTCGCGGCAGTGGTCGTAAAAGCTGGAAAAATCATCGCGGAAGGTACGAATCGCGTGACCTCCACGAACGATCCCACGGCCCACGCCGAAGTAGTGGCGATCCGCGAGGCCTGCAAGAAACTAGGACATTTCGAACTGACCGGCTGCGAAATCCACACCACCTGCGAGCCTTGTCCCATGTGTCTCGGCGCAATCTATTGGGCTCGCCCCGCGCGCGTATATTACGCCTGCACAGCCACGGATGCGTCAGAAGTAGGATTCGATGACGCCTTCATCTACCAGGAACTCATCCGGCCGCATTCGGAGCGCAAGATACCAATGATCCCGACGATGCGCGAAGAAGCGCTTCAGGCTTTTCGTGTCTGGGAAGGGAAGCAGGACAAGATCAAATACTGAGGGAACCAGTGGAAACGCGCATCATCGGGACGTCCGTGCCACGGAAGGAAGGCCGCGAGAAAGTGACCGGCCGCGCCCGCTACGTGGACGATATTTCGTTCCCTGATATGCTTCATGGCGTGACGGTGCGCAGTCCTGCGCCGCGCGGACGTATTCTCGCAATCCATTTTGAAGGTGATATTCCATGGAGCGAATTTACAATTGTTACGGCGAAAGATATCCCCGGGAAGAACTGCATCGCACTCCTGATTGAAGATCAACCCTGCCTTGCTGCTGATTTCGTTAATCATCCCGAGGAACCGGTAGTGCTGCTCGCGCATCGCGACAAATATTTGCTGGAGGAGGCACGGCGGGCGGTGCGCATTGACATCGAGCCTCTTCCGGCCGTCTTCACCATTGAGGATTCACGCGCAAATAAACAAACGATCTGGGAAACGGACAATATCTTCAAGTCGTTTCGCGTTGAGAAAGGCAATGTGGACAGCGCCTGGGCCAGTGCCGATTTCATTGTCGAGGGAACTTACGATACCGGTTCACAAGAGCAACTTTACATCGAACCTCAGGGAATGATTGCTCGCGCGGCCCCGGACGAAGGAGTCACGGTTTGGGGCTCACTGCAATGTCCCTATTACGTTCACAAGGCCCTCGCGGTCCTGTTCGGACTGCCGAAGAATCGCATTCGCGTGGTGCAGACGGAGACAGGCGGCGGATTTGGGGGCAAAGAAGAATATCCTTCTATGATTGCCGCGCATGCAGCGCTGCTCTCCTGGAAATCGCGGCGACCAGTGAAGATAATCTATGACCGCGCTGAAGACATGGTAGCCACCACAAAGCGCCATCCATCTCGCACGTGGCATCGCACGGCAGTGACGCGCGACGGGAAGTTGCTCGCCATGGATATTGATTTCACGATTGACGGGGGAGCATACGAAACACTCTCGCCCGTGGTGCTCTCGCGCGGCACAATTCATGCCGCCGGTCCTTATAATTGTCCCAACGTGCGAATCCTCAGTCGTGCTGTGGCCACGAACGCGCCGCCGCACGGAGCGTTCCGCGGTTTTGGCGCGCCCCAAAGTGTCTTTGCGCTTGAGCGGCATCTGGATCGAGTAGCAAAAGTAATCGGCATGGCTCCGGACGAATTGCGAAGCCGGAATTTTATCCACGAAGGGCACGCGCTGGCCGTCAGCCAAGTGATCACAGAAAAAGTGAACATGGCGCATTTGATGGAACGCGCCTTCGAGTTGAGTGACTATCACGCGAAGCGAAAAAAGTTTGACGCGGAAAATCTCGAAAACACGATCCGGCGAGGGATAGGCTTTGCCACTTTTTTGCATGGCGCGGGTTTTACAGGTTCCGGCGAAGAATATCTGGCGTCGGAGGTCGCCGCAGAAGCAACCAGCGACGGGCGTGTACGCGTGATGGCGGCAAGTACGGAAATGGGGCAGGGCACCAACACAATATTCTCGCAGATTGCCGCGGAGACTCTTGGCCTGGGTATCGAGCGGATTGAAATTATGCAGCCGGACACGGCTGGCGTGCCGAACAGTGGGCCTACAGTCGCTTCGCGGACTTCGATGATTGTCGGAAAGCTGGTGGAATCCGCGACGCGAGAAATTCAGCAGAAGCTGGCGGCAAGCGGCCTGCTGAAGCCCGCATACACTGCCAGGGATTTTGCCCAGGCATGCCGAAATTACATCGCCGAAAATGGACCATTGCGCACCCTCGCGAAGTACGAACACCCGCGCGACCTTCACTGGGACGATACCCGCTATCAAGGTGACGCGTATGGCGCCTATGCCTGGGCTGCATATGTCGCCGAAGTGTCCGTGGACAGGCGTACCGCCGAAGTTCGTGTCGAGGATTTTGTTGCGGTTCAAGAAGTAGGCAAAGTGATTAATCCCGTTCTTGCCGCAGGGCAGATCGAAGGTGGCGTGGCCCAGGGAATTGGCTTTGCGCTCTACGAAAATGTAGTTTGGCAGGAAGGGCGAATGCTGAACGCGCAGATGACGAACTACGTGATGCCCACCTCAATGGACATTCCCTCGATACGCGTTTTTTTCGAGGAAATTCCGTACTCGCGGGGGCCAGCAGGGGCAAAAGGAATTGGTGAGCTGCCGCTGGATGGAACTGCACCCGCAATTGCAAACGCCATCGCGCACGCCACCGGCGCAGATATCACGCGAATCCCCATCACTCCAGAAGTGCTGATGGAAATGTTGGAGAGCGTGCATGCCTGATGCTGTACGCAAGATTCGCGTTAGATGCCACGTGAACAATCGGCCGGCGGAGTTCGAAGCATATCCAATGTCGCGGCTGCTCGACGTGCTCCGCGTGCAGGGGGAGTTGACGGGAACAAAGGAGGGCTGCGGCGAAGGAGAGTGCGGTGCTTGCTCAGTTTTAATTGACGGAGTCCTGGCGAACAGTTGCCTCGTTCCCATTCTCCAGGTGGAGGGCGCATCGATTCACACAATTGAGGGTGTTGCAGAGGGCGATCGTTTGCATGCCGTGCAGCAGGCTTTTATCGCCCATGGCGGAGCACAGTGCGGCATTTGCACTCCGGGAATGATTCTCGCGGCGGTGAATCTTCTCTCTCTCTACCCTTGCCCGACGGAAGCGCAGATCCGCGAAGGACTTGCTGGAAACCTCTGCCGTTGTACCGGCTACATTAAAATTTTCGAGTCAGTTATGGCGGCTCGGCGCGGTAAGGAGCAGTGCGCGTGAGGTCTTATCTACCATCCTACCATTTGGAAGCTCCGCGCGATTTAGCCTCGGCGCTCGACCGGATGAAGCGGGAGCCCGGTGTGTGGAGACCATTTGCAGGCGGGACGGACCTGATGGTGCTTCTCGAAGCAGGGAAGCTGCCACACCGGCAATTCCTGAGCATCTGGAAATTGGCGGAGCTTCAAGGAATCGAAGTGGGACCAGAGTACGTGACGATCGGCGCACTGACCACGTATACGGCGGTGCGAGGGCACGGAACTCTCTCGCGCGAGTTTCCTTTGCTTTGCCAGGCTGCTGCGGAGACCGGCGGGATCGCAACGCAAAATCGCGGAACGCTCGGCGGAAACATCGCGAACGCGTCGCCGGCAGCGGATTCACCGCCGGCGTTGATTGTGTATGATGCGGAACTAGAACTTGTCTCCGACGGCGGCACGCGCTGGCTGGCCTACCGTGACTTTCACACTGGTTACAAGCAGATGGCACTCCGCGGGGATGAATTGATCCGGCGGATCCGCTTGCCACGCGGAATGTCCGCGTGGAAGCAGCATTACCGAAAAGTCGGGACG
>Ga0210384_10000530_pt1 | contig 57758 bp, 48 predicted proteins | sample IncBWH2MmetaG_FD_160574 | JGI IMG/M metagenome (GOLD analysis project Ga0210384, IMG submission 160574) | Forest soil microbial communities from Barre Woods Harvard Forest LTER site, Petersham, Massachusetts, United States - Inc-BW-H-2-M | ecosystem: Environmental > Terrestrial > Soil >...
TTTCTTCTTAGAAGACCCTGACGGTTTTCCTCCCGTCCCCTATAGCGGAAATTGGCCGGACGGAACCCCCATACCGCCAATCGAAGTAAAGGATTGAGCCTGTCAGCAAAGTCTATGCGACGGAGTTCTAGCCTCTCTCGGGTGCCACAAGCCGACCATAAGCACGTCATCGGGTACTCTCACTCTGGGCAAAAAAACCTGCTTGTTTGGGAGGGAGGACTCCGTAAGGCATTCCGCGTAACCGCCGCGTAACCGGATCTAGGGATTCTAGGGTTTTGAGCGTTTTTGGCGGGACGTAGAATCAATAACTTACGTCGAATCAACGTGAGCAGTCGGTTCGATTCCCTCCGCCGGCACCATTTTGCTGCCAATTCACCGGATTTCTTCTCCGAGCCCGCGATCTGGTGGGAAACACTCTCCGCTCTGGTCGCATCTATTCCTCTTCACAGAATACCAGTGTAAAAAACCTGCCGTCGTTTTCAGGGGAATTGCGATAAAGTCTTGGGCGCGAATCGCTGGGGAAGGAATACGTACCGGGAACACTTATGGCCGAATCCGAAGTAGATCTGAGCAAGACGTACGACGCGATAGTGGTGGGCTCGGGCGCCGCGGGTGGTATGGCCGCGCACGTTCTTACCAGCCACGGCTTGCAAGTCCTGCTGCTCGAAGCCGGCAAAAAGCTGCCCATCGAAAAGGAACTGCGCTCGATGGAGTGGCCCTACGACAATCCCAATCGCGGCGGCCTCCCGCCGGACTCCCATTCCCTGACTTTGAATGAATACACCGTTCGCAATCCGCCCTACAGCGCGGGGTTCGAGAAATACAAGCACCTCTACAACTACGTCGGCAACACCGACTACGTCAAAAACATCGTCGTCGACGAACGCGATCACCCCACTACGGGCACCAACTACGCCTGGGTGCGCGCCCGTTGTCTCGGCGGCAAGACCAACATCTGGGGCCGCCTGGCGCTGCGCCTCTCCGACTACGATTTCAAAGCCAAGAGCCACGACGGCTACGGCGAAGATTGGCCGATCTCCTACAGCGACATTGCTCCCTACTACGACAAAGTGGACTTGTACCTGGGAATTACCGGTGTGCGTGAGAATCTGCCGAATCTTCCGGACAGCCTGTTCCAGCGCCCCAGCAAGCTGAACTGCGCCGAGCTGCAGCTCAAGCAGGGCATCCGCAAGATGGGCCGCACCGTCACCCAGTATCGCGCCGGGGTGACCACCGACGGACTAAAGCACAACAAGTATCGGAGCCGTTGCTTCTCGCGCGGCGCCTGCGAGCGCAAAGGCGGATGCGACATTCACGCGGCGTTTGATTCGCCCACCGGCTTGATCTACCCCGCCATGGACACCGGGAACTTGACGCTGCGCACCAATGCGGTGGTGCGCGAAGTGCTCGTCGATTCCCAAACGGGCAAAGCAAGCGGTGTTCACTTCCTCGATTCCGAAACCATGAAGGACTACACCGCCCGCGCAAAGGTCGTCATCGTGGCGGCCTCTACGCTGGAGTCCGCGCGGCTTCTGCTGCTCTCCAAGTCCCGCCTGCATCCCAACGGGCTGGCCAATTCCAGCGGGCATGTGGGTCACAATTTCTGCGAACACATCATGGGCCCCCGCGTCTTCGGGCAGATGAAGGAAATGGTAGGCAAGCCGCCCACTCTCGATGACGGCAAGCCCGGAGGCTACTACCTCACCCGCTTTCGCAATCTTACCGAGCGCCATCCTAAATTTATTCGCGGCTACGGATTTGAAGGCGGCAGCGGCAGCAGGATGTTTCCCGAAGGCACGGACGCCAAGGGTTTCGGTGCTTCGTTCAAAGAAGAAATACGCAAGAACCAGGGCTCCTACATCAGCATGGGCGCGTTCGGCGAAGTCCTGGCACGCTACGAGAACTATGTCGATCTCGATCCGCAGGTTAAAGACAAGTGGGGCATGCCGGTCCTGCGCTTCCACTACCGCTTCGGCGAAAACGAAAAGCACATGGCCGAAGACATGTTGCAGACCGCTCAGGAAATGTTCGAGGCCTCCAGCTTTAAGATCCTGGAGTCCAGCGGCAAGATCCTGACGGAGGGCTGGTCCATCCACGAAATGGGCACGGCGCGCATGGGCAATGATCCGAAGACTTCTGTGCTAAATCAATTCCAGCAATCCCATGACGTCAAGAATCTCTTTGTGGTCGATGGCGCCGGGTTCGTCAGCGCCAGTTGCCATAATCCAACGTGGACGATCATGGCCCTTTGCTGGCGCTCCTGTGACTATCTCGCGGATCAGTTGGGAAAAGGAAATCTCTAATGGATCGAGGAGGGCCAATGGCTAAAAACGAACCACCCGACTTCAGGCAAGATCGCCGCTCGTGGCTCAAGACCTCGGCGACTGTGTTGGGATCGGCTCTCTTGCCACTGCCGGCGGTTTCCGCGGAAACCGCGAGCCTTTCGCCGGACACTCGGCCCACCGGCGCCGAATCCGCAAGCCCTTTTTTCACTCCGGCGGAACATTCCCTCATCGAAGAACTCTCCGAGACCATCATCCCCGCCGATAGCCATTCGGGCGGCGCCAAAGCTGCCAAGGTTGCCGACTATGTCGAACAGGTTGTGGGCGCTAGCGTGGATGAGCAGCGCAAAGCGCTCTGGAAGGAAGGACTGCGGCTGATCGACGCTATGAGTCAACACCGTACCGGAAAGTCCTTCGTCGATTCCAGCCCTGAGGAAAGAATCGCGGTTCTGACCATTCTCTCCGATAACGAAGACCTTACTGACCTCCCGGAAATCCGGTTCTTTCATGCCCTCAAACACCTCACTGTGCGCGGCTACTACACCTCCAAAATCGGGATTCACGACGAATTGGAATACAAGGGAAACAAAGTCTTGATGGAATTTGTTGGCTGCGACGAACCCGCAAAGGAGTCTTCGTAAATCCTCGTGCGTCTGCTGCCTAAGGGTTCCCAACGATGGCCGTTAGGACCTTTCTCATACACCGTTCTGGGAGGGCACGCCTTCAGTCGCTGCACGAACCGTGTAGGGGCGCGCTTTAGCGCGTCCCTCCGATCTTTTCTCTTCTAGACCACAAGCACAAACGGATCAAGAACACGCGGGGTAGTGAAATCCGCGCCTGCGACTAAAATCTCAAACGGAGAACACCATGGCTGAAGGAAAAGTCAAAGTTGGAATCATCGGATCGCAATTCGAAGCGGACATTCACGCCGCTTCCTTTCAAATGGTCCCGCACGAAGCCGAAGTAGTGGCGGTGGCTTCCCCCACTCCCGGAAACGCCGCCGCGCTGGCCAAGAAATACGGCATCCCGCGCGTGTTCACAGACTACCGCGAAATGCTAAAAGAACCCGACATCGAGATGGTGACCATCGCTGCTCCAAACAGCCTGCATGCCCAGATGACCGTAGACAGTGCCCAAGCTGGCAAGCACATCGTCTGTGAAAAGCCTCTGGCCATGACCATTGCGGAAGGCGAGCAAATGATCGACGCGGCCAAGCGCCACGGCGTCCTACTGATGTACGCCGAAGAGCTCTTCTTCACGCCGAAATATCTGAAGGCCAAGGAAATGGCGGACGCCGGCGCATTCGGAAAAGTATACCTGGTGAAGCAGAGCGAAAAACACTTCGGCCCGCACAGCCCATGGTTTTGGGATGTGAATCGCTCGGGTGGTGGTGCGTTCATGGACCTGGGCTGCCACGGCATCGCCTTCTGCTACTGGTTTCTCGGGCGCCCGGCGATCAAGTCGGTCTATTGCCAAATGGGCACCTACGTTCACGGAGACAAAACCAAAGCCGAAGACGACGTGTTGTGCATCATTGAGTTCGCGAATGGCGCCGTGGGAATGATCGAAAACAGTTGGGCGCGCCGCGGCGGCATGGATGACCGCATCGAGGTCTTCGGCGCCGACGGCGAGACCTACGCCAACCTGCACATGGGCAACGCGCTGGCAACTTACAGCGAAAATGGCTACGGCTATGCCGTCGAAAAAGCGCCGACAACTAAGGGTTGGAGCTACCCGGTGTTCGAAGAGCACTGGAACTATGGAATGCCGCAGGAGATGACCCACTTCGCGCGCTGCGTTCGCGGCAAAGAAACCCCGCAAGCCACGGGAGAGGACGGCCTCGTGGTATTGGAAGCGCTCTACGCCGGCTATGCCTCCGCGGGCCAAGGCCGCAAAATCGCGCTGCCATTCCGGCCGGCGGGCGTGCAAAGACCTATCGACCTTTGGCTAAATGCCCGGGCATAACGGCCACTTTCTGGATCGAATCGAGTTGCTCGTTGAAGGCATCGTCGGAAATCGTATTTCCGGCCCGCTTCTCACTCCGGTAAACTGGCGCCGTATGAACTGGAGAACCCGGCATTCTCCCTCCTTGGGGCGCTCGAACTGTCTCCAGTGGAGCGCGTGGTGAATCGTGGAACTTTCTCACGCCGTCAATGGCTGCGCCGGACCTCGGGTCTCGCCGCCGGATTGCCGCTAAGCGCTCTCCCTTTTTCGAAACTGTACGCCGCGGAAACCTTCCAGGATTCAAAACCGCAGGCCCCGCAAAACGTTACCCCTCCGCCCCCAAACGGCGCCGCCTCTCTGTTCAACGGAGACCCCACCAAGTACCGCTTCACTCGGGACGAGGACCGTTTCCTTGAGGAAATCGAGCGCGCCAGCTTCCAGTTTTTCTGGGATGAGGCCAATCCCTATACTGGCCTGGTGAAGGACCGCAGCCAGGCCAGCGGGCCAGATTCCCGCAACGTCGCCAGCATCGCCGCGACCGGATTCGGACTCACCGGCCTGTGCATCGCCGACCATCGCGGCTGGGAAGACAAAAAAAAGATTCGCGAGCGCGTGCGCAACACTTTGCGCTTTGTGGAATCGCGTGTCCCGCAGGCGCACGGTTTTTTCTGCCACTTTCTCAACGTTCAGAACGGAGAACGCGTCTTCCAATCCGAAGTTTCTTCGATCGACACCGCCATCTTTGTTTGCGGAGTTTTGACTTGCCGCGCCTATTTCGAGGACGCCGAGATTCACGATCTGGCCCTGAAGATTTACGAGCGCGTGAATTGGAGCTGGCTGCTCCATGGCTCCAAGGCGTTGTCGATGGGCTGGACGCCGGAGCACAACTTCATCGCCACCCGCTGGGACAGCTACTCCGAATTGATGATGATCTATTTGCTGGCGATGGGTTCCTCTTCATCAAGCGGCATACCCAAGGAAAGTTGGGACGCCTGGACGCGGACCTATTTTGAATTCAACGGCATCCGCTACATCGGATCGCATGCCCCGCTTTTCGTGCACCAGTATTCGCACGCTTGGTTCGACTTCCGCAACAAGCACGACAAGTACGCGGATTACTTCACCAATTCCGTGATCGCCACCAAAGTCCACAAGCTCTGGTGCCTGGAGCTGGCGCGCGAATTTCCCGACTACACCGAAGACCTGTGGGGACTCACGGCTTCGGACTCGGCGCGCGGATACACCGTTTGGGGCGGTCCGCCAGCTATGGGGCACATCGACGGAAGCATCATTCCCTGCGCCGCAGGCGGCTCGCTGCCGTTCTTGCCGGAAGAAACGCTGCGGGTGCTGCGCACGGTGCGCGAGAAATACGAAAGGCGCGCATGGCGCAAATATGGTTTTGTCGATGCGTTCAATCCGCTGACCAACTGGTACAGCCAGGATGTGATTGGAATCGACGTGGGCATCACCATGTTGATGGCGGAGAACGCGCGAACGGGTTTTGTTTGGGAACACTTCATGAAAAACGACATCGCGAAAAACGGAATGGCCCGCGCGGGATTCAAGTTGATTGCTCCAGCAGAGACTCCATCTCCGACGAAACCGCCTATTCCAAGTGGCTACCCGATTTGGGTGAGCGGCTAGAACTTAACGTGCCCCGCGCTTCAGCGGCCCTTCGTTCCTCTGGGTAAACTAAAGCCCAGTCTTTATCGGCGTTTTGATGTCGCGGCCTTTCGAGGCTCAGGGTGAACTGAAGCCGCGACCCACAATGCTTATTCATTTTGCTATCTCGATCAACGCGAGGGCGTGGGGTTGCAGCGTCAGGGTGAGCGAGCCGTTCTTGAGCGGGCGCACTTCCGCGGGAGGAAGCGCCGCGGCTTTGCGAAGCGTGGCGACTTGGGTGACCGTCGGAGAGGCGGGGCGGCCCATTTTTTCGTAGGCCGGCAGCGGCGAGCCGTGTTCTTTGTCTACGATGGTCACCCGCGCCGAGCTGCCTGGCGCTTGTCCCTTGAAATGTAGGACCAGCGTCTTGGGCGTGCCGGCTTCTTCCGGCAGAAATAAATTCCAGACGGCGACAGCTAGGGAGCCGTCTTTACGGCGAGTGACCAGCGTGGAGTCCGAACTGACGTCGAGCCGCGTATCGCCAAGATGATGCAGTAACGTGAAATCGTTGAACGCCGGCTTGGGGATGCTGCGTTCCGCAAGAATTCCGAAGCCGCCATAGAAGGGCGTCTTCACCACGCCTTGTTCCTCGAAAACATCGGAAAAAGTCCAGTAGCTCATCATTTCCGTGAGGCCATCACATTCGCGGATGGTGTTGGCTAGAAACGGCCCCATGTAAGCGCTGTCGGTGACTGCCGATTCATTGTTGTAGGCCGCGTTGTACTCGGTCCAAATGAGCGGCATGTTCGGATAGGGAGACGCGGCGATCTGCTGGTGAACATTTTTTACCGCGCGGCAGACCATTTGGTTGCGCGGGATTTGTTCGTGAGTGCCAAAGACGTCTTCGGCTTTGTCGTTGCCGTAGACGTGGGTAGAAACGAAATCGACCGGAACGTTCTTCTCCTTGCAGTGCGCCAGGAAGCGATCGGCCCAGGCGGCTTGCGCGGTGGCCGGCCCGCCGATGCGAAGGCGCGGGCTGACGCGCTTGACGGCGCGCGCGGCGTGATCGTACAGCTCGTAGTAGCTGGCTTCTCTGGGGTTGCCGACCCAGAAGTCGAGGTTGGGCTCATTCCAAACTTCAAAATACCATTGCGCGACTTCGTCTTCGCCGTAGCGCTCCACCATGTGGCGGGTAAAATTCTCGATCAGCTGTTCCCATTTGTCCCAATCCTTGGGAGGAGCGACATTCTGTTTGTACCAAAAGGCATGCAGCGCATTGGGATCGGAGGTGAGCTTCTTGGGCATGAAGCTCAGCTCGACGAACGGCCGGACTTTGTTTTCCAGGAGGCTGTCGTAAATCTGGTCGATGTAGGAAAAGTTGTAGACCGGCTTGCCGGAGGCGTCTTCGTCGTAAAGCCCGGCTTCGTCCTGAAAGATGGCGTGAAAGCGGACGTACTCGAAATTGGTGATGCGCTTGGTCTCGCGGAGATCGTTGCGGTAGCCCTCGCGCAGGGAAAGAATGGCGCGGCCCGAGCCGAACATGCGTTCCCAGAAGTGGGGAAAGGGATGCGACGCCGCGTTGGGATTAATCTCGACGGCCTCCGCCAGAGTCTTTGAGGCCGCAGCGGTCTGCGCGCGAAGTGCGGCGGGCAGAAAGGCGAATCCGAACAAGAGCAGCAGTGATAAGCGAAGGGCAAAGTGGCGAAAGGCCGTCAGGCGCATAGGGACTCTCCGCGGAGAGTTATAGCAGATATGGGGGAGGGCGCGCCCACTCGCGGAGGAAATGCTACCCCCCCCACCCCCTGGGGCAGTTTGTAAGGATAGCAAAAGAAATGACTTAGCAAAAAAGCAGTTTGTAAGCTGTTGAAAATAAAGGGGCGATTTGCACGCAGGGGCGCTCTTGATGGGGGCAGGGGAGAGGACCAACCTACTCATACCCCCCACCCCCCGGGTATGGTGTATCGGTATCAAAAGACAGGGGTTGCAAATTGGTATGTTGGAAGTTGTTGAAAATAAAGGGTCGGCAAACGCTCGATTTTGAGCAGCAATCGCGGGAAACGAGGAGAAAGGATAACGCGGAGACGCAGAGAACGTGGAGGGGCGCAAAGACGTAGGAGACTGGAAGAGTTGTGCCGCGACTCTCATGGGGAATATTACCATAAAAGTACCTTGGTTGTCAAGGAATTCTTGTAGATCACTGAAGGGGAAGGGGATAGGTGAAAAGGCTCGCCTAGGACGGAACTTAAAATCCCCAGGGCGCAAAGGGTGGCGACTGGGCACCCAACCAGAGCGCTAGACCGGAGACGAACGAATTGCGGCGCTGTGATTTATAGGTTACAATGGACTTGTGATCGAACTCCGCCACTACGTCAGCCGAGGCGGGAAGGATATCTTCGACGATTGGTTGACCCAGCTGGCGGATGCCCGAGCGCAGGCGAAGATTGCCACGCGACTCAACCGGATCGCTGCTGGAAACTTCGGAGACTGCAAGCCTTTGCGGCAAGGCTTGTCGGAGCTGCGGATCGATTGGGGACCTGGCTACCGCGTCTACTACGCGATGATCGGGAGACAGCGTGTTTTGCTTCTGTGCGGCGGCGACAAGCGAAAGCAGTCGTCGGATATTGAGCGAGCGTCGGGATATCTCAAGGACTACCAGGAAAGGACCGAATCCGATGAAGCGTAAAGGCAGTACTTCGCACGACGAAGCCATCGTCCGGCGGCTGCGGAAGAATCCGGAATTTGCGGCGGAGTATCTCAAAGCGGCGCTGGAAGACGAAGACGAGCCCCGCGTTCTGCTCATAGCCCTACGGCACCTGGCGCAAGCGCAGGGCATCGCCAAAGTGGCCAAGGCGGCGGGAATCGAGCGGGAAAGTCTTTACCGGGCGTTGTCGGTACGCGGCAATCCGCGTTTATCCACATTGGTTGCGGTAACCAAGGCGATTGGGCTAAGACTTACGGTGGAAACCGCGCCATAGAGGCTCCGCGATCGGGATGTCCTGAGTCTGGACTGTGCTGCTTCGAGACGAGAAACCTTTCCTGTTGCCAATACGCTTGCCGCCCGCACCCCTTCAGCCCGTTGTCGAATTAGATTCGTCAATTGGCGAATACCCCTTAGGATTAGGCTTTGCGGCGGAAGGCTGAGGATCATGCGAATTGCTTCGGGCGAAATCAGGCTGGCGGCTACGGATGTCAGTAACCACCTTGCTTGTCATCATCTTACGAATTTGCAACTGAGCGTCGCACGGGGAGAGCGGGCGGAGCCGGAGTGGCAAGCGCCTGACCTTGCCGTGCTCCGAGAAATGGGATTGCGGCACGAGAAGAGCTATTTAGAGTTTCTAGTGCAGGGCGGGTCGCAGGTCCTGAACCTGGCCGGAATCGGAGGTGAGGCTCGGATTTTGGGAGAAACAATCCTGGCGATGGAGCGTGGAGTCGAGGTGATTGCGCAGGGCGCATTGAGCAGCGGGCGCTGGTTCGGGCGACCGGATATATTGCGGAAAGTGCAGAAACCTAGCCGGTTCGGGAGTTGGTCGTACGAAGCATATGACTGCAAGTTGGCGCGCGAGACCAAGGCGACAACGCTTCTGCAACTGGCGTTTTATTCGGAGCTGTTGGGACCAGTTCAAGGGACGGATCCGGAATGCATGTACGTGGTGCCCACGGGAAAGGGTTTCCAGCCGGAGTCCTATCGAGTGGCGGAGTACGCGGCGTACTACCGGCATGTGAAAGAGCGGCTTGAAGCGGCGTGCGAAGAGGGCGAGCCAACGGCAACATATCCAGAGCCTTGTGTTCACTGCGACGTATGCCAGTGGTTCCGGCAGTGCGATGCGCGGCGACGTGGCGACGATCATTTGTCGCTGGTAGCGGGGATCACGCGGCTGCAGCGGAAACAGTTGGAGGATTGGAAGATCGAAACCCTGGCAAAGCTAGCTGTGTTACCCATTCCCCTGAAGCAGAATCCGCTGCATGGTTCGCGAGGAGGAATCGAGCGGGTGCGGGAGCAGGCCCGGGTGCAAGCAGATGGGAGAACACAAGGGAAGCCTGTGCACGAAACTTTGTCACCCATCGTGGAGGGAACTGGCTTTTTCAAGTTACCTGAGCCTACTCCGGGAGACGTCTTCGTCGATTTGGAGGGTGATCCCTTTGCAGGAGACTTAGAAACGGGGGGCGGACACCAGTATTTATTTGGATTTGTGGCGGCAGACGAAAGGCAAAGTCTGAGCTACCACAAGCGCTGGGCTTTCACCGCCGAAGAAGAAAAACGAGGGTTTGAATGGTTCGTGGATGAAATGACGGCGCGGCTGAAGCAATTTCCCGGAATGCATGTGTATCACTTCGGAGCCAATGAGCCGAGCAGGTTCAAGCACTTAATGGGCCGGTACGCGACCCGCCAGGAAGAAATTGACAGCATGCTGCGCGCGGGGTTGTTTATAGATCTGCACACGGTGTTCAAGCAGGCTTTGCGGGCGAGCGTCGAAGAGTACTCGGTGAAGAAACTGGAAGTCTTTTACCAATTCGAGAGAAGCACGGCGATGGAGAAGTCCAAGGAGGCGATGCGTTTTGTAGAACACAGGCTGCGATTGGGTTGGGAAGGCGAGGAGTTGCCGGCAGAGTTTAGGGCGGCGCTGGAGGGGTACAACTCAGAGGATTGCCTATCGACGAAGGCCATGCGGGATTGGCTGGAAGGCGAGCGGGCAAAGATGGTGGCCGGAGGCGTCGAAATCGGCAGGCCGGGGCCAGTGGACAGTTCGCCTCCCGAGAATCTCAAAGAGTGGCAGCAGAGAGTTGCAGTTCTAGTCGGGGAGCTTACACAAGACGTCGCAGCGGACGCGAGCTTGCGCTCCAGAGAGCAGGCCGCGCGATGGTTAATGGCCCAACTGCTTGATTGGCATTGGCGGGAGACGAAACCAAGCGCATGGGAATTCTACCGGTTAGCGGAAAACGATGATGAGGAGCTTCTCGACGAGCGGCAGGCCTTGTCCGGTTTGACGATCGACAAACGAATTGCCGGCGGGGCCAAACCGATTGAACGGTACAAATACATTAAGCAGGAGACGCAGGTTCGTGCCGGGAAGGAACTCTGGCACCGCGAGGAACGCGTCGGGACTGTGGTAGCGATTGATTTGGTGGATCGAACCGTGGATATCGAAAAGGTAGCGAAATGGGCGGGAGTGCACCCCTCTTCGGTATTCGCGAGGGATACGTACCGCAGATCTGACGCTCAAAAAGAGTCGCTATACCGACTCGGATGCTGGATACGAGATCATGGCGTCGATTCGCCTGGCCCTTACAAAGCGGCTCGCGATCTGCTGCTGCGCAATCCGCCGCGAATGGTTGGGCCCAAAGATGGCCTTGCGATCTCCGTGGCGGAAGGTTTCGAGAATGGCGTTTGCCGGATTGTGCGTGTATTGGATAACTCCGTTTTGCCAATTCAAGGACCACCAGGTTCAGGGAAAACCACTACCGGAGCGAAGATTATTCATGATTTGGTTGCGGGGAAGAAAAAGGTGGGGGTTTCGGCGCTCAGCCACGAGGTGATTCACTATCTGTTGACAAAGGTGATCACGGAACCCGGCGGAGAAAAAATCAGGTGTCTCCACAAATGCGAAGCGGGCTCCTACGGAGACGACGGTATTGCGACCACTGGCGATAACAAGGTGCCATTGAAACAGCTGGGATCGTCCGGTGTAGATGTTGTGGGGGGCACCTCGTGGATGTGGTCGCGCCCGGAATACGCAAACGCCGTGGACGTGCTGGTGATCGACGAAGCTGGGCAGATGTCGTTGGCCGACGTACTCGCGATGGCGCAATCAGCGAAGAGCCTGGTGCTGATTGGAGACCCACAGCAATTGGCTCGTCCGCAAAAGGGGAGTCATCCCGAAGGAGCCGAAAAATCGGCGCTGGAGCACCTGTTGGCAGATCCGCGAATTGGACAGCTGAAGACGATGCCGCCACAACTGGGGTTGTTCATTCCAGAAACTAAGAGACTGCATCCGAAAACCTGCGAATTTACGTCCCAAGTATTTTATGAAGGCCAGCTGACTTCGTTGGGTTTTACCGCGAACCGAGTCTTGGAAGGGCATCCATGGTTGCGCGGTGCGGGCTTATGGTTCGTGCCGGTGGAGCATGAAGGAAATTGCAATTCGTCGGCGGAAGAGGTGGAGGTGGTGGCGCGGATCGTCGCCAGTTTACTGGCGCCGAATGTGAGGTGGTTTCGCGGCGCCGGCCGCAGCGAGAAGCTAAAGCGTGAAAAGGATATTTTGATTGTGGCGCCGTATAACGCGCAGGTAGGCGATTTGTCTGAGCGATTGCGGGGGATGGCGGTCGGAACCGTGGACAAATTTCAGGGGCAGGAGGCGGCGGTGGTGATTTATTCGCTGACGACATCGACACCGGAGGATGCGCCGCGGGGGATGGAGTTTCTGTATAGCCTGAACCGCTTCAATGTGGCGACTTCGCGGGCGATGACGGCGGTGATCGTCGTGGGTAGTCCGAGATTGTTTGAGCCGGAATGCAAGAGTCCGCGGCAGATGCAGTTGGCGAATGCGTTTTGCGCTTATTTGGAGAGGGCGACGGTTGTGGATTTGGCAGGCATTTAGCAGCGGAAGAGCGGCTGCGAAGAGAAGAGAGGGGGCGCCGGACTGAAGCCCGGTGCCTACATAGTGGTGGAACGGACACAGGGTTGCCAAGCCCAATCGAAAGGCGCCCGCCTCAGAAGTCGGCCGCTACATGGGAAAAAGCAAAGAATCAGCCCGGCTGCCGTTTGACGACATCGAGGCAAACGCAGCGGCCTGGAGGGGCGAGCCGCTCCCCTACAACCGCACGAGGAGGCGTTTGCGTTTTGATTGACAGGAGACGCTGCGGTGGGCAGCATGCCTGACCAGTGACCGACCCCTTCGCAACTTCGCACGAATTTCCCGTCATCGTGTTTGTGAATCCTGTCGCTGGAGGTGGGCGAACTGGCGGTTACCTGCTGCGGGTGCGCCGGGCGTTTGAGGCGCGCAAGATTGCCGCGGAGTTTGTGGTCACCGAAAGCCTGGAGGACCTGGAGTCGCGGGCGCAGTCGGCGATCGACCGAGGGCACCGGCTGCTGTTCGCCATGGGAGGAGACGGGACGTTCCAGGGATTGGCGAATGCGGCGTATGGCAGCGACGCCGTTTTGGGCTTGCTGCCGACCGGCGGGGGAAATGATTTTGCCGCAGCGCTGGGATTGCCGAAGGATTTTGCCGCGGCGGTGGACGCGGTTCTAGGTGGGCGGCCGCGGGGGGTGGACCTGGTGCGGGCACGCACTGGGGACGGGCGTGACCGGCTGTACGTTGGCGGCGGCGGCGTTGGGCTGGACGCGGAAGCGGTGGCGCACGCGGCCGGCACCTACCGGCGGGTGCCCGGGCGGCTGCGGTACATCGCGTCGGCGTTGCGGGCGCTGCACGGGTTTGCGGCGCTAGGCGTGCGCGCGGAGTTTCCGGGGAGCGAATTGCCGCCGATGGAGGCGAAGGTTTTGCTGGCTGGGGTGTTGAATACGCCTTCCTATGGAGCGGGCCTGCGCTTGGCACCCGGGGCGCAGCTAGACGACGGCTGGCTGGATGCGGTTTTCGTCAAGGATTTGAACGCCCTGGAGGTGCTGGGGCTGCTGCCGCAGCTGTGGTGGAGCGGCGATCTGCCGGAATCATGCATGACGCGGACGCGGGCGCCGCGGGTGCGGTTGGTGACGGACCGGCCCTGCTTTTTTCATGGCGATGGGGAAATTCTGGGGCCCGCACCGGTGGAGATCGAGGTGATGCGTGGCGCTGTGCGCGTGCTGGCGCCGATTGCGCGGTGAGGGCTGCGCTCAAAATTCCGCGAGACTCCTCGCGCAATGACGACTCGAATTTGGACTTGATTGCCGAGATGGGGCGCAACAGCTACCGACTACGGTGTGTTTTTGTGGAAGACCTTGCGGCGGATGTCTGGCCAGAATTCCTTCATCTCGTTGGAGACGCCATCCCACATGATCAACATGCCCAGCGTGCCGATGTTGCGCCCTACCGTGCGATCTTCCGGGGCGTGATACACGTTGGAGAAGGCCGCGGCTACGGCGTTGCCGACGATCTCCGAAGTGTTGAAGCGCTCGTTGCCGGAATCGGTGCGGGTGACGAACAGCCGATTGATGGCGTGGTAGGCCCGATGGGAGAAGGTGCCCTTGCCCATCTGGTAGTACCGCGGGTCTTCATGGAGCATGCTGGGGAAGATGGCGGTGGTCATCATCGTGCCGATGCCGTTGTCGGCGAAGGAAGCGCCGTAGCGCTGGCCGTAGGCTCCCCAGCCTTGGCCCCAGGATTTTGGGGAATTGTTGGCTTGGTCGATGGCGGCTAGGGCGCCGATGAAGGGAAAGGTGAAATAGTCAAAGACGCCGGCGGTGGCCAGACGGAATTTCTGTCCGCTGGAAATGGGAGGAAGCTCGTTGGCGGATTCGACGGTGCCGTAGTTGGGCATGACTTCGAAGATGCGGTCGTTAACGGTGCCGGTTTCTTTTTCGAGTTTGCTCTTGCCGACGGCGTCGGCGGGCTTGTCCTGGTTTTGGGGATCTTTGGCTTTGGGGGCGTCCGGAAGCGGTGCGGCCGGCTGCTGCTGTTGTGCCATTGCCGGAGCCGGCGACAGGGTCAGCAGGGCGACCAGAATCACGAGATAGAAATAGATTGGTTTGGGTTTTTGGCGGCTCATAAGTAAGGAGTCTCGATTATCTCCCAGGATAGGTGAACTTCGGCAACAATGCTCGATGCCATTTCTATGCTAAACGCTGAGATTTGGATTCGCCGCCGGGAGAATTGGTTATCTAGACGCGAAATATAGTTTTCGATGTAAGTCGTATGAAACAAGAGGGTTCGGAGTCCCGGGGAGATTGCAGATAGGCTCTTGAGGCGGCCGCTCAGCTTTTCTTCTTTTCGATCTTCAGATTGAGGACCAGCTCTTTTTTGGTGTCGAAGCTGGAGATGGTGCGAGTGGAGGAGCTGGCGCCGTCTTTTTCGGCGTGGATTTCGTAGTCGGCATTGGGATCCAGGCCGCTGAAGCGATAGTTGCCCTGGTCGTCGCTGATGTAGCTGCGGACGGCGTTGCTGCGGGTGTTTTTCAGGAAGACGACGCTGGAGGCAATGGGAGACTCGGATTTGTCCATGACCACGCCGCGGACGGTGCGGAGCTGGGCTTCGTGTTTGGCATCTTGGGCGGCGGCTAGGCCGGCGAGAAGCAGCAATGCCAGGCTCACGCTCATGCAGAACAGGCGCGTTCGTGGGTTCATTTTTTTACTCCCGCCGCGGGCTCCATCCGAAAAGTCACGGTGGTTTCGCTCAAGCCATTCTTGGCGTCGATCGAGCGAGTTTGATCGGCGAAACCCTTGGCATGGATGACCAGCTCATATTCTAACCCCTGCGGTACGCGAACGGCGAAGTCGCCACGCGAATTGGTGTAGGTCTCCCAATGGAACTTTTTTTCGGTGCTGCGGCGGATGCGCAACTGCACGGCGGGGAAGGCCAGGGCCTGGTCGGTGAAGACCGTGCCGCGGATCAGGAAATCGTTGGCGTGGCTATATTTGCGCTTGCTGCTGCTGGTGCCGGTGCTCGGGTTGGCCGGGGTGGCGGCCGGCGGTTGGGCGGGTGCGGCAGCAGGCGGCGCGGGCTCCTGGCGGCGTGCAAAGGCGGGCGGAAGAGGAATCAGCAGGGTTGCGGCGCCGAGGATCACGAGCCAGCTAGGGAGATGCATGAAGCTCGCTCCTGATGGTTTGGACGATCGAGGGAGCAACGGAGATGCCAAGAGTGGCGTGCGCTCGGGTTACTCCACGTCCTCTTCTTCCTCGTCTTCTTCGTCGTCAGGGGCATCGCCGTTCTCGGCCTTCTCGTCCTCTTCTTCGTCGTCATCATCATCATCGTCGTCGTCGGCATCTTCCGAGATGACGTTGAGGTGAACGGGATGGATTTGCGAAACTTCGAGCTCGGATTCACATTCCGGGCAACTCAGGATCTCGCCTTCCTCGACCTCGTCTTCGTCGACGTCGATTTCGGCGGAACATTCGGGGCAGCGGATCACGGCTCCATCCTCCGTAGAACTGTTCACCTGACTGGGGCGCTGCTCGAAGTGCGAGCAGCACGTCCAGCGTATTATATACCGCAGGTACGAAGTCAACTGCCATAGCCACGATTGTTGCGTGGACAATGGAGGCGGGGTTAAGAGCGATGGCGTCTTCGCGAGAATATCCGGAACGTCCGATGGTGGGAGTGGGCGGCGTGGTTGTTGAGGATGGCCGGGCGTTGCTGATCCGCCGGGGCAGCGAACCGCTGCGCGGGGAATGGTCGATTCCCGGGGGCACGCTGGAATTGGGGGAGACACTGGAGCAGGGCGTGGCGCGAGAATTATTGGAGGAAACGGGACTGCAAGTGCGCGTGGGGGAGCTGATCGAGGTGTTCGACCGGATTTATTTTGGGAATGGAGAGTCCAAGGAGCGACCGCGATTTCACTACGTCATCGTGGACTTTCTTTGCGAGCGAGTCGCGGGAGAGCCGGTGGCCAGCAGCGATGTCACCGACGTGGCCTATGCGCGGGAGGAAGAGTTGGGCAAGTTTGCGCTCACGGAAACGGCTACGCGTATCTTGCGCAAGGCTTTCGCGATGGACCGGGTGCGGCGGACCGGGCGCTGACTCGACAGAGGATCACGGAGCCTTGGCGATTTCGATGCTTCCGTTGGAATCCGTGAGCTGTAGCGCGCACCCGCCGGAGCCAATCGTTCCATTCAAAGAGTCGCCGCCGATGCTGCCGGTGGAAGTAACCGGCAGGTCGCTGGAAATCCTGCCGAACGATGTGCGCGCGGAAAGGTTGTAGCCCATGCCGTCCGGGATGCGGACGCGGATGGACGAGAACGACGTTTTGAGCGAAATATCGCGGCATCCGCCAGCGGGGCGCGCGGCGGTGACGGAGATGGCGCCATTTTGGTTGTCCACGGCGATTTTGCCACCGATGGATTCCAGGGTGACGCCCGCGAAAGAAGTATCCACACGGGCATCGCCCTTGATGTTCTTGGCAAGGACCGAGCCATTGTTGTTCTCCACGGTCAGATTGCCGTTGACCCGTTCGGCTTGGACGCTGCCGAAACTCGTCTTGGCATAGGCGTCGGCGCCGATATCGGCGATCACGATGCTGCCGTTGCCGGTAACGGCGCGAAGGCCCTTGGGGATATTTGCGGCTTCGATGGCACCGAACGAGGTCCTGAGGGTGGCGCTGCCGCGGGCGTCATGCACGATAATTTTTCCGTTGGAGGTTTCCGCGTCGAGCGCGCCAGCGATGTTGTCGAGCTCGATCTCGCCGAAGGAATCGCGAATGGTCACAGCGCTGCCGGAGGCGGAAGAGCCTTTGACGCGGGCGTTGCTGGTTGTGCAGTTGAGGCGGCCTTTTACGTCGGAGAAGGTGACATTGCCAAAGCTGTTGGAGATGTCGGCGGCGCCGCCGATGGAGGAGATGTCCACGTTGCCGTTGTTGTCGTGGAGCGTGAGATCGCCGCGGATATTGCGAATTTCGGCGTTGCCGAAAGAAGTGGTGATGGCGGCGGAGCCGGCATCGGAGACGTTGACGGCTCCATTGCCGCCGACGATGCTGGCAGCGCCTTGAATGTTGCGGACGGTGATGCTGCCGAAACGGTCGCGAAGGTCGAGCGCGCCTTTGATGTCGGAGGCCTGCACAGGAGCATTGCTGTTATTGATAAAGGCGTCCCCGATGGCACCGACGAGGTCTACGCTACCGAAAGAATTGTTGAGGCGCACGGGGCCGGAATCGCGCACGACGAGAGAACCGTGGCTGTTTTCGAGATCGGAGTTGCCGTGGGCGCCGGTGGTGTTCACCGAACCGAAGCTGTTTTTGATCGTGAGCGGAGCGTCAGAGGGGATGGCAACGTCGTAGTCCACGGAGTAAGAAGGCCTGCCGCCAATGCGTAGCCCAAATACTTCGACATGCACCAAGTGAGCGTCGGGGTATACGGTGGCAATGCGCAGGCCCTGACTGGTTTGTTCCACGCTGATCTGAATTTTATCCAAGAGAGATTGGGCGCGGGCGTTGTCGTCGCCTTGCACGTGAATTTTCGCGAAGATCTTCACGTCGCGGCCGGATTCGCCGTGGACCTTGACCTCGCCGAACTTATTTTCGATGCGGACGGACTGACCGGCAGCTAGGCTGATCGTTTTCTGGAAGTCGCGAGAAAGCTCTTGCTGGGCGGCTGGCGCGCCAGAGGCCGGGAAAGTAGCGAGAAGCAGCGCCGTGACCGTACGGGTGACGCGCTGGGTGTAACGCGGCAAGCGTCGCCACGTGCGGGTTAAGACGCGGGTCATTGTTGTCTTGCCTCCAGAATTTCTTCGAGGGTGCGCTGCTTTTCCTGGTACATGGCGAGGAGCTCATAGCGCAAGTGGGCGTTCGAAGGATTTTGCCCCGCTTGCGCGCGTAAGTCGCCGATGGCACTGTCCAGAACAAGAAGTTTTTCGCGATAGTTTGCGAGCAGCGGGGAGTCCGGGCTTTGCAGTTGGGGCCGGGCTTCGGCGGCCAGCTTGTCGATGGCTTTAATGTAAGCGTCTTCTGCGTGCTCAACCTCATTGAGGGCTTTGGTCTTGAGGAAAGGCGCGGAACCCACCACCGGCGGCTTGCTGACAGAGCCAAAGTAGAACCAGCCTCCGGAAACGAGCAACAGGAGCGCGAATGCGCTGACGGCGGCGGCCTGCCACGAAAATCCCCGGCCCAGCCAGGCAGAGGTCCAGGTCCAGCGCTTTTCGCGGTGGCCGGGGCGAGATCCCTGTTCCGCAAGGGCCTGGTGAATGCGCGGCCAAAGGGCGGGGCTGTCCGCGTAGTCGCGCAGCTCCGCGGCAGCCATGCTCAGAGATTCCCACGCGCGAATCTCCTCGGCGCACGCGGCACAGCTAGCGGCATGTGTTTCCAGCACGGCCCATTCGGCGGCCGTGCCGTCTTCAAAAATACGATCGCGATCTTTGCAGGTGGCGTTCATCGGATTCACCGTACTCCCGTGGCATCGCTGCCGCGCGGAGCTTCGAGCATCTGGCGAAGATTCTTCTTGGCCTGAAAAAGGGTGTTTTTGGAAGCCGTTTCGGTAATTTCGAGGGTGGCGGCGATTTCCGCGTGGTGAAAGCCCTCGACTTCATACAAGAGGAAAACATCCCGCTGATGGCGCGTGAGCTGCGCCAGAGCGCGCTCGAGGGCGAGACGGAGGGAAGGATGCGCGCCCGGGGCTCGTGGCTCCGGGCGCGGAGATTCCTCGCTGTCATCGTTGGCGACTTCCTTTTTGCGCATGCGGCTGCGCCGGGCGTCGTGGCAGGTGTTCACCAGGATGCGAAAGGTCCAAGTGACGAAGCTGGATTGGCCGCGAAAACTGGCGATGCTCCGCTGCACTTTCAGAAAGGTCTCCTGCACGGCGTCTTCGGCGTCGACGGAATTGCCGAGAAGGTTGCGGGCGAGGTTTTTCATGCGCGCACCCTGCAGCGCGTAAAGACGCTCGTAGGCCCGCAGGTCGCCGGACCGGCAGGCAATCGCCAGGGCGGTGTCCTCCGCTTTGAGAGCTTCCGCTGCCGCATCCGGGGCGGCGGTTTGGTTACGGAAAGGTTCCACTCGCCTCTCCCGTTCGCACGGCGCGGGAGGGATTCTATGCTCCCAGGGCAGCGTAAGTCCCATGATTCCCATGCCGTGCTCCTGGGGTATAGACGACGGGAGTGGGCGGAACGTCAGGGGAGGAGTTTCCTCCTTCCTCGAAGACTAGCGTTGTGAGGGGCTTAGCCCGAACCTCTCAAGAGGAATTAGGACTGAGGGCATCTGACGCCTGGGCAATTTGGGCGCAGCAGTGCTGCGCCCCTACAAGGAAATAGCACTGGCCCGGGACGACAACGAGCAAAAAATGTAGGTTGGCGGCCTTGAGCTGGGCTGATTCTAGCCCGCGATGGCGTCTGGCAGGGCGCCGCGGGTGCGCTCGCGTCTGCCGAATTCCTGCACGGCGGCCGCGAGGTCGGGGACGGCGAAGTCCGGCCAGCGCTTTGGCAGGAAGACGAACTCGGCGAAGGCGCATTCCCAAAGAAGAAAATCGGAGAGCCGCTGGTCGCCGCCGGTACGGATGAGCAGATCGACGTCGGTGGACTCGCTGCGAATGTCTCGAAGCACTTCGCCTAAGACGCGGCTGAAAGAGTCTTGGGAAAGCTCGGTGACCTTGTAGAAGCGGCAGGCGGCCTGGTAGATGGCTTCACGCGCGGAGTAGTCCACCGCAAGGCGCAGATGCAAGCGCGTGCCGCGGGCCGTTACGGCTTCGGAGTCGGCAATGGCCTGCCGGAGCGTGGCGGGCAGGCGATCGCGGCGGCCGATGATGCTCAGGCGCACGCCTTCTTCGACGCAGTGCGAGGTCTCGGTAAGCAGATACTCGTGAAGGATGCGCAAAATTCCGCTGACTTCCGCGGGCGGGCGTTTCCAGTTGGCCGAGGAAAACGCGAAAAGGGTCAGTGTGTGGATGCCGAGGCTTGGGGCAGCTTCGATAATGCGGCGGGCCGTTTGGGCGCCGGCGCGATGGCCGGCGGAACGTGGAAGGCCGCGCGAGGTGGCCCAGCGGCCGTTGCCGTCGGAAATGATGGCTACGTGGAGGCCGCGCGATTGCGGGAGATCGGGCCGGACTGCCGGTTGCTGCATAACGATAGGCGACATGTTCATATTCTTTTCTCCGCCGCGGGGAAATGACATAAACTACTCTGTATTGCAAAGTATAACGGCAAAAAAAATTGGCTGTAGTCAGCCCTCGCGCGTCGCGCGAATCAGGGCCTCCATGTGGTTGAGGTAACGCTCCAGGGCGCGCCGTCCGGCCGCAGCCAGGCGATATTCCGTCTTGGGCAGACGCCCATCGAAAGACTTGGCGCACACAATGTAGTCGGCTTCTTCCAGCTTCCGTGCGTGCACGCTGAGGTTGCCGTCGGTAGTCTTCAGCATGGCTTTTAACTCATTGAAAGTGAGCGAACGGTTGACGGCCAGCGCGCTGACGATGCCCAGCCGAACCCGTTCGTGAATGAGGCGATCGAGGTCCGCCGGTACGGTTTCCGGGGTTTGGCTAGGAGCGGACGGGGAGGCGACATCTCGCTCGCGAGAGCGCGAGAACCGTTCCTGCCGGGCTGTGGATGATTTACTCATGCAGTTTCCTTTTCCGAAGCAGCCCCGGCCCAAGCCGGAGCTTATCTACCCTCCATGATTGCGCGCGATCCAAATTCCGAAGGCGATTTCCAGGACGCCGAAGCCCGCGGCCATAAACACGTTGCCCCACGCTGCAGGCGCGAAGAGCGCAATGGTTCCAACGCCCATCAGGCACAATCCCATCACCGGGACCACGCGCACGGAGAAAGCCCCGCCCGTGACGATGGCCGTGCCGTACAGAAGCAACCATACGCCCGGCAGAGCGGCCAACGCGCCAGCACGGAACAACGCAATCGTCAGCAAACCACCGACAATAATAGGCGGCGCAAAGCTGAGCAGAAATTTGCGGCCCGGGCCGGAAAACAGAGCCGCGTTGGCGCGGTGGGCTTTGGTGGCGGCGGTAGCCGCGGCTATGGCTACGGCCACGAAGGCTTCCAGGAGCCAAACCGTGAGCCAAGCGCCCCGAGAAGATTGGTGCGCGGCAACGAAAGCCGCGGCAATGGCAGTGCAGCCCATGGCCACGCCGCCCCAGCCGGGCACGGCGGTAAACTCCCCGGCGCGCTCCATGGTTTCGCGGATGTAGCGGAGATGGTCGGCGGCGCGAGCGTCGATGGGGATGGGCTCGCGTTTAGGGGAACGGAGAGCGCTACCGAAGGCCATAAACAGAGAGATTACCGGTCCGAGGGAGATCTGTCAAGTACTTTGTGATACAAAGTGTATACCCTTCGGTTCAGGCGTGCTTGGGGCGTGGATACCGGCCGATCAGCGAATTCCAGCGAATGATGAACACGTCCAAAAACATCTGCAGACTGTCGCTGAACATATTCACTTTGGTCGCGGGCGAATGGGCCCAGCGCACCGGGATCTCCACCGCGCGCAGCCGGTGATGCCGCGCTAGATAGAGCAGTTCGGGATCGAACCCGAAGCGGTCGATGCTCTGCTGCTCGAAAATGATGTGGCAAGGTTCCCGGCGGAAGGCTTTGAAACCGCACTGGGTGTCCACAAAAGGCAGGCGTAGCATGAGGCGCACAATGGCGTTAAACACGATGCCCGCGAACTCGCGGAAAAGAGATTGCCGGACAAAGATCAAGCTGCGATCCATGGCACGGGAGCCGATGGCGACGTCGTGGTTCTCCAGGGCCGCCAGGAGTTTGTCGGCTTCTTCGATCGGGGCGGAAAGGTCCGCGTCGGTGAACAGCACGATGCGGCCTTGGGCTTCGAGCATTCCGTGGCGCACGCTGTAGCCTTTGCCGCGATTTTCGCCGTTCGAAATCACGCGTAGGCACGGAATCTCGCCCCGGAAAGATTCCGCGGCGGAAGCGGTGCCGTCGCGGGAGCCGTCGTCCACGACGATTACTTCCGTTTCCCGCCCGGAGGCGCGGATGTAAGCGGCAATCCGCGCGAGCGATGCAGGCAGGCGAGGCTCCTCGTTGTATGCCGGGATGACGATGGAGAGCTCGACGGCGGCGGCGCTCATCGAAGCGGAGATTCCTTCCAACCGTGGGCGCCTAATAGGGGAACGAAACGGCAGCCCTCCAGCATGGAACTGCGAAATTTATCATGCAGGCGTTCGACCAGCTGCAATTCCTGATTTTCCATGCTGCCGACCGGGACCACCATCCTGCCGCCTTCCGCAAGCTGCGCGAGAAGCGGAGCCGGGGCCGCGGGGGCCGCGGCGGCCACCAGAATGGCATCGAACGGAGCGAATTCCGGCAGGCCCAGTGTGCCGTCGCCGCAGTGGACGTGGACATTTGCGTAGCCCAAGCGGGTAAGGCGCTCGGCGGCCGAGGTGGCCAGTTCCGAGCGGTACTCGATGGTGAAGACTTCCTTGGCGAGCGACGCGAGAATCGCGGCCTGGTAGCCGCATCCCGTGCCTATTTCCAGCACTCGTTCGTGGCCGCTGAGACGCAGGGCGGCGGTCATGGCTGCGACGATGTAAGGTTGCGAGATGGTTTGACCGTCGCCGATCGGCAGCGGCGCATCCTCGTATGCACGCTTGCGGAAATCGGCGGGGACAAATTCGTGGCGCGGCACCGTGCCCATGGCGGCGAGGACACGAGTTTCATGGACGCCCCGGCGGCGGAGTTGCGTTTCGATCATGGCCCGGCGGGCGGCCTCATGCTCGGTTGGTAAAGCACCATCCGCTGACGGATTACTGATGGATTTCGAGGGCTTGGGACGGAAATGGTCATGACTATCCATGGGGTCAGGCCGGCGCCGAAACGGCGGCGTGTTTTTCCCATGCGCGCGTGGCAAGGATTTCTTCCATCTGCGCCAAGGCCAAGTCGCATTCCTCTTCGCGATTGTAGAAATGTGGAGAGAGGCGCACGCCGGCTTTGGGACGGTAGTCGACGAGGATTTCGCGTGCGAGGAGCTCGCGGCAGACTTCGGGAGCGTGCGGGCAATCGACCGAAACCGTTCCGGCGCGCTCCCCGGGATTTTCGGACGTATTCACGCGCCAGCCCCGGGATTTTGCGCCCTCGAAGAGACGCGCCGTCATCCGCATGGACTTGGCGCGGATGGCTTCGATGCCGACCTCGTTCAAGACGTCGAGGCCCGGCTGGCACGCGTAGAGCGCGGGAATGTGAGGCGTGCCGTTGAGGTAGCGGAAAGAATCCTCGCGGGGATCAATGGCGCCGGTCTCGAAGGCAAAGGGACGGCTGTGGGCGCTCCATCCGGTGAGCGCGGGGCGCAGTTTGGTGCGCAAGTCTTCTCGCACGTAAAGATAGGCGACACCCGGCCCGCCGCAGAGCCACTTCAGCACGCCGCCTACCGCGAAATCGGTGCGTAGTGCACGAACGTCAAAGGGAATGGTGCCCGCGGCCTGGAAGGCGTCGAGAATTACGTGTGCGCCGACGCGATGTGCGCGCTCAATGATGGCGCGGGCGTCCACAATGTAGGCGCTGCGGAAAAGGACCAGCGAGATGGGCACCAGGAGAGTGGTTTCGTCGATGGCCGCGAGGAATTTGTCGAGGTCGAAACGCACGGGATCGGAGCTGGGGACCAGCTCGACTCGAGCGCCCAGGCGCCGCTGCTCGTGATAGAAGTATTGAATCGAAGGAAATTCCAGGTCGGTCATTACCACTTTATTGCGCGGCCCGCGGAAATCGAAGCAGGAGGAGATGGTGGCCTGCGTTAACGTCACGTTCTGGTGCAGAGAAATTTCACCGGGGGCGGCGCCGATTAGCGGAGCGATCTTGTCGCCCACGCCGACGGCCATGTCCCACCAGCCCTCCTCCCAGGCGCGGACGCCGCGTTCGGCCCAAGAATCGGCGTAGGCACGCATGCTGTCGTAGACGGCGCGCGGCATGGCGCCGAGCGAATTGCTGATCAGATAGGTGGTGCGGTCGAGGATAGGAAACTCGTCGCGCCATTTGAGCAGTTCGTCCATCTTCACTCCCCGCGAGATCTGTAGTGGCCGCGAAGCGTGCTTAGCCATGTATAATGCCGCTAGAGGCTGGCTGTGAGCAAACGATATGTCCTGAGCGAATACGTCGAGCGCGCTATGGAGCAAGCGCTCTACGACAAGCTAGAAGACGCATCCTTTTCGGGGCGTATTCCGCCTTGCCCTGGTGTCGTCGCTTTTGCCATTTCGCTGAAAGAGTGCGAAAAAGAACTTCGCTCCACCCTCGAAGATTGGATTCTGGTCGGTCTACAGCTTCATCACACCCTCCCTCGCATCGCCTGAACGAACGGACAGTTGGACGAACGTACGGTGGGCGACGCAACACAACTGTCCTTCCGAGGCCTCCTCAGAGGTACTTGCATTCCCTACAATTGCTGACGTGGCGGAGAAGTGCAAGCGCCGCTCACGGAGGCAGTCATGAAGGCGGTTTTGGCGCTGTTTGTCATTTACGTAGGAACGTTTTTCATCGTGGTTCAGGGAGCATCGCAGAATTCCGTGCAGGCCGCACCGCAGAATGCCGCGGCAGCGCCGGGACAAGCGACGCCCGTTTCGATCGACCCTGTGAAAGAAGCCGACCTCCGTTCGCTGCTGGAACTGGTGGGCGTCCGCGATGCGGTGCAGGACGCCGTGGCGAAAGGAAGCGAGCAATTTCGCGAGAACTTGATCGCCTCCGTGCCCGACAACGAGCGCGGGCAGCAGTTCGTGAACGCATTTGTCGCCGACTATCAGAAGAAATTCAACGCCGACGATGTGATCGGCCAGCTCGTAACGATCTACGACCGGCATTTCACGGAAGACGACGTCAAGACCCTGCTGCAATTTTACGGATCGCCGCTGGGGCAAAAATACGCGGCGGAAATGCCCAAGATCTCCGCGGAAGTCCAGGCCGCCAATCGCGCCGCCGGCACCCGTGTTGCAAAGGATGTGCTGCAGGATTTGCGCCAGCAATATCCCGGCATCGCGGGCAAGGCACGCCTGGTCAAGGCCCGACCCGGACAAGAGGAGCAAGCGAAACAGCAGGCGCGGACGCAGCCGCAGAATCGGGCAGACGCGTCGCAACCGTAGTGCGCCGGAGAAGTTTTGCTCCGCAGGCCGGTGTGCCCAGCCATCTATTGAAAGCGCTTTTTGATCTTGATGTCGATGCCGAAGGTGCCGTTGTAGTCGCGCAGCGCCACAATGGAAACGTTGCGATTGACGTTGTACTCCACCTGAATGACTTGCTGCTGAGTTGACCCCACATTCGATACGTAGGTCACGGTCATATTTCGCGTGACCTGCTGCTGCACGGTCACCCGCGCGGCCGCGTTCTGCCCCGACCCCGTAGTGCCAACGCCGGTTAGCCCCGGATCGACCCGGAAGTTGGTAATCCCGAACAATTTTTCCAGGCGGCCACCCACCTGGCTGGAGACCGCTTCGGACAGAATGGCCGACGCTCCCGACGAGGCGCTCTGGTTTGTGCCGCCGCTGCGGGCCGTGCCTTCGGAGCTGGTCTGTCCAAGCGCCAGCAGCGTGACGATGTCGTTCCCCGGCAGTGGCGGGTCCGACCGATAGGCCAGGGTAAGTTTGCTCGCGGGTCCGGTAAAGTTCAGCGTGATTTCGTACTGCTGGATGGTGGTGCTGGCTTCCACATTGACCACCGGATCCAGCCGGAAAGGATTGGCAAAGTTGATGTCGCCGCGCGCCACTTTGTAGCGGTTGCCGTGGAACAGCAGGTCACCCGCGAGAACATGGATGTGGCCAAGCAGAATGGGATGCTCCCAGGTCCCGCGCACGCGCAAATTCGCTTCCGCTTCGAGCTCGGCGCCCGGCCACTGCATGCGCGCGTCCGGCGTCGATACCGCTTCAATGTCGAATTGCAGATTGCGCAAGAAAGGAGAGCTGGTCGAGGGACCGGAAATGCCTTCCTTGGTGGCTACCAGGGCACCGGCGGTCTCCAAGCCTTGGGTGAGGGTGACGCGCTCGACGGTCACGCGCCCGGAGAGAACGCCGGCCTCGGTCGTGCCGGTAAGGCGGAGCGAGCCGGCGGTCAGCCAGCTCATACCTTCCGGATAGCGGATGCGCGTGCCGTCGCTTCGCGCCGTGATGTCGTAGCGCAGGGGCCGCTCGCCGTAATTAACGTTGCCAGACAGATGCAGCGTACCGCCGCCGGCTTGGGCCGTCAGGTTATCAAATTGAATGCGCGCGGCATCGAAGATCAAATCGCCCTGGATAGCACTCAGTCCCGTGGGGAAATCGGCAACGCGCGCCGCGGCGCTTTCAATGTGAACGCGTCCGGTGATGCGCGGGCGGTCGAGCGTGCCTTCAAATGTGGCATTCACCTGCGCCGAGCCGCCGCTGGTGAGCCCCGGTGTGAGGCTGGAAAGCAACCGAAGGTCCAGAGCACCGTTGAGCCGGAGATTGAGGGCCCGCCGGTTGGAAAACTCCACGTTTCCCTCGACTTGAATATTGGTATCCGTTCCGCGGAAAGTTGCCGACTCGATCTGGAAATTGTCGCGAGAGGAACGAAAATGCACAGGTCCCACATTTTCCAACTGCACGTTGGCATAGGTGAAGACCAGCTTCGAGAACTGGGCGTCAACGGCAAGACTCTCGGGGTGCTTGAGCGTTCCGCTGACGGCAATTTCTCCGTCGGCTTTGCCGTGCCCGTTAAATTGATTCAGGTGGAGCGCGGTCATAAGGAAAGGATCCAGGTTGATGTCCTTGATCGAAACCTTGCCATTGACGGGGAACGGATCGGCGAGTCCGAGGGTAACCTCTCCGGACAGCTCTCCGGTGCTCATCGCCGAGCCCAGCCTGAGCTTCGCAGTTTGACCGTCCGAAGTGAGTCCACCATCGAAACTTCCAATGACCGCCTGGCCAATTCGTAGATCTACAACACGGAAAGTCCCTTCGGCTTGCGGGGATGTGACCGAACCGCTGGCCTTGACACGGAAAGAGACTTGGCCGTCCACGGGAAAGCGCGCCGATTGCAGCTTTTCGAAGTTTGCCAGCGGAAGAGACGCACCCACGAGATCGACTGAAATGTTGTGGTCGCGCAGGCTGTAACCGGCGGTTCCGGTCACAATCCCCGCTCCGCGCCCCGCTTCCTTGCCTGGTGCGAACAAACGCAGCTCGGCATTGGCGATGCGAACTTCGCCGGAATTGAGATTGAGTTGCCCGCGAAGGCGGTTGAACAAAACACCGTAGACATCGCCATCCGCCAGATCGAAAAGCCCGGTGATCGCCGGATCTTCCCGCGTGCCGCGCCCGTGGAATTGCCCAGACAATTGGCCGCGCACCGGATACGACCAGCCAAGAACCTGCTGGAGCGTTTCCACCGGCGTGGCCTCGAAATTCATGTCCGCGGACCAAGTGTTCGCCGGGAGGAAACTCCAATTCGTGAGGGCCAGAGTAGTTTCGACTCCGACGTCGATTGACCCACGGCGCAGCCGCCCGCGAGCCAGCGTCAACTCCCTCGGCGAGTAGTTGAGGTCGCCGTCCACAAGATCGAAGGTGAGGTCCTCGTAACGCACTTGCTCGCCGTGAAGATGGCCCGCAAACGTCGGGCCGCCGGACGGGCCTATGATCTTGCCCTCCCAACGCGCACTGCCCGCGATGACCTTGACGGCGTCCGGAGAATTGGGCTTGGCGTCCCGAACGGCGTTGATGAAATCGCGATAACTCTCCAGCGATCCGGTCTCGAAATGTACGTCCAAGTCCGTGTCGCGCGGCGCCAGCAGGCCAGAGACGGACCCACGCGACTCGGGGGTCTCGAATTCCCCAGAATCAATCTTGAGATCTTTATGATCGTAGCGGTAACGGATGGCCCAATCGCCGTCCACTGGGATGTGCCCCGCAGCAACCTCGTCTGGAGATGTCCATTGCATCTTGGCGGAAATTTCAAAGTGCTCAAATCCGCCGGTCCAGGTTTCGACAGTATCCGCGGAAAGGATGCTGTCCCAATGCAGTTCGTCAACGGGGAAGTTGGCTTCTTCGACCGCGGGCCAGACGCTGGCGAGGCGCATGCCTTGAACCCGCGTGTCGGCGCGAAAGAAAAGCCCCTCAAAACGCAGCGTTACCCGGCCCTTCACCGTCCCGCCGAACGCCTCGGCCACGAAGTCGGGGACTTCCAGACCCTTGTTATCGATGCGAACGCTGCCGTGGGTGGAAACGCCCGAGGCATGAAAGATAGGCTGGTAACTGAGAGTGATGTCCTGGCCGGAATAGCTTCCCGTGCCGTGAAACTGTCCACCGGCCAAGCGGCCTTCCCCCCGAACGTCAACATGGCCCGTGGGTGTTTCTGCCGAGCGCAAATTGTCGTGCAGATCCTTCAGGTTCACCCAGCCGCGGTACCGGAACGTCCACTTGGGCTGCAAGAAATCCTGCATCTCAGCCTGGGCATCCAGATGCGAGTGCGCGAAGTCGAAGACTCCCTGTTCCAGCGCGAAACCGTCTCGCCACAATGTGAACTTCGCGGAGATCTTTACGGGCACCGGCAGGAATCGCTTGGCCGTGTATGTTATGGATGACCAATCGAGCATTCCGAGATACAGCGGACGATCCAGGGATCCGCCGGCATCCAGCTCCAGGTGCAGATCCGAGCCTTCGATCGCCAGCGGCGTTTGCACGTCGTTATAAAGCACCCAGCCGTTCTCAAGCTGCACCTGGCGAACGCGCAAGTCGAAAAGCTGCTCGCGCGAAAGCCCTTTCCCCGAAGAAGCCGGGCGCGGCACCGGCACATTCGTTGTTCCGTCGCGTTCGACCCGGATGTGCACGTGCGGCTGCTGAACGAACAAATCGTTGAGCGAAACGCGGCGCCCCCAAAAAGAATCCACGCGCAAGCCGACGCGCACATCCTCGGCAGCAAAGAGCGGCTCCGTGCCCGCCGGCTCGCGGCCGTGAATCACTAAGCCTCGCAATTCGGCTCGGAGCGACAGCCAGCGAATGGAAAGCGTGCGCAGTTCGACGCGGCCTCCCGTCATGGTTTCGAGGCGGCTAATGAAAAAGCGGCGAATCAGCGGGTTGCCCCCGCCACTCCCGAAAAAGATCAGCAGGCCCGCCACAATCAGCACAACCTTTACGCCCAGCACCCAGGCGACGTGCCGCAGCCATCTCCACTTTCGCCGCCGTGTTTGTTCCGTCATTTCGTGCCTTGATCCACGAACTTATTCACTTTCACTCGTGAGCGGCTCTCGTTCAGCCAGCGGTCCGCCTGTTCGTTGATGCCGCGCTGCACCAGCGCTTCGTGGATATAGTCGCGGGCCGCATCCAGCGAAGGCGGCGCCTGTCCCCGAGCCTCAGCGCGAGGGACTACGGCCTTCTGATAGAAATCTTCCACATCCTTGGAGTCAATTTGCGCCGAAGGGCGAAATCTCGAATCCAGGTAGTTGCTGAGATAGAGTTGCGCGGCCACCATGTTCCTGACATCCGCGGCGCTCAGCCCAGTCTGTTTTTTTCGCGTCTCATATTCCTGGGGCGAGGTAAACGACTTCTCGACACGCTCCATGCCTGCCGCAATATCCGCGTCCGACGGATGCGGGAATTGCGCGGTTTCCGCTTCATTCCGCACGATCCATTGATCGATCAAACGGTCCAGAATCTGAGCGTCGCTCTCCGATTTTCCGTCCACGAGTTGCTGATAGCGGCCTAATGCGCGGACCTCGCTCAGCAGAATGATGTCGTTCTCGATCCTGGCCGCGATGCGATCGATGACCTCTTGAGCGGGCAATCGCAAAGCCGCCACTGCCGCCAGCATCCCGGCAAAAACGAGCATGCCCGCCCGGCGCATCAGAACGTCGCTCCTAAATTAAAGAAAATTTGAAACCCAGGAAGCCGCGTGCTGGTAAAACCCTGCGACCCTATCGCGCAGTTGGGTGTGCTGCTCGGGCACTGAACCGGCACTACGAATTGGGGGCGGTTTAACTGATACCCCAGGTCGATACGAATAGGTCCGACGGGCGTGCCGTAGCGGAAACCAAGTCCCACGGTGTGCGCGAAATAGTTCAGCTCGTTGGTGCAGTTAAATTGGCAGGTCTTATCCGCCGGATTGAAAATAGGAGCCGGCGAATTGGCGCGGAAGGTCACGCGGTTTAAGCGGCTATAGACGTTTCCGCCGTCGTAAAAAAGCGCGCCGCCCAATGCCGTGCCGATGTACGGCAAGCGCATCGGAAACCGAAATTCCTGGTTGAGGACCAACAGCGCCTGGCCGCCCACGGGAAATCCCGTGGTGGCATCGCGCGGGCCGGCTTGATTCAACGCAAAGCCGCGCAGCGAAGTACCGCCGCCCGCAAAGAACCTCTCCGGCAGCGGAATCACGCTCACCGCCGTGGTCTGCGGCGGGAAACTCAGCGACACCGTGTCGCGATAGGGCTCCAAAATCCCGACGCGTATCGACCGCGCAAAGCTAAACTTCCGTCCAATGGGATGATAGGTCGAATTTTGATAGTAAAATCGCAAAAAACTCGCACTCGATCCGATCGAGGTATCCGCGATCCCAAAATCGGCGCTGTTGAAACTGCCCCGCGTGGCGTCCGCCGGATTGTCGCGGGCATCGTGCACCCACGTGACACCGAATTGCGACACCAGATCCGGCGCATTGAAGAGCGGAACCTCCTGCGGCAGGATGTTCAGGTTCGACACCTGCACTTTGCGGAAGGTGTAGCGATAGATCAGCGACGTTCGCGGCGTGATCTGATCGGCGAGCTGCACCGATCCTTCATAACGCGTTTCCGTAAAGGTATTGATGTCCTGAGTCTTCTCGGTGTACGCCGTGGCCTGAAACGTAAAATGCGGATTGGCGAAGGTGTTCGGATCCGAATAGCCCAGCAGCGCGCGGTCTTCAATGGTGCTGGCGCGAAGCTTGAACGAGAGCGAATCCCCGCGTCCGGTGAGGTTCAGCTTACTGATCTCCAGAATGCCCCGCACGGCCGCCTGGATTTCGCTGCCTGTCGGATTGTTAGTGCTGGCCAACCTTTGCACTTCGAAGCCGCCCCCGTAAGCCAGGGTATAGCGTTTGGCCTCTTCCACCAGCACTACCACGTCTTTGTCCCGGTCGGTTCCATTGGGGTTCTGGGGCTCAATGGTCACGCGGTTGAAAATTCCCAGGTTGTACAAGCGCCGCTGGGATTCGACGACATCGCCTTCCCGCAGCGGCTCGTTTGGCTTAACGCGAATTTCGCGCCGAATCACTCCTGCGCGAGTATGGTCGTAACCCGTTACCAGAATTTTCCGCACTCGCGTTTGCGGTCCTTCGTCAATACGATAGACCAGCTTCACCGGGTCCGCTTGCGCGATCTCGCTGCCGCTTCCCTTGCCATTTTTTTTCAGCCCTTCGTTGGCACTCGGACTGCCGTTCCCATTTTCCGGATGAGCCGTAGCCGTTTCCCCGCCGACGGGTTCCGCCGTAGACGTAAAGCGCGCGTCGGGAAAACCCTCGTTGTAGTAAAGCGCCAGAATATTGTCGCGATCGCTGGCCACGCTGAAATCGGAATAGGGCTGGCCTGCGGTCTCCCCCACCACCCCGAGCAGCTCCTCCTCTTTAAACGCATGGACGCCCTCCAGGCTGAGCGCGGCGACTCGCGTTTGTTTCCCTTCCTGTATGGCGAACCGAACCAGCAGGTTGCCTTCTTTCCCCTGGTAGTTATCCAGAATCTGGGCGTCCACTGCGGCGTCTTGAAAACCGCTGGCCAAGTACAGATTGCGCATCGACTCCCGCTCGGATTCCACCAAACGCCGGCTGAAGCGCCCGCGCGTCGCGAAGGACTTGCCAAAAATCTGTAGCCGGCCGCGCAGCAGCTCCGTGCTGAAGTAATGATTGCCGGTTATCTCGATGCCCGCGAGCTCGTGGCGATCGCCGCGTTCCACCTTATAAGTAATAAGTTCTTCGGTGCCCTTGGACTCTCCGCTTTGCACCTCTCGCGTGCTCGTCGCGTAGTCCACTTCCGCGTCAAAGTATCCCTGGCGCTCCAGGCGCTCGCGAATGTTACGCTTCCCTTCTTCCAGCAGATCGGCGTCGATGGCGCCCTCTTGATATACGGGCACCAGTTTTTTCAGTTCGCCGTCCGAGAATTTTGCCCCCACTACGCTGATTTGCACCCGAGGACCCTCGGTGATGTCCAATTCCAGCGGAATGGTGTTTTTGGCCGCGTCGTATTCTCCCCGGTGGACCACGGCGCGCGCGTTAAGGTGCTCTTTCTTGACGAGAAACTTTCGCAGACGATCCGTTCCGCGCCGGATTCGTGCGGAGGTAACTTCTCCTCCAGGCTTCATCTTCAGCCGCGACAGAATCTCCGCGTCGCGGTATTCCGTGCCGTTCTTGAGCTGTATCTCTCTGACCCGCACTCGCGGTCCCGACTTTACGTGGACGATCACGTCCATCTGATGGGTAGCTGCGTGCGGCTCGGTTTGCGCCGAGACTTCGGCGGCGTACAAACCCTCCTCGCGAAGGGTGTCTCGCAATCGCTCTAGTCCTTCATCCAAGGAGTCTCGGCGGTACACCTGTCCCAGAGAGAGTTGCATCGCCGCGATAGCCGAAGCGTCACTCGGCGGTGCGACCAAACCCAGGATGACCACTCGATTGAAGAACAGCTGCTCGCGAACCACAAAGTCGATGCGCACTCCGCCGGCCACTGGCGTGGCTACTGCCCGCAAGTCGGTGTAATCGCCGGTGCGATAAAGCGTCCGTAGGCTCTCGGCGACCTGCGCCGGGTCAAGAGGTTTGCCGGTCTGGATGGAAAGTCCGGGAGGCGATTCTGCAAGCACCCGCCCGTCGTCCGTCACGATTCGCACCGCGACGGCCAATTGCCCGTTCACTGAGGTCGAGTCAGGAACGTCCGCGCCTGCAGGAGAAGGAGGAATACTCTGCGGCGATTGGGCACACGCAAGCGCAGCCCCGGAGAGGAGCGCCTGCACGACAATACTTCGCAACCCATTGCCCCAACTCACTTTCACACTTCCATTCGCTCAGACGAAGGGTAGCACACGGGCGTTGCCTCTCCCGCGAACTTTGGCGCTATCATGAACAGCGGAGGCACTGGCTGGATCATTTTGGATGCTCAGCCGCGTATGAACGACTGCCTGCACCAAAAATACTCGCGGCAGGTCCTTTTTGCGGGCCTTGGTCAAGAAGGCCAGGAGCGCCTGCTTGCTTCCAGTGCGGTGATCGTAGGATGTGGCGCGATCGGCGCGGCTGCGGCAAGTCTCCTGGTGCGGGCAGGCGTCGGCCGCCTTCGCGTGGTGGACCGCGATTTCGTCGAGCCGTCCAACTTGCAGCGGCAAACGCTGTTCGACGAAGCCGATGCCCGCGAAGCCCTGCCAAAAGCGGTCGCCGCCGAGCGCAAGCTTCGCTCCATCAATTCCGGCGTTGCCGTCGAAGGCCTCGTAGCGGATATGAACCCGCGCAACGCGGCGGAGTTGCTCGCGGGCTTCGATGTAATTCTGGACGGCACCGACAATTTCGAAACGCGTTTCCTGGTCAATGATTTCGCCGTCAAGGCTGGACGCCCCTGGATTTACGCCGCCGCCGTGGCCAGTTACGGCCTGACCATGACCATCCGCCCGGGTGAAACGCCGTGCCTCGCCTGCCTGCTGGCCACCGATCGTGGCGCGCAAGGCCTGGAAGAAACCTGCGACACTATCGGCGTGCTCGGCCCCATCGTGAATCTCATCGCCTCGCTGCAAGTCGCCGAAGCCATGAAATTGCTTTCCGGGCGCGAAGCCGCCCTCCACAACCGCCTGATTTCCTGCGATGTGTGGACCGGCCGCTTCCAGTCCTTGCGCGTAATGCGCAACCTCGAATGCCGCGCCTGCGGACTCCGCGACTTCCCATATCTCAACGGCGAGGCCCAGCCCCACGTCACCATGTGCGGGCGCGATTCCGTCCAGATTCACGAGCGGCGCCGCGCCCTCGATCTCCATGAGCTTAGGAACCGGCTGGCGCCTACAGTTGACGAGGTGCGCCACAACGAATTTCTGCTGCGCTTCCGCATCGCCCCTTATGAAATGACCGTCTTTGCCGACGGCCGCGCCATCCTAAAGGGCACAAAAGATCCCGCCGTCGCGCGAACTCTCTACGCGCGCTATATCGGTTCCTGATCGTTTTAATTCTCTATAGTGGTGTTGACGGCGATCAGTGCGGGACCGGCAATCGCCCGTACGACGAGCGCATCGACGCCCGATCGATGTTCTCGCGCAGGTTCATCAGCGTCAGAAAAGTGCTCAAAATCCGGGCTTTCAAATCGTCGGTGAGCGGCAGGCCGCTAGTCGCCACTCTGGCCAGCGTACTTCCGTTCTCCGTGATGAAGCCCATGATTTCCCGCTGCCGGTCGTGCGGAGTATTGCCCAGCGCCGTTTCTCGCCGCATCGCGGAGCAGCCCGCTTCCAGCGACAACGTGAAATGCAGAACGCAGACCTTGTGCTCGGCGAGAGCCGGAGGCGCGTCGTTCTTGCAACCCGGAGTTTGGCAGCGTGTGCCCATGTGGCGCAAAGCGCTATTTGAATAGGTAACAATATTTGGCCCGGAAAATCCAGTGTCTGTCTCGCAAATGGTGCGAATCCTGCATTAGCGAGCCTTCTGGGTAGTGTCCTCTGGAACAGGCCCGCAATCCCCCAGGTACAGGCCGGCCGATCCTGAAATTCATAAGAAATTCGTTGACAGCCGCCGCGGGTGGCTGTATAAAAATACAGGTGAGTGCATATTCGTTGAAGCCATGAATACGGCCAAAACATTCCGGCACGGACAGATTCTTCGGCTGATCACGGGAGACCGCATTTCCAATCAGGAAGAATTGCGCCGCCGTCTGGCCGCGCAAAAGTTGCGCGTCACGCAAGCCACTCTTTCGCGTGACCTGCAGGAATTGCGCCTGGTGAAAACTCACGAAGGCTACAAGCAGGAAGCAGCGCTGCCCGACGAACCCAACGGGCTGTCTTCCCTGACCCACGCCTTGGGAGAGTTTCTCCTCGATATCCGGCCCGCCGAGAATTTGCTGGTGCTGAAAACGCCTCCAAGCGGCGCCCAACCTCTGGCCGCCGCCGTGGATGGCGCAAAGTTCCCAGAAACTGCCGGAACCGTCGCTGGTGACGACACCGTCTTGATCATCACGCCGAACCGCAAGTCCTGCGAATCCCTGCAAAAGAAAATCGAAGCCTTGGTGACCCGCCCGCTTCGCGGTCGCGCGTAAAAATGAGGCATCCTCGCCAAGTCGCGGTGGTAGGTGTCACCGGTTACACCGGCTTCGAGCTGGCGCGCATTCTCTTGCGCCATCCCGCCGTCACCAGCCCGGTGTTCTACGTGCGCGAAACCCACGGCGCCAAGTGCCTGGCCGAACTGTTTCCGCAGCTTCGCGGACTGGGCGAGGCGCCCCTGCGCCAGCTTTCTGTCGACGCCATTACCCAAAGCAATGCAGGCACTACGTTTCTGGCCACTCCGCATGAAGTCTCCGCGGAAATCGCGCCCACGCTCGTCCAAGCGGGCCTCCGCGTCGTCGATCTGAGCGGGGCGTTTCGCTTCCACTCGGCGGAAACGTTCACCTCCTGGTACAAACTGCCCACACCCCACGCAAATTGGCTTGGTGAAGCTGTCTATGGCCTTCCGGAGCTTTATTCCGACCAGATCGCCAAGGCTCGCCTAGTCGCCAATCCCGGCTGCTACGCCACCAGCGTGATTCTCGGTGTCCGCCCTCTCGCCGACGCCGGCTGGATCGCCGCGGGCAGCAGCGTGATTTGCGACTGCAAGTCCGGCGCCAGCGGAGCCGGCAAAGACCCCCGCCGCGACCTGCAATTCGTCGAAGTGGATGAAAACTTCAAGGCCTACAACTTGTTCTCCCATCGCCACACGCCGGAAATTCTCGAGCACACCGGCCTGAGCGAAGACCGCGTCGTTTTCTCCACGCACCTGCTGCCCCTCGCGCGCGGGATTCTTTCCACCCTTTACGTCACGCTCAACGAGCCGCAATCCGGCGAAGCCATCGAAGCGCTGTACCGCAAGTTCTACGCCGGGCGCTCCATGGTGCGCGTCTGGTCCGCAGGCAAACTGCCGGAGCTGCAACATGTAGCACACACGAATTTCTCCGACATCGGCTTCGCCCTGGATAAATCCGGCCGCCGCCTGGTGATCGTCTCCTGTCTCGACAATCTCGGCAAAGGCGCCGCGGGCCAGGCCGTCCAAAATTTCAATCACATGCTGGGCATCGAGGAGCACACCGCACTTCAATGAGAATCGTAATCAAGCTTGCTGGAGCCTTACTCGAAGACGACGCTTCCGTGCGTCACCTGGCACGCCAGATCGCCATCCTTGCCAAGGAAGGCCACGAAATCCTGGTCGTCCATGGCGGTGGCCGCATGTTCACCGCCACGCTCAAGCGTATGGGCATCGAAAGCAATTTCGTTTCCGGCCTCCGTGTGACCGACCGCGAGACTCGCGACGTCGCCGTGATGGTCTTCGCGGGCCTGCTCAACAAACGTCTGACGGCCGCTATTTCCGCTGAAGGCCACCCAGCCGTCGGCGTTTCCGCGGCGGATGCCAAGTGTTTTCACGCGGAGCCGCTGGTCCACAACGACATAAAGGGCAGCCTCGGCTTCGTCGGGTATCTCACCGGGATCAACACCGAGTTTCTCGAAACCCTTTGGCGCGAGGGACTCATCCCCGTGGCCCCGTGCCTCGGCCTCGGCGCCGACAACGAGCTCTACAACATCAACGCGGATCACATGGCTGCGGCCTGCGCCGAATATCTCGGCGCGGATCGTTTGGTCTATCTCACCGACGTAGCCGGCGTGCTGGATGGCGAAAGAGTTCTCGCCGCCATCACCTGCCGGGAAATTGAGCATCTCGTGCAATCCCGCGTTGTTTCCGGCGGCATGGTGCTAAAGCTCGAGGCCGCAAAGCGCGCCCTCGAAGGCGGCGTCCGCGAAGTCCGCATCGTCGGCGGTACGTCGCCTGATTCTCTGCTGCTGGCCGCGCGCGCCTCGAAAACCTCCGAAGAAATGCCGGCCGCCGTTCCCGGCACTCGCGTTCTCCGCGAACCTCTCTCTTCCGCGCAGGCGGCGCTCTCGGTGGCATGATGCGCACACTCGCCAAAAATAAGCTCGTGGCCCGCCCGGTTGCCAAGCCGAAGGCGATCCTCGCGCACAAACCAAAACAGGACAGCCGGCTCACCGATGCCGAGAAGTTTCTCCTGCCGACCTACAAGCGCTCGTCGGTCCTGATCACCCACGGCCGCGGCTGCTACGTCTATGACGCCGACGGCAAAAAGTATCTCGATTTTCTAGGCGGCATCGCCGTCAACGCCCTGGGTCACGCGCATCCACGCATCGTCAAGGTGATACGCCGCGAAGCCGCCCGTGCCATTCACCTTTCCAATCTCTATCACAACGCCTATCAAGGTCCGCTGGCCCGCAAGCTCGCCGAGTGGTCCGGCCTCGACCGCGTCTTTTTCGCCAACAGCGGCGCCGAAGTCATCGAGGGCGCCCTCAAACTCGCGCGCCTATGTGCCCGCACTCCGTCCGACGACCCCGCGAAGCCCGCGTCCAAGCATCGCATCCTCGCGATGGACAATTCCTTTCACGGCCGCACCTTTGGCGCCGTCAGCATCACCTCGACGGAAAAGTACCGCCTGCCCTTCGCCCCGCTTCTTCCGGGTGTCGAATTTGTCCGCTTCAACGATGTCGCGGACCTCGAAGCGAAATTTGACGCCACGGTCTGCGCCGTAATTTTCGAGACGCTCCAAGGCGAAGGCGGCATCCACTCGGTCACCGAAGCCTTCTGGAACCGAGCCCGTGCCCTGGCCACCCAACACGGCGCGCTACTCATCGCGGATGAAATTCAGTGCGGCCTCGGCCGTACCGGCCGCAAATTCACGTATCAAAAGTTTTCCTCCAAGCCGGACATCGCTGTAGTCGCCAAACCCCTCGCCGCCGGCCTGCCGCTCGGTGCGATTCTGACCACCGAAGCCGTCGCCTCCCGCGTCTCACCCGGGCTGCATGGCACGACCTTCGGCGGCGGTCCGCTCATCTGCGCGGTCGCGCTGGAATTTCTCAAGATCATCGAAGACTCGAAGCTCCTCGAAAACGTCCGCGCTCGCGGCGCGGAACTCCGCGAAGGACTTGCCGCGCTAAAAGGGACGTTCGACTTCATCCGCGAGATTCGCGGCGAAGGCCTGATCATCGGCATCGAGCTTTCCGTCGATGGCACCCCCTTCGTCACCGAAGCCATGCGTCGCGGCCTGCTGATCAATTGCACCCACGATTTCACCCTGCGCCTGTTGCCGCCATTCATCCTCACCAAAGCCCAGGTACGCGATTTTCTTCGCTTGTTTCAGTCCGTTCTCGAATCGACGCCGAAAGCGCAATCCGCCCCGGCGCCGCAAAATACCAAAACTACTGCGCCGCATCTCGCTCATTCCGCGGCAAGGTGAAAAGGAAAAAATGACCACTGCCACACTCGCAGCACCTATTTTGCTCGTCAATGATCTCCTCACCGGAGCGGAGTGGAGCCCCGCGCAAACGCGCGAACTCCTGCAACTCACCGCCGACATCAAGGCTCGCCCGGACCGTTATGCCGCCACCCTGCGCGGAAAATTCATCGCCCTGATCTTCGAGAAGCCCTCCCTGCGCACCCGCGTGACCTTCGAGGTCGGCATCCAGAGCATGGGCGGCTCCGTCGTGTTCCTCGACCACACCCAGGCGCGCCTCGGCGAGCGCGAATCCATCGCCGACGTCGCGCGAAACCTCGAGCGCTGGGTGCACGGCATCGTCGCCCGCGTCTACGAGCAGCGTGTAATCGAAGAAATGGCCGCCAGCGCCGCCATCCCGGTAATCAATGCGCTTTCGGACAAATTCCACCCCTGTCAGGCACTCGCTGATTTCTTTACGCTGGAAGAAAAATTTGGCAACCTGCGCGGCTTCAAGCTCGCGTACGTCGGTGATGGCAACAACGTCTGCCACTCGCTGATCTTTCTCGCCGCCCGCCTAGGCGTGCACCTCCGTATCGCCACGCCGCCCAGCTACGGCCCGGCCCCGGAAGTGGTTGCCGAAGCCAAGCGCGTCGCGCGCGAAACCCGCGCAAAAATCGAGCTGTTCACCGATCCACACGACGCCGTAGCCGGCGCCCAAGGCGTCTACACCGACGCCTGGACCAGCATGGGTTTTGAAGCTGAGGAGAAAGTGCGGAAATCCGTGTTCACCCCCTACCAGGTGAACCGCGAGCTGATGGCGCACGCCGCCCCCAACGCCGCGTTCCTGCACTGTCTTCCAGCACACCGCGGCGCAGAAGTCACCGCCGAAGTCCTCGACGGCCCGCATTCGGTCGTCCTCGATCAATCCGAAAATCGCATGTACGTGCAGAAAGCGATTCTACAAGCGCTCTTCAGCTAAACTTTGGAGTGCGGCGCTTAGGCGCCGCCTTCACGGTCGTTGCCCCAGCGACGACGTGAACCATCTTTCGAGGTCGCTCGCCCGCCACCGTCAAGCGCCGTGCAACGGGCCATACAGGTGGCATGGGCCTCAGTGGAAAAAGCGGGACCCAGCTCCCGCACTCCAAAAAATACGGCCCGTTTCAAGTCCTCGAAAGTGTGAGGGAAACGCGCCAGTTACCGCTACAATTTTGTGACCTTGTGAAGAACAGAGAGGATTTGTGAACAAGCAGCAACCAAACAAACCAAAAAAAGTCGTCCTAGCCTATTCCGGCGGCCTGGACACCTCCATCATCATCCCCTGGCTCAAAGAAAACTACGGCTGCGAGGTCATCGCCATGATCGGCGACGTAGGCCAGCAAGAAGACCTGGAAGCCGCCCGCAAAAAAGCCCTAGCCACAGGCGCCTCGACAGCCTACGTCGAAGACCTCCGCGAAGAATTCGTCCGCGACTACATCTGGCCCACGCTCCGCGCCGGCGCCGTCTACGAGCACACCTACCTGCTCGGCACCTCCATGGCCCGCCCCGTCCTAGGCAAGCGCCAAGCCGAACTCGCGCTGAAGCTCGGCGCCGACGGCCTCTCCCACGGCTGCACCGGCAAAGGCAACGATCAAGTCCGCTTCGAGCTGGCCTACAAAGCCATCGCCCCCAACGTGCAAATCATCGCCCCGTGGCGCGAGTGGGACATCGATTCCCGCGAAGACGCCATCGCCTACGCCGAAAAACACAACGTCCCGGTCGAGCAAAGTAAAAAGAACATCTACAGCCGCGACCGCAACATCTGGCACCTCAGCCACGAAGGCGGCGAACTCGAAGACCCCGCCAATTCCCCCAACGAAGCCATGTGGCAATGGGTCGTTTCTCCGGACAAAGCGCCTGACAAGCCCGAAGAGGTCGAAATCGGTTTTGAGTCCGGCACTCCGGCCTCCGTCAACGGCACCAAGCTCGGCCCCGTCGAGCTGTTGCACAAGCTCAACGAAATCGCCGCCAAACACGGCGTCGGTCGCACCGACCTGGTCGAGAATCGTCTCGTCGGCATGAAATCCCGCGGCGCCTACGAAACTCCTGGCGGCACCCTGCTCGTCAAGGCCCACCAGGAACTCGAGCGGCTCACGGTCGACCGCGAAACCGCCCACTTCCAGCAGGCGCTCTCCCATCGCTACGCCGAACTCGTTTACAACGGCGTCTGGTTCTCCACCTTGCGCGAATCGCTCGACGGTTTCTTCAAAGTCGCGCAGCAATTCGTCACCGGCTCGGTTGGCTTGAAACTCTGGAAGGGCACGCTCAACGTCACCAGCCGCAAATCGCCCTTCTCCTTGTATCGCGCCGACCTGGCCAGCTTCACCATGGGCCGCTACAACCCAAAAGACGCCGAAGGCTTCATCAATCTTTTCGCTCTACCGGTAACGGTAAGGCCCAAAGCCAAAGCAGAAGGCGGGGTCTCGTAGGGGCACAGCACTGCTGTGCCCGCGCGTGGCAACCAAATTGAGCGCCGCGACTCTTTTCTTTCCGATCCCGGCGCACGCAACGCCGATGAAACCAATGACCGAACGCAAAGACGATCGCCTATGGGGAGGCCGCTTCGACCAAGCGCCAGACGCCCGCTTCGACGCCTTCCAGCGCTCCTTTTCGTTCGACCGCCGCCTGCTCCCCTATGAGCTGGCGGTCGATCGTGCCTGGGCCAAAGCCTTGCAGAACGTGGGCATCCTAACCGAGGTCGAGGTCCGCGACACGGTTGCCGCGCTCGACCGCATCGCCTCCGAACTGCGCGCCGACCCCGCGTTCCTCAACGGTTCCACCGCCGAAGACGTCCATCATTTTGTCGAAAGCGCCCTGGTCCACGAACTCGGCGCGCTCGGCTGGAAGCTGCACACCGGCCGCAGCCGCAACGAACTCGTCGCCACCGATTTCCGCCTCTTCGTGATGGACGCCTCAGCCATCCTCCAGCGCGCACTCTCGACATTTCTAAGCGCGCTGTTACAGCAGGCCCAGTCGAACCTCGGCGTGCCCATGGCAGGCATGACCCACATGCAGCACGCGCAACCCATCCTGCTCTCGCATTTCTTGCTCGCGCATGCGGAAGCGTTCTCGCGCGACATCACGCGGCTTGAACATGCGGCGGAGAGCGCGGATGCCTGCCCGATGGGTTCCGGCGCCCTGGCCGGCAACAGTTTCGGCATCGACCGCAACGCCATCGCCCGCGACCTCGGTTTTTCTAGCATCACCGCCAACAGCGTCGACGCCGTCAGCGACCGCGACTTCGCCCTCGACTATCTTTTCGCGCTCACCGGCATCGCCACGCATCTTTCGCGCCTAGCCGAAGATTTCGTGCTCTTCGCGTCGCAGGAGTTCGCCTACGTCCTCCTGTCCGACGAATACTCCACCGGCAGCAGCCTCATGCCGCAAAAGAAAAATCCCGACTCCTTCGAACTCATTCGCGGCAAGACCGGCCGCATCACCGGCGCGCTGATCGGCTTGCTCACGACCCTGAAGGGCTTGCCCACCAGCTACCAGCGCGACCTGCAAGAAGATAAAGAAGCGCTCTTCGCTGCCCACGATCAAGTCGCGGACATGCTCTCGATCGCCACCGGCGCCGTGGCCACCACCACCTTCAATGCCGAGCGCCTGCGCAGCGCAGCGTCCAATCCTGCCCTCTTTGCCACCGACGCCGCCGACTACCTCGTGCATCGCGGACTTCCCTTCCGTCAGGCCCACGACCTGATCGGCAAAGTGCTGCGCGAAGCCGAACGCCAGGGCAAGCCCTGGGCCCAGCTTTCTCTCGAAGACGTGCGCAAGATCTCTCCCCTCTTCGAAAAAGATTTCCTCGAAGGACCCTCGGTCGAAAGCGCCATCGCCACCAAGGCCGTCCCCGGGGGAACTGCGCCGGAACCTGTCCGCGCCGCCATCGCCGAATTGCAAAACCGCATCACCAAACTAAACAACAAACTAGGAGCCAAACCATGAGCACCCAAGCCGTCCCCTTGCAACAAAACCTAACATTCGCGAATTCCGCCGAGGACCGGAGGTCCCTTCGGGCAGCGTCGCGCTGACACCTCGACTGTCCCGCCAATGAAGCACGCTCTCTCCGAAGCATCCCTCCCGCGCGGCTTCCGCTTCGCCGCGACCGCCTGCGGCCTGAAAAAAACCGGCGCGCTCGATCTGGCCATCCTTTCGAGCGATGTCCCAGCTTCCGCCGCCGCAGTCTTTACGCAAAATCTGGTAGTAGCGCCGCCGGTCCTCGTGTCCAAAGCAAATCTACGCCGCTCGAAGGGCCGAATGCGCGGCGTGGTAGTGAATGCCGGCAACGCCAACTGCGCCACCGGCCCGGAAGGCCAGGCCGCCGCGGAACACACGGTAGCCGAAGCTGCAAAACGCCTGGGATGCAAACCGCAAGAATTGTTCGTCTGTTCCACGGGCGTGATCGGCGTGCCCCTCGCCTTGGACAAAATCCTCCGCAGGCTGCCGTTGCTAGCGCGCGTCCGTAGATCCTCAGCCCGCTCGTTCGCCGAACTATCCCTGGCCATCTGCACCACGGACACCCGGCCCAAAACCGCCGCGGCTTCCTTCAAAATGGCGGGCAAGCGCGTTCACCTGGTGGGCTGTGCCAAAGGCGCCGGCATGATTCATCCGAACATGGCCACCACGCTGGCCTTCGTCGCCACCGACGCCGCCATCGCGCCCACACTTCTGCAGAAAACGCTGCATGAAGTAACGGCCCGGACGTTCAACTCCATCAGCATCGACGGCGACACCTCCACCAACGACACCCTGCTGGTCCTAGCCAACGGAGCAGCCGGCGCCCCCGCGATCCAAGCGGGCAGCACGGCGCATCGAGCCTTCACCGCCGCGCTAGAAGAAGTCTGCCACTCGCTAGCTCTGCAAATCGTCGCCGACGGCGAAGGCGCGCAGCGCGTGATCGAAATCCTGGTCCGCGGCGCAAAGAGCGAAGCGGCAGCCCGCCGCATCGCCGAAACCATCGCCACTTCCCCGCTCGTCAAAACGGCCTTCGCCGGAGCCGACCCCAACTGGGGCCGCATCTTCGCCGCCGCAGGCCGCGCCGGCGTCCCCTTCGATCCTTCGCGCGTCGAAATCACCATGGCCGGCATCCGCGTCCTGCACCGCGGCAAACCGCTCGACTTCAACGAGCGCGCCGCCAGCAACCGCCTGCTAGCCGACCACGTCCCCATCATCATAGATCTGCACGCCGGCCGCGCCTCAGCCCGTTACTGGACCTGCGACTTCACCGCGGAATACGTCCGCATAAACGCCAGCTACCGCACCTAATCCGCGCCATCCGCACCCTTGTAGGGGCGCAGCACTGCTGCGCCCGCTTCCTGCCAAGATCGCAAATGCTTGCCCCCCGCCGTTATGTAGGCGCTGGGCTTCAGTTCATCCTGAGGAACGAAGGGCCCGGCGCGTCTATCCGGTCGCCCCCGAATCAACCCGCTTCCCCAACCTACTCGCAAATCAACGCCCCGCTCGGCCGGAGATAGCACGCATCTCGTCTGAATTCGCTGGCAGAGATGCGGGTGATGGCGTCGACGGAGATAGGGGACTGCGGACGGACCGGAACTTGTGTCACTGTGTGCGAATACGATCGCTGAATTGCGGCGCGCTGGTCGATGAAGCCGCATCCCCGTCCCAGCCACCCGCTGCCAACTCTGGCCCATCGTGTTATCATTGCCAGTCGCCCAAAATCAGTAAACATTGCAGGCCCTGTGCGACCACCGCCAGACAAAGCCCTCATTCTCGATTCCCTGGCCGCCATCGCCAGGGGCGCCGGTCGACCGCCGTCACGCTCGGAATTCGTCTCGCTCTCCGGAATTTCCGAGCATCAGGTCTCACGATTCTTCCCGACCTGGAACGCCGCCCTCCGCGCCGCCGGACTTAGCCCTTACACCTTCAATCTGCGCCTCGAGGACCGCGAACTACTCGAAGATTGGGGCGCCGCAGTTCGCAAAAACCGCAAAATCCCCGCCCGTCGCGCCTACTATCATCTCGGAAAATTCGACCATCGTACCTTCGAACGCCGCTTCGGCCCCTGGTCGAAGCTTCCCGAAGTTTTTCGCAATTTTGCCAAAGACAAACCAGAATGGGCCGATGTCCTGGCTCTTCTGCCCGCTCCCGTTCCCAAGCCTTCGCCAAAGCGCGCCCCAGACTCCTCCCCAAACTCCGCTCCAAGCCCAGCGTCCAACCCCGCAGTACCACCGGCTTGCCCTGCTCGCCCTGAGGAACGAAGGGAGCCTAGAAGGGCAGTCCTGTTTAGCCCGAGCCCCGAAGGGTCTACCCCGAGCCTCGAAGGGCCTGCGCGATTTTCGCCATCCAACAAGCCTCGCGCCTCGGACCGGCAATCGCCGCCTTCACCTCCGCCCGGCAAACTTCGCTACCAGCCCTTGGACGGCCGCCCAAGCTATGGCCGGCCCATGGACTTCCGTGGCCTCCGCCACGAGCCTGTCAACGAACACGGCGTGGTGCTTCTGTTCGGCATGGTCGCCAGAGAACTCGGCTACATCGTCGAGGCCGTCCAATCCGCCTTCCCCGACTGCGAAGCCAAGCGCCAGATCTCTCCGCAGCGCTGGCAGCGCGTCCACATCGAATTCGAATTCGAGAGCCGCAATTTCCGCGACCACGGCCACTCCCTCACCGGCTGCGACATCATCGTCTGCTGGCGCCACAACTGGCCCGACTGCCCTCCCCACCTCGAAATCCTCGAACTCTCCTCCCTCCTCCAATCCCTCCCCACTTCCGACGACTAACCCCCGCTTCTGTACGCTTCTGTAGCGGCGGGCTTTAGCCCGTCCCGGCGAGCGCAGCGAGCCTTCCCTACTGTCATTCTGAGCGCAGCGAAGAATCTCTCCGGTCCGCCGACATGGCGACCAGCGTTTTCGCGGATAACTCTCTCTATAACTCTCTTGTATTTAGTCTCTGAGCTTTTATCCTATTAATATATCCTCGGTTAGAACAACGAGCGAAACACTCTTAACATCGGTCTTTATGCGTTTTTTTGCCGCCATCGTAATCTTGTGTGTCTGGTTGACCGCAGCCGTCGCTGTGCACGGCCAGGTCGCCCTCGACAAACCGCAACCTGACTACTCGAAGGAACCGTTCGTCATCCAGAAGTATTCGGCGCGTGTCAATTTCCAGGACGACGGCACGTGGACGCGAGACGAAGACGCCGCGATCCACATGGAATCAGAGGCAGGCGTCCAGCGCTATGGCCTGCTGGTCTTCCCCTACAGCAATACCAACGACAAAATCGAGATCAGGTTCGTGCGAGTTCGCAAAGCGGATGGCACCCTTGTCGAAACCCCGCCCGAAAACGTCCAAGACCTTGCCTCGGAGGTCAATCGCCAGGCACCGATGTATACGGACTATCATGAGAAACATGTGGCCGTGAAGGGCCTGGGTGTTGGAGATACTCTGGAATTCAGCTTGCAGGTCGCGGAATTCAAGCCGCAGGTTCCGGGCCAATTTTGGTTCGAATATAACTTCACGAAGTCGGACATCATCGTCGATGAAGAGCTTCAAATCAGCGTGCCCAAGGGCCGCGAAGTAAAGTTGAAGAGTACGGACGTAAAGCCTGAGGTCAGCGACAGTAATCAACAGCGCGTCTACCAGTGGAAGACATCGAACACCAAGCCTCCGTCAGACAAATCAAAGGCAACCAAAGACGCTTTGCCCTCGGTGCAACTTAGCTCATTCAAAGATTGGAAGGAAGTAGCAGCCTGGTGGGGCCTGCTCGAGGAGCAGCAGGTTCAGCCCACGCAGGAAATTCGCGACAAGGCTGCTCAGCTGACCAAGAACGCCGCCACGGACAGCGAAAAGGTTCAGGCGATCTACCATTACGTCGCCACCCGCTTCCGATACATCAGTTTGTCGTTCGGAGTTGGCCGCTACCAGCCCCATTTCGCCACCGATATCCTTAGGAACGAGTACGGAGACTGCAAGGACAAACATACCTTACTCGAGTCGCTGCTTCGCGCTTCGGGCGTCAACGCCTATCCTGTTCTGATTGGCTCCGAGCGTAAGCTGGATCCAGACGTCCCATCGCCGGTTCAGTTCGATCATGTGATCAGCGTGGTGCCGGAGCCGAACGACCTGGTGTGGCTCGACACCACCGCTGAGGTCTCACCGTTTGGCTTCCTGCTGGCCGGTTTACGGGACAAGCAGGCCCTGGTCGTGTCGTACAACAAACCCGCGCCCCTTCCATCCCTGGCGCGGTGGCTGACCGACTCGCCGCTCGTGAAGACGCCAGCCGATCCGCCGTTCAAATCCGAAGTGAAATTCGAGGTCGACGCCAAGCTCGACAACGACGGCACGCTGACTGGCGAAATACAGAGGACTTTGCGCGGGGACTTCGAGGTCATCCTGCGGGTCGCCTTCCGGCAGACCGCGCAGGCTCAGTGGAAGGATTTGGTGCAGCGGTTTTCTTACAACAGCGGTTTTTCGGGTGCCGTCAGCGACGTGGTCGTCAGCTCTCCCGAAGACACCTCGAATCCTTTTCACATTTCCTACGCCTATAAACGCAGGGATTATCCCGATTGGGCCAACCGGCGAATCACCCCGCCTTCGCCATTGCAAGGCTTGCCAGAGCTCAGCGACGAAGAAATGGCGTCAAGCGATCCAGTGGAACTCGGGCCAAAGTGCGAGGTTTCCTCGGTATCCCGCGTGAAGATTCCTCAAGGTTTCACTCCCGCATTGCATTCCAATGCCGACGTCGTTAGCGACTTCGCGGAGTTCCACGCCAAGTACGCCTTTAAAGACCACGTCTTGACGGTCAACTACAACCTGATCACCAAGAAACCCGAGTTGCCGGCTTCACGCCGCTGGGAATACAGGGAGTTCGCGAAGGAGGTGAACGGTCACCTCCAGGAGTATACGCAATTCGCTGCGCCAGGCGAGTCCGCCGACGCGATTCTGGGCGCCGACAAGGCGGACGACCTCATCCAACAGGCGCGCACGGCCGTTCAGATGAGGGACAACAAGCGCGCGCTACGGTTGTTGCAGGATGCCACCGCAGCGGACCCAAAGAACAAGGTAGCCTGGCAAATGCTCGCCGGAATGCAATTCTTCATGCAGCTAAATGAGGATGGGGTCGCATCGATGCGCAAGGCCGTGGAGCTTGATCCGAAGGATTTCGCCGCACACAAGACGCTTGCGGATCGGTATGCGGCGATGAAAAAAACGGATGACGCCATCGCTGCATATCGTTCGGCTCTAAAAATTGACGAGAATTGTTTCGATTGCGGCAAAAGGCTGGGCGCTTTGCTCCTTGAGAAGAAACAGTATTCCGATGCACGTCTGGAATTTTCGACCGCCTTGGCAAACAATTCCGGTGATGGCCCCGCCCGAACAGGGCTAGCCCGCGCGTACCTGGGCGAGGGCAAGAACGACAAAGCCACGGAGGAGTTTAAGAAGTCGGCCGAAAGCGATCCCAGTCCCTCGAACCTGAACGAAGTTGCCTGGTATATGGCCGAAGGCGGCCAACACTTACCCGAGGCGCTGGAATACATCACTTCGGCAGTAAAGATAACGGAAGCCGACTCTGCCGATGTCGATCTGGATGAGTTGCGTCCGGTGGACTTGCGGCGGATGGATGCCCTGGCAGCCTATTGGGATACGCTCGGCTGGGTTCATTTCAAGCAGGGCGACCTCGCCAGCGCGCTCAAATATCTGGTTGCGGCGTGGAACCTCAGCCAGGCGCCGCCGATGGGCCTCCATTTGGCACGGCTCTACGAAAAGCAAGGCAAACGCGCCGAGGCGATCCATTTCTGCGCATTGGCCATGGCTTCGATGATGCACGCCGAGGACCAAGACCTGCGCGAATATTTCGAAAAGCTAGTTCCAGACAAGAGCAAACGAGATGACTTGGTCCGCTCCGGCGCCGAGGATTTGTCGCAGATGCGCCTGTTCCACCTCACGCGTCCTGCGGGCGGCAAGCCGGGTTCGGCGGAGTTTTTTGCGCTTCTTGTTCCGGGAGGCAAGGTGGAAGAGGCAAAGTTCATCAGCGGCGAGGAAGCATTGAAGCCGCTGTCCAAGGAGATTGCTGCCGCCCATTACCCGATACCTTTTCCAGACAACACTGAAGCCAAGCTTCTACGCCGCGGCATCCTGATGTGCATTAGTACCAGCACTCGATGCGACTTTGTGTTGATCCCGCCCGCCGACGTCGTCTCGACGAAATGAGCTACTGTCTCCTACTCCCACTTCCAATCCGCGAACTGCTCCCGCAGCGCAACCTTCTTGAATTTGCCGACGGAGGTGCAGGGGATGGCGTCCAGAAACACGAATGCATCGGGAATCTGCCACTTGGCGCAGCTTTATCCTGAGCGTGGGCGAAGGAATGCTGCGCCCCATCTCGGCAAGATCGCCACATATTGCCATTCGCCGCGTCATGAAGGCGTTATGTAGGCGCTGGCCTTCAGAGTCTGTGTGGCAATTGGGGGTCGGACCTTTAGGTCCGACATAAGTCCTATGTTTGCACTACGGCTTTAGCCGCTGAGGAATTGATTTTGAGGTTGCCACACAGCCTCTTCAGCCCGGCGCGTGCCCCCTAACAAGGGTGCAGAATGCGATCGGTCACGGCGTACGAATACGATCACCAAGATGCGGCGCCAACAGTTGGAAATGTTTGAGGTTCCAGGTGTATATGGTTTGAGCTTTGGACTTTGCGGCACAACCCAAGAGCAGCGCATCGTAAACGCGCCCGCCCGTGATTCCCAACTGTGCGGCGTTCCGTATAGTTGCGAAGTACTCCTCGGAGTCGAGTGACACCAAGGCCAGCCGCTGGCGAATCTCACCCACAAAGAGGAGCCCCTGCTCGGGAGGAATCAAGGGTTTCACACGCAAAGCCGTCATCACTGCAAACACTTCGGCAAGAGTGTGTATCCCGCACGCGGAGTCTTTCTTACTTGCCGAAGCAAGTAGCTTGATGCTCGGCCCATGGTGCGCATGTCCGCCCCAAAAGGCGGCGACCAGAACCGAACTATCGAAGAACTGCCTCAATCGCTAAGCTCGCGACCCCGATTTTCGCGTTCTCTTTCGATCAAGTCTGGAATCGAAGCCTCGGAAAGTTCGCCTTGGTAAACCCAAATACCGTATTCCTTCTTCATCGTGGCCTGCGGGCGAACCGGGCGCAGGGTCATGCGCTCGCCTTCACTTTCGATAAGCAGTTGGTCGCCAGCGGCAAGTCGCAACTTGTCGCGCAAAGGCTTCGGAAGGACCACCCGGCCAGCCTTGTCGACGGATACCGTGTTCTTCATAATGGCATTATACAATGGCAGAAACCAGATGTAAATGCCATTTTCCACTAATGCTTAGCCTCCCACTGGGATCGGCGCAGGGCCTCCACTTAGAGGGAGTCGAGGACTACTCCCACTGCCAATTGGCGAATTGTTCGCGCAGCGCGATCTTCTTGAATTTGCCGACGGAGGTGCGGGGGATAGCGTCCATAAACACAAAGGCATCCGGCAGTTGCCACTTGGCGAAGGACTTGGCCAGATAAGCCCGCAACTCCTCGGGAGTCGCTTGTGCCCCGTCCTTCAGCACGACGGCCGCTAAAGGGCGCTCCTGCCATTTGGGGTGGGGAACGCCAACAACCGCGGCCTCTTTCACCGCCGGATGCCCCATCAAGGTATTTTCGAGGTCGACCGAACTGATCCATTCGCCGCCGGACTTAACAAGGTCCTTGGCGCGGTCGACAATCTTGATGAAGCCCTCGTCGTCCATGGTGGCCACGTCGCCGGTCTTAAACCACCCATCCTCAGTCCACCGATGCGCCTGGTCAGGCGCGTTGTAATAGCTGCTCGCGATCCACGGCCCGCGGACTTCGAGTTCGCCGGAGCTTTCGCCGTCGCGGGGCACCTCTCTGCTTCCTCCCGGTGCCTCGTCGGGACACATCACCCGAAGTTCCACGAAAGCAATCGGCCAGCCCTGTTTACTGCGGACTTCGTACTGCTGATCTTCGGTCCAATCGAGCATGTGGGCCTTGAGTCGGCCAACCGTGGCGATCGGCGTAGTCTCCGTCATGCCCCACAAGTGCATGATGTGCAGGCCGTGTTTGTCCAGGGCCCGCATGAGTCGCACCGGCGGCGCGGTGCCTCCGCATACGATGCGCACCGGCGAGGAAAATTTCCAGCGCCCCGGATTTTTCTCCAGCGCGTACAGCACCGCCAGCCACACCGTAGGCACCCCGCAAGCCACGGTAACGCGCTCCTGTTCGATTAGATCGAGCACGCTTTCGGGGTCGACGTTCGGTCCGGGCAGCACCATTCGTGCGCCGGTCATCACGCTGGTGAAAGGCAGACCCCAAGCATTGGCATGAAACATAGGGGCAACCGGAAGGATAGTGTCGTGGTGGCTGATTCCAAACGAATCCGTCATCGCCGAACCGAAAGAATGCAGAACCAGCGCCCGGTGCGAATAAATCACGCCTTTGGAAAAGCCGGTGGTGCCGGAAGTGAAGCACATCGCCGCCCCGTCGTTCTCGTCCATTTTCGGATACTGAAAATCGTCGCTGGCCTCCGCAATCAGCGCCTCATAGTTTAAAGATCCTTCGGGAACCTCCGCGCCCGCGCAGCCATAAGGCACGACGATCACCCGCTCGAACGGCGCATCCTTGCGGAATGTTTCGTACACCGGCAGCAGCACGTCGTCGACGATTAAAAAGCGGTCACCAGCATGTTTCGCGATAGCCGCAATCTCATGCGGGTGCAGCCGCAGGTTCAGCGTGTGCAGAATGCCTCCGGCGCAGGGCACGCCGAAGAACGTTTCTAGGTGCCCAACGTGATTCCACATCATCGAAGCCACGCGGTCACCCGGCTGCATCCCCAGCTTGGTCAGCGCCTGGGACAGTCGCCGCGCGCGCCGATAAAAGTCGCCATAGCAAGTGCGCAAAACCGAGCGATCCGGGCGCCGCGACACGATCTCCACGCGCGCAAACAACTTCCCCGCGCGCTCCAGCAGCGTGGGCAGCGTCAGCGGAAAATCCATCATCGTGCCGCGCATGGAAACCTCGGGAGGGACCCAAAAACTAGCGGCATGCTATCACCAATCGCCGCCCGCGCGTCGGGGGTTAACGCAAACGAAACGTGCCTGGAGTAGCTCGGCCTGGCCTGTCGTTCAGGTTCTTTCCGGTTGCAAATGCGGTTAATTTTCGAGACCATGCCATTGACCGCTGAAGATGCCAGCCTCGCTCCCGTGCCAGCCGGGCTCCTCCGACTGTCCGCGTACGACCCTCGCAGCTTTGGCGCGCTCCGCGACTCGCACTTGGGTTCCGGACAGAAGGAGTGGGCAGGTGAAGAAGCTCTATATCGGTAATCTTCCGTTTTCCGCGACGGAAGATCAGCTCAACGAATGGTTCTCCCAAATAGGCGTGACTCCCTCGGGCGTCAATCTTATCCGGGACCGTTTCACAGGGCAGTCGCGAGGTTTCGCCTTCGTCGAAGTCAACAATGACGAAGACGCCGATCGCGCGGTGAATTCCTTGAACGGCCAGAACTTCGGTGGGCGAAATCTCGTGGTAAATGAAGCACGGCCTCAGGCTGAGCGTAGCGGCGGCGGTGGCGGGCGCGGCAGCGGTGGTGGCGGGTACGGCGGCGGGCGTGGCGGCCACGGCGGTAGTGGCGGCGGACGCGGCGGCGGCGGTCATGGGGGCGGTGGCGGGCGCGGCGGAGATCGCGGCGACCGTGGCAATCGCTGGTAATTAGGCCTTCCCGGGCTAGAAAGCGGCGCTAGTTCTTTTTGGGCCGCTAGGTCTCCTTCCAAAGAGTCTTACGCGGTAGCTCTGTGTCACCTCCGGCTCGATCCTATGGTCAGACCACCGTGCCTTTCGTTCCCCTTGTGGTACACCCAGTCGCGGGCGCGCCAATCTCCCGATTGCCTCTTCCCCTCGCAACGCCGCCCCGCCGCGAGAAACGTGTACCGTGCGCGGTGAAGCGCTGCGGTGTGGAGGCGGGATGTAACGGGCGCGATGAGCGGGCCGATGTAGGGGCGCGATTAACGAGCGCGATGTCGGGCGGTGTGGACGCGGGATGTACAGGCGCGATGAACGGGCCGGTGTAGGGGCGCGCTTTAGTGTCGAGTGCCACGACATGCTTTAGCGGGTCGCTCCGATCTTTTGCTGCTGCGTATGATTGAGCTGCTCAAGCAGCCAACCGGCTCTGAGCGCTGCTAACTCACGGCGATGTTGTCTGTGTAACGGCAATGGATTCAACGGGATAAGATCCGGCGGCAAACGCTACGTCGTCCCTATCGGCCCCAAACGAAATACGTAATCGACCACTTGTACTTAGGCGTACAAGGGCGGCCCTGACGGCCCGACTCCAACCGAAGAGCCACGCAACCCGTCAGGACGCCTTTACGGCTCGATCCTTCGTCGTACGCTCGACTTTGCCCTGGCTGTAGCTGAAGCGTTCCAACGTCAGCGAGTTTAGGCCGCGTTCCACGAGTTCGCTTACCCCGCACTTTTCTTCCGCGGCGTCCAATTCTTCGGGCGTTGCAAACAACGCGGGCGACTTGGACTGGAACACCGGGCAGCAGTCGTGGAAAGGCTCCGCGGAAATGTCGTGCGTTCCGATGCGCCGGGCAATCTCCTGGATTTCCAGCTTGTCGTCGCCCACAAGAGGGCGGTACACCGGCAATCGCGCGATCGAGCCGACCGCGTACATGTTCTGCAAAGTTTGCGAAGCCACTTGGCCCAGGCTATCGCCGGTGATCAGTCCTTTGGCTCTTTCGCGCAGGGCCAACCGCTCAGCAATGCGCAGCATCAAGCGCCGATAGAGCAAGGTGCGCAATTCCTCGGGTGCCGTGGCCGCAATTTCGCGTTGCAACGGCTCGAAGGGAACGAGATACAACTTCGCGGTGAATTCCCACGGCACCAGCCGCTCGACTAATTGCCGGGCGACGTGTACCGACGATTCTCCGGGAAGCGCGCCTCCTCCCCAGAAATGCACGAAGTTCAGATGCGCCCCGCGCTTCATCATCTTGAAGGCCGCGACCGCCGAATCGAATCCCCCCGAAAGCAAACACAGTAGTTTGCCCCCAGTGTTCGGGGGCAAGCCGCCGGGCCCGGGAATTCTTCTGGCATACACCAGCGTCGGCCCGCGGGTCACCTCGATGCGGCAAGTGAGCGCGGGATGGGCAAGGTCCACCAGGGCTTGGCGCCCCTGGGCTTGCAGTTTGTCAAAGAGATGCCCGCCCACGTCGCGCTCGATGGCCATGGCGTTGACGGGAAAGCTCTTGTCGCTGCGCTTGGCGCGAACCGCGAAGGTCGAAAATTGCTCGCCGCGAATTTCCTCCCATGCCGCAGTGCGGATGGCATTGAGCGGGTCGGCCTTGTCATACGTACGTTCGATCACGCGCGCTACACCCAAGTGCGAGATTCCCGACACCCGCGCAAGGCGCAGAAGCGCCGCTTCCAGTTGCGCTCCGTCTAATAGCTCGATGACCAGACGATCGGCAGGATGCGATATTCGTGTGATGGCTATACCTTCGAGGGCCCGGCGCAGCGCTTCACGCAGTTTGTGCAAAAAGAAACTGCGATTGCCTTTCTTGAGCCACAGTTCGTGGTAGTGCACGACGATATGCGCGGAAGGCATTAATTCTCTCTGGCCAGGAGCGGCAGATGCGCGTAGTATACAGCCGCTCACTGATCGTTTCGCGGCCACAAATGCTGAGACCCGCCGCTCCCCGTCGAAGCGGCCGCAACGTTATCCCCGGCTTACGTTTCGGGTGCTCGCAACTAGTTACCCGGTAACGGGTTTGAAACAACAGGCAAGGAAAAGTCTCGCCAGCACGGCGGCGACGTATATCTTTAGCAGGCGCTAGTAGCGCAAGGCGGCTGGAAACGGGTAGTTTTCGGGATGTGGAAATGTAGCGAACCTTCCAGCCGGGTCGCGCATCCAACGGGTCAGGGCAGGCGTAGATAAGTAGTAGAAGCGTAGAAGTAGCGTACAAAATGACGACTTGGCACAAACGCGATTGGCAACAGTTTTACGAACTGGCGCGCCGCCCCTGGCAGCGTCATCGCCCGCCGCGGCCGGTGTATCCGACCGGGATAAACCGAGTGCTGCCCGCGCAAGGTTTTAGCTTGTCCGAACTGGACGACGCCGGTGTGGATCTGGATTTGGCCGAGCGCCTGGGCCTGCCCGTGGACGCAGGCCGCATTGGCGCGTACGGACCTAACGTGACGTCACTCCGCGATTTCGTGCGTTCTTCCCGCCAACCGCTGTAAATTCTAATCCATTTCGAACTTACGGTTTTTGCTGTTCGGCGCCGGCTGTTTTGATCGCTGTCAGAGCCACCGATTTAGTGTTTCCTTCCTGCACGGAAATTTTTTCACCTTGGTCTTCAAACGGTTTCAAAAATTCCGGATCTTCCCAGGCGTTCGATTCCATTTCTTCCCAACTGAAGAGTGTGTATTCGCCGGGCGGAACGCCACGCAGGTCAAAGTGGCCGTATTGATCGGTGGTCTGCGTTTTGTACAAGCGGTGTTGCGCGCGATGAGCCGCATCGGGCACGAGTGCGACCCACACGCCGACAGCGGGCAAACCGCCCTCGTCGCTTACGGTTCCTTGAACCCGCGCACCACGCGGGCTGATGGTGATCTCGAGCGAGGCCGGTGAACCGCGCCCGACGGTGAAGCCATCCTCCAGCGCACCGGACCCGCCGTACTGTACATCTTTGAGGTAGCAGTCTTTGGACTGGCCCCCTACGTCAGCACGATAGGTTCCCTCGCCGATGTTCGTCAGCGTGAACGAATTGGCCTGATTCACGCGAGCACCGTCGTACCCGAACACTAAATTCGAGTCCACCGCCGACGCGAACACGGTCAACTCATCCTTCTCAAGGGCCGGTCGCCCGTCCCAGATGATTCGTCCGTTGATGTTCGCTCCCTGAGCAACCGTCACCGCAACCCCTTCCACGTCCGCATTGCCAACATCGACCGACACCCGAGCCTCATAGGTCTTGCCCTCGTCGAACCACAATGCCGTCAGCAAATAAGAGCCCGGCGACACGTCGGGAATTTCGAACGAAGCATCTTGCTTTTCCGCGATGACTTGCTGGTGGCCAAAATCCCACTCCAGGCGGTTTGTTCTGGAAGTCAGAAATAGATTCGTACCGGTGCCCGGCTTATGGGTGATCTGGTTGTAGACGTGGCCTCGGATCCGATAAAGCAGCACCTGCCGCATGAGAATCTCAACCGATGGGATTTCCTCCCCAGCCTTGATGACGATGGAAGACGCTCTCGCAGCATCCGGTGTTCCGGGGTAGTACATTTTCGCGTAGCCCTGCTGGTGAATGTCGGCGTCCTCCTCCTGGACGTCCTCAAACCGATTCCAGCCCCGGCTGATGGCGCTGACAAAGTAGCGGCCCGGCTGCAATCCGAAAAGCCGGTACTCGCCCAGATCGTTGGTTTCGACCGTCGTGCTTGTGAAAAGATTTCTCTTACCCTCAGAGTACGCCTCCCGCAATGCACTGACAGTCGCCGAAGGTATTGGCTCGCCATCTTCGTCCAGAATTCGCCCGGCGATCACCCCGGATGGAACCAATCGAAACAGCAGGTCTTTCATCTCCTGTCCAGCGCGCAGCGTCAGAATTGCTCCGGGGTCGTCCGCCTTTTTCTGTCCGTAGGTTTGCGTGACGAAACCTACTCGGCTCACCGTGAGGTTGTACCGCCCGGGCGGAATGCCCCTGAGTTGAAAGCCTCCGCCCGAATCGGTCGTTGTGGAAATGGCGCGAGTGCGCTCCTCCAGGCTTCGCAGCCGAACTTTCGCTTTCCGCAGCGGTTCGCTTCCCGCGAGCTTGACCACCATTCCCGCCACGCTGCACTCCTCTTTCCTGGGTGTCGCTGGGGGGGTTGGAGCTTGCCCCCTCGCCGTGCGGGCCAGCAAGAGAATCAGCAGCGGCACAGACAAGGCCTTCATAACAATCTCCAGCAGGCAGAGTATACGTTACGAGACGTACCCAAGTAGAGACCAGGTTGCCTGCCTCAAAGGTGCGCCGCCGCGAATACTGTGCCAATTTCCGATTCCTGAACTTATCAGGACGTAGACTGCGCGGTGGACTTTGCCATACGGGGTGTGTTCCGATCTCACCGACCACGTTTTCCGGGTCAGCGCCTGTTCGCAAAAATACGCACGGGAGAATGAAAATCCATGAAGACAAACCACAAACTGGCGTTGGCCGTACTGGCTGGCGTCTCGATCGGCGCCGCTGGCGCCAGGACGATTCATGCCCAACAAGTCAAGGTGCCGCCTGCTTACATCGTCGCGGAAGTCGATGTAACCGATCCCGCCACCATGCAGAAATATGGGGAGAAGGTGCCGGAAACGCTGGCGCCTTTCGAGTACCACTATGTCGTTCGCGGCGGCAAGACCCAGTCTCTCGAGGGCGAACCGCCAAAGCGCATCGTAGTGATCGCTTTCGACAGCGCCGAGAAGGCGCGCGCCTGGTACGATTCGCCGGCCTATGCGGCGATCAAGCCGATCAGGCAAAGCGCAGCGAAGAGCCGCATATTTATCGCCGAAGGCGTGGCCCCCCAGTGACGCGGCAGAACCAGTGGCCTTCAGATGTCCGGTTACCCGACTACACGTCCAAGTGACCGCCGCCAAGCGGGGCGAGGATAACTTCCGGATTGCCGACTAACCGGGAGTTAGCTGCGCTCATGGAATTCCGTTTCGCCTCATTGCACCTGCCCCAACTTGCGTTCTCACATAATTCATTTTTCGTGCGAAACCAGAATCTCGATTGTTACACTGTGCAGGTTGTGATGATGGGGCAACGCCAGACATGAGCAAACAGCCAGGTTTGCACAAAATGATTCGCGACAGCAGCGAATTCATCCACTTCGAGGACCGAGCCTCCGATCATCCGTTTGTAGAAAAGGTTTGGCGCTGCCACAGCGACCGCGCCGACACCTTCCTCTCGATTGCAGCGAACAGCTTCGAAATGGCCCTCACGCGATTG
>Ga0210384_10000531_pt1 | contig 57736 bp, 60 predicted proteins | sample IncBWH2MmetaG_FD_160574 | JGI IMG/M metagenome (GOLD analysis project Ga0210384, IMG submission 160574) | Forest soil microbial communities from Barre Woods Harvard Forest LTER site, Petersham, Massachusetts, United States - Inc-BW-H-2-M | ecosystem: Environmental > Terrestrial > Soil >...
CGGGCGCTACGGCCAGGAGGGCCGGAAGTTAAGCACGTGGAGCGTCGAGACCCCCGCCGACGTTTGGCGGACGCCGCGGGAAGCGTGAACGGCACTTTGAGGACGCCGACTCCGAAGTAGGGAAGCGGTACGTGTAGTGAAGGCGAATCACGGCCGGGAGACCTCGACCGACATCGTAACTCAAGGCGGCCAAAGAGTGATCGCGCCCGGCGCGGCCGCCGGCGGGGTGTCGTGGATGGAACCGCCGGCCTCGGGTCTTTGGAGGGAGGAGGGCTTAAGTCGGGGTGGGCGTTTCAGACGCTCAGATGTTGGCGCACGACGCTATCGCTCAGCCCGGCAATGGCGCCGCCGGCTACGCACCGGCCCTTCTCCAGGATGCAGAATTCACTCGCCACGCGGCGGGCGAATCGCAGCTGCTGCTCCACGACCAAGACCGTGACCCCCGCCTCCCGGTTGAGCCTGAGGATGACGTCGCCGATCTCCTGCACGAGATTGGGCTGAATCCCTTCCGTGGGCTCGTCGAGGATCAGCAGCGTCGGCTCGAGGACGAGCGCGCGGCCGATGGCCAGCTGCTGCTGCTGTCCGCCGGAAAGGTCGCCGCCACGCCGATGCAGCATCTGCTTCAGCATGGGAAACAGCTCGAACACGTACGCCGGAATCGACCGCACGCCGGCTTTGTGCGCGCCGAGACCGACGCGGAGATTCTCCTCGACCGTGAGATGCGGGAAGATTTCCCGGCCCTGCGGCACGTAGCCGATCCCGAGGCGGGCGCGCCCTTCTGCGGGAAGCCGACGCAGGTCGGTGCCACGGAAGGTGATTTCACCGGAGGACGCCGGCAAGAGACCCATGATGCACTTGAGGAGCGTGGTCTTGCCCATGCCGTTGCGGCCCATGAGACACGTGCACGCCCCCATGGGCACGGCAAAGTCGACGTCCCAGAGGGTGTGGCTCCCGCCGTAGGACTGGTTCAGCCGATTGACCGCGAGCACGCTCACGCTCCGAGATAGACCTCGATGACGCGCGGGTCGCTCTGCACCTGGTTCATGTCACCCTCGGCCAGGACGCGCCCCTCGTGGAGGACGGTGACCCGCCTGGCTATCGACCGCACGAAGTCCATGTCGTGCTCCACCACGATGAGGGTGTGCTCGGCTTGAAGCGAGAGGAGCAGCTCCGCCGTGCGCTCGGTCTCCTGGGGGGTCATTCCGGCCACGGGCTCGTCCACCAGCAGCAGCTCCGGCTCCTGCATGAGGAGCATGCCGATCTCGAGCCACTGCTTTTGCCCGTGCGAGAGGGTCCCCGCCAGGGCGGCGTGGAAAGGGGTGAGCCCGATCACGTCAAGCACGGAGTCGATGCGCTCGCGGTCGGGCGGGCTCAGGCGAGCGAGGAACGTCCGGCAGAACGACTTGTCGCCCGAGAGCGCGAGCTCCAGGTTCTCGAACACGGAGAGCTGCTCGAACACCGTCGGCTTCTGGAACTTGCGTCCGATCCCCGATTCGGCGATCTCGGGCTCGGAGAGATTAAGGAGATTGACGTCCGGCCCGAACCAAGCGGAGCCGTGATCGGGACGCGTCTTGCCCGTCACCACGTCCATCATCGTGGTCTTGCCGGCTCCGTTGGGACCAATGATGCACCGCAGCTCCCCGGGCTCCACGGTCAGCGAGAGGCCGTCCAGCGCCTTCAAGCCCTCGAAGCTGACGGTCAAGTCCTCGAGGCGGAGCATCTTGCGGGAGGCTTCCGGCGGGGGGGCCGTCATTTCGCCTTGATCACGGCCGAGACGCCCAATTGTGGTTGACGGGTCCACGTGGAGGGAGAAGCCTCACCGGCGCGACGCGACCGCCAGGGGCGCGACACTAGGCCCATGAGCCCACGGGGGAGGAAGAGCGTCACCAACACGAAGAGCGCGCCCAGCGCGTAGAGCCACACCTCGGGCAGGGCGCCCGTCAAGAATGTCTTGGCGTAGTTCACGAGAAAGGCGCCCGCCGCGGCTCCCACGAGCGTCCCGCGGCCTCCGACCGCCACCCAGATGACCACCTCGATCGAGTTGATGGGCGCGAACTCGCTGGGGTTGATGATGCCGACCTGGGGCACGTAGAGCGCGCCCGCGATGCCCGCCACCACCGAGGAGAACACGAACACCCAGAGCTTGTAGGACTCGACCCGGTAGCCGAGGAACCGGGTGCGGCTCTCCGCGTCGCGGATGGCGCGGATGACGCGCCCGGCGCGGGAACACACGATCATGCGGGAGGCGAGGTAGCTAGCCGCCAGCGCCGCCGTCGTGACCACGAGCAGCACGACGCGGGTGCTGTCCTGGTGGAGATCGAAGCCCAGAATGTCCTTGAAGTCGGTGAAACCGTTGTTGCCGCCGAAGCCCATGTCGTTGCGGAAGAACGCGAGCATGAGGGCGTAGGTGAGGGCCTGCGTCATGATGGAGAGATAGACGCCCGTCACCCGCGAGCGAAAGGCGAGCCACCCGAACACGAACGCCAGGGCGGCCGGCACCAGCGCCATCATCACGAGCGCGAACCAGAAGCGGTCGAATCCGAGCCAGAACCACGGCAGCTTCTGCCAGTTGAGGAAGACCATGAAGTCGGGCAAGACCGGGTTGCCGTAGACGCCGCGGGGGCCGATCTGGCGCATCAGGTACATGCCCATGGCGTAGCCGCCGAGGGCGAAGAACGCGGCGTGACCGAGGGTCAGGATGCCGCAGTACCCCCAGACGAGATCGACGGCCAGCGCCAGCATCGCGTAGCACAGGTACTTGCCGGCGAGGGTGAGCGTGTAGGTCGACAGGTGCAGCGGTGAGGATGGGGGAACCCCCTGATTCAGCACCGGGACGCCGATCGCCATGGCCGCGAGCAGCAGGAGGAACACGACCCCGGCCTTGTCCTCGCGCAGGGGGGTCCACAGCCGCGGAGCGCGCATCACTGGGCCTCCGCCGCCCGGCCAACCTGGGGAAAGAGCCCCCGCGGCCGGCGCTGGATGAAGAGGATGAGCGCCACCAGGACCAGGATCTTTCCCAGCACGGCGCCCGCGTACGGCTCCAGCAGCTTGTTGACAATGCCCATGGCCATGCCGCCGATCAGCGTGCCCCAAAGGTTGCCGACACCGCCAAAGACCACCACCATGAACGAGTCGATGATGTAGGACTGGCCGAGGTTGGGGCCGACATTCGTGAGCTGGCTCAACGCCACCCCGGCGACACCGGCGATGCCGGACCCCAGGCCAAAGGTCATGGCGTCCACCCACTGGCTGCGAACCCCCATGGCCCGCGCCATCGCGCGGTTCTGGGCCACGGCCCGGATGTCGAGGCCAAGGCGGGTCCGCTTGAGAACGATCACGAGAATCGCAAACACCAGCATCGTGAAGACGATGATGTACAAGCGGTTATAGGTAATCGACAGCGCGTCGTTGAGCTGCAGAGTGCCGCTCATCCAGGCGGGGGTCTCGACCGCCCGGTTGTTCGCCGAGAAGATGGACCGCACGAGCTGCTGCAGGACGAGGCTCACGCCGAAGGTCGCGAGCAATGTCTCCAGGGGCCGGCCGTAGAGGAAGCGGATGATCGTGCGCTCCAGGAGCACCCCCGCCGCCCCGGCGACGAGGAACGCGGCGGGGATGGCGATGAGGACCGAGGCCCCGATGTGGTTCGGCATCGCCAGCTGCACGACGTACGTCGTGTAAGCCCCCAGCATCATCAGCTCGCCGTGCGCCATGTTGATGACGCCCATGACGCCGAAGGTGATCGCCAGCCCGATCGCCACCAGCACGAGCACCGACCCCAGGCTCAAGCCGAAGAACAGCGTCTCGACCCCCGAGTACACCGCCCGCTTCTGATCTATCGTGCGAACGGCTGCGGCGGCAGCCTTCCTGACCTCGGCGTCACTCTCCGTGAATGTGCCGTCCGTTGATTTCTCGAGCAGGCTCGCCAGCCGATTGCGCACGTCGGGCCGGATCTTTTGGGCGAGGGCCGCGATCCCCTCCAGGCGCCCCTTGGGATCGCTGCCATCCAGCGCCGCGAGGGCCAAGCCGGTCTCGATCTCTCCTTTCACGGCGGCATCCTTCTCGAGGCCAATCCGCTTGCGCATGAGGGCAATGCTCGGTTCGTCCAGCGCGCGCAGCATCTCCCGAACGGCCCCCAGCCGCACGGCCGGGTCCGGGCTCGACAGGTCGAACCGCCCCAGGGCAATCTTGAGCTGCCGGCGGAGATGATTGTTGGTTCCGATCTTGACCAGATCGTCCCGGCCCGCGGAGCCGGCGTCCTTCTGGGAAACGGGGTCGACGAGCTCGAGCGACGCCAGGCTCTCGTCCGTCGACTTGACGATGAGGATCTTCTGGTCCGACTGTCGCACGTAGAGCCGATCGTCGAGCCAGGCGGCGAGCACCGGCCGCGCGCTCGGGTGGCCGCCCTCGGCCAGACGCTCGACAATCCTTTCTTTGTCCGGAAAGCTGGCCTCGCGCAGCTCTACGACCGTGGCCTGAAAGCCCTCGTCCTGGGGCTCGGCGAGCGCGGGAAACAGGAGGACGAGACCCGCGAGCAGCCAGAGCGGGCTCCGCCGGTTGGCCATGCCCGCTCCTCGACCGGAGCGACGCCCACGCAAATGTCGCCGATCGAGGAGGGGCATGATTGGTTACTTGTAGTTCTGTCCCGAGCAAACCTTCGTTATCGTGTTGTAGTTACCGCACTTGAGCGTCACCCAGTCGGCGGCGATGTCCTTGCTTCCCGTCAGGTAGGGCGACCAGGCATCGCCGGGAACCAGGGCCGTGGTCTTCCAAACCACGTCGAACTGACCGTCCGCGCGCACCTCCCCTATGAAGACCGGCTTGGTGATGTGGTGATTCGGAAGGACCTTTGCGACGCCGCCGGTGAGATTGGGCACCTCGAGGCCGGGGAGGGCGGCAAGCACCTTCTCCACGTCTGTCGAGCCCGCCTTCTGGACCGCCTTCACCCACAGGTTGAACCCGATGTAGTGCGCCTCCATCGGATCGTTCGTCGTCCGCTTGGGGTTCTTGATGAACGTATGCCACCGGTCGATGAACGCCTTGTTGGCGGGTGAGCTGTTGCTCATGAAGTAATTCCAAGCCGCGAGATGGCCGACGAGCGGCTTGGTATCGAGGCCGGAGAGCTCCTCCTCACCCACCGAGAACGCGACGACCGGAATGTCTTCCGCGGAGATCTTCTGGTTCCCGAGCTCCTTGTAGAAGGGCACGTTGGCGTCGCCGTTGATCGTCGACACCACCGCGGTCTTCTTGCCCGCGGAGCCAAACGCCTTGATGGCGGCGACGCGCGTCTGCCAGTCCGAATGACCAAACGGGGTGTAGTTGATGGAGATATCCGCGGGGGCCACACCCTTGGCCTTGAGATAGGCCTCCAGGATCTTGTTGGTGGTGCGCGGGTAAACGTAATCGGTCCCCTCGAGCACCCAGCGCTTGACCCCGACTTCCTTCATCAGGTAGTCAACCGCGGGAATGGCCTGCTGGTTGGGCGCCGCCCCCGTGTAGATCACGTTCTTCGACGACTCCTCACCCTCGTACTGGACGGGGTAGAAGAGCAGTCCGTTGTCCTTCTCGAACACGGGCAGCACGGATTTTCTGGACACCGAGGTCCAGCATCCGAAGACCACCGCGACCTTGTCCTTCTCGAGGAGCTGGCGCGCCTTTTCCGCGAAGAGCGGCCAGTTCGACGCGGGATCGACAACGTCGGCTTCGAGCTTCTTGCCGAGCAAGCCCCCCTTCTTGTTCTGCTCGTCGATCATCATGAGGATGGTGTCCTTGAGCGTGGTCTCGCTGATCGCCATCGTGCCCGAAAGGGAATGAAGAACGCCGACCTTGATGGTGTCCTGGGCCGATCCGGCGCTGGAAAAGGCGAGGGCCAGACCAAGCGACAGGGGGGCCAGGAACAAGTGTCTACGACTCATGGCTTAACTCCTTTATGAATCTGGATCGAGGATTCAAGACCGTGCCTTCGTGGGGCATCCTTGCCCCTAGATCTGCACCTGGAAACCGAGGCCGAACTGCTGGTCGTTCGGCTGGACCGCGCTGAAGTCCTTGTGGAGGTAGAACAGCATCACGCGCGCGTTGAACTCCTTGACCAGGTAGTTCAGGTTGATTTCGATGGTTTTCTGGTCGTAGTCGCGGTCTTTCACAGTGATGCCATTGCTGAAAGTCGCCTTGGCGAACTTGCCGAGGATCTCGAACCTCCGTGCCGTGCCTTTCTGGGGGGGGAAGAGATAGCTCGCCAAGACGTAGCCGCCCGTGTCCGTGGCGTAGCGCGCCTGGTAGCCGCCGAGCCCGTCGTACTTCGCGTATTCGGCCTCGATCGAGAAAGCACTGCCGCCGCCTAGCTTCTTCTCGAGCAGGAAGTCGCCGCTGTAGGCCTTGTTGCTACCGGAGGTCTTATCGCTGCCCTGCACCTGCCCGGCCGCCCCGAAGGCGAGGACGTTCTTCTCGCCGTAGTACGTCCCATTCATGTAATAGCCGGGCTCCGGATCCCAGAGATCGACCTGGACCCGGCCGGCTCCGATCAGCTTGCTGACCCCGGTGGCGGAGGCTCCGTCGTAGGCGCCGGCCGCGACCTTCACCTTTCCGAACTGGCCCCAGTACAGAGCGCCGTTGTCGCGACCAGTGGCGACGAACGGATAGCCATCCTGGACGCCGTCGGTGTACACGTCCCAGTGGTTTGCGTAGTACGGGCCGTAGAGGTTCGCGCGGTCGCTCGGCGGCAGCATGCGGCCGACCCAGAAATTGACCTGGTCCGACCATTCGAGGCGCGCGACCGCGTCTAGAACCGTCACGTGATTTCCCGATCCGTCGTACTCGGTGTTGAACATGAGCTTGATCTTGCGCGTGACCGAGCCGTTCACGTAGAGACGGACGCTGTTGAGAAGAAAGGAATCTGTGGAGTTCCCGCCGTCGGGAGAGTCGTGCTGGAAACTGGTTCGAACGCCGGCGCCTACCGAAACGCTGGGCAATGGGGCATCCTCCGCTCGCAGCGGCGCGGCGGCCAGCAACCAGGCACACGCGAGAAGAGCGGTTGCTCTATGGCGTGCAGAGGCCGCGGAGTGTTTCCCGGTGAAGGTATCGATCACGGTCCATCCTTTCGCGTGGGCAGCGGGAAGGGCGAACTGGTAACCCCCGTGTCTTTCGGGCAGCAAGACGATGGAACCGTTGCCCGGTTTCCGCCGAAGGTCAGGATCAGCTAGCACGTGGGCGGCTCCCAAGAAGGCGCGCATGTCACGGACTCCCGGACGGCCAGAACCCCACGAGCCTAATCGCCGAGGAACCAGCCGAGACACGCACGCACGACACCAAGAGTTGGACGTCGGTTACCTGGGAATGCAAGGTTGGGACCGGGTTGCCGCCGCCCTCCAGAGTAGGCCTTAAGACCAATGCTATGCGTTGGTTAGGGGGGGCATCCAGCCCAGGTCAGCTCTAAAGGTGAGCAGACAGAATTGTAGTACAGTGGACTCCTTACCACCTTTATGTCCCACCCATAAAGAGAGGCGCCACCCCGCAACAGGACCCTGAGTCGACCGTCGAGATTGCTAGCCCCCCTAAGTAACAGCCACTCACTCCCCGGTTACGCAAATGTGCGACGGCCTCAAATAGATAACAGAAATGTCACAGGTGGCATCTCAGCGGAATGGCCCGGGGGGTCCGTCCCAGGAGTCCGAGATCGAACGCGACGCCCCCGCAACCCATTGCGATGAGCGGACGCTGCTCATGCGGGTCGGACCCCGACTCGGCGTCCGGTCGCTCAGCACGGGCGCCTTGCCTCGCTCCACTTGACGGCGTGGACCTAGCGAAAAGCGTTAACGGACCACTCGGAACGCGGGCTCCAGGAAGGATTGAGCCTGTCAGACGTGCGAAAGGACGTGCGGCACACCGATTGCTGGTTCAGTCGAACCGTTGGGTACGACACCTCTACTGTGCTAACGTCTAGTCCAACCAAAGACGAGGCGCCTCCGTGCATCTGACACCGCGCGAAATCGACAAACTGCTCATTTTCAGCGCGGGTGAGCTGGCTCGAAAGCGTCGCGCACGTGGGCTGAAGCTGAATCACCCGGAGGCGGTCGCTCTCATTACCTCGGAGATCCTGGAGCTCATCCGCGACGGCAAGTCGGTGGCAGAGATCATGAGCGTCGGCCCGACCATTCTTTCGCAGGATGCCGTCATGGAGGGGGTCGCCGAGATGATCGGCGAGATTCAGGTGGAAGGGACGTTTCCCGACGGCACCAAGCTCGTGACGATCCATCAACCCATACGGTGAGGTCAATGATCCCCGGCGAATACTTCCTCGCCCCCGGCCCGATCGAGCTGAACGCCGGCCGCGCGACTAGACGCCTCGAGGTGGCCAATACCGGCGACCGGCCCGTTCAGGTGGGATCGCACTTCCATTTCTTCGAGGTGAATCGCTGCCTGTCATTCGACCGCTCGGCGGCCTATGGCATGCGCTTGAACGTCCCTTCGGGCACCGCCGTACGTTTCGAGCCCGGCGACACGCGCGAGGTCGAGCTGGTGGCCATCGGGGGGGCCCGCGAGGTGATCGGCCTCAATCGCCTCGTCGAAGGTAGGCTCGACGACGACGCCGTGCGCGCCGCCGCGCTCGAGGCCGTCGGCCGCTTCCTCAAGCTGTCACCATGAAGATCGACCGCCTCACCTACGCGAACCACTACGGCCCGACGACGGGCGACCGCATCCGCCTGGCCGACACGGAGCTCCTCATCCGGATCGAGGCCGACGCCACGGTCTATGGCGACGAGGCGAAATTCGGGGGCGGCAAGGTCATTCGCGACGGGATGGGGCAGTCGGCGACGGCCAGCCGCGAGGCCGGCTCGCCCGACCTCGTGATCACGAACGTCGTCATCGTCGACAGCTCCGGCATCCGGAAAGCCGACGTCGGCGTCTGTGACGGCCGCATCTCGGGCATAGGAAAGGCCGGCAATCCAGGCGTGATGGAGGGCGTATCGCCCGAGCTGATCATCAGCGGCTCGACCGAGGTGCTGGCCGGGGAGGGCCACATCCTGACCGCGGGCGCCATCGACACCCACGTCCATTTCATCTCGCCGAACCAGATTCCAGAGGCCTTCTACTCTGGCATCACGACCTTGATCGGTGGCGGGAGCGGGCCGGCCACGGGAACGAAGGCGACGACGTGCACGCCCGGCGCTTGGAACATCCGCCGCATGTACGAGGCGGCGGAGGCCTTTCCGCTCAATTTCGGGTTTCTGGGCAAGGGCAACGCGTCCGGTCCGGAGTCGCTGCGGGAGCAGATCCGCGCGGGCGCGCTGGGCTTGAAGCTCCACGAAGACTGGGGCACGACACCCGCCGCCATTGACCAATGCCTGTCCGTGGCCGACGAGTTCGACGTTCAGGTGGCGATTCACACCGACACGTTGAACGAGGCCGGGTTTGTCGAGGACACCATCCGGGCGATCAAGGGACGAACGATCCACACCTATCACACCGAAGGTGCCGGCGGGGGCCACGCTCCGGACATCATCCGCCTCTGCGGGGAGCCGAACGTGCTGCCGTCGTCCACGAATCCGACGATGCCCTTCACGCGCAACACGCTCGACGAGCATCTGGACATGCTGATGGTCTGCCATCACCTGTCGCCCCAAGTCCCCGAGGACGTGGCGTTCGCCGACTCGCGGATCCGCCCGGAGACGATCGCCGCCGAGGACGTGCTGCACGATCTGGGCGCCATCAGCATGATGTCGTCTGACTCGCAGGCGATGGGGCGGATCGGCGAGGTGATCTGCCGCACGTGGCAGACGGCGGACAAGATGAAGCGGCAGCGGGGCCCGCTGGCCGGCGAGACGCCCGGAAGCGACAATCTGCGTGTTCGGCGCTACATCGCGAAGTACACCATCAACCCGGCGATCGCGCACGGCATCGCGCACGAGGTCGGGTCGATCGAGGTCGGCAAACTGGCGGACCTCGTACTGTGGAAGCCGGCGTTCTTCGGCGTCAAGCCAGAGTTGATACTCAAGGGCGGTTTCATCGCAGGCGCGATGATGGGCGATGGCAACGCATCGATTCCGACGCCGCAGCCGGTGGTCGCGCGGCCGATGTTCGGGTTCTACGGCGGTGCGTTGGACGCCTGCAGTCTGAATTTCGTCAGCCAGGTCGGTGTCGCTTCGGGCGCGCTCGCCGGGCTGAAGCGCCGGCCGGCCGCGGTCCGCGGCTGCCGGACGCTCGGCAAACGCGATCTCGTGCTCAACGATGCGCTCCCCAAAGTAGAGGTAAATCCAGACACCTATGAAGTTCGCGCGGACGGTCAGGTGCTGACGAGCGAGCCTGCCGACGTCCTGCCCCTCGCGCAGCGGTATTTTCTTTTCTAGGGGGACCGCGTTGGCAGACATGAGCGCCCGCGCCACGACGCCGACCGTGACGGTCGTGGAACGGACGCACCGCGAGGACGCACTGCCGGAAGCGGCCCGGGGCTATGGGCGGGACACCATCACCCTCGGCTGGGAAGATCGTGTGCACGTGCACGGACGCCGGCGGTCAGATGGCGGGGTGGAGTTCGGCACGGCGCTGCCGCGGGGGACGATTCTTCGCGGGGGCGACTGCCTCGTTGTCCCCGACGTCCGCACCGTGGTCGTCGTCGTCGAGCGCCCGGAGCCGGTGTTCGTCATCGAACCCACGACACCGCAGGAGTGGGGGTTGTTTGCGTACCAGATCGGCAATCGGCATCAGCCGCTGATGATCACCGAGCAGGGGATCGTGTGTCCGGACGGTCCGGGCGTCGAGCAGCTGCTGGATCAGCAGCGCATCCCCTACACGCGCGCGACGTTGCCTTTCACGCCCGCGACGGCAGTCGCCGCCCACCAACACTGATGATGACGCTCGTCGCCCTTCTGCATCTTTGCGACAGCCTGTTTCCCATCGGAGCCTTCGGCTACTCGGATGGGCTTGAGGCGGCGACCTCCGCGGGGCTGGTCCGAACCCCTGGCGACCTGCGCGCATGGCTCGAAGTGTGTCTCGACGAGACCCTCGGGCGCGCCGACGGTCCGACCATGCTCCAGGCATGGGCAGCCTTCACGAGTCGTGGGTGGCCGACGCTCGGCAGGCTGGACGAAGATATGCACGCGTTGCGACCGGCGGCCGCCGCGCGTCATTCGAGTCAGGCGATGGGACGGCGGCTGGTGACGACTTGGCACGCGCTCTATCCCCATCCGGGCCTGGAGCAGACGCTCGAGCTCGCCGGCCGCGGGGCCATTCGACCGACGCTGCCGGTCGCGTTTGGCTGCGTGTCGGCGGCGGCGGGGGTGGCGCAACTCGATGCGGCGGTGGGATTTGCGTACACGCGGCTCGCATCGACGATCTCTGCGGCAATGCGCTTGATGCCGATCGGCCAGACAGATGCGCACACTCAGCTGGCCGCCGTCCTCGAGCGAGTTCCAGACGTGGTCGATGCCATGGCGAGCCGAACCCGGGTCGAGTCGTTTACGCCCGCGATGGACATCGCCCTCATGGCGCAAAGGCACCTCCATTCACGGCTGTTCCGATCGTGAGCGAGAGTCCTCTACGTATCGGAATCGGCGGGCCGGTGGGCTCCGGCAAGACCGCGCTCGTCGATTCGCTCTGCAAGGCGATGCGCGAGCGGTACCGGCTGGGCGTCATCACGAACGACATCTTCACGCGCGAGGACATGGAGTTTCTGGTACGCAGCGAAGCGCTCCCCGCCGACCGCATCATCGGCGTGCAGACCGGCGGATGCCCGCACACGGCCATTCGCGAGGATGCCTCGATGAACTTCGACGCCCTCGACGAGCTTGGCCGGCGGTTTCCCGATCTGGCCATCGTGTTCCTGGAGAGCGGTGGGGACAATCTCGCGGCGAGCTTCAGTCCGGAGCTCGTGGACGCGTCGATTTACGTCATCGACGTGTCCGGTGGCGACAAGATCCCGCGCAAGGGCGGACCGGGAGTGACACGGTCCGATCTCCTGGTGATCAACAAGATCGATCTCGCACCGTACGTTGGCGCCAGCCTGGATGTCATGGCACGCGACGCGAAGCTGATGCGACACGATCGGCCCTTCGTGTTCACGAATCTCAAGAACGGCACGGGCCTCGAGGACGTGGTGACGTGGATTCGCCGTGATCTGCTTTACGAGAGTGTCGCCGGTTAGTGTGATGTTGGGCGGACTCCACAAAGGATCTTGTTGAACGAAGATGACGGCAAACACCGGCGCCACGGTAGCTCGCTTCCCGATCAGCTTCGATCGATGGTATCGAGTCCTGTCCTATGCCGTCGGGTTGCCGCCATCGAGCTCATACGTCGACTTGGACAAGGAGCACGTGCACGTACGCATGGGGTGGGCGTTTCGATCGCAATTTCCTCGATCCGCGGTCGTGTCAGTATCAGAACTCGACGTCCGGCCCTTGAGCCGTGGCGTGCATGGGTTCGGAGGCCGGTGGCTTGTGAATGGGTCTGGCCGTGGAATCGTGAGCGTCCAGCTGAGCCCGCCTGGGCGTGCCTATCTCATGGGCTTTCCACTTCGCCTGCAAGAGCTGATGGTCAGTGTGGCAGAGCCAACCGCGTTGGCCGCGGCCCTTCGAGGGCCGGCCTAGGTTGCGCCAGTGTCGCTGGAGCCGCCCAAGTGCTTGAAGCTGACGAAGCGCGAGGCCCTTCTTGCCGGAAGGTACTCACTCTTACCCTTGTTCATTGAAGCGCGCTTCGGAGGTTATGCGCGGTGATGGACCGATTGGCCGAACCGCTCGTCGGGGCCCGCGACCACCGCCCGGCCACGACGGTCGGGCGGCACGCCAGGCTCGAGCTGCGGTTTGCCTTTCGGAAGGGGCGAACCGTTCTGGCCGAAGCGTACGCGGAGCCGCCGCTCCGTGTAGGCCGATGTTTCCGCGAGGGCGAGGGCCTTCACGTGATTCTCGCGTCGTCCGCCCCCGGCGCATTCGGTGGCGACTGCTTCGAGCAGAGCATCCTTGTGGAGCAGGGGGCATCCGTGCGGCTGACGTCCCAATCCGCCCTCCAAGTGCATCCGAGCGCCGACGGGAGCGTGGCGCGACTCCTGAGCACGTACCACATCGGGCATGATGCCCGGCTGCAGTGCCAGTGGAAACCGATGATCCCATTCGCAGGCGCCCGGATCGACCAGCGGATCTGCATAGACCTCGGTAGCAGCGGCTATCTCTACTGGAGCGATGCGTTGATGAGCGGCCGGAAGGCCCGGGGCGAGCACTGGAAGTTCGCGACCCTGGCGCACGAACTGGCCGTGTCACGCACTGGTTCGCTGGAGTACTTGGAACGCTACCGGATCGAGCCCAACGAGGAAGACATGTCTCGGCGGTGGGTCGCCAGCGATGCCTCGTATCTGGGAACGACACTGATGACCGGACGACAAGCCGACGCGGACGCTGTGGAGCGTCTCCACGAGGTCCTCGGGGCCCTCGACGGAGTGCGGGCTGCGGTCGACGAGCTCGACCGCCGATTCCTCCTCGTGCGTTTGCTGGCGTCATCCGGTCCCCGATTTCATGAGGCGCGGGCTCGAGTGGGCCGGGCGTTGGCGTGGCCGTGAATCCTCAATGAGATGGGACAGAAGCCCATGGAACCGCGTCGAGTCAGCGTCTTCTTCTATGGGTTGTTCATGGACGCTGAGCTGTTGGTTTCCAAGGGTTTCCAGCCCGTCCACCCTCGTCCCGCCCTTGTCCAGGGGTTCGCCCTTCGCATAGGACAACGAGCAACGCTGATACCGAGCGAAGAGTCGTTTGCCTATGGAATCATCATGGAGCTCTCTCACGCCGAAATCGAGCAGTTGTACTCGGAGGCCAGTGTGAGTGCGTATCGCCCGGAGGCCGTGCTCGCCCGGCTCCCGGATGGCACGAACATCCCAGCCATGTGCTTCAATCTCGTCGTACCGCCGGCTCAAGAAGAGGTAAATCCAGAATACGCAGCGAAATTGCGTGAGCTCGCCCGAAAGCTGGAGTTGCCACTTCAGTACGTCGAGAGCATCCGTTAGCGTTCGCCCCGGCACGAACGTAGGCGAGAGGCGACCCAGGCCCTAGCCCCCGCCCCGACCGAAATGAGGCCGGCTCAACATCGACCAAGGCGAGGCGTGGAAAGTCCTCGAGTCGTTGCACACCGCTTGGCGGGGGCTCCGTAATCTCCGATAATCAGCCGCGAATGGAAGAAGCCTCGCCTCCGCGGCCCGAAGGGAACCTGGGGGAGCAAGACCTCCCCGATCTCGTCCAGGACCTGAGTCGGCGAAGTTGGACGGGCGTGCTGATTCTCAGTCGGACGGCGGTGGAAGTGCGTGTGAGCTTGAAGGACGGCAGGATGGTCTTTGCATCCTCCTCCGATCCGGACGGCCGGCTGGGAACCCTGCTCCTGCGCCGGGGTGCCCTCACCCTGCGCCAGCTCGTCGACGGGTCGAAGGCCATCACAACCGGCAAGCGCCTGGGGACCATCCTGGTGGAGCAGGGCACTCTTGCCCCCAAAGACCTGGTGCGGGCGGTCGTCGACCAGACCCAGGAGATCATCTATGGGGCGTTCCAGTGGACCGAGGGGCGCTATCGGCTCGACGAGGGAGCGGAATCCCACGAGTCCATCACCCTGAACATCAACACTCCGAGCGTGATCCTCGAGGGCATAAGGAGGATCGAGTCCTGGACCCGAATAGAGCGCGCGGTTGGGGGTTTGGAGGCGCGCTACGTGCGCTGCGGGGGCCAGGAGGCCACGATCCAGCAGATGAGTCTCTCGCCTGAGGCTATGGAGCTCGTGGCCTCCCTGGGGGAGGCCCGCGACGTCGAGTTCCTCTGTGCGCAGTCCCGCCTTTCCAGCTTTGAGGTCTGCCGCACGCTATGGGCTTTCCGGGTCATCGGTGTCATCAGGCGCGTAGCGGTGGCGACAGAACGGCCGCTCGATGATGACGGCTTGGAGTTCGTTCTCGATTCGTGATGATTCCTTCCCCTTCAGTCGAATTCTGAGAGCAACCCAGGAGGCCGAGAATCGTCGATGACCTCAACTTACGCCATGCTTCCGATCCTGCTAACACTCTCTGGCGGTTCGTCACCCCCCGGCGTATGCCGCAGCCTAGGGGCCGACGAGCAACTCTTGAAGCGCCTAGGGAGCTCGCCAGGAGAGACGCTGACCCTGAAAAACATCGTGCAAGTGGCGCCGGGACCGATGAGCCCCAGTGACTCCGATACACCCCATCGCATGTTCACGTGGTCTGGGCGAGTGATTGACGGCGAGTGTGAGTGCTGTACGACATTCGTATTCGACACTGGAAATGCCGACGACGCGCGCGGTCTGACGGCGGTGATTGTGATCCGAACTTCGCACAGAGCGATCGACGCCGTCGACGAACTGGATCGACTAGTCCGCGCGACAGGCGCTCCTCCGAAAATCCGGTCTGAAGTCCTGGCGGCTACCAGACCTGGCGCCCCGCATGACTCCTTTTCTTGGAACTCGGTTGACGAAACGCTGAACCTGGATGCCCAAGTTTACAAGTCCTCTGTTGGCTGGACCTCAGTGCTCCATTTGACGCGAACACCGAGGGAGCGACGATCACATTAGTCCACCGCTCCCGTGAGGAGCGTGGCCGAAGCGCAGAGGATGCGTTCTATTCACTACAGGGTACGACCCCAAGTAGGACGTCGTTTCCCGAGATCCGATCGGAGCAAGAGTTCGTCACCGCCATGATCGGCGGCAGCAGCGGTAGCACGTATGCGTGATGTGGACTGCGATCACAGGAAAGTAAGATCACCATGTACGTCCCGTGCGAGGACTTCTGGAAGCGGCCCGCAGTCGTCTTGGAAGAGTACTATCTGTACAAGCCACACGTGAAAGAACCTCGACGACTGCCTCAAATGCGGTGGTAAGTGAAACGGCATCTGATAACCGTCCTAGCGTTTTCAACGTGTTGTGCGTGCGCGCTATTCCATGCTACCGCAGAGAGCGCGTTCACCGTTCGAGGAAGGATCGCGCAAGGAGCTTCGGGGAAGACATGCATTCTTGAGCTCTTTCGCGAGGAGCATGATGTCCTAGTCCGGAGGGAGCGCATCTCTGCTGACTTTGAGACGAGTCTCGTGATAGCCCCGGGTTTTCATAGGTACACATAGCGATCAGCTGTGATAGGTCTTCGGGCCGATTCAAGAGCCCGGCTTATGAGCTTGGCGGCACGAGATACTTTTCGACGCCTCTGGACCTAGGGACCATCAACATAGAGCAATAGCCAAGTCTGTTGCAGCAGAAGGAGCGGCAGCTCGTAAGCAAGAAGTTCAATTTCCAGGAGTGGAACCCCGGGCCTGCAAGAATACGTCGATGCCATGCTGGGTGGAGCTCTGTGCTAGGGGAGACTCTTCCGGTCGCGCTGGACGCTCCGCCGGAAACAAGCGGCGTAGGTGAAAACGACGTCGGCGACCCTCAGCGCCCTCGCTATCATTTCAGCTAACGGTTGTCATGCCAAGACGCCAACCGGCATTGACACATTCCGCCCCCTAGGCGGGGCTTGTCCTCGGGGCCCCCAATTCTTTCCGCCTAACGGCCCCCGACCCAAGGCGACCTCAGGACCACTAGGACCTGCTCAGGGGAAGTACTTGGTCAAGTTGTCCCAGTAATGTTCCTTCCAGCCTTGGGCGAGATGATCCTTCAACCCCTCTGGAAAACCTCTGTGATCCAGGATCACCCGGGTCCCGGACCCCTGTGCCTTCAACTCAAACTTGACGATGGAATAGGCGCCCTCGGGCCAGTCGACGACGCGCCAGGCCTGGACAATTCGCTGGTTGGGCACCAGTTCTATGTTTCGTCCGACGATGTGCCCGCCGAAAAGTGAGAAGTCCCCGCCCGCTTCACGATGGATCTCGGTCGGAAGGCCCGAGAACGCGTTGAACTGCTTGGCGTCCAAGAGCGCCTCGTAGACACGCTGCGGACTCGCCTTTAAGTCGGTCTCCTGGTGGATAGAGATTGACGCCGAGGCTGGCTCGACGGCTTTGGCTTCAACGGAGGGCTTTGGGCCATCCCCAGTGCCAAGGCCAACCATGGCCAGACCACCGAGCACGATGGCTCCGGCGATCATGGGGCGTCTTGACCTCGCGTCCACGAGCATTGCCTCCCTGGGCACATCGCTCTCAAGCATCACTACTTCCTCCTTCATTTCCGGCAACGGGCCCTCATAACTTCTTTACTGTGTGGCAGATCCGGTCGCCGTGGTTCATGTGGACAAAGTTAACCATTTGGTTTAGGATTGGAGTGTAGTGAGGTCTCCCGATGCTGTCAAGCGCTTCCTACCAAAGATCGAAAGCCGAGGATCGGCTCGACCTGGTCTTCCGCGCCCTTGCCGACCCTACCCGGCGGGCCCTCCTCGGCAGCCTGGCGCGGGGACCGGCCAAGGTGACGGATCTTGCGGAGCCCTTCAAGATGTCCCTCCCTGCGGTGTCCAAGCACCTGAAGGTGCTAGAGCGCGCCGGGCTCCTCGTCCGGGCCGTCGATGGCCGCGTCCACCGGTGCTCGCTAAGCGCGGAGCCCCTGTGGGAGGCCGAGCAGTGGCTGAGTAGCTATCGACCCTTCTGGGAACAGACCCTCGACGCGCTCGCTCGCTACGTTGAGGAGGACAAGAACAAGCGAGACGGCGGTCGTTGACTCGCGAAGGAATCATGGGCAACAAGAATTCCAAGAACGCTCCTCCGTTCCAGCCCCTGAGTCTGGAGGTTCGCCGCGTAATTCGCGCTACGCCCGACCGCATCTTCGAGGCCTGGACCCAGCCGGCCCACCTCAGGGAGTGGTGGGGTCCCCGCGACGTCACCTGCGTGGACGCGCAGATCGATCTACGCGTCGGCGGCCGTTACCGCATCGCCAACCAATTCCCCGACGGGAGGATCGAGTGGATCGTGGGGGAATTCGAGGTGATCACACCGCCCCGCGAGCTAGTCTACACGTGGCGCCTCGAGTCGGATTCGCAGCCGCCGGAGCGGGTTCGTGTTCGCTTCGAGCCGCGGGCCGACGGGACCGAGGTCATCGTCTTGCACGAGCGCATCCTGGATCCGAGGGTCCGCGATCGGCACCGGGAGGGGTGGGACAGCTGTCTCGACGGCCTAGCTGAGCATCTCGAGCGGCCACTTGTCCAGTGAGTCTCGCCGGCGCCGATTGGCAGAGCGCCCGGTCAGGCCGGTCCGACGCAAAGGGGCTACAGCCTAGCGGGGCGGGCCCCGGGGGGGTCGGCGAGAGGGGCGCAAGCCATTCAGCGAGCCCAACTCACAACGGCGCCCTGGGTCGAGGCTTCCTCCTGCCCCTTCTCTTCGCGGGGATTGTCGATACGAAGTCGATGCCCCGTCGAACCCATGTCCCGAGTGCCGTCTCGGTCCGAAAGCCTTCGGGATCGACGCACACAAAGCCAGCCAAGGCCCTGCCAGCGAACTTCATCGGGCGCACGTGCGGCTGAACGAGAGCCCACTCGCGCGCTTCAGGTCCCACGCGAACCATCAAGGCGGTACCGGTGACGCCGCAGCACATGCTGCCCCTTACCATGAAGGACAGACCTCCGACCATCCTTTTCTCGACGACGTCCCGCCGCCGGGTGAGGATCCGCCGCACTCGATCAGCGGTCGTGTTGTCGTAGCCCATCGACCGAACTCATTCCGATTGGGTTAGGGGCCGCACTCGGCCTTTCGATCGACCCATCTGACAGCCTGACCGTCCAGCTGAACAACGTCGATCGGGAGCCCGACTGTCTCCGGGTGGGCGGTAGCTGCTCGATCCAGCAGCGCCCGGGCGGCCTCGATTGGGTTCATCCGGTCGACTATCGGATTAGCCTCCAAGAAGTCCCCCATCTCTCGAGCCTCGCCCAACAAGGCGAACCCTGGCCTCAAGAGCTCCGCGGTACCAACCTCTATCGACAAAACGTTCTGCTCGGACTCTCTCGCCTTAAAGTCTCGGACCAAGAACCTCGGCTTGCCGCCTTCATTTGCGAAAAAGGCCACTTCCACGAAAGAAGCGTGTCTCCGCTCCCGGCCCCGGTAGTAATCGGGTGCGGCGTCACGAATCCGTACAAGGGCAGCCTTGAGAGGCACTTGCATGGCTTGCTCGAAAGCCGCAACCTTGTCGCCAAGAGTACCAGGCGCCCGGCAGGCGCGGGCGGCCAGAGCAGGAACGTCGAAGTCGCCGTCCGTGCTCCTTCGCAGCCCGGCGACGGCGAAAAACACGCCCGCTGCCTCCTGGATCTTGCAAGTGTTCGTGGACACGTCGGGTGCATCGAGGCGGGTGGTCTTACTGTCCGCCGCCACCACCAGCAAATCCTCCGTACGAATGGCCACTATGGCCGTCCCCACATGGTGGCGTCCCGCTGGAAGAACTCCATCGAAGGGTACCGTGAGCAACGACAGGGCGATGAGGAGGGTCTGGCCCCAAACTCTGGTCATCCCAAGCTCCGCATGAAGGGCGTCACCGGCCCTTATCCGACCCGAGATATCGTCGAGCCCGGAGGCGCCGCAAGAAACCGCTTTGCGGTATCTTCCAAGCTCGAGCTCACGCTCGAAACTGTGCGGCGTGATCCGTCACCCAGTCGGCGAAGGCTCGTGCCGGGGCTCCCGTGATGTCCGCTACCGTCGAGGTGACGAACGCGGGCTGGCCGATTGCGGCAGCCCATGCATCGAGCAGCATGCTCGCGATGGACGCAGGCATGCCATTGAGCAGTTGATGACGCGCCTCGTCTGGTGTCATTTCTTCGATGCTCAGCGAGCGGCCGATAATGCGACCGATTATGGACAGCTGTTCGAGCTGGGTCAATGATTGGGGCCCCGTCAAGACATATTCCGCTCCGCTGTGTCCGTTCTCGCATAAGGCGTGGACCGCCACACGAGCTATGTCACGCTCATCAATCGGGGCGGTTGGGGCGGCAAGATGCGGCCAGCGCACGCGATCACCGGCGCGAATCTGCGGAGCCCACCAGCTCAGGGCGTTTGCGGCGAACATTCCAGGACGTAGGAAGGTCCACTGGAGTCCTGAGGCCTCGATCAGCCGCTCGATTTGCGCGAACAGTGACCGGAGCGGATTGGGTTGTTGAAAGAAGGGATGCGCCGTCTTGAGCGGGGCGGAGAGCAATACGATGCGCCGAGCGTGCTTCGCGATCTGCTCCAGCGCGGGAGCAACGGCGGTCGCCGGCGCCGTCCACACCAAGAACACGGCATCGATGCCATCCAGGCACGGTTCAAGGGTTTCGGGGAGAGTGAGATCTCCGCGCACCACCTCGATCTGTGGCGGCAGGCGACTTGCCTCTGGGTTGCGTGTGAGCGCGGAGACTCTTGCGCCCGTGGCCGACAACTGGGAAAGCACCTGGCGGCCAACAGTCCCAGTACCTCCGATGACGAGCACGCGATTCATCCAAGGTTCCCCATCAACGTCCACAACTCGGCCATGCAGGCCCCAACCAAGAAGGAATCATGGAACCTTCCCTCTCGCACGGCAATCGACAACCCTTTCGGAGTGAACTCGGACCTACTTCGCGAGAATCGGATCGAACCGCGGTCTCAGCTTCCATGAGCTGGTCTCTGAACTATCAGGGCATGCGTCTCCCTTCTGGGTCCACCTCTTTCAGTGCCTCGGCTCCGGGTTCCATCGCCTGGTCGCAGACCACGAGTGACGGGGAAGGGACTCGGCGCCCGGCGGCGAAGGCGTGATCAGCTGGAGGGAAGGCTATGATGCTACGCAGAAGTCGCCGTAACCAGGAGGTGAACGATGGGCGTCGGACAGGCGCTGATCGCATTTACGGCTGCGGCGGGGTTGTTGACGATCACCCCGGGGCTCGACACGGCGCTGGTCCTCCGGACGGCCGCCGTCGAAGGTCCTCGCCGCGCAATGCTGGCTGGGGCCGGGATCTGCGTCGGCTGCCTGATATGGGGACTCGGGGCGTCGGTGGGGCTGGGCGCCCTTCTGGCCGCCTCGGAGCTCGCGTATGACACGCTGCGCATCGTCGGGGCGTGCTACCTGATCCTCCTGGGCAGCAGGCTCCTTCTGCGCCCACGCTCTTCGGCCCCAAGAGTAGGTGAATCCGAGACGGAACGCGGAGTGCAGCCTCACACCCCTGCGCTGCGCTGGTTTGTTCGCGGGTTCTTCACGAACATCCTGAACCCCAAAGTGGGAGTGTTCTACGCGACCTTTCTGCCCCTGTTCATCCCGGCCGGGGTCAATGTGACGGCATTCAGCATGCTCCTTGCTTCAATTCACGCGGCGCAAGGCATTCTCTGGTTTGCCGTATTGACGAGTGCGACCCGTCCGCTTGCCCGCTGGCTTGGGCGCCCTGGCGTCGTGACGGCGCTTGACCGAGCAACTGGCGGAGTTCTCGTGGGATTCGGGCTCCGGCTCGCCCTCGAGCGCCGCCGGTAAGTCACATGCATGGGCGGCGTGGAGCGTTGGCCCGGGTCGGCAGTCTGTCCAACGACCTCCTTGGTCGAAGCCGTGGAGTAAAAGGGTAGAACAGGATATCGAAACCCGCCCGCTGGAAAGTAAGGTGTAAGGGAGCTCGCGCACGCCCACCCCACGGCATCCCCCAAAGCCTCGAAAAACCCAGGAGCCAGCGTTCGCCTCCTACCGTGCTGTCGGATGTGTGGCAGCATAGCGGGACGGTCTATGGAAGCGGGACAGTTCCAAGGCCGCCAGGGCCCAGAGCTGAGCTGTTGTCCAGTGTCTCGGGAGAGTCTGGAATGCGGGTGTGGCTTAAAGCAGTCTTGACGGTTTCTGTTGTATTTTCTACAGCCTGCGCAAGAAAAGACCAGCAGGCGGCGCCCAACGCATCGCTCAAGAGCGGCGGGGTGCACACGGAGACGCCGATCCCCAAAGCGGTATCGACCGCAAAGTGGACGCACCACAGCGAAGAAGAGTGGCTGGTCTCAGAGATTGCTCAGGGTGTGAGCGACATGCTTCTCCTTGCCAAAGACCCGGCGTTACTGCACCCGCTTGGCGAGCGGCCTACGCCGTCTGCGTCGCGGGCAGCCGGGGCCGCTTATCCCTTCTCCGTGGCCCTCGATTCTGGTGGCCGGCGCCTTGACTACACAGTGACCATTCGTGATCACGCTTGGTCCCCGACGACTTATGAGGATTTCGCGCGAACCCTAGCAGATCAGCTGCAGCTCCGGCCCACGACTCGTCGCGTCGCGAAGGGACCCTCTCCTCTTAGGACCCTCCTCGATCTGAAGGCAGTAGTCATTGAGAGAGAGAACCAACGGATTTCGGCACTGCTAAGGCGTGACATGCTGAACCCAGAGGCCCACGAGTGGGCTGCGCTCCTCCTCGGCGCCCTGTCATTGCGCGAGGGCCCAGGGACGTTTGCGGACTCACGGCAACAATTGTGCAGGCTCGCGGCTCACTTGACCATGGCTGGGGCTCTCCGTGGCAGCTCGCCGCCAGGTATCGAGGGCGAGTACGCGGCAGCCTTACTCGATACGCTAGTGGGCCGAGAGCGCAGGGCGACGGCCCAAATCGAACGCCTGAGTAAGAACGGGCAGAAGACATCGGCGGAGCTTGCTTGGCTGAACGCCTTAACGCTGCGCAACACAGGCGACTGGCGGATCCTCAAGAACCCCTCCAGGGCAACCCTTCTCGAGCGGCTGGAGTATTTCCGCGCTCTCGGGAAGCATCAGGGGGGACTGAAGGCGTTGGACTTTCTTGGCAGGCGACCCGGCGAGCCGTTGCCGGATTGGGGTCGGATCGCTCTCGGTGTTAGGAGCCCGACCGTTGAAGAAGGCAACGTGTTCGTTCCAACGCTAATGAACCTCGAGATGGCCGAACTAGCCACGATACTCAAGGCTTCGCAGGGACGCGAGCTCAAGCCGGAGAGCCTCGTGGTAGAGCTAAACGTCTCTCCCGGCCGATCCGTTTGGCCCGCCGGCTCCACTGTGCCGGAGCCGCGCGTCATCGATTGGGGCACGTGGGCAGCGTACTCTCAGCGACACGTTCTGGGCGCCCTGAGCAACACGGAGAGATACCTGGTCCACTGTCTGGGCGCTTTGGAACAGGGCGGAGACTTCAGGAGAGAAACCACCGATCATTTCGCCAGCTTGAGCCTGTTCCCTCTGCTGGGAGCAGTGTGGGAGAGTCGCGTCATCCCCAAAGTGGGAAGCACTCCTCAACCGGGTTACCAAGACGTGGGGCGTTGCCCAGCAGTGGTGGCAGTCGCGCAATCTAGACCGGAGGTCATCACCGCGGCCAATTGGGGTGAGCTGGCGTCGAAGTGTTGGCAGGCCTCGAGAGACGGTAGCCTTCCTGGCCCGTCCGCCTGGTTCCAGCCGGCCGTTCCGCGAGGGACAACTTTCGACGTCCGGAATCGCTACTTTGTCGCCGATCTCTTGAAGGTCTTCAACACTGAGATCGAGGCGTTGGTTGAACTTGCGCCCTATGAACCGCTGCTGGTATCTCACCTGATCAGCGTGAAGTACGCGGACAAGCCCAATCCTGAGCAGTTCGCGGCCGCGTGGGGGCGTCTCAGCGAATACGACGCGAATGTTGTACAGCGGCGCCTGAAGATGGTCACCCCGGACAAGGACGCGGTTGTCGAGCTCGCTAAGAAGGCGTGCCAGTCGAACCCCGACGAGTGCCTGGGCGCTGGCGACAAGCTGCGTGAACGCGGCTTCGAAGAAGCGGCGGTTGCGGTATACGAGAGAGCCGTGGCCCTCGCGCATGATCGCGTGGCCGTTTCGAACAGTTGCCGATGGCTGGTCCAGTACTACTTCGACCACGGCAAGACGGAAAAGGCAGTGACCGTCGCCCATATGGTGGGAGCGGTCTACTCCGCCGAGGGTCTCGAGACGCTCGGTCAAGTCCTTGAGAGAATGGGGAAGTACGATGACGCCGAGAAGGTCTACAAGGCCTTGGTCGAGCGTTATCCGAACACTCCCGCCACCCTGCTGTCTTTTTACATCCGGCACGAGCACAGAGTCGCGGATGGCAGATTCCGGGGCCAGGCGGCGGATGCAATCAAGCAGCTGTTTCCCGGGCCCTGGGGCATGCGGCAGGTGACACTAACGGATCTCAAGAAGTCACCCTTCTCGAACACAGGTGTGTCGGTGATGTGGGCGCGGGAGCTCCAGGCGGCCGGAGCCGTTCCCGACGACACGGTCTTGGCGGTTGATGGCTATCGTGTGACTACTCAAGGGCAGTACGAGTGCGTGATGAGCTTGGCCGATGGTCCAGAGATCACTTTGCTCGTGTTCCGTAACAAAGCCTACGTGGAGATCAAGGGCCACGTCGATCGCTGGCATTTCGGGCCCAGCACGGAGGTAAGGGCTGCCTCATAAGGGGCGCGTCATACCGGTCTCCTTGCTTAAGCAGCCGGAGGATGGTTGCTGGCCTTCGGCGAGCGAGTCGCCGTCAAACCGTCCGAGACGACAGCGCTACTTTAGTGTCGGGTCCGCCTTGGGAGGCGCAGCCGGCAGACGCCTGAAGTCAAAGCAGTCCGACATGTCGTCGGCCGCCGCCACGCGCTTGTGAGGCGCGGCCACGCCGAACTGCTGCACGCAGAACTTCAGCAGGCTCACGTGGGAATGTCTCACCTTGGAGATGTATCCATTCCGGGCGAACGGGCTCAGTACCAAGCAGCCCACACGTGAGCCGTACCGGAACTGGGTTCCGTCGGTCCACTGCTCCACGTTCTCGGGATCCACGTGATCGAGCCAGCCTCCCCAGTCATCCCAGGTGATGAAGATGGCGGTCTTGGGCCATAGGCCGCCCTGGACGACGGCATTGACTTGAGCGACCGTCCACTGCATGCCCAGCGTCACGTTGTCGAGGGGATGCTCGCTTTCATTTTGCGGCGCGTACACCCAGGACACGGTTGGGATCCTTCCCCCGTTGGCATCCGTCACGAACTGCTGGCTCGGATATTTGTTTCGTCCCCTCAGAGCCCCGATGAAGTCGAACGCGTAACCCCCGTAGTTCCCCCAGGTCAGACCGTTCGCCTCCAGGTTCTTCGGCAGGGACGGTATGTTGAAGGGCTGTATGCCGGGACCAAGGCGGTAGTTGTGGGGGTTCACGATGACCGGAGAGTCGCCGGCGATGAGCATCAGGTGGTTCGGTGTCGATGGCCCCGTCACGTCCGTGAAGTAGTTGTCGCAAAGGGTGTACTGGCGCGCGTACGCGAAGTATGCCGGGATGTCCTGCTCGACAAACTGCGCGCGGACCGCCGTCGTCTTCCTTGTTAGCCACGCTCCGTGTTCATGGTTCGGATCGTGGGGTGGGGGATTGGGGGACCGGGGAAGCTGGGCCCCGTTCGCCCCCGGGAAGGTACCGAAATAGTTGTCGAAACAGTGGTTTTCCTTGACGATGATCACCACATGCTCAATCGGCCCCGCGACCGGCTTGGGCTGCCCAACTGGCCCGGGGGCAGGTTGTGGTCGTGGGGGTAGACCGGGCTTCCGTCTGTGCGGCTTGGCGGGCTTTGGAGGCCGAGCAGGCTTTCGTCTTAAGGGCTTAGCAGATGACGCGCGGGGCCGCTTACGCTTCGCGGCTCCCTTCGTGCGGCGCTTGGTCTTTGCAGCCTTTTTTTTCGTCGCCATGCAGCCCTCCGACTGAGTCGCGCCACTGAAGCACCGCGAGAAAGTGTCGTGAAGGACCTTCGGCGCGGCTGGGCTTTAGTGGGTGACCGATTGTAACACCCGGAAGAACGATGTCAAACACTGGCAACATTCATCGCTCTACGTGCTGCCTCGAGAAAACCGCACGGTTGCTGAGACGGCTCGTCAATCCCTGAGCAACTTGTCTGAGCGTGAGTGGTCGATTTCGCTGTAGGGTTCTGCCTCAGCCATGCCATCGGACGGCTGTGGCTGTAGGGCCATTTGGACTGCTGATCGTGGGCCCGCGGCTTTCGGTGCTGGACGTAATCCGCAAGCTCCCGCGTTCCTTGATCGTCAAGTTACAATCCCCCTGGCACGTGAGGATGAGTTGGCCAATCAAAAGGACGTACGACGGATTGCATCGTCTCTGCCGGGTGCTCGTGAGGCAGAGGGGCGCTTCGCCTTCAGCGTCGAGAACAAGGGGAAGGAGAAGTCCTTCTTGTGGGTATGGCTCGAACGACTCGAGCCTAAGAAGCCACGCGAGCCGCGCCCCGACGTCATCGCAGTAAGGGTTCGGGACCAGGGCGAGAAGGCCGCGCTCCTGGCCGCCGATCCTGACACCTTCTTCACCGAGCCGCATTACGACGGCTTTCCGGCGGTGCTGGTGCGTCTGCGCGCGGTCCGCATGCCCCTTCTCCGCAAGCTGATCGTCGAGGCGTGGCAATGCCAGGCTCCGGCCGCGCTCGTGAAGGACGGCGCGGGGTCGCAACGAATCAGACACCGGCCACGCCGCTCGCCGCGCGGCCCTCAGAGCACATCTTACCCAAGCTCGGTGCAGAAGAGAGCCCGTCAGCGACAGCCACCTGATGGACGACGAAGGACTTAGCTCACATTTGAAGGGCGAAGGGGAGGCGGCGTGAGTTCCGCGGGGCCGTCGGAGGGAAATCCGTGACCGTCGTCGACTGGCTGCTCGACTCGGACCCGTCGGTCCGCTGGCAAGTAGTGCTGGACCTGACCGATGCGCCTGTGGAGGAGGTCGCGGCCGAGCGCGCGCGGGTCGCCACCGAGGGCGCTGGCGCGCGGCTGCTCGCCCTCCAGACTGCCGATGGCCGGTGGAGTGGCGCGGCCTGGAACCGCGGGTGGGACTCCACCATGCATGTCCTGTCGCTGCTGCGGGAAATGGGTCTCGATCCCGTGAGCACCGAGGCGCGGCGCGCGGTGGGCCTCGTCCGCGACCGCGTGACGTGGCAGGGATGCGGCCCGCGGGAATGCGACCGTAATTCCTTCTTCACGGGCGAGGTCGAGCCGTGCATCAACGGCCAGGTGGCGGCAAGCGGCGCCTACTTCGGCCAGGACGTCCGGGGCATCGTCGACCGGCTGCTCGGCGAGCAGCTGGCCGACGGCGGCTGGAACTGCGAGGCCGCCTCGACGCGGGCGTCGTTCAACACCACGATGTGTGTACTCGAGGCCCTCCTCGAGCACGAACGGGCCGTTGGGAGCAGTCCGGCCGTGACTGAGGCCCGGCTCCGCGGGCAGGAGTACCTCCTCGAGCGCCGCCTCTTCCGGCGGCGGTCGACCGGCGAGGTGATCGAGCGAGATCGCAAGGGCGGCGCGGCATGGACCCGCTTTGCCTTCCCGACGTGGTGGCACTACGACGTGCTGCGGGGGCTGGAGTACCTGCGCCGCGCCGGCGTCGCGCCCGACGAGCGCGTGGCCGAGGCGATCGAGCTGGTCGCGTCGAAGCGCGACGGAGACGGCCGGTGGCCGCTCGAGACCCGGCACGCTGGCCGTATGCCGGTCGAGACGGACGAGGGCGAGGGCCGGCCGAGCCGGTGGAACACCCTCCGCGCCCTGCGCGTCCTCCGCTGGCACGAACAGGCCGGTTCGTAAGGACGCTCCGGCCGCACCGGGCGACGTGCGGCACGCATCCGCGTGGTCTCGAGCGGCCCCAGCGCGGGAAGCCAAGAGCCGGCCGCAGGACCGAGCCGGCCACGGCTCCGTGCCAAGATCTTCACTTCGCAGCTACGGAACCAGCACGACCTTACCGACCGCCTTACGGTCGTGGATGTAGTGGTGTGCCGCGGCCGCCTCGTCGAACTTGAAGCTCCGGTCCACGTGGGGTCGGATCTGGCCTGCCTCATATAAAGCGATGAGAGCCTGAAGCTGGGGGCCCAGGATCTCGGGATGGTCGAAGAGGTGGCCCAGGTTCACTCCCGTGAGAGTCTTGTTGTCGTTCATGAGAGTCAGGGGACTCCACTTCTTGATTCTCAGTACTTGGCCCAAAGCGTGCAGCATGTTGCGCGTCTTTCCGCTGGAGGCGGCGGAGAGGCCAAACGCCACGAGCCGACCACAGGGGGCCAGGAGATCGTAGCCCTTCGTCCAGGATGACCCTCCCACGGCATCCAAAATGAGGTCGAGGCCGGTATTGCCCACTGCGGCACGCACGCCGGGGACAAAATCGCCCCCGGAATCGATCGGGTACCGACACCCTTGCGCCTTAAGGAACTCATGCTTGGCTGGAGAGGCGGTCCCGAGGATGATGCACTGGCGGGTCTTTGCCAGCTGGATGGCCGCTAGCCCCACGCCGCCCGCGGCCGAGTGGATGAGCACGCGGGAAGCCGGTCGGAGCGTGCCGGTGTAGAACATCATGTGATGGGCGGTGAGGTACACGACGGGCAGGGCGGCCCCCTCCTCAAAGGTCATGGCCGCAGGCATGGGCAAGACCTGGGCCGCTGAGATCGCCAGGACGTCGGTGTATCCGCCGAAGCGCGGCATCGCCAGGACACGGTCCCCCTCCCGAATGCCGGTCACTCCGGGACCGACCTCATCCACGACGCCCGCCACCTCATAGCCAACGACGCAAGGAAGCTTGGGGGCATCGGGATAAAGGCCGACTCGGGTCAGAAGGTCCGAGAAGTTGATTCCGGCGGCGCGGACCCGAATCCGTACCTTACCTGCGCCGGCCACAGGGTCAGGGGCCTCGCGGACTTGTAGGACCTCGGGAGGGCCCGCTTTTGTGATCCACACTTGGCGCATTGAGGTAACCTCCGCGGCTGTCACGACTGTCGCGACGACAAACTGGCAGTTGTTGCTGCGGGTGCCCTAGATCCGCCAACCCGTCGGGCACAACCCGTTTGAATCGTGCGCCCAGAGGGAATTCGGCGGACCGACGGCCATCAGATCCCCCAGCCACCGCTCAGATGCAGGTTGGCGCCGTTCACGTAGCGCGCCTCCTCCGACAGCAGGTAGAGCACGGCCGACACGGCATCCGACAGCTCACCCACGTATCCGGCGGGGATGTTCTTCACCATCTTCTGCAGCTCTTCGTCGGGAGCGCTTCCCGACGCGATGAAGCCGGGCGATATCGCGTTGACGGTGATGTTGTACGGGCCGAGGATGCGCGCAAGCGAGCGCGTCAGGACCAGGACGCCAACCTTGGCGATGTAGTGGGCCGTCAGTTGCGGCTGGCCAATCATCTGGTCGGCATTGGCCATGCTGAAGCTGACAATGCGTCCCCACTTTCGCTCCTTCATGGGGCCAGCGACCAGTCGACTCATGTAGAAGACGGGGTCGAGGTTGTTGTCGAACATCTCGTGCCAGCTCTCGGGGCTGGTCTCCAGCAGGGGCGCGCGGTGGTAGGGCCCCGCGCCGTTGATGAGGGCGTCGATTCGGCCCCACTCGGAGAGAACACGGGAGACGAAGGCTTCGCAGGCACGGGGATCGGAGACGTCGTAGCTACCCTCGATCACGGACGCCCCTCTTCGGCGCATCACCTCGGCGGCATCGCGCGCCTCCTCGGCGCTCGTCCGGTAGCAGAAGGCGACGGACCAGCCCTCTTCCGCGAGACGTAAGCCAACCGCCCGCCCAATCCCCTTGGCGCCCCCGGTGACGACCACGACTCGGTTGGCCATTTGGCCCCCCCTCCTCCTCAGGGAGACGGCACTTCGGCACGTAGCGCGAGCGTCATTCCAACGCCAACCGCCCGGCTTTGCAACCCCAGTTTGCGCTGTGTCCGGCCGCACGCACCTGGTTAAGATCCTCAGGACTCAAAACGGCGGCCGGTAGCTGTGATGTCCCCAGAGGCCTCCCCGCATAGTATGCTCAGCATCGCCCGCGGTGGAAGATGACTTGCCCCTCCTGTCAAACCGCCAACGGGGAAGGCGCGCGGCAATGTCGTGGCTGCGGTCGTCCTCTCGAGCCCACCCTTCCCGGTGGGACCCTGGTTGCGTCACGGTACGAGATCCGGCATGCGCTGGGGACCGGAGGCATGGGAACGGTCTACAAGGCCTACGACCGCGTCCTCGAGGAGACGATCGCCCTCAAGGTGCTCCGACCGGAGATCGCCCTCGACGCTGAGGTTGCCTGGCGTTTTCAGGCCGAGGTCCGGCTCGCGCGCAAGGTCACCCACCGCAACGTCTGCCGGATGTACGACTACGGGCAGGACGGGGACATCCATTTCATCTCCATGGAGTTCATCTCGGGCACAGACCTGAGCAAGGTCGTGCAGGCTCAGGGGGGGCTGATGCCGGACGGGGCTTTCGACGTGGCCTTGGAGATCGCCGCCGGGCTGCAGGCCATCCACGAGGTGGGAATCGTCCACCGCGACCTCAAGGCTTCGAACATCATGCTCGACTCGAGGGCCGTGGTACGGATCATGGATTTTGGCATCTCCAAGGAATCGGGAAGCAAGGTGACCGGTACCGGGATCATCATCGGAACTCCGGAATACATGAGCCCCGAGCAGGCGCGGGGCGACCGGGTCGCTTTCGCAAGCGATGTCTACGCTCTGGGCATCGTCGTCTTCGAAATCTTCACGGGACAAGTACCCTTCCGGGGGGCAAACTCCATGGCGACGCTCTACAAGCAGGTCCACGAACCGCCCCCCCTCGACGGTTCGGCCGCGGCCGTCATCCCTGCCCCCCTGATTCCGGTGCTGAGGACCGCGCTGGCGAAGACCCCCGCCTCCCGTTACTCCTCGGCGCGAGCGTTCACGGAGGCGCTCCAGCAGGCCCGCGGGCAGGCGCAGGCCGCGTTCTTCCTTCCCTCCCCTGGCCTTGCTGCACCCGCCCCCACCGCTCCCGCGCCCGCCCCCCCAGCCCCGAAGACAGCCGAAGCTGCAGCGGGGCAGCCGCGGTTCGCAACGGCCTTGGACAAAGTCACGGCCCTTCTTCAGGAGAGCCCTGGCCTTCCGCGTCTGTTGGAGGTAGTCCTGGGAGCCGCCCAGGGTCTTGCTTCGGCCGAGGCGGGCCGGCTGGTCCTCCTCGATGTCGAGCCAGCGGGAGGGGCACTCGTCGAAGGCGTTGCCGGCGAAGCCTCGGAAACGCTTCGTGGAACGCACCTTACGGCCGGGGAGAGCCTTCTCCTCAGGGCCGCCGTGCGCGGGAAACCCTTACGCTCGAGTAACGCCTCAAAAGAGGAGGGCTACTCCCCTAAGGTGGATCGGCTGACAACTTCGAAGCCCGGGTTCCTGGTCTTGCCCCTTGTCTCAGGAAGTTTGCGGGGGGGACTCCTGCTGGCTGGTCGGGAAGGGGGTTTCGGCCCGGCGGAGGAAGCGGACCTCATCCGTTTCGTGCGCCTTGGTGCTGTCGTCCTTGAGAGCGTCCAGGCTCGGGAACGCGCTCTCGACTCCTTCACACACACCGCCGAGTTGCTCGTCTCCTTCCTGGAGAAGGCGGACCCCGGCTACCCGATGCACGCCCGGTCGGTCGCCGCCGGTGCGGACATGATCACGGCGGGCCTGGGCCGGCCGGCGGAAGAGCAATTGCAGATCCACTTCGCCGCCCTTCTGCACGACATCGGTAAGCTGGGCATCGACCCCGCCGTGTTACGCATGGAGGGCGAGCTAAACGAAGACCAGCGCCGGCTGATCCAGCAACACGTTACCTTGGGCGTGCAGCTCATCTCTCCCATAAGTCCTTGGAAGGAGCTCCCCCGCATCATCGAAGCTCACCACGAACGCTGGGACGGGAGCGGTTACCCCAAGGGCCTCAAGGGCAACGAGATTCCCTTCGGGGCCCGGGTCGTGGCCGTAGCCGACGCCTTTGACGCCATCAGCGTCAAGAGCCCCGAGCGTACGCCTGAAGACGTCCTCGCCGAGCTACAGACCGCTGCCTTCTCACAGTTCGACCCGGTGGTCATCCGGGTACTGGAGGGGGAGTACCGCCGGCGCGCCGCCCTCCTAAAGCGGTAGGTGGGACCCGGAGAGCCTCAACACCATCTGAGGCAGGACTAATCACACCTTCCTGTGAGCCGTATGCGACTGATCCTAGGTCGCTGCCTTGGTGAGGGGGATCGCCCGAGCAGGCTATAATCCGCGCATGCCATCCGCGGAGCATAGTTCCGACCAGGCTCGGCAGCCACTGGACATTCGGCTTGTGGTGGACACGATCCCGACGCTAGCGTGGTCGGCTCGTTCGGACGGCTCCGCTGACTTCTTCAATCAGCCGTGGTTGGAGTATACCGGCCTCTCTGCGGAACAAGCGCTGAATTGGGGCTGGAAGACTGCAGTTCATCCAGACGATCTCGCCCGCATGTTGGAAACCTTCCAAGAAGCGGTGAACACCGGAAGGCCGTTCGAGGTGGAAGGTAGGCTCCGCCGCAGCGACGGCGCGTTTCGCTGGTTCCTTTTCCGCGGCAATCCTTTATTGGACGAATCAGGAAGAGTCGTCAAATGGTACGGCACAAACACGGATCTAGAAGAGCGGAAACGTGCCGAGCAGGCCCTCAGGGCGAATGAACAGAGCCTTCGCCTGATCGTCGACAGCATTCCCGGGCTTGTGTGTACCTTGAATGCCGCGGGCGAGGTCGAACTCCTCAACCGCCAAGTTTTGGAATATTTCGGCAAGACGCCTGAGGAATTGAGGAATTGGGCCACCAGCGACGCTGTCCATCCGGATGACCTTCCTCGTGTGATCGACGCGTGGAGACACTCGGTCGAAACAGGCCAGCCGTATGTTCTTGAGCTCCGCCAGCGGCGTGCCGATGGCGTCTACCGCTGGTTCCAATCTCGCGCTCTCCCCGCGCGAGACACGGAAGGTCGTATGACCGGCTGGTACATGTTGCTGACTGACATTGACGACCGGAAGCGCGCTGAGGATGGCCTCCGGTCGAATGAGCAGAGCCTACGCCAGGTCGTCGACAGCATTCCTGGCTTTGTGTCTACCGCAAATGCGGCAGGCGAGATCGAACTTCTCAACCGGCAAGTCTTGGAATACTTTGGCAAGACGACCGAGGAATTGAAGGATTGGGCTATCAGCGACGCCCATCATCCGGATGACCTTCCTCGCATGGTCGACACCTGGAAGCGCGCGATGGAAACTGGGCAGCCAATTGATCTTGAGAATCGTAGCCGTCGCGCCGATGGAGTGTACCGGTGGTTCCACACCCGAGGTCTTCCGCAGCGTGATGCCGAAGGCCGCATTGTCCGTTGGTATAACTTGGTGACGGATATCGACGAGCGCAAGCGCGCCGAGGAGGAATTAGAGAAGGCTTTCGAAGAAATCAAGCGGCTGAAAGACCGCCTACATGACGAGAACGTGGTCCTCAGAGAGGAAATTGATCAGGTCTCCATGTTTGAGGAGATCGTGGGCTCCTCGCCCGCCTTGAAGACGGTCCTCGCTAGCATTGTGAAAGTCGCTCCCACCGACTCCACCGTGCTGATCACGGGCGAAACGGGTACCGGAAAGGAACTGATTGCGCGCGCCATTCATAAAGGCTCGCAACGTGCTGGGCAGGCCTTCATTACTGTGAATTGCGCCTCGATTCCTTCTTCGCTCATCGCCTCAGAATTGTTTGGCCACGAGAAAGGGGCATTCACGGGCGCCCTGCAACAGCGCCGCGGCCGCTTTGAACTCGCCCATTCCGGTACTATTTTCCTGGACGAGGTCGGCGAGCTTCCCGCCGAGACCCAGATTGCGTTGTTGCGCGTGCTCCAGGAACGGCAATTTGAACGAGTCGGAGGGAATCGGGTTGTTCCAGTCGATGTGCGCGTAATTGCAGCGACGAACCGTGATTTGTCAGCTGCCGTCGCGTCCGGAGCGTTTCGTGCCGACCTCTTTTATCGCCTGAATGTCTTCCCGATCCACGTGCCGCCTCTCCGGCAACGGAAAGAAGACATTCCGATGTTGGTCGAGTACTTCGTGAAGCGGTATGCGGAGAAAGCCAAGAAGGAAATCAGCAGGATCGACAAGAAAACACTGAAGCTTTGCCAGTCCTATCATTGGCCGGGAAACATTCGCGAGCTCCAAAATATCATCGAGAGGTCCGTGATCCTTTGCAACGGCGAGACATTCTGGGTCGATGAGGCTTGGCTGACAAGCCCGAAGGCGCCCCATCCGGATTCAACAGGCATTCTCACAGAGACCCTCGAGAAGCATGAGAAGGAACTGATCGAGGCAGCTTTGGCGGAAAGCAAAGGAAGGATCGCTGGGCCGAATGGAGCGGCTGCCAGACTCGGAATTCCGCGCTCGACGCTAGATTTTAGAATCAAACGACTCAAGATAGAGACACACAAGTTCGCCCACTAAGTTCCTGGGTCGCCTCCCATAAGGTCGGCAGTTGCCAAGATGCCGTCACTCGCCTCTGATCCAACCCATGCCTTCTCAATGGGTGGAAGTGGCAGAACTGTTGCACTGCTAAGGGCCCGGCGACGACCATTTCCATGTAGGTCAACCAGCTTGAGCGATGGCCTTTAGGATTGAGACTGCAGCGCGAAGGGAATTGACGGTCTTCATCTTGAGAGGCCGGCTTGAAGGACAGGCCATAGCCGAGCTGAGGAGACTCTTTGAAGTTTACACGGACTACTGTGCCATCGTACTGGATCTAAAGGACGTAAGGCTGGTCGATCGCGAAACAATGAGGTTCTTGGCGCGTTCCGAGGGAGATGGCGTGAGGCTTGAGAACTGCCCTGGATACATTCGCGAATGGATGGAGAGAGAGAAGGATTGAGGGTGGCATCTAGTTGGCAGTGAGGCCCTAGTCATTCAGCGACATGAAATGGATATGCGAGGTCCGAATAAATGAAAGGCGCGTACAAAGCAGTGGAGGCCTCACTCAGGACGCTCCACCTCTGGAAGCCGTGCGGCGACTCAACTGCTTTGTATCTGGCTCTTGTGTCCATGTGGCCTCGCTCCTGAGGCCCGCGCCATTGTCCAATCCTGTCGCGGTGCGCCGGGCCCAGGGCCGTTCGACGACCTCGCGCTCGTGGATGGGTCCATATCGCTCTCGCAACGGTCTCGCGCTTCGACCTGCGAGAGTCGCCTTGACCTCGGCCACGATGGCCAATGCGATCTCTTCCGGACCATCCGCCCCGAGGTCGAGCCCGGCCGGCGCATGCAGCCGACGCAGCTGCTCCGGCGACGCATCGTAGCCTGCCAGAGTGAGGTCGTGCAGCAATCGCTGGGTGCGGGCCTGGGGTCCGAGCAGGCCGACGTAGCGAACGGGGGACGGGAGCAGTGCCTCGAGGAGGCTCAGGTCACGATGATAGTTGTGGGTCATCACGACGGCGATGGAGTCACTCGCCAGGCGAGTTTGCTCGGGTACACCTTCTGGTCCACACGGGATGACGGCGTCCGCCTCGGGAAACAGGTCGCGGCTCACCGCTCGAGCCCTGGGATCGACGACGGTGACGTGCCACCCTAGGGCCTTGGCCAGTCGCACGAGCGGCAGGGCGTCGGGTCCGCTGCCGAAAACGAGCAGGGGGACAGGTGGTGGCAGGTACTCGAGTAGGACATCCGCCGTGCCGGCTGGCATTTCATATGCTCTCGTCATCGATCGGCGGTTCTCCAGGACCTCGGCAGCATCGGCGGCGATGGTTCGGGCAAGTTGCGGCTCTGCGATGTCGGTCCAGCGGACGCAGCGGCTGTCATAGAGCAGACGGTTACCGGCCCGCCCGGCTCCCGCACCGCTCGCTCGCCAGAGAGTGGCGAGAACCGCGTGTTCGTGCGCCCGGCGTAAGGCCTGCAACAGGGCCAGGTAGTGGACCCTGGTGGCCGGTGGCAGTGGCTCGATGAGGACGTGGATCTCGCCGCGGCAGCCGAGACCCACTCCGAAATCGCCGTCGTCATCGCCGGTCGTGTCATAGGATGCGAGCGTCACCTTCCCGTCGTCGATCGCGGCGGCGGCCCTCAGCTTGACATCGCTTTCGAGGCAGCCTCCGCTGACGCCTCCGGTAGTCTGGCCGTCCGCGAGGACCAGCATCCGTGCGCCGGGCCGGCGGTATGATGAGCCCGCGACAGCGATCACCGACGCGAGCGCCGCCCGGCTGCCCGTTGCCTGGAGAGCCTCGACGGCCCTCAGAACCGCGTCGAGTTCGTGCATTGGGTCTGCGCCGTTCAGGTTCTGCGGTTCGCCTTCATCGACCTTATGAAAGGCGGCAGCGAGCCGCCACGCCCCTGCCGCGTGGACAAAGCCTCGTCACGTCTTCCCGGCCGCGAGCGCCAGTTCCGGCTCCAGCGGCAGCTTGCGGAGCCGATGGCCCGTGGCCGCGAAGATCGCGTTGGACAGCGCGGGCGCCGTGGCCGCCGTGCCCGGCTCGCCAATCCCACCCGGCGTCTCGTTGTTCCGCACGAGGTGTACCTCGATCGGGGGAGTTTCGTTGATCCGTAGGACCCGGTAGTCGTAGAAATTCGATTCCTGGACCCGGCCGTTCTTGAGCGTGATCTGCCCCCACAGCGCGCCGCTGATGCCGTAGACGACGGCGCCCTCGATCTGCGCCTTCACGATATCCGGGTTGACGATCGTGCCGCAGTCCACTGCACACACGATGCGGCGCACCCGAACCTCACTCGAGTTGGTCACCTCCACTTCGGCGACCTGGGCCAGGTAGGTGTCCCACCCGCTGTAGAGAAGAGCCACTCCGCGCCCTTGGCCGGGCGGCAACGGTGTCCCCCACCCGGATTCCTTTGCCGCGAGGTCCAGCACGGCCATGGCGCGCGGCGACTTGCCCAGCAGGGCGCGGCGGAAAGCCACCGGATCCTGCTTAGACGCCGCCGAGAGCTCGTCGATGAAGCTCTCGATCACGAACATGTTGTGGGTAACTCCGACTCCGCGCCAGAAGCCGGTGTTGACCACCGGCTCCTCGTGGCGTAGGTACTCGACCTGGATCGCGGGGATGTCGTAGACCAGGTGGACCGCCCCGTCGACGCCGTCGTTATCGATCCCGTTCTTGAACACGGGGGGCGCCCAGCGGGCGAGGATCGCCGGACCAACGAGCCGATGCGTCCAGGCGACCGGCCTGCCGCGCGAGTTCAGGCCCGCGGCGACACGGTCGTAGTAGTACGGGCGATAGACATCGTGCTGGATGTCTTCCTCCCGGGTCCACACTACCTTCACCGGTCCCTCGACCTGCTTCGCGACGCGCACGGCCAGAGTCTCGATGTCGAACTCGAGCCGGCGTCCGAACGCGCCGCCCAAGAGGTGATTGTGGACCACCACCTTATCCAGCGGGAACCCGGTCACCTGAGCCGCCGTCGCCTGCACGCGGCTCAACACCTGTGAGCCGGTCCACACCTCGCAGCCGTCCTTTCTAACATGGACCGTGCAGTTCGCCGGCTCCAAGGCGGCGTGGGCCAGGAACGGCACCTGGTACACCGCTTCGATTCTCTGGGCCGCACCGGAAAGCGCCGAGTCAGGGGCGCCCTGCTTCCGCGCGATGACTCCCGGCTCTCGTGAGGCCGCGTCCAGCCCCTGGACGACATCCTCGGTTGAGAGCTTGCCGTTAGGGCCGTCGTCCCAGCGGATTGTGAGCGCCGCCAACCCTAGCTTGGCCGCCCACATGTGGTCACCTACCACGGCGACCAGGTCATCCAAGCGCACGATCTGGCGCACACCAGGGATCGCCTTGGCAGTGCTGTCATCGAGACTAGCGACCTTGCCCCCTAACACCGGGCTTGCGGCAACTGTTGCGATCTTCAAGCCAGGCAAACGCACGTCGATGCTGAACTGCGCCGTCCCGTTTACCTTGCTCGGCGTGTCGAGCCGCTTGGCCGGCGTGCCGATCAGCGTGAAGTCCTTCGGGTCCTTGAGGGTGACCTCCGCCGGCACTGGAAGCGTGGCCGCCTTGTCGGCCAGTGCTCCGTACCCGAGCGTCCGGCCGGTCGCCACGTGGGTTACCACACCCTTGCGCGCCCGGCACGACGCTGGGTCGACGCCCCACGTCTGCGCCGCCGCGGCGACGAGCAGCTGCCGGGCTACTGCACCCGCCTTCCGCAAAGGCCCGTACATCGCGCGCACGGAGCTCGAGGCGCCCGTCATTTGAATGCCGAAGAGCGGATTGGCGTACAACTTGTCGTTTGGAGGCGCATGCTCGAGCTGCACCTGATCCAGTCCGACCTCCAGCTCTTCCGCCAGGAGCATGGGCATCGAGGTGTACATCCCCTGACCCATCTCGACCTGCGGCATGATGAGCGTGATGGCGCCGTCGGTTCCGATGTGGATGAAGGCGTTGGGCGCAAAGGCCGGTGGGGTCGGCCCGAGAGTGGCTGCGGTCGCAGCCGTCGAAGCCGCGCGCCGCCCCTCGTCGGTCCGGTAGCCCAGCAGTAGGCCTCCGCCAGCCGCCGACAGCACTTCCACGAACTGCCGCCGAGACAAGGGGGTCATGGGTCAGGCCCCTTTTCCCGTGACGGGTGCACCCTGCGCCGCCTTGATGGCGGCGCGGATCCTTCGGTAGGTACCGCAGCGGCAGATGTTGCCAGCCATCGCGGTGTCGATATCGGCGTCGGTGGGATGTGCGTTGCTCGCGAGTAGCGCGGAGGCCGACATGATCTGGCCCGATTGGCAGTAGCCGCATTGCGGCACGTCGAGGGCGACCCACGCCTCCTGCACCTTCTTGCCGACGGAGGTCTGGCCGATGGCCTCGATAGTAATGATCGGCCTGCCGGCGACGTCGCCCACTGGCGTCACGCAGGAGCGGATCGCCTGGCCCTCCAAATGCACCGTGCACGCGCCACAGGCGGCAACTCCGCAGCCGAACTTGGTGCCGGTCAGACCGATGACGTCGCGAAGGACCCACAGCACCGGCATGTCGGGCGGCACGTCCACGTCGTGCGATCGGCCGTTGATGTTTAACGTGATCATTACTCTCTCCCTGTCAAGCGTGCGTCGTCAGTCCCCTCGGGCCTGCTCCCTGCCCATCCACTCCCGGATGTACGGAGCGCAATTCACCAGCCCGATGCCCTCTGCTTCGCAGGCGATGAAGAAGCGCACCACCCCGACGTCCACCAGCGTCACCTCGTCCAAGTGGAGCACAAAGCTGCGGGCGGTGCTCCGGACTTGGGCGCGGAGTTCGTCCAAATGCTCGGACCCGATGCGACCGATCAGCCGCGCCACGCTAACTCCTTCCAGGACCGCCGGTTGACTTCCGCGATGATGCTGTTGGATCAGCATTTGTCGTTCGGTCGGCGTGGATTGACGGGCGCGGCGTGACCTATCGCACTCGAAATGAGAGTCTGTCGATCTGCAGGGCCTTGATCTTGGACTCGAGCGTCTGGCGCGGAATGCCGAGCTTCGACGCCGCACCCGAAGGACCGGAGATCCGTCCGTGAGACGCCGCGAGCGCTGCCTCAATCAGCTTCTTCTCGCCTTCGGCGAGGGTCGTCACCTGACGCGCGATCCTATTAGACGGTGGGGGTGGTTCCCCCTTGAGCCACGAATCCTCGATTGAGAACGTCTCGCCTTCGGACAGCACCACGGCGCGCTCGATCACGTTCTGCAACTCACGCACGTTCCCTGGCCAGTCGTAGGTTTGAAACAGCTCCAGTGTCTCCTTCTTGATGTTGCTGATGCACTTCCCGGCCTTCTTGGCGTAGCGCTCGACCAGGTATTCGACCAAGACTGGAATGTCATCCACGCGCTCGCGTAAGGGGGGGATCCGGATTGGAAAGACATTCAGGCGGTAATACAGGTCCTCGCGGAAGGAGCCACCCTCTAAGGCGGCCTCCAGGTCGCGGTTCGTGGCCGCCAGGACACGGACATCTGTTGGAACCGGCTGACTGCCGCCCACGCGCTCAATCTCCCGCTCCTGGAGTACGCGCAAAAGCGCTATCTGCGTCTCGGCTGGCAGGTCCCCGATTTCATCCAGGAAAAGCGTGCCGCCGTTGGCGGCCTCGAATCGTCCAAGTCGTCGCTGGAGAGCTCCGGTGAACGCCCCCTTTTCGTGCCCGAACAGCTCGGAGGCGATGAGCGACGGTGGGACGGCCGCGCAGTTCACGCCGATGAACGCCCGAGTCGAGCGTCGGGACCGCTTGTGAATGGCGCGCGCAATTAACTCCTTGCCGGTCCCCGTCTCGCCCAGGATGAGTACGGTGGAATCTGTATTGGCCACCTTCGACACTTGCGCCAAGACCCGCTGGAGGGCCGGGGATGAGCCGACGATCTCCTCGAACATCGACGCCCGGTCGACCTCTTCCCGCAGCGCGAGGTTCTCGTTGCGCATCCTCTCCTCGGCCCGCTTGCGGTCGTCGATGTCCGTTCCGCTCGCATACCAGCGGAGGATTCTTCCCAGCTCGTCGCGCAGCGGATTGTAGCGGACCAGGAACCACCGGTACTCGCCGTCCTTGCGCCGGACCCGCCACTCGATTTCGAATGGCACTTCCCGGGACAGCCCCTGGCGGCGCTCATCCCGCATTCGAGCCCAATCCTCGGGATGGAAGAAAGCCGGGTTGCCCCGTGTGTCCGGGGCCAGCAACTGTTCCATGGTGAGTCCCGTGTAGTCGAGCAGGGGCGGGTTCGCGTAAAGACCTCTCCCGTCCGGGCCGAGGACGACAATGGCCTGGGAAATGGCGTCGACGATGCCCCGCAACTCCTGCTCGTCCTGGCGCAGCTTCGCTTCAGCTCGCTTGAGGTCTTCGATATCGGTATTCGTTCCGTACCACCGGACGACGTTGCCTCGTTCGTCGCACAACGGCTCGATCCGCAGCATGAACCACCGATACTCGCCGTCGTAACGCCTCAGTCGGAGCTCGAATTGACCCGGCTTCGCAGCAGAAAGGATCTCTTGCCGCCACTTGGCCGCGCTCGGTGCATCGTCAGGATGAACTACGACTGGGGCAAGGTCGGTCACCGCGACTTGTCCTTCCGCCTCCCCCTCCCGGCGGCAGCGAAACACTTCTGCCCGCGAGATGCCCGTGTAGTCATGCCAGCGTTGATTGAAGTAATCGATGTTGCCATCCGGCCGCAGGCTCCACGCTTGGGTAGGGATTGTGTCGAGGATCGTTCGCAGACAGTCTTCCGAGTTCTTGATTTCGATGACCGCTTTCTTGACAGCTGCCTTTGGCCTTGCCCCCTGCGGCCGCTGAATCGCCGCATTGGGTTCTTGTCTCGACTGAGATCCAACCGGATGCACTCCGCCGACGCCATCCTCTCGTAACGGCGTCTGGCCGTGTGGTTGGAGGCTCGATTCTGCGCTACTCATGCACTCTCGGTCTCGGCGCAGCCGTGCAAGGGAGCCTCCCATGGCTAGGCGGTCACGTCCTTGCGAGATGGCAAGGCGGCTGCCAGCCGCATTTTGCTGATTCCAATGGGATTGGCCGCTCCGTTGATGCCGAAATGTCGGCAATTGCTCAAAACTTGGCAGCGGACCAGGCGGCTCAGGCCTGGCTATCGGTCCGCTCCGGGCGAAGAGGAACGCGCCGGCCATCTCTCCCGCCGCGTACGTGCTGACCAGGCCACGGCGTGGCCGCCGCCGGGCCATCTTCGTACGCCAGGGTCGTGAGGATGCGCCCGCCGGGCGCGGCCCACGGATGCCCCACGGCACTATCCGACTATCGAAGCGCTTCATGATGTTTCTTTGCCGGGCGCACAATCAGACCACGCGCCAGTAAATCTAAAGTACCTGAACCGGGATATTCACTCGTGCCCATGTCGCAAACGTACTCGGTTGCCTACCGGCTACCTTGTTTGCGAGCGCAATGCGGTCGGACCAGTCCGAACCCAGGTATGTATGAGCCTGGAAGTACCGGAAGGTCTCTGCGATCTCGAATCCTCCAGCCGAGAGAGCGAAGACTTCCTTCGGACCTGGGTGACGGAGAAGTGGTGACCCTGTCGATTCAGGGTCTCGACGATCTCATTGAAGCTCATGAAATCGCCGACCAGCGGCAGGTACTCGCCATTGCCCGCCTGATCGGGGTGTGCGAGTGCCCCCGCAACGATGTAGCCGAGCTCACGAATGTCCCCCATGTGAATGCAACGCACGGTTGGGTCGAGAGGCAGGGCCCAGCCCAGCGATCCATTGGCCTGCTTCTGTGGAGCAAGAACGCCCAGGAGGCCCTGGTAGTACATGGGTGCAACGACGAAGGTGTGATGAACGAATCCGGCTTCCTTGACGATGCGGTCGATCTTGGCCTTGCCGGTAAAGTGGGGAACCGTGAATCTGCCGCCGCCGATCGCTTCGACGTTAGGCAGCGTTGACCAGATGAAGTGTTTGACACCCGCCTCCTTGGCAGCCCCTACAGCCGCGGTTGCCTGTTTGGCCTCGTCGGTGCCTTCCTCCCAGAAATTCGTGACCAGGAAGACGCCGTGCGCGCCCGCAAAGGCGGCGTTGAGAGTCTCGGGCCGGTCTAGGTCTGCCTCGACTACTTCATCGCCGAGGCCACGGTGCTTGCCCGGGTGGCGGCTCAGGGCTCGAACCTTGAATCGGCGGCCCACTTCCAGGGCGTGGACGACGGCGCCTCCCTGCTGCCCCGTGGCACCGATGACGGCGACCAATGGTTGTGGCTTTGATGACATCTCTGTTCCTTCTCCTTCCCCCACCTCATCCGGCTGGCGATGTTTAGGTGAGGTTGGCACCGCCATCGACGAGAATCGTCTGGCCGTTTATGTAGGGGGCCTCGGCGAGAAGCGACCAACGGCGGAGGGTCATCTTTTGCAGTGTTCTCCCGTGCGTCCATCAATTGCTGGGCGGACGTCCTATGCGATGGCAAGACGGCTGCCAGAGGCAGGCGTTGATTTGAATGGGTTTGGCAGCGCGGTCGGTGACGAGATTACGGCAATTGCCGAGAGTCGGCCCATTAACGAAAGATACCTGGGTCTAAGTCTGCCGCCTGTCCACAATCACCTTCGGCACTGCTCCCTGCTCATCCACTGCCACATGGAAGAAGCCCAATTCAGCAGCTCGATGCCCTCTGCTGCGGAGCCAATGAGGCGTTTCTGGACTTGGGCCTGGAGTCTGTTCCAAGGACTGCGACTCCATGCGGCCCATAAGCGGCAGCGTCCCGGTCTGGCAAGCGGCGGCCGTCTCGGTCCTGAGGGTGACCTGCGGCAGCTCGGGCCACGACGCGGACAAAGGCGAGCAAGCGCCGCGCCTTGGCTAACTACCTCGACAGCGGGCGGTTGCCTTTCAGCGATGATGCCGGTGGATCAGCATTTGCCGAACGGTCGGCCGGGGGGTGGCGAGACCTAGCGTAGACGAAAAGGAGAGTTTGTCGATGTCTAGGGCTTTGATTTTGGACTTGAACTTTGTAGTGCGGAATGCCGAGCTTCGCCGCCGCTCCCGATGGATCAGGGATCCGCCCTGAGATGCCGCGAGTCTCACGGTGGCCAGCTTCTTCTGGCAACCAGCGAGCGTGGGAGCGCGCATCCGATTGGACGGCTGGTGTGGATTCCCCTTGAGCCGCGACTTCTTGGGCGAATACCAGCAGCCAAAGGGGACAGGCTCAAGTGATCGCGTAGTGCCTGGCATCGTCATTGCAACTCCTTCCCAAGAAGGCCACGGGCCAACGCGCGGAGGAGGTCCTCCATTGGCGAATGAGCCAGAAGAGTCGAATCGTCCCACACTCACCGCCGCTGCGGAGAAGTCCGTCAGCGACAACCAGAGCCGCTTGACCGCTTATCTCCTCGCCCTCTTGGCCCTTCTGTCCGCCCCTGTCGCGGTGGCAGCCGGAGCAACCGAGGACGCTGAAGGTCCCGGTGGGGGAGAGGTGCGCCAGGTTGCGATCGGGCCCAAGTACAAGGCGAACGGCTTTCACCGCTGGCTCTGGGGCACGGACTACCGCGCGCTCTGGACGACGCCTATTGGGGTCGAGGTCTTGGATCTTCACGCGTTCGCGGGGGGTCTCAAGCCACTTTTCCGCGTCGGCGGACGGGAGACCAAGGGCCTGGGCATGAAGGCTGCGGATGGGCGGGACTACACCTTCCGTGGGATCGACAAGGACCCCACTAGCGCCCTTCCCGAGCGGCTCAACCAGCAGCCATCCGATGCCGCTGCATCGTAGCCGAGGTCCTTACGCTGTGGGCGCGGTACGAACCGCGGCATCCGCGGGAGAGGGTGGCGCTCCATGCCTGAGACAGGAGTTCCGGGATCGGCGGCAGCCTCCATTGCTGGAGTGGTCTTGGCTGCGGGCTCCTCGACACGCATGGGCCGGAACAAGCTGCTGCTCTCCCTGGGCGGCGAGCCGATGGTGAGGCGAACGGTACGGGCAACCCTGCAGGCGGGCCTCGAGCCGGTCGTCGTGGTCCTCGGTCACGAGTCCGACCACGTCCGGGTCGCCATCTCGGGTCTGGGTTGCCGAACCGTCTTAAACCCAGATCACGCGCAGGGGGTTCGCCTCTCGGTGCAGGTGGGAATCCGGGAAGTGTCCGCGGAGGCGCGTGCCGCGGTGGTGATCCTCGCCGACATGCCGTTCGTCACCGCGGCCATGATCCGCGCGCTCGCGGACCGTTATCGCGAAGGCACCTCTCTACTCGTCTCCTCGCAGTACGGCGACGTCAACGCGCCCCCGACCCTCTACGACCGCTCGGTATTCAGCGAGATGCTAGCGATAACGGGCGAGGGCTGCGGCAAGCAAGTGGTGCGCAGGCACCTCCACGAAGCCGCGATCGTCACCTGGCCAGCGGCATCCCTCGCGGACATCGACCTGCCCGAAGAGTACGAACGTATCCGTGCGCAGTTTGCCGACTGAACTATGCGGCTCAAGCTACTGCAGGCACCGTGGTTCGATGATGCCTTCTGATGTCGGTGGGCGCCGGGACTGTGACTCACCAGGGAGGACAAGATCGGCTTATTAGAGCGTCACCTTACTGAAGGAGACAAGGAATCATGACGACCATCCGGACGCCGGGAGCAGGCCTCGTTCCGGGGAATCGGCATTCGCACTCGGCCATCGCGACGGTGACATACCTGTACCCGTTCCAGGGAAGCGCTCGGTACGAAGACGACCGGAGCGACTGGCGTCTTGGCAGAAGGCGGCGTTGAATGGTTCAAGGCAGGTCAAGGAGCGTGGCACGGCGGGGGTCCGGCGACTCTGGTCGTTCCGGCCGTTTCCAACTCGGGCTCGCGTTGCCGCCGGAGCAGGGGCTCGGGCCAGAAGAGTGGTCTGCCGATGTTTGGCAACCGCTCTATTTCCCGAACTAACTCAGTCATTCATCTCAGGCCCTCGATGAAACTCAACGAGAGCAGCAAGAAGAGCCCTCGGAGAACCGAGACCCTGTTCACACCTCCCCCCTTCGTGTCGCGTCGTTCTCGGCGGCGGCTGCTGGTCAAGCGCGCCGGCCACCTTCGGTACTTCGAGGGTGGTGCCGAGTCTAAGGGGGGGGCTGCGATGAGCGCCGAAGCCTACGCCCGCGTTTGTCGTGTTCACGGCCTGGCCTGCACAGTGACCCGGGCGCTGCAGGTCCGTTGTCCTCGCCGTCACCTGCTCGTGGAGGAGGACTGGGACGTGGTGCGCGTGCCTGACCGCCGGGATCTCCTGGCGGAGTACCGCGAGGTCCTCGAGCTGGCGTCTAGGGCTCACCCGGCCATGCAGCGGGAGAGGCTGTGGGAGCTGCTGACGGAGCGAGGGCTAGAGGGGTAGGCTGCAGTCGAAGGAGGGGACGGAAGACTGAACCGATCCCTCGCCAGCGTCCTTGGGGTCGTGGAGCGCTGGCGCCTAATGATCGCGCGAACAACCTCCAATTCAGCAATCCCTATTCACAAGGCTTCGGCATACGGAAACCGGAGCTCACCCGAGGCGAAGGCCGGGGGCGACACCACAATGTGCCTTGAGCCAGTCTGGAACTGCTCAAGGCCATGGCCAGTTATTCCCTCTAATTGGACCTGCAAGACCCATGGTTCCGCCCATTCACCGTTCACGCCGACATTGACCGCGCCCATGACGGTGTCAAAGGTCGTGCCTCGTGTGTGTGCCCCAAGGGATCGACCTTCGCGTCATTGGCGCGTGCCTGGTAAGTATTCAGGAATTGCTGAACACCGGGAAACGTCATCCTCGGAACCGGCTGTCAATATTCGTAGTTCACGAAGCCGTTGAGCAGCCCACCGAGCGCGGGCTTTGATCGCTGTGATCCACTATTGACGAGATCGGAGCGAACACAAGCTTCAGCAGTTCCATCCACATTGCCACGTTGTTCAAACGTCAGCTTGGATGTTCGCCCACCGCGTTTCGCCGCCTACACACACGCATTAGGCATGATACCAGCTGGTCGTCCAGCCGGGCGCATCAGGCTCGCGCTCGCGCTGGCGTAGTCGAAGCTCTGATCCGGGCCAACGCTTGGTTCGGGATCAAGAGGTCGGGGGTTCGAAAGAAGTCACCGCAACTGACCCCTCTCCCAGGGTGTTAAGCGATGCGTTCGAAGACGGCCTGCACGAGCACACAACGGTGCTCCTCGATGTTCCTGTGGAAGTTCGCAATCATCTCCGGAAACGCCGGCCCGAGCACCAGATGCAAGCCCAGCGTCGGTGGTCCGGAGGTCCTTGTGTTCGCGATCACGCTGCCGAGCCAGTCCAGGGCGGCGACGGAGACGTCGTTCCACGCGACAAGAGAAAAGCCCGCGTACAGGACGACCTTTCGTAGCTCATCGCCGGTGACGAGGTGGCTCGACGCTGCATCGCGCGCCCACGGCACCGGAAAGCGGATGGATTCACCGCCGGACCCCACGACATCGTGCAGGGCGAATCTGCCCGCCCGCTTGAGCACTCTCGCGATCTCCCGGTAAAAGGTCTCCTTCTCCGAGACGTTCATCGATACGTGTTGCGTCCACACGGCGTCGAAAGACTCCGCCGGGAATGGCAAACGAAGCGCGTCGGCCTGCCGGTAGTCCACTCGATCCTCTAGGCCAGTGTGTTGGGCGAGGAGGGAGGCGACTCGACAGTAGGACTCGCTCAGGTCGATTCCGCTGACTCGGCAACCGTAGTGTGCGGCGAGATAGCGCGACGGTCCACCCAAACCGGAGCCGACATCGAGGACGCGGGCGTCGGCTTTCGGGGCCAGCAGACGCCCAAGGTCCGCCGTAGCGCCGATTCCACCGACGTGGAACTGGTCGAGCGCGGCAAGAATATCCGGCGACGGGGGCTTCGCCTTGTTAAAGCCCGCAGCGCCGAGCACTTCGTCGATCCGGCGGTCGAGATCAGTGCCAACCGAGTAGTGGCGTGCGATCGACCCGGGTGTCTCCATTGGCTGCTCCCTCACCGAAACTTCTTCGTCATCATCAACGCGTCGTAGTCCACCCCCGCGACCCGCAAAGCGCGCGGCATGACGCCGTATGACTCGAACCCGAATCGCCGATAGAACTTCCAGGCCGGTTGATTCTCCACGGCGACATAGAGGTCGACTTGGTCCACCTCGCGCTCCGCCACCTGGAGCACGTGCTGGAACAGCTCGGACGCGAGGCCGGTCCCCCGATGGCCATCGGCGACGTACATATTCCAGACCATCCCCACATGGCGTCGCTTCGGCGTCGGTTGCGCCTGCAGGGTCACGATTCCCACCAATGTTCCGCTCAGGAACGCGCCGTAGCTCGCCTCCCTCTCAAGACGCCTGCCCACGTCATCGAGGCCGCGCGCCGCTTCCTGCTCGTAGTCGGCGGCGAAGGCGGTCGGAACGGATCGCAGCGCCTCGAGAAAGAGGGACTGATACGCGGAGGCCTCAGCCGGCCCAACGCGCCTGATCTGAGCCGCCGTCATGAGGCGTTCTCCATAGCCAAGGACGACAAACGAACAGCATCTGCCACGAGTTGCTCCACCTTGGCGTCCAATCCCCGGGCAACAGAGTCGACCTTCGGCGAGCTGTACTGCGGGAGGGCAAGTGATGCGACGTCGTAGGTAACTGCGACACGGCCGGGTTCGATTTCATACACTAAAAGGCGGAGCGGCACGTAGAGCCCGACGCGCGGCGCGTGCTTCGTCATCTCGACAGCAATGAGGGCGTTGCCGAAGCCGTACGTCGTCGCCCGCGTAGGCCTACCGCCCAGCACGGTGAGTAGCGTCCCGTGGTCGAGTCGCTGGAAGAGAACGAAGCCCGACGCGCCTTCAAGCGACGCGTGCTTTTCGCGTGCCGACTCGGGCGAGTAGCTCGCTATCTGTTGCAGGAAGGCGACGTCCATCGTGCCGAGGAGCGATTCGAGATGGTGAGTGAAAGCGTCGTAGTTAATGTCCACCGTATGCTCGCGGCGGATCGCCGCGTATGGATGGTCGACGTGGGACGTAGGCATAATGCCTCCTAGAAACCGACATGTGCGACACGCTTAGTATGGATTGTGGGCGGCGACCAGATTTCCGATAGCCAAGTATGGCAGCGTTCAATACTTGCAATATTCATGATGCCAGTGTTTTCTCACTTCAGCCCAGCCACTCAATGAGGAGCTGGTTCAGCCGGTCGGGCGCGTCCAATGGAATCCAGTGGCTTGCGTCATCAATCTGCTCGTAGCGCCACCGTGCTTTCACGAATTGTCCCGACATCTTCATGCGTTCACCGTCGAGGTATTGATCGTTTGAGGACCAGATGCCGAGAGTTGGAGCTTGCACGGGTGGCAGTGTGGGAGGCGACTCCGGCAGGCGCGGCGCGAGGTTCGCGCGGTACCAGTTGAGCGATGCCTTTAGAGCATCTGGTCGGGACAGATCTGAGATGTAACGATCGATATCACCATTGCCTCGGAGCATGTCCCGGAAAAGTGCCCAGTTGTTGTGCTGCAGCCACGCCTCCGCAATTCCCTCGAACTGGAAAAACAGCTGGTACCAGGCCATTTCCCGCTGCCGCAGCGTATATGGGGCAAGTGGATGTGGCACGGAAAGAACGACGAGCCTGCGAACGCGATTCGGGTGGGCAGTAGCCGTCCGCCATGCCACAGAGGCTCCCCAGTCGTGAGCAACAATGTCCGCTGCGTCGATACCTAGCGCGTCGAGAATGCCGACCAAATCGGTGACAGCGTTCTGCAGGGAATATGCGGCCACTCCTTGCGGGCGATCGGAGCGCCCGAAGCCACGCTGGTCCGGTGCGATGGCGCGGAAGCCATTCGCGAGAAGGAATGGAATCTGGTTGCGCCAGAGATACGAAGAGTCCGGCCACCCATGTAGCAAGAGCACCGGCTTACCGCTGCCTTGGTCTTCTACATGAAGGGAAACGCCGTCTCGCGGAATGTGATGCTCCGTATGCCGAGGCGTCGATGGACTTGCTGGAACCGACTGACTTTCGCGTTCAAGACCTCCGCCAAACGTTGTTTTTGTGAGGGCAGCAGCGGCTGCCAGTACGCCGCCAAACCCAATGAATGAACGGCGGGAATGGACGGATTTGTGTTTACTGTGATCGTTCATATGCCCTGCTCCATCAAGTGGAACATACGATTCCTTCGCGATTGAACGCGTCAAAGGTTCCCGAATACAACCCGCTGCTTAACTGGCGATCTGTTTCACCACAGTTGATGTGCACATGCGCGCACGGCGATCCGGCCCACATGCTGTAGGCGCCGGTCGGCCTGTGTGTAGGCGGCAGTCCGGTGGCCTCGGATCAAACGGCCACATGATCATCCAGTGAGGACCTCTATGGGCATGCTCGTCGTATCATGAGAATCTGAATCGCTGCGCTGAGTGGCGCTGGCCAGCATGTAGGAGATGCCGGGAACCGTGTTGGTCGATTGCGGTTTGTGAGCTTTGTCAGTTGAAGGTCCCTTCACTTTGTGATCTCGACCGATGCGTTGACTCGAACATGGTGACTCTCCTTCTTAACCCGCCTGAGCGCGGTCAAGCACACCGCGTTCGAGTTCTTGTTCCGCCTGGAGCCAATCGTCCACGTCACGGCCTGATTGTTTGCCGCGTTCGAGATAGATTTCGTATGCGCGGCGTCCGATCTTCTCTGTACGCGCCGAGTTCCCTACCGAAACCTCTCCTGTCTCCGGCTGGGTAGAGGTAGCTTGGGGTTCTCCAACGGTATTGCTCTTTAGTGTCGATGACACATCCATCTCCCTCTTGTTAGTGATTGGATTGCTGTTGCTCGTCGAAGCTATTCGGGCATTCGCTTTGCCTGAGCCATTGCCGTCAGGGCAAAACGCGAATCGCTACAGCAAATCTAGGTTGATGCACGTGGTTGGCATGCGCGAGGTCCGCTGGGACTTCTACTGCTCGGTATTTCCCTTTCATTTGTATGTACCTCTCGCTAGTATTTCGTTCTGACTGAACGACAAGTGCATCGCACCCTCACTGCTTGTCCGCCTGCTCAATTGGTATAACCAAAAACCATTTATCGGCCTGATCGGGGCTGGGCAAATGAATGATGTAGGTGCCGTTCCAACCGCCGCGGGTGATACCCTGTAGATCTTCTGGATGAGGAGTTACCACCATAATGTGGGGTCCCACGTGAAACTCCCCGCCGGCCGCGCCCGGAACCCATTGACCCATATACATGTAGGCAATGCCGAGCCTATCGATGTGCTGCGGTCGTCCGGCAATACCATCCGTCACCCACTGAAAGAAAACGCTATCGAAACATCCGGGGTCGTCATGCTTGGAGCCGGGTGGCGGACCCGGTAGGCAGGTCCATTCACTAACGCCCTTACGGAGAACTCGAAATTCGCCACCCTTGCTGGCCGGATAATCCACGATAGTTGCGCCGTCGGTTATGAACTTCGGTGCGGCCCTCAGTGCGTCCGCAATTTTCTCAGCGTCCGTTACGGGCAAGCGTTCAGCGTTTGTCTGGGCGCCCGCTGTCAGCGCAGCGAAAAGATAAAGTACAGTTAGCTTCATTTCACACTTCAGGAAGAATTCTTTGCCATACAGCTTCCAGTCCAACGTTCCCAATCTTTGAAGCACCTTCGCCTGGCGTGGCTCCAGCCCGTCGTGACCTTCACCGCTTAAAGGCCTTGGATTGGATCATCCGAGCGTAAACATCACCAGCCTGAGCGAAAAGAACCCATGGCCCCACCCCGGGCAGTGTGGCTGATCTCCTACGTGTTTAAGGGCATCCAGGAGCTCAAAAAGCTCAGCCACCAGCCGCAGACGCGATCCTCCATCGTGCCGTCCTATGCAGCGGCGTCCTCGAAGAGCTTTATCAACTTCTCGTCGAGCAGAGCGGGCACAGACGACGGCCGTGTCTCCGGAAATTTGCTGAAAAATGCAGACGGTAGGTCCATGTCGATCCGTGTCTCCTCGCCGTCCCGCTGGGACACGCAGATGCGCACGGGAGCACCCAAGCCGGCGGCACCCGTGTACTCGAATAAACCACGGGCGATGACAGCGTTCCCGACAAGGTAGAACTTGGACTCGATGGGAATCCCCGCGAGGCGCATTGTGGAGCCTTGCTCGAAGTCCCAGAAGATTGCCATTGGCTTGGAAGTGGAGTCGACATAAGCTTCGACACCGGCTCGGTCGCCGTGCGTCACATATTCCATCAGCTTAGGGGTGTGAAAGCGCTGCAAGTTGCTCTCGATCGCCTGAGTGACCTCGAAGAAGGACTTACGCGAGCGTATGGTGAGGAGGACCCCGTCGTATTTGGTCCTCGTCGTCCGTGGGGAGACTGCCAATGCTTTGTCTGTGGTTGTCATCTGCGTACTTCTCTCCTTTTGAGTTTCAATTTGCCTTTCGCATTGGAGTTCGGAACGCGACGCCAAACGTCGCGTACTTCGCGCTCATCGTGATCGCAACGACACACCATTTACAGACCGTCTACCCGACCATCGCTGAGAAGTAGATGAAGTGGGGTCAGCGGGCCAAGCTCGATGAACTCGTGCTTCATGAGCCCCGCTCGCCCCAGGGGCAGGCTTTCCATCAGGGCACGCGCCTCTCCGACCGATGTCACATTCAAGAGGAAGACGGGGCCTGTCTGCGTTTGGCGAATCCACCATTGGTCGATCTTGCCAGCCAGGTACAGTCGAAGCGTAGCCGGTACCTCCTTCGGAAAGAACTCCTTTATCTGCTCCGGTGTCGGCGGCTTCGTGAATTGGCCGATCGCCAGAATGCGTGTCGTCGGCACTACTGGGAAAGGGCCCTTAGGCCTTTCCTTGGTGTTCGCCCCAATCTTTTGAACGTCATCCATATCGATCTCCTAGTCAAAGGTGAGCGACGTGTTCCTCTTGGCTTCGCGGGGCCCTTGAAGGTCGCGCGTGGCGAACGTCGCCGTCTTGGCTTTGGTGCACTGCATGGCTTCCAGCCCGGCAACGATCACACGTACTGCAAGCGAGTGGCCAACTGGATTTCACTGAAAACGGGGCTCGACAACGCAAATTGCGTGACGATATTTGGGGAACCAGCCAGACTTTGGGGAGTTGAAGGAGGACGCCTATCGGACGCTATATTTCTTTATCTTGAGCTGCTTAATTCTCGAATCCAGCGTCGAACGCGGAATGCCGAGTTTGACGGCTGCCCCATCTGAGCCAGCAACTTTGCCGTTGCTGTCAGCAAGAGCCGATTCGATGAGCTGCTTTTCGTAGCTACGGAGGCTCTCCGGCAGAGGACCTGACGGCTCGGCGTGAGGTGCGTTTTGGCTTGACAGCCAACGCGCATCGATCCAAAGGGTATCCCCGGCGCCGAGGATGACGGCTCTCTCGACGATATTTTGCAGCTCACGAATATTGCCTGGCCAATCATAGGACTGGCACAACTCGAGCGTGTTCTTGTCGATCTTGCTGATTGCCTTTCGTGCCTTCTCCGAATACCGCTTCACGAAATACTCGACCAACATCGGAATGTCTTCTTTTCGTTTCCGGAGAGGGGGCGCATCAATCGGAAAGACATTCAGCCGGTAGAACAAGTCGGCGCGAAAGTCTCCCGAAGCAATAGCTGCGGTCAAATCCCGGTTGCTAGCGGCGATGATTCGCACATCAACGCCAATGACGTGGTTACCTCCCACTCGTTCAAATTGGCGCTCCTGGAGGACTCGGAGCAACGCGATCTGAGTGTCCGCGGGAAGCTCGCCGATTTCATCGAGAAAGATCGTGCCGGAGTGCGCCAACTCAAAGCGACCTTGTCGCCGTTGCAGGGCACCTGTAAAGGCTCCCTTCTCGTGGCCAAACAACTCTGAGGCGATGAGCGAAGAGGGAATCGCGGCGCAATTGACGCTAATAAACGCCTGGCCGGCACGTTGCGAGCTCTTATGGATGGCGCGCGCAATGAGTTCCTTCCCGGTGCCCGTTTCGCCCGTAATCAGCACGGTCGAGTCGGTGGGAGCGACTTTCGCGATGCTAGAAAGCACAGCTTTCAAGGCGGGCGACGAGCCCACGATCTCCTCACGCAGGAAGACCTGATCGACGTGCTCTCGCAGCGCGGCGTTCTCTTGCCGCGTTCTTTCCTCTGCCTGTTTGCGATCGTCGATGTCGGTACCGGTCGCATACCAGCGGATCACCTCTCCTCGTTCGTCCAACAGCGGGTTGTATTGGATCAGGAACCAACGATACTGACCATCTCGGCGGCGCACTCTGCGTTCGTACTCGAATGGAACCCCTCGCGAGATCGACACATCGCGTTCGGCGCGCAATCTCTCTGTATCGTCCGGATGAAAGACCTCACGAAACCTTTCCGACCTCACTTCTTCCTTCGTCAGGCCGGTGTAGGCCTGTACTGCGTGATTTGCGGACAGAAATGTTCCGTCGGTGCCAATAGCAACAATGAGCTGCGGTATTGCATCGATAATTGTTCGAAGCTCAGCTTCGGATTTGGCGATCTCGTCGAGGGCTGTCGTGAGAGCAGCTCGGGACCGTTGACGCTCAATCGCGATCAGGGCAATGTGCCCTGCACCCTCGATGAGTTCGATTTCGGCTTTCGTGGGTATCCGCGGCTCTGAGGAGTATAGGGCAAACGTCCCAAGCACTTCGCCATCCTTCGTCAGAATCGGCTCGGACCACGCCGCCCGAATCCCGTTCCTGATGGCCAGGTCTCGGTACTCATCAAGCCAGTTGATGTCCGTCGCAACGTCAGCGACGATGACTCGCTTTTTCGACAGCGTGGCGGCGCCGCAGCAACCGGCATGCGGAGAGACGGGCAGTGGGCTGATTACTGGGAGCCAATCGCGGGGAACTAGGACGCCGGCGGTATGCCAAAGACGCTCCCCGTCCGCATCCAACAATAGCACCGTTGATATGACCGGCGAAGCCTCAACGTCGATGGAACGGCACAGATTGTCCAATATGTCCTTGAGGCTCGCGCCATCGGCGATCATCTCAAGCGTACGCTTTTCGGCAGAACGCAGCGATTCGGTCCGTTTTAGCCGGTCGATGTCGGTCCCTGAGCCGTACCACCTCACAACTTCACCGGCTTCATCGCGCTGCGGTTCGATCCGGAACAGGAACCAACGAAAGACGCCGTCGGAACGCCGCAATCGCACTTCGCACTCACGCGGCTCGAGATCGCTAAGCGTTCCCCATTGTGCCGTTAAACTGGGGAGGTCTGCGGGATGAATCGCGATCTTCCAGCCCTCGCCATGCGCCTCATGCGGGGAAAGACCGGTGTAGTCGTGCCATTGCCGGTTAAGGAACTCGTTGGAACCATCCGGCAGATTGCACCACGCGAGCGTTGGGATCTTGTCGACGATCTCCCGAAGCCTCGGCTCCGAGCTTCTCGACTCGTTAGGCACTTGTTTTAACGCGTCTTGCCTCTCATCGTGCTCGGGAATGGAACCATTCTCCCGTGCTGAAGAGATGGACACAGCCACTTCGCTTCGTCGCCGAGCGGTCCGACCGCCAAGTCCGTTTCGTGATTTGATCCCAGAAGACGCATGACTTTGTCCACGACGAGCGCGTTGCGCCAGCTTCCTCTAGCGTTTGCCAGCCTGGTTGCGGGTACGCCACCAATCCGAGATGTGCGGCCGATTATTCGAATTGGATCTCGGTACATCCGACTGTCCCTCCTCGCGGACTCTGCCATAAACAATGGTGCCTGGCCAAATCATGATGTTCATGCCCTCAACCCTTACTCCTTGGAGAGGCCGGCATTGTGGCTCACTTAGCCTCCACGAGCTGCTTGGCGCGGGGAGCGCTAAACAAGCCAATCATCCAGGCCGGGTATTCCGGCGGCAGGGCACTCGCTTCACCGATGGCCTTGAGCTCCTCGGCGCTCAACGTGACGTTTGCCGATGCGAGGTTATCCTCAAGTTGATCCAACCGCTTGGCACCCACGATCAGGCTGGTCACTGCCGGTTGATGCAGCAACCAGGCGAGTGCGATTTGAGCCACCGAGACACCCTTTGGATCGGCCATTCCCCGCATAACGTCGATTGCATGGTTCCTCTTTGAGACCGGCCGTTCTGGCGCGGCGCGGGCGTAAATGGCAGAGCCAAAATAAGTCCGCAAGGCAGGTGCGCTACCAGGCTGCGCCACGCCCCGATATGACTGACATTACACAACTTATTTGAATTTGGCATGAAGCCAGAAAGGGCGTACAGATAGCACACAGGTAGCACAATCGGCCGCGTCTCATGGTGCCCCGAACTAAGTTGAGGTGCCCCGTTCATGGCCTCAGAGAGTAACACGCCGGCGCCTGCGGTAAACATCAAGCGCGGGCGGCACCGCCGGCAACAACCGAAGCGCGGGGAACGGAGAACCTGCTGGAGAGGGCCATAACACGCGATCGTGCGGGGTGGCCAACGATCTTGCCCAACGGGAGGTCGCGGGACGGGGCGAGCTTGCTCACGCAGTCGGGGCTTTAGGGGAGGCTGCGCCGGACTCGCCGGGCGGGTCGGGGGTCTAGCTCCGCGCCCACACCGGCCTCGAAAAATGTCCACAGGAAGCTGAGCTAGATTGGGAAACCCCACACTTGGCGACGCCACCTGACACACCCTGAACAGTTGCGAACTCTCTTGATCCGCGCCCAGGCTTGGTTCGGGACCAAGAGGTCGGAGGTTCAAAATCCTCTCGCCCCGACCAAACTAAATGCCGACGGCACAGCGACTTAAATGGGGGCACCGAAGGGCGCCCCGAATCGTCTCAGCTGCCAGGGTTCCATCGGGGTTCCAAAGAGGCAGGGGAACACCCCTGTGCGATGGGGGAATCTCGCGAGCACAAAGCCAGCGCCACCTTCAGCGAAATCGACCAGCCGCCAATATCAGGAATCAGGAGCGCATGTTCCAGCTCGCTGCCTCCTGGCCCCGCATCGTTCCCGGCTACGATTACACTCCGGTGGCGGCCAGCGCGGAAGTGCTGACCCCTCAGCCGAAAATGACGGAAGCAGGTAGGAGTCGAACTTGACACGGTTTTCTGGGCAACTACCTGAAAGATGACGAAGAGACAGCAAGTTTACAAGGCGCTTGCACAGCAGATCGTCGAGAGCGTATCCACGAGCCGCTCACACTTTGAACCCGAGTGTCGTCTGCTGATGCCGAGCGGGGCGATCAAAGACCTCTACGTACGAGCCCACGCTGTTCACCATTCATCCAGCGACACCGCCTTTGTTGGGGCGGTGAGCGGCATCACCGCGCGCAAGGCGGGCGATGCAAAGGTTCGAGAGCAGGAAATGGAGCTCCCTCAGATACTCGACCTCACGCCACAAACTGATTGGCGCGTACGGACCCAATTACGAGCGGCTCCTACTTACTTCCCAGAGAATCTAATCCTAACGCCGCCGTTCATCAGGCGCGGCGATCCGATCGTGCTCGGTCCGGTGCCGACGAAATACGTCCGATTGAACATGTTCTCGATGCCGAAGTACGCGTCGATGTTCTTCGAGATCGTGCGTGCGATCGACAGGTCCGCGACGTCGTAGGCGGGCAGCCCACGCGTGTTCGTCGTGGTGTAACCCGCCGCAGCTAGCGTCGCCGCCGGAATACCGGTGGTGTTCTGGTCGTTGTCGTACTGCAGGCCGTAGAACTGAATCGCGAACGCTGCGGTCAGGTATTTCGGGTTCGAGTACGTCGCGCGCACCGAGCCCCGGTTCAGCGGCACCTGCGGGATGTACTTGCCGACCAGCCCCGCATTGCCGACGCCCCCGTCGGTCACGGTGCCGTGGTCGTAGATGTACGCGCCGTTCAGCCGCACGTGCGCGCCGATGCGGCACTCGATGTCGGTCTGGAGCCCGTAAATGCGCGTCGCCCCGAGGTTCTGCCGCTGCTGCGTGATGGTCGCGGGCGTGCGGCTGAGCGTCACGTTCGCGACCGCGTTGGTGATGTTGTCGTCGAACCAGGTGGCGCGGATCGTGACGTTGCGCGCGGCCGCGATGGTCACGCCGAGGTCGCGACTCTTCATCGTCTCCGGCCCGAGCTGGGCGTTGGCCGTCGTCAGCGTCGTGCCGACACGGAACTGCCGGTATAACTCGTTCAACGTCGGCGCGCGGAATCCGCCGCCGATGTCACCCCACACGCTCACCGCCCTGGCCAGCTGATAGCGCGCGGCCAGGCGCGGACTCACCGCCGTGTCGGTTCGCTCCTGGAGACAGTTCGGCGGCACGCCGCCGGTCTGGGAGCACGACGGCAGGTTCTTGACCGCCGTTCCGGGAATGACGGCCGTCTCGAGGTTGTGCGGGTTGTAGTTCGTCCAGTGATCGAGCCGGGCCGCGAGCGTGATGGTGAGGTTCGAGAGCGGCGTGAAGAGGTCCTGGGCGAACACGCCGGCGAGACGCTGGTCGCCGCCGGCGACGCGGTTCAGCGCGAGCACCGCCGCCTGGACCGGCGACAACACCGGACCGGTGGCGTTGTAGTTGCCCTCCTGGCTGTCGCCTTCCACCCAGTGCAGGTCGCCGCCCGCGCTGAAGAAGTTCGTTGAGCCGAGGGCCTTGGACCACTGCACCATGGTGCCGACGGCGCGGGTCGGCACGTGCTGATCCACCGACAGACGTACGGTGTTGCGCGCGGGCGTGGTCGCCGGCACGGCCATGAACGTGCTGTGGAAGTTCTCGATATCGCCGAAGACGGTGCCTTCGAGCGCGCTGCTGTCGGGAAGCTGCGCGCGGACGCCGCCGCTCAGCGACGTCCACTGCGTGTCGTTGAGCTCGTCGATCTTGCCGTTGCCGCGGTTCTCGCTGAAGTAGCCGGTGCGGAAGAAGGTGTGCACGCGGTCGCTGGCGCCGTAATCGAGCTTCGCGTTGAAGTTCTTGTATTTCACCGTCGCGTTGTTGTCGATCA
>Ga0210384_10000533_pt1 | contig 57707 bp, 37 predicted proteins | sample IncBWH2MmetaG_FD_160574 | JGI IMG/M metagenome (GOLD analysis project Ga0210384, IMG submission 160574) | Forest soil microbial communities from Barre Woods Harvard Forest LTER site, Petersham, Massachusetts, United States - Inc-BW-H-2-M | ecosystem: Environmental > Terrestrial > Soil >...
AACTTTTCGAAAAACGCCCCAAGACAAAGCCAAACCGCAGCGCGCCCTGGTCTACGGCCGCCTCGTCGGCGGCACGAGCACGCATTTCACGGCGAATTTCTGGCGCTTTCACGAAATCGATTTCATCGAGCGCAGCAAAGTTGGTCCGGTCGCCGGCTCCACTCTTGCCGATTGGCCCATCGCCTACGCCGACCTCGAGCCTTACTACACCAAAGTTGAATGGGAGATCGGCGTCTCCGGCCAGGCCCACGCCAGCCCGTTCGATCCGCCGCGTTCGAAGCCTTATCCCATGCCTCCACTCCCGGTGAAATCGAGCGGAGTCATTTTCGAACGCGCCGCGCGCAAGCTCGGCTGGCATCCGTTTCCCGCGCCCATGGCCATACTTTCCGAGCCGCGCCCCGGACGCAGCGCTTGTGTCCATTGCGGCTTCTGTCTGGCCTTCGGTTGCGAAGTCGGCGCAAAGTCCAGCTCCCTGGCCACCGCGATTCGCATGGCCGAAAAAACTGGCCGCTGCGAAATCCGCCCGAACTCGTACGTTCATCGCATCGAACTGGACGTCACTGGCCGCGCCACCGGCGCCGTTTATTTCGACGCGCAGCGCAACGTTCACCGCCAGAAAGCCAAAGCGGTGGTCGTCTGCGCGAACGGCGCGGAGACCCCGCGCCTGCTGCTGCTCTCCGCCAACAAGCAATTTCCCGACGGCCTCGCCAATAGCAGCGGCTATGTCGGCAAAAATCTGATGCTCAACAGCGGCGGCGTTACCACTGCCGTATTTGAAGAACCGCTCAACGATTACAAAGGCTTCGCCGTCAGCCGCATCCTCCACGATTTTTACGAGTTGGACCCCGATCAAGTTGGCTTCCACGGCGGCGGCGGCCTCGATGCGCGTTTCGACATGACACCCATAGGTTTCGCTCTAGGCAGCCTCCCTCCCGGTTCTCCCCGCTGGGGCAAGTCGTTCAAGGAAGTCTTGAGCCACAACTTCACGCGCACCTGCGAGATCTTTGGCCACGGTACGTCGCTGCCGGTCGAGAACAACAGCTTTTCGCTCGATCCGGACCTGAAGGACGCCTGGGGCCTTCCCGCACTTCGCCTCACGTACAAAGATCATCCCGATGACCTGAAGCTGTCGGCATGGCTGAATGCCCGCTCGGCGGAACTCGTTGAGGCGGCGGGCGCGAAGAAGATGTGGGCGCCTCCGGTCCAGGAGCAGCAATTTGCCGTGCACCTGCTGGGCACCTGCCGCATGGGAAACGATCCAAAAACTTCTGTCATCAACTCCGACCATCAGACGCACGACGTGAAGAACCTTTTTCTCTGCGATGGCAGCAGCCTGGTCACTTCCGGCCGCGGCCAGCCCACCATGACCATCGAAGCGCTCGCCTTTCGCGCAGCCGACCGCATAACCGCTCTCGCCAAACGCGGCGATCTCCCCGCCTAGGCCGCGTCCGCGTCACCGTTGTTCCGTACGCGCCGCCGGTATCACCTTTTTGATACACTTTTCTCGAAAGATTAAGCCTAGGGAGCTGTGAATGAGTTTCAACCGACGCAACACAACATCTGTCCTTTGCGGACTGGCGCTAAGCACGGTGCTGGTCATGGCCGGCGCGAAAGCGCAATCCAGCCCCGCGCCGCAATCGCCCGCTCCCAAGCTGGCGGAAGAGCAGTTCAAGAACATCAAAGTGCTTAAAGGCGTCCCGGCCGATCAGATTTTTCCTTCCATGCAATTTATCACCGCCTCTCTCGGCGTCGAATGCGAGTACTGCCACGTCCGCGGCGACCGCGGCCTCGATTTCGAAAAAGACGACAAAAAAACAAAAGTAACCGCGCGCAAAATGATGGGGATGATGTTCGCCATCAACAAAGAGAATTTTGAAGGCCATCGCGACGTGACCTGCTATTCCTGCCACCGCGGCGCTGCCGATCCGGTGGCCACGCCCATCATCACTGACGAAGAGCCCAAGCCCGAAGCGGAGCGCGGGAAGGCGCCCGGAGACGCGAAGCCTGTTTTGCCGCCCGCTGACCAGCTGCTCGACAAATATCTAGCCGCCATCGGCGGCGAAGCCGCTCTCGAAGGAGTCACCAGCCGCGTCGAAAAAGGAAAAATAAACGCCAACGGCCAGCAGCTTCCCATGGAAGTCTACGCAAAGGCCCCCGACAAGCGCATGTCCATCATGCACCTCCCCAACGGCGAGAGCATCACCGCCTTCGATGGCAAGCAAGGCTGGCTGAGCAACGCCGGCCACCCCCACATGATGTCCGCCGCGGAGAACGACGCCGCGCGCATCGACTCCGACCTGTATTTCGCCGCGCATGTCAAAAATCTCTACAAGAAATTCGCGGTCGCTCCCGGCGAAAAAATCGACGGTCACGACACCTATCTCGTGCTCGGCCGCAACGAAGGGCAACCCCCCTTGCGGCTTTATTTTGATCAGCAAACTGGCTTATTGCTTCGCCTCGTCCGCTACGCGGAAACCGCTTTCGGGCGCAACCCAACCCAGATCGACTACGCCGATTACCGCGACACCGACGGCGTAAAAATCCCATGCCGTTGGACCCTCGCCCGCCCCGGGAACCGATTCACCATTCAAATCGACCAGGTGCAGCAGAACGTTCCCGTCGACGACGCCAAGTTCACCCCTCCTCCGTCTCCACCCCCACCGCCGGACAAGAAACCCGCCGGTCCATAGAAACAGATGTCCATGCCTGGCCACCGGTCGCTCCATCTCCGGCCAAGACTGGTGGATTCACATGGAGGACCGCACACGTAACGGAACCTTTGGCGGAAACAATTTCCTCGCATTCGTCGTAATCCTGGGCAAGAATCGGCCCGCAATGGACCCGGAGTTCGGCGGGGACGGCCCGCAGCGTCCGCGAGGTGCTTCATGACGACCCTCTGGCAAGATCTTCGATACGGTCTGCGCGTACTGGCGAAATCCCCTGGCTTCGCGCTCGTCTCCATCCTGACGCTCGCTCTCGGCATCGGCGCAAACACAGCCATTTTCACCGTCGTCTACGGGGTCCTCCTCCGCCCGCTCCCGTTTCCCGAGCCGGATCGCATCGTGCAACTCGCGGAAACCTACAAAGAGCAAACCGATGAAATGGATCTCACGGCCGCTCAATTGAAGCGCTTACAGGAATACGCAGAACGCTTCGAGCACATCGCCGGATTCACCTCAGTCGGCTACAACCTTGCCGTCGGAACGGGAGCCGAGCATCTGCGCGGATTGTCGGTTTCCGCCTCGTACTTCCGGGTTCTCGGTATCCAGCCTGCCTTCGGTCGAGATTTCACTCCGGAGGACGACCGTGACGATGGGCAGCATGTCGCCATCATCAGTTACAGCCTCTGGGCCCGCCGATTCGGAGCCGATCCCGCACGGATCGGCCAGAAAATTCTTCTAAATGGAGAGCCCTTTACCCTTGTCGGGGTCATGCCGCGCGGCTTCTCCCCCACCGCCGCCGCAACAGATCTCCCCAACAGTGGGGCGGCGGAACTTTGGACTCCGCTCGCTCTCGTAGCCAAGACGGCAGGGAGCGGTTCGAACATCGGTGTGCTGGCGCGCCTCAAAGCAGGCGTCACTCCTGCGCAGTTGCGAGCCCAGATGAACGTCGTCACGCAAGACTTCCGGCGCGAATATCCAGGCGAAATCGGCAAAGAACTGCTCATCAGCTTCTTGCCTTACCAAAAAATGATTGGCGCTGAAGTCCGTCCCTACCTTTTGATTCTGCTCGGTGCCATCGGTTTTGTCCTTTTGATTGCCTGCGCGAACGTAGCTAATTTGTTTCTCGCGCGCGGGGGATTGCGCGGGCGCGAAATCGCCGTCCGCATCGCCATGGGCGCTTCCCGCTGGCGGCTGTTCCAGCAATTGCTGACCGAAAGCATGCTCATTGCGCTTGCCGGCGGCGCGGTTGGCCTTCTGGTGGCGTACCTGGGGCTTGGCTCGCTGCTCGCCGTCGCGCCCGTCGACTTGCCGCGCGCTTCCGATGTCCATCTGGACGGCTGGGTTTTCGCGTTTACGTTCCTTGTTTCGCTTCTGACCGGTGTTCTCTTCGGCCTCGCTCCAGCTCTCGAAGCCAGCAGAACCGGAATCAACGAAGCCCTCAAAGAAGGTGCCGGCCGCGCCAGCGCGGCCCGGGGCCGCGCGCTGCTGCGTAAGGTGCTCATCGTCGGGGAATTCGCGATTTCTCTTGTGCTGCTCACCGGCGCGGGTCTGATGATTGCCACATTTTCAAAACTTCTGCACAGCGATCCCGGCTTCAATCCTGAGCGTATCCTTTCTGTCCAGTTCTGGCTGATTGGCTCGAAATACGATTCCACTGCGCAGATGGAAACCTTCAACCGCGCTGTGGTTCAGCGTCTTGAGGCACTGCCTGGGGTGGATGCCGCCGCCGTCATTGCCGCCGGCTTGCCGCTGGAGCGCGGCGGTAACAACGGCATCCGCATGCCCAATGCCCCGGACTGGTATAGCGTCGACTACCGGGAAATTACTCCCGGGTTCTTCCGCGCGATGGGTATTCCCCTCTATCAGGGCCGCATATTCTCTGAAGCGGACTCCGAAATGGCCAACAGAGTAGTGATCGTCAACCAGGCCTTTGTCCGCGAGCACTTTCCGAGCCGCAGCCCGGTGGGCGAGCACATTCTTCTCGGCAAGACTTCCTGCGAAATCGTCGGCGTGGTTGGTGATGTGAAGTCCTACCTCGACCAGCCCGCACCTCCCACGACATTCATTCCTGCGGCACAAGCTTCTTACACCACTTCGGCGCTCTTCGAAGGCTGGTTTCCGCGGAGCATCATCCTGCGCGCCCATGTCGAACCCTTGAGCCTCAGCCACGCAGTGCGCGACGCGGTTGCCGCCGTCGATCCAATCGTCCCGACAGGTTCCATGCGCTCCATGGACCAGGTTCTCGCCCGTTCGCTGGCTCTGCGCAATTTCATGATGTTTCTGCTCAGCCTGTTCGCCGCGCTGGCCCTCATCCTGGCCACTGTGGGGATCTACGGAGTCATCTCCTATGCCGTCTCGCAGCGCACGCGCGAAATCGGTGTGCGCATGGCGCTTGGAGCGCACCCGGGCGATGTGCTGCGGCTCATCTTGGGAGAGGGTTTGAAGCTTGTCCTTGCGGGCGCCGCGCTGGGGACTGTCTTCGCGCTGATTGCGACCAGATTCATTTCGACAATGATCTACGGTGTGCGTGCCACGGACCCGCTTATCTTCGTTTCCGTCATCACGCTTCTTGTTATCGTGTCTCTTGCCGCGTGTTACGTTCCCGCCCGGCGCGCCATGCGCGTGGATCCCATGGTCGCCCTGCGGCATGAGTAAACGGGAACGCGCGATACTGGCGGAGAGAAATTACTTCTTCCGGGCTTCGCTGCCTCCCGTCCTTTGCCGCCGTCTTGCCGGGTTTTTGTGTCGGACGGTTTGCTTTCGGCTGAGGATCCCCCCCCCTTTTTTTTGGAGGTACTGCACGATCGGATTCTTAGACGTGTGTCTCGTCCGACGAGTAGTCGGTCGAGAGGCTGAGGTCCTTCCAGCTTCGGTCTGAGGCAAGCTTTTCAAGAGCACTCCTCTCAGCGGCGGCGTAACTATCGCTTCCGAGCAGCAGCCGTAGCGGCGGCTCGGAGAGCGAGGCGATGTGCAGAAGCACCGCCGCGGCCTTCGCCGGATCGCCTGGCTGTTTCCCGTTATAGCTTCTCTGGAAGCGCACAGAAGCGCCTACGGTCGAGTCATACTCCGAGTGGCCTTCACGCAGTTCGGTAGAGGGACCAGCGAAATCGGTGCGAAAGCCGCCGGGTTCAATGATTGTGACCTTCACGCCGAGCGGTCCCACCTCTTTGGACAGCGACTCTGAGAAACCCTCAACCCCGAACTTCGCGGCCGCGTAGGGTGCGCGCCCGGCGGGTCCGATGCGCCCGGCGATCGACGTTACCTGGACGATGTGTCCGGCCCTGCGCTCACGAAAGTAGGGGAGCACGGCCTTGGTCATGATGATGACACCAAATAGGTTGGTCTCAACCTGCGCTCGAAAGTCGGCGAGTGACGTATCTTCGACGGGGCACACATACCCGTAGCCGGCATTGTTTACGAGCACGTCCAGGCCGCCGAAGCTTGTAATCACCGCCTCGAAGGCGGCCTTGGCTTGCGCTTCGCTGGTGACATTTAGCGGGACAGTGCGAATGTTCTCCCCATACCTGCTCCGAAGCTCGACAAGTTGCTCTGGCTGGCGGGCTGTGGCCAGCACGCGATCTCCTGCCTTTAGCACCGCTTCTGTGAACGCACGGCCGAGACCACGAGAAGCACCGGTAATGAGCCAAACCTTTGACATAAGTCACCCTTCTCGAGTCCACCCGCCAGCAGCGCCGGGCGAGACTCTCAACCATTCGATCATTTTGATGCCTCCGATCAGACGGAGATCAATTCGAATTCGTCAGAGATTCGAGTGCCGAAATCGCGTCAGGATCCCCAGGGCTGAGTTGAAGGACTCGCTCGTACAGCCTGACAGCGAGGTCCGGCCTGCCGCTTTTTTGATAGACCGCGGCCAGATTGAATAGCGGCGTCGGATCGCTGGGATTAATCTTTGCGGCCTGATCGAATTGCCGAACGGCGGCCTCCGCATCTCCGGCGCGGAAAAGCAGAACACCCAAATCGCAGTAGGCGTCGTCGTTGTCCGGAGCAAGAGCAATGGCACGTTGATATTGCTCCTTGGCAGCGTCTATCTCGCCAAGGGACTGCAGCGCGGTGCCATAGTTCGTGACGGTTTTCACGTCGTCGGGTTTGAGCTGAAGCGCCTTCTGAAACATTTTGGAAGCCTCTTTCGCCCTTCCCAGGTTTAGGTCTACATTGCCAACACCGGCGAGCGCGGGTTCGTAGTGCGGCTCCAAAACGACGGCCTTCTGGTATTCATCGCTCGCTTGAGCGAAATCTCTGCGCTCTTCGAAGACGGCACCCAGATTGTAATGCAGCTTCGCACTGCGCGGAGTAGCCTCGAGAGAATGCCCGTAAAGACGCGCCGCGTCCGACCAGTCCGAGATTCGTGTCTCCAGTCGATAGACGCCCCACAACACCCATACGGCGGTTACTCCGAGAGCGAACGGCCGCAAGCGAACCTGCGATTCTACACCGACAACGACAACCAACAAGGCCAGGCCCACCGATCCTACATAGGTATAGCGCTCGGCCATGCCCTGATAGATGAACACCATGCCGCAGAACGGCAACAGGCCGATTCCGAGCCATGCAAAACCAATTGATGATCTCGGAATCTTGCGATGCACAACCGTCCATACAGCACCGGCGAGAGCCAGACACAGCCAGGCTGCAAGCGCCTGTCCGGACCATCCTGGCGACGGCGTGTCCGTCGATCGTTCCACGCTCATGTGGATTGGTAGAACCATCCAGCCGAGATATTTCCAGAAAAACAGCCCAACGGAAGCCATGGTCCCTTTTGCGGTGACTCCGCCGGTTGCGCCCGCAGCATGTCTTAACCGGAAGTAAAGCAGGATCGAGATGAGGGACGCGCCGAAGAGCAGCGTGGCAGGTTTAGTTTTGCCTCTATGGTTTTGAATAATGAGCAGCAGCGTGAAAGCAACAATCAGCACACCTTGTTCATGGGAGAGCAGCGCACAAAAAGCGGCTAGACCATAGCCGGCAAGATATTTCACCGCAGGACGCGACAGATACCGCTCTGCAAGCAACATCCCCACCAACAGGAAACACGCGGCCAAGCAGTACGACCGACCGGAGATCCACACAACCGCTTCCGAGTTGACGGGGAGACCTATCCAAAGTAGCGATGTAAGTGCCGCAGATAGAGAGGACATGAGAAGCTGCCGCAAGAGCAGAAAAAGAAGCAGGCCAGTCGACCAATGCAACAGCACATTCGTCAGATGAAATGCGACCGGGTTCAGCCCCCAAAGCTTTTCGTCGATGGCCAAGCTCAGCCAGAACAGCGGGCGGTAGAAGGCCCCTCCGCTCCCGCGAAGGTCTGAGGCAAACGACACGGGAGAGCGAAAATATTTCAGACTCCCGGTTAGAGAAGCTAGAGACGGGTTCTGTACGATTTGGGGTGCATCGTCATAGGACGCAAAACCCGCCGTAACTGCATGTGCATAGAGCACGGTTGTCCAAAGAACACTGGCCAAGATATAGGTCGCGATCGGCTGACAGCGGCACCATTGGGCTATGCGCGTATAGAGTCTTGTATTCATCATCTATTCCATTGGACGGCCTCTAGGGGTTCCGCGTTTACTTGCCGCCGCGATTCGATTCCTAAGACCTGTCAGAGTGAGGAAGGCGGTCCCGCCCCAGGTGACCTGCTGGACGTAACGGCGCCTACCGGCGTGCCGGTGATATTTCCGCTAGACCCAACCAGAGCGCCCGGCTCTCTATGGCTCGCCTTCCCGATCGTTCCTTTGTTTGTTGTTGCTGCCTTGGGACCCGCAGTGCCCAAGAACGTCTCTACTGAGCTTGCGACGCAGCTTCTTCGATCACCGCGGCAACCTCTTTCGGCCGGGAGACGTAGACCGAATGACTAGCGCCTGCGACCTCAACCTTGTGGCTGTGTGCTCGTGTGGCATACCAGCGCTCGAGGTCAGGGTTGATGGTTCTGTCTGCTCCCGCCACCAGCATCCAGCTCGGTTTACTTCTCCACGCAGGCGTGCTGATGACGGCTTTGAAATTGTCAGCCGCGTTGGGCACCTGCGATCGCGCCATGAAAGCGGCCTGCTCGGCAGACAAGTCGGCTGCGAAGTATTCATGAAACTGCGTGGGGTCGAGGTACGTGAAACCGTCTGCCGTTTTCTTTATCGCACCAGACTTGCTGAGGTCACTCGGGAAGCGCTTTCCGTCGTCCGCTTCATTTTCTCCGGCGTCCGGCATGTGGGCCGCAACGTACACCAGTCCGGCAACCGATGGATCCATCCCCGCTTCCGTAATGACGGCTCCTCCATAGCTGTGCGCGACAAGAATGCACGGTCCATTTTGTTGCGCAAGAACGCGCTTCGTGGCGGCCACATCTTCTTTAAAGGACGTCTCCGGCTCCTGGACGATGCTGACGTTGTAGCCATCCTTGACCAGAATGTCGTGAACGCCCTTCCAGCCAGAACCATCTGCCCAGGCGCCGTGAACCAAAACAATATTCCGAACGCGATGCTCTTCGGTCTGCGCTGAGCGCACGCTGCAGGTCAACAAAATGATGATGCCGAGGTACTGAATCATTCCTCGTACGACTTGCATAGGCATAATGGAATTACTCATCTTCGTGCTCCTTAGAGAATTGCCCTTGCCAAGCGCCATCTACTCGCAATGCCGGGTCTAGGGCGCCGCGGTTTCGCAATCGCACAGCAGTAGCCGCAGTCGTTGCAACAGAATCGATCGGGCCGTCGTCAAAACAACCTAACAAGTCGTTTCCCGAACTGGGCCATCCGACATTCGATGCGGCGCGAGTCCGAAAGTATAAAGCCGACAGTCCGCGGCGAACGAGCACCGGGCATACTCCGAACGTCGGCGGTAAATGACGAAGATGCACCCTCTAGGGACGCCGGCGGGGCGCTGCATTTCGGCGCTAACCGAAAAGGGAGCGCAGGGCGAATTGGATTTCGACATCCTGCTGCTGCCTACCGCATGTTGAGAAGTGCTTCCTTCGAGTAACTATAAACACGTTAGGATATTTTTCGAAGCCCTTGCCGCTTTAAAGCGATACTTGTCGATCTTCAAGGAGGCAATCTTTGAGTCTCCCTTTTTGAGTATGTGAGGACTAATCCAGAGGAAGTATGAGTTTCCGCGGGCAGCTCACCGACCCGAACGCCGCTGTGTGGCCCCCGCGCAAACTATTGATTTGGGTCGAGTTACAATAGTCCTCGGCGGCCTGCCGATGGGTTTTTGGCAGGATTGAACTGCGGCCGTGCGTATTAGGTGAGGTAGCGATGGCGATTACAACGTGGCTAGTGCCATGTTCGATTCAGACACAGAGAAATCCCAAAAGCGAGCGAACGGAAGAATCGTCGTGGAAGACCTTGCAAAGGTAAGTGCTTTCGATTCAGACATGACAAGCCTGTCATGGTTCGGACGTCCGTGTGCGAAGTTTCGGGCGGGTTAGTGCGCAGAGGAGGAAGGTGTGGCAAATCTTTGGCAAGACTTGCGATTCGCGTTGCGCATACTGGCGAAAAACCCTGGCTTCACTCTGATTGCGATCTTGACGCTTGCGTTGGGGATTGGAGCCAATACCGCGATCTTCAGCGTCCTCGACTCGGTCTTGCTGCGCTCGCTCCCCGTGCCGCACCCTGAGCAACTGGTTACACTCTCGGATCCAGACGAGCATGGTTCCAGTTTTGGAAGTGAAGGCGGCGACCGCTCTCTCCTGGCCTACTCCGAGTTTGAATACCTCCGGGATCACAACGAGGTCTTCTCAGGAATCTTCGCTGCCGACAGCAGTCTTCCCCAACTGGAAGTTACCATCCCGGATTCCTCGGCCGGCACAGGCGCGCAAAAAGAGCCCGCTCGCGTCCGCCTGGTCAGCGGTGATTATTTCCGCACGCTTGGAGTCCTCCCTGCCGCCGGCACTTTCTTCACACGCGAAGTGGACCGCGCCAGGGGCGGCTCGCCGATCGCGGTGCTCAGCTACCCGTTCTGGAAGCAACGTTTCGGCCTTGACCCGCTGGCGCTCGGCAAGACAATACAGATTCACCAAACATCATTCCAGATTGTGGGTGTCACTGGCCTGGGATTTTTTGGAGAGACCGTCGGAGATCTCCCCGATCTCTGGATCCCCGCGATGATGCAGGACTCCGTCTACCCGGGACGCGATCTCCTCACGCCATCGAAAGATCTGACGAACATGCACATCTGGCTTCAAGTGATGGCCCGGTTGCAACCCGGAGTTACGCCCGAGCAGGCCAAGGCCAGCATCAATGTCGTATTCAAAGGCCTGCTGGAATCCAAGGTTGGCGCCTCGATCTCGCCGGATGAGCGCCGTCATGATCTCGATCAGCGGATCAATCTGCAGCAAGCGGCGCGGGGTTCTTCGGTTCTGCGCGAGCATTTTGGCGAACCACTGAAGATTCTGATGGCCATGGTGGGATTCGTGCTTCTCATAGCCTGCGCCAACGTAGCCAACCTGCTGCTCGCTCGTGGCGCGGCGCGCCAAAGAGAATTCGCCATGCGCATGGCCATTGGCGCGGGACGGGCACGCTTGATCAGGCAACTGCTGACAGAGGGCCTCCTCCTCGCCGTCTCCGGTGCCGCCGCAGGTGTGTTGCTTGCCCACTGGGCCGACGCGCTTCTACTGCGCATGGTTTCCGGCTCGGCATCCCGGCCTCCGAGCATACACCTCGATCTACAGTCTGACGCGCGGGTGCTCGGTTTCACCCTGGGTGTGACGCTGTTCACCACAATGCTCTTTGCCTTGATCCCCTCCTTGTACTCGACGCGCCTCGACCTCACCCCGGTTCTGAAGTCCACCCTAAGCAGTGCGTCCAGCGAAGCGTCCCACCGGCGCTTTCCTGCGGGGAAAATCCTGGTAGTTACGCAAGTCGCTGTCTCCGTGATTCTCCTGGTTTCTGCCGGGCTTTTTGTTCGTAGCCTCTCCAGACTCGGCGACGTAAAACTTGGCTACAGCCGGGAAAACCTGATTCTCTTCCGAGTCGATGCGGCCCCTGGAGGCTACAAGGGCGCGGCGATTCCCCGCTTCCAGCTTGATTTGCTCACCAGGATTTCCGCGGTTCCCGGCTTGCGTGGCGCTACGGTTTCCAAAGACGGCCTCTTCAGCGCCTCCGAATCGGGAGATCCGGTCGCGGTGGAAGGGTATACGCCGAAGGCCGGCGAGGAAATGCATTCACGCATGGATCATGTCGGCCCGGGATATTTTTCCACGCTCGGAATTCCCATCTTGGTGGGGCGGGAAATCGAAACACAGGACGGTGGCGGCGGTGTTCGGGCCGCCGTCATAAACCAGACCTTTGCGAACCGATTTTTCCCCAACACCAATCCTATCGGCAAGCAGGTCCGCGATACCTATCCCGGCAATCCCGCCGAGATGACTGTCGTAGGTGTCGCCGCCGATGCCAAGTACAACAATTTGCGCGAGAAGGCTTTGCCTCGCATCTACGCTCCCCTCGCTAATCCTATGTGGGAAAATCCTGCCGCCTTCTACGAAGTGCGCACGTATGCCGATCCTCAAGCCGTGGCTGCCGCGCTTCGCCAAGTTGTCCAGGAAGCAGCTCCCACGCTTCCGCCCATCGAGCTGCGCACCATGTCGGGGCTGGTCGACGACTCCCTGGAAACCGACCGCTTCATCAAGCAGCTTGCCAGCGCTTTCAGCCTGCTGGCTTTGCTCCTCGCCGCCATTGGCCTGTACGGCCTGATGGGCTATACGGTATCGCGCCGGACGCGGGACATCGGAATTCGCCTGGCGCTGGGCGCAGAGCAAGGGAACGTTCTTTGGCAGGTGCTTCGCGAGACGCTGGTGCTCGTACTGACGGGAATCTTCCTTGGCGTGCCTTTTGCACTGGGCGGAACTTATCTGGTGCGTAGCATGCTATTTGGTTTAGGCTTTGCGGATCCTGTGGCCATTCTGTTTGCGGCAACTCTTCTGACTATCGTTGCTGCCCTTGCCGGCTTTCTGCCGGCGTGGCGCGCTTCTCAGGTGGATCCGATGGTCGCGCTGCGATACGAGTGAGTGCGCCGGGATAAACCGGCGGGGAGGAGCGGATGAAACAGCCGTACGGTGAAGGCCTAGCGAGCCACACCGACCCCGAGTCATGCGTGGTCAGTCGTGAGGCTGGGCGCGAAGCGTTGACAGAATCACTATAAGAATCACTATAAGGGGCACATGCAGACGGGGTATTGAGCCGCGAAATATCTGGAAATCAGGATGCCGACGCTGTTTATTCGGCGGGAAGGCAACACTGGTGGGCGCGACATCGCGAGCACCTACTGGACCTGCGAGGTCAGAGACCCCCGATATGCATGGAACCTCCTCGTGCGAGAACCGGGAGGCCCTATCAATGCCCGGCACGAAGCAGTGGACGGGCCGGTCGAGGAAGGTGATGAGCCACAATCTCGACAAGAACGTTGGTAGGGAGTCAGACGGTCGTGTACTACCTACGAAGTGCCCGAACAAAGGCGGTAGTTCCACGCCGGCGGAGGGCATGGAGGAAAGACGACCGACCAAGGAGAACACGGGGCAGACGGCCGCGTCCCAGATACAAAGCTGGGAGAACGCGTTAGCTGGGCTACAACGTGTGCGAGCAGCAGCAAAGAGGGAGAAGCGACTACGATTCACCGCGCTACTGCACCACGTATCCGACGTACTTCTATCGAACAGCTTCTATGCTTTGAAACGGGGAGCTGCTCCGGGAGTGGACGGGTTAACGTGGCAGGAATATGAAACGGACCTGGACAAGCGGCTGGAGGATCTCCACAGTCGAGTGCACCGGGGTACGTATCGAGCGCTACCTTCCAAGAGAGCGTATATCCTCAAGCAGGATGAGCCGTGTGCGCTAACGAGCGCTCGCACGGATCCGCGCGGGGGGCGCCGTGCAACCGGCGTCCCTACCGCGATTACTTTGCAATTCGCAATAGGATGTCCTGAGTTGATTTTGTTTCTCAAGCATGGGTGCTAACCTCCGGAGCATCTTCTTCGCGGGCACCGCGTCAAGATTGACGAACATTCAGAATACGAAATGATGCCGTTCGCTATCGGAAGCCAGCGTGACATGAACGATATCGGTTAGCGTACCGGAGCGGTGGCCACGCCCACGTTCTTGTCCGCGCCACCCTAATCTTCGGCCCAAGAACAAACGACATGCCATCAATACTCCGCGAGCAGCCGAACCCAGGCGTGTCCGGGGATCTCCACTGTGCTGCCAACGGACTTGCCATCCTGCCCGAGATGAACGTCCTGCCCCTGCGCTGGCGGGATCGAGATGGAAGCGGAGCGGCTCTCAGCTGTTGGGTTATACAAAATGAAATTGAGCTGGCGAGGGGGGAACAGTTTTGCATCCAACGCATCAAGTAGGTCGAGATTTACCAGCATGAGTTCCCGGTCGCTGACTTGACCAAGGGCCTCATACATCAGGTACATCCACAAGGACTCCCCGGCACCGTAGATTTCCTTGCCTACATTTCCGGTTTGGCCGCCAAGTTCAAGGGTTCCGAGATTCTCGAAAGGGATAAATGCCATGGAGGCGTGCTGGCGGTTCCCGGTGCAATCCTGGAAGAAGTAAAAATTGTTGCGCCGTTGCTGATCCATAAAACGAAGCAAACCTTCAAAGATGATTCCGCGTTTCAGGATGCCGGTCCAAGGCAGAACAGCCTCGACATTCTCCTTGAACGCCGGATACAGGATGGAGGCCGCGGCCTGGACCATGCCACGTACGTCGTGGGACTTCTGGCTTGGATCGGAATACCAATAAAACATACGCAAGTGCTGGTAGAGCAGATAGTTGACCTGATCGCGCATACCGAGCTCTGCGGCCGCCAGCGCGCCGTAGGCAAGTTCCTGCGGTTCGTGGAACAGGCGATCCGACGGCACGGTGTATAGAGCATGGATCGCGCGCCGCGCTTCCTCCCGATAGTGTTCTTCTGCGGTCAAACGGTGGGCGAGAATCGCAGCCCACGCGTAAAGGCCGCCTATGGCGTAATTCGTTCCGGCTCCCTCGGCAAGAAGGGTGGAAACCTGATAGTAGATCGGGAAGAGGTAGTCGTACTGGCGAGCCATTTTCTGCGCGGTCTCGAACGCTTCCAGAAAATGCTCTGTGACTTCTTTGGCCCCCGCCAAAGATCCTATAACCGGGTATTTCACGAGCCCATTCTCAAAAGGATACCAAGAGTCAGCCCTTTCGTTCGGTTTGCGCACGAAGTCATTGCTGATGCTTTGCGTATCCTCGTGATAGAAGGCGGGCAGTGCCGCGAGAAGTTCATTACACTCTGTTTCGTAGCTCGCCGAAGGATGCAACCGGAGATAGAGAAGCGATGGCCACAGGACATCCGCGACGGTCATGAGCTCGAAGTTGTCTCCGGGCTGCTGCCAGATTTCTGAGCTATCCTTGACATATGCCCGTAGACCCGAGTGACCATTCACCTCGACCCGAGTCGTACTCTTTTCCTGCAGATCCTCTACCGTGGCGGCTGCAAATTTCCTCCAAGTGGTAGCGCAGTCGGGCCATGAAAGCCTCTCCTCGAAAAGAGGAAGCAGCGCGGGCATCCAACGCTCGACCGCTTCCTGCTCGGTGACCAGCCGGTTGAGCGGTCGCTGAAGCAAGAAGCAAGTGAAACGCACGTCGCCTGCCGGTAGTACATTCCCCGTCGCCTGATCGGCGATCAAGCCCACACCAAGGCGCTGGGTTCCGTCACGTAGAATTTGCGAGATGGTTGAGCAGCGATACACTAGAAATCGAGGAAGATTTTCGATCGACATCCAGCCCATCTCGCCAACGTCGAAATACATCATGGTTTCGATGCCAGCGTTCTGATCCAGAAGATAAACCGCAGGCAAGTCGTTACCGTAGGTGCCCAACGAGTTCCTGGTTGGCTGGGTGAGCGCCACGCGCCGCCAACTTCCTGACTGCCCTTCCATGAGAGTGGAAGTCGAACTCAGCCATGTGATGATTTGCGGTTCTACGGTGCCGTCCTGACGCAATCGAATTGGCTTCAGAAGATGGAGCGTGGTTCGGAACCGAAACCATGGCTCGCTGTGGCCTGCGGGCAGAGCGCTGATTTCCGCAGTCCACTCGTATTCAAAACGCTTCCCGTCCAGGCTCTCCGCGACAGCTTTCCCGTCACAGACGATTCGTTGCCCTTCGCGGCTTACGTGCGAGCTCACCATCGGGAACGAAGCACCGGTCACGAGCTGGACACCTGGCAGTGTCGCGGATTTCCATTTGCCCTCAGCGAACAAAAAGTTCTGGTACGTCAGCGGCGTGCCAACAGGCGAAAGCCGGAGTTGCTGCGCTCCACTTTCAAGAGTCGTGGGGGAAGAAGAGGCTCGGTCAGCGAAGGTGGGGAAGGAAACTCCAGGATAGAAACCAGCGCATGCGTGTGAACCGCCCGCAGCCGTGGCCAAAAAAGTTTTCACGAAGCCGCGCCGATTGAGAAGCGTCATTTGGCCGAGACCTTAGGGACAAGACGAACCGCTGGCCCCGCCCGGCATCGTACCCGGGCAGGGCCAGCGCGGTCCTAGTATTGGATCTTCAAGCCAAATTGAATGGTCCGCGGTCCGCTCGAATCGGTGATAGCGCCGAAGCCACAGGCGAGTGGTCCCGAACACCCAGGAGCACCGGCAGGTACAAACGGCGTCTGCAGACTTGGACCGAAAACGTTGCTGGGCGTGGAGTAGATGTGGCGATTGAACATATTGAAGAAGGAGGCCCGGAAGTCGATGGTAGCCTTCTCGCCAAAGAGGCGCGTTTTCTTCCCTAGTGTGAAGTCCTCATTTCGCCCCCCAAACGAGCGCGCGAGCGGAAGTGAGCGGGGCTCATTGCCAAATGTGAAAGGAGCCGCAGCTGTGAACGCGGCGGGGTTCCAGAACGGCATGGTCGTGGGACTGAAATTGGATTTGTTCGTCTGCGGCACTCCAGGAACGATGTTGACGCGGGCACCTGCTCCTGTCGTGTTGCATCCGCCAAACAAGACATCGCCCGCAGTATTCTGACAGTTACCATAAACCTCCGTGGGGGTTCCGGAGTGGTAGCTTAGGATGCCTGAAACGGACCACCCGCCTAAGACTCGGTCTGTCACGCCACCCGAATTCATATAACGCTTTCCATGTCCGACCGGCAGTTCATAGAAGAAACTGGCGACCAAAGATTGCGGAGTATCGAGCTGGCTGACCGCCTTCTCCGCGCTCCGATTGTAGGAATTTTCACCGATGAAACTGTTCGTGCCAATGAAGCCAGATACGCCCGGCCCGGCTGAATCGGCATCGGTTATGTTCTTCGAAACTGTATAGGACACCAGAAAGCTTAGTCCCTGGGCAAAGCGCTTATCGACCTGCAACTGCATGGCATGGTACGTGGAGTTGCCCGTGCGATCTGGGGTGAATGAATTGTCTTCCTGGTTAAAGTTGCCGTACTGAGGGAAAGGTCGAAGGGCTTGGTTAATATTTCCCGTAAAGCCTGCGTAAGGCAATTTGACACCGGCGGCAATCGAATTCGGACAGGTATGGGCAGCAAGACAAGACGCATTCATGGTCAATTCGCTGCCCAGTGAGAGAAAGGAAGGATTCACCTGGTTGGGGATGATATTTAAGGCCGGCAAGTGGGTTCCTTTGGAACCCACATAGGCCACGCTCACCATCAGGTTGCTCATGACCTGCCGCTGTATGTCGAGGTTCCAGGTCTGAATATCCGCCGGGCGGCCAGAGTTCGCAGGAACCAGAATGACGCCGCCATTCCCGTTTTGACCTTCCGGGGTAAACGGCCCGAGAGGCGGAAAAAGATGCGCCACGCCGTTATCGATTTGGGTCGGGCCTCCATTTGCAACGGTCACCGTCTGCTTGTTGAAGAATCCCAATCCATCCTGGTCGGCAAAAGATCCTTCCTTCAGAGCTTCGTAGAAAATGCCATAGCCGCCACGGAGCACGGTCTTGCTGTTGATGCTGTAAGCGAAGCCAACTCGCGGACCAAATGCCTTGTGGTAGGTGTCTTGCGGACGCTTTCTTCCATTGCGCCCTGTACCAGTCCCGAAGTAGGTGTAAGCTCCCAGGATGTTTCCTGCTCCGGGATTCGGGAGCGTCGGATCAACTGCGGAAAAGCGATTGAATGCTTCGCTAGCGGGCAGATCGAGATCATAACGCAGTCCGTAGTTCAGAGTGAGGCGGGAGCTGAATTTATATGAGTCCTGCCCGTAGAACGAGAAATCCTTGTACCGGACACCACTGAAAGCCCCATAGTTCAGTGTGGTGGTATCCGAAAGGCCGAACAGCGAGCTGGCCACCGCATCGCCCCCCACTCCCGTCGCGGTGCCGGTGCTGCTGGTCTGAGCGGGACTAAAATCAAACTCTCCCGAACCCTGGGTCAGCCGCCGCACGTTAAATTGGAGCATGCGGACTTCGCCACCGAACTTCAAGTTGTGTTTGCCTTTGACCCAGCTCACGGAATCATTGACCTGATAGACGTTATCCGCAAACTCGGAATCACCGCAATTGTTCACGTTGTAGTTGAAGCCGCCCCCCCACTTGATGCACGGAAACGTAGCGTTACTGACACCCGTAAGTCCGATTTTTGCGGGAAACCCGAGGCCAATACTGTTCGAACCCTCGGCACGGTAACGGCGGCTAAATCCGAAGAGGAACTGATTAACGAGCGACGGGGTGAAAACGTAATTGTCGCTGAAACGCGCGTAGCGAGTGTCCTGGGGAATGCTCTGGCCGAAGATGGGTCCGAGGTCAGAAGTCCCACCTGTCCTGGTGTTATCGTAATCAAATCCGCCGGAGATACGGTGCCTCTCAGAAAACACGTGATCGATCTTTACGTCGAACAGGTTGGCTGTGGTGCTTGAAACGGTGTGGTCGGCTACGTTGTTGGTAAGGCTGCCGTTTGTGGGTGGCAGTAGTGCAAAAACCTTTGTCATCACCGCGCTCGGCTTGAAATTAGGGTCGTTCGTCAAAATGTTGCCAGGGATCGCCGCGTGTGTGGTGGGATCGTAAAGTTGTACGGCGGGGAGCAAGGCGGAGAAGTTGCCCTTGCGGAAGTTTTCGTTAGGCAGGCTTTGCGTTCCGGTCCCTCCGTTTCTCAAGCGGAATCCCTCATAATCGAAGAAGAAGAACGTCTTGTCCCTACCATGATAAAGTTTGGGAATAAAGACAGGACCACCTACGGTAGCGCCGAAGTCATTCTGAGTATCCACGCTCCTCGGTGAACCGAGGAGATTGTTTTTCCAGCTGTTCGCGTCCAGGGACTTATTCCGCAAATAATCGTACGCCGAGCCGTGTAACTCGTTGGTTCCAGATTTCAATGTGAGACTTACAATGCCGTCGCCGGATTCCCCGTACTCTGGAGAAAAGTTACTCTGCAGCACCTTGAATTCCTGCACGCCTTCCGTTGAAACTCCCTTATTCCACTGCGTGTTCGCAGAGACTAGCGAGATAGACACGCCGTCGACTAGCACGTCGGTTCCACCTTCCTGACCGCCGTTCACCTTAAAGTCGTCACTCGAATTGCTTCCAGGATTGTTGGCAACGCCGCCCACAAATCCGGGAACCAGTTCGATGAACTGCACGGGGTTGCGAATTGTGCCGGAGACTTCTAGCGGCAAATTGGCCACCAGCGTCGACTGCACGGTTGTTCCGATATCGGAGGTCGCGGTTTGAAGCTGACTGGCGTCGGCGTTAACCGTCACGTTTTCGGAGACCGCGCCAATCTGCATCTCCATGTCCAAGGAGACTACCGTGCCCGTTACGACCGTAACGCCTTCCCGAGAGTACCTTTTCAGGTTTGGCACCTCTACAACTACGGCGTAGCGACCTGGCGGGAGATTTGGCAGAGAATAAATTCCGGCATCCGTTGTGGTGGTTGTGAAGCTAAGGCCAGTATCCATATTTCGACCCGTCACGCTCGCCCCGCTGACCGCAGCCCCGCTCGGGTCAGTTATAGTGCCCTGAATGCCACCATTTGTGGTCTGAGCGCGAAGAGACACCGTTGACGCCATCAGGAAAAACGCGAGAGTGCAGATCAATTTTTTCACTGAATTCCCCCCCGATTATCGGATAAGTCTCTGCTCAGGACGCAACAGATGATGTTCAAAACTGTACACCCCAGATGAACCAAGATAATGGCGTGCCCGCAATCCAGTTATCTAGTTTGCAGGCGCTGGGAATTCCAAGGAAAGGGTCTAACACGTGAATTCATGGTGATTCACTGGAGGGGAGGCCCTAAAGCAAACCTCTAATGTCGTAAAACAACAGAAAAGAAGTGGGTTATTTACTTGTTTTCAGAAGGCTGGAATCCGCTCTTTCTTCGGGAGCGCTTGGAATCTTCCGGACTTTGCAGTGAATCGATGGCATCTCTCCTGCCGGGAAATCATTTCGTGAAATGGTCAGGATCCATTTCCGGCGTCCGCCAGGCCGCCTGTTCCAGCGCTTGAAGGATAAACGAATTCCAAGCAAAGACGCGATGGTAGCCAAAGAACGGGTGCGCCTCGTCGGTGGCGAGGTATTCCTGGCTGGTCGGGAAGTCGGAGGCAACATGGAGCTCTGCCCATAGCCTGTTTCGGATGGCCTTCATGGCGCCGCTCCATCCGTGAAGCTTTCCGGTAACGTATCCGCAGACTTCCATTCGCATCCAACTGCCTCCGTTGTAATAGATCCCGTCCATCCCATGATTTATGTAACTAGCCGCGAAGGAATTGCTGATCATCGGGTGCCAGCGCTCGTTGAAGTAGCTCCACCCCTGGCCTCCTTCCGGAAGTCCGATGAGAATTGGCCGCACCGTGCCAACGACCTCAGGATGCGGGCAATCTTTTCGCGACACCATCGCCGGAATGCGATCGAGATGGTTCACGACGATCTCGTCCGTGAGGATTTTTCGTCCGAACAGCCAAAGAGAAAGATATTCCGGGAAGATTTCTGCGAATCCGATGGCATCTGCTATGTGGCGCGCAGGGCGCAGAAACTTTCTCGCGGGGTCGTAATAGCTGCGATAGAGTTCTTCTGCCTTGCCAAGAACTTTCTCGGAGACCGTTTCACTTACACCGGGAATCTGCAGTTCCTTAATCACTCGCAACGTGACCGCTAACATTCCCTGGTTTTCGCAGATGTTGGACGTACCCTCCGGGTATTGGATTACATCGAGCTGGCCCATGACGAACTGCGCCCAGCAGAGGCCCTCGCGGCGGGGATCGTATGTCCGAAGACAGTATTCCGCCGCTTTCCGCACCTTTTCCATCGGCAACTTGGTGCCGAATCGCCGACGATTCAGGAATGCCCACAGTAGCCAAAGGGGCGTCGAATCGTTCGATTTGCGCTCCACGTTGGCGAGATTGGGTTCCACCAGCGTGTTGATCGAGCCGTCCGATCCCTGATTTTCGCCCCAAAGACCGAATACGCTTTCATTCAATTGCCGGTTGTGAATCCCGTTCAACGCGAAGAAACTGTCGCGCATGTACATCTCGCCCGCCGCAGAATACCAGATGCTTGGTGCAAGGATCGGCCGGAAACTCTCGGGTCCGGCGATCCAACAGAGCATCATGAGGTCAGCGTAAACTACTTTTTCAGTTTCCCCGCCTTTGAAACCAAGACCTTCCGCCAGATAAAGTTGACACCAGAGCCGGTGACCTCGCACCGTGTCTGGGATCGCGTCATCCGCAAACACGATTATGGTTTTCTCCTCGCCGTGATCCATTTCCAAACGATGATATGGTTCACAGCGGGTAGATATTTGGTGAACCTGCAACCCGCGTACCTCGATCTTTAGGAACCCGCCTGGTGCCTCCACCTTCAGGGCTTGCTCGGAAGGAGCAACGGAGAGGAAGAGAGCGCTACCATTTCCTCGCGATCCTGGAACAAACACCGTCGTTTGAAATTCGGACCACGCCAGTGGCGACTCCGGCACGCCATCGTTGTAGAGAGTGACATCGTCCAACTTCTGCAATTGCTCATCCACTCTCCAAACCGCAAGGCACATCGGGGCTGCCGAACGATACTCCATGCGTACCGAGAGGACCGCGGGGCCTTTCACCCCGAAGGGAATAATTGCACCGTCTTCGGTACTTCGTGCGGACAGAATGGCAACACCGTCGCGTTCGTCCAGACCGCCCTCGCCAAGTTTTCTCCAGGACGAAACCTCCGGCAGCATTATGGCTTTCCTGGTACGCTCTCCGGCCATCTGCTGCATAACTTCACCGAAAGTTTGCTGCACAAAGTAGTTGCCGCCGCTGCGCTCCTCGGGAGACGAACCGGAATAAAGATTGGCATCCGGAATGCGTCGTGGCGCAGGCTTCACAGGCCTGCCGTCCCGGCGGACGATTCGCGTCCACTGATTGCGGTAGCCGGAGTCTGTCAGCAGGCCGACGCACAGACCATTTTTCATGCGGAACCCCGCGGCTGGAAAATATTCGTGCAACGCTCCGCCTTGCCAGTCCAATTGATCGAAACTCCACAGCTTTGCGGGTCTCTCCTGGGGCTCCAGGCGATTGCTCAACTGATAGTACAGCAGGAACATATCGGCCTGGCGGAGCCGGATCCTCTTTCGCACCAAATGGGGAGTGATTCGTTCATAGCTCACCTGCACAAACACCGTGGTGTTTAGATTCTTGAGCTTGCACTCACCGTCAAGGGTCAGGTGCATGGCATCGCCCGCCCACGAGGCGGCCTTCCAATCGCAAACACGATCTTCCACGCTGCGCTCTTCGTTTTGGAACACCGCCGAAAATTCTCCACCGTGGTTGTGTCGGATAACGGGCTGGCCGTTGAAAAAAAGGGAGGCACCATAGCCCTGTTTGGCGTCTCCCGCAACCTCCAGCGTCAACCCGTCCATGCCGGGAGGCACGTCGGAGGCGGCTTTGCGTAAAGGTTCGGCTTTTAATCCCAGGCCAACAGCCAGACCGCCCGTGATAGAGCTCTCGATAAACCGACGCCGCGAAATGAATCTGTAGTTCATCCCTTGCCGTTATCCGTCGATGATTTAGACAGACTCTTCAGACTGCCAGTCTCGTATCGGTAGGGGTGGCCCGTCTACCCCGAACATGCAACGCCCAAAAACCCAATTGCGACCGGAGCCGGCCCTCTGTCCGTCGAGAGTGGACAAATCGTGGGCCTCTCGATCACCCAAGGACAAGGGTCTCACCCGTCAGGCCAAGGTGATTCACCGGCGTTCGCGCCGACGCAATCGGCGCGAAATCATTGGAAAGAAGGGTGTTAGTTACTTGACTTGAAGAAGCTCTGTGATAAAATTTGGGCCTTCAATTGAAATAAGAGTATGGGCTCACCGCAAACGAGCGTTTCACGCCCACCAGCCTCTGACGACCTCCTTACCGATAAGCGTTGGCAGCTAGTGCAACGAATTGTATCCAGTCCACCCTTTCAGAAAAGCACTCGGCTCAGGGATTTGTTGCAGTTCATCACCGAGCAGACCATTCACGGGAATGCGCACGAATTAACCGAGCAACACATCGGCAACGCCCTGTTCCACAAGCCTTCCGATTACAGTCCGCTGGAGGACAGTTCCGTGCGGGTGCACGCTCGGCAGCTGCGCCTGAAACTTCACGAGTATTTCCATGAAGAAGGTCGAAATGAGCCGCTCATACTGGACATACCTAAAGGCTCTTACGCACCGGTATTCAGAACGGTTCTGAAAACTGACGACCTCCCGCCAGCAGTTGCATCTACGGCGATTTCAGTCGTGGCTTGGCGCCGCCGAGCGGCGGTTCCTTGGGTCATATGCGGCATTCTGGCCACTCTATGCGCCGTGTTGTCCTACCGCGTCCTCACTCACCGGACGGGTGGCACGGTGCCTGGCACCGCTTCTCTATCTTGGCCGTCTTCTCAGCTTTTCGATGCGCGACATCAGACCATCATTGTGGTAGCCGACAGCAACTATGGAATGTCCCGTATCCTCGCGAGTCAGCCAGGATCTCTCGACCAGTATCTCCGCCGGGATTTTATGCGGAGCACGACCGCCGGCAAGACTGGTGAGGCTGATTCTCGACTGAGTGAGTATATTTCGAACTCGACGCTCACTTCATTCGCGGATGTAGCGGATGTCGTTTCCCTTTTCAAAATGGCGGGTGCACTGCAATCGCAGGTGTCCGTGCGCTATCCACGGGACCTGAGGATGCGCGACCTGGACCATAACAATTGCATTTTCATTGGAAGCCCTGGCTCTAATCCCTGGGTGACGCTTCTACAGGACAAGCTCAACTTCCGGGAGAGTGAGGTCATCGTCGGAAAAAGCCCCAAGGTGTTTCTGAACAAAAATCCTTTACCCGGTGAGCAACTACAATATGAAGGTCTGCGGTGGACAGGAACGATGGGAGAAGATTACGCTACGATTTCTCTTCTCCCAAATGCGACCGACGACGGAAGCGTGCTCGCCTTCCAAGGTCTTCAGCAGGAGGGTACGGAGGCGGCGGGTCGGTTCCTTGCAGATGAGGACAATCGGCGTCAACTCATGAGCGCGCTCGGCATATCTGCCTCGCAAAGTCTCTCTCAAAGTATCTGGTTTGAAGCTCTGATTCGATCCCGGACCGTTTCCGGAGCGCCAAATTCTGCGACTCTCGTAGCAGTCCGCCGCATTGAATAGCAACGCGATTCCTACTTGTGTTTCGATGGCAGGAGGCCCGCGAAGGCACCACGCATCTCCAGGGCGTTCCACAATGACTAGGCAGGTCTTTTTCCGGGCCGGGTCGCCAGCGGATTGCTGTTCTTTCTCGTGTATTTTGTTTTGTTCTGAGGACCGCCGCTTGTATGCTGGGCAGGAACGAACTGCCGAGTGAGAGCGAGATGTCCCTAGCTATACGTTGGCGGTCATGTGATTTTCGTTTAAGCGCTTCTACCAGTTTGTGGACCGTTCTGGCGTCCCTGATTGCCAGCGTCCTTCCCGTACCGCCAGTCGTCGGCGCGCAAAGCGACGTTGGAACCCTGCTCGAACAAGCGCGTGCCGTCGAGAAGACTGGAGATTACCAGGCGGCGGAACGGTTTTACTTGCAGGCGCTGGCGCTGGCCCCAGGCAATCTTGAAACCCTCAAGCGTCTCGGCATACTTCAACAGACCGAACTGAAATTCGGAGAGTCCGTCGAGAGTTTCAAACAGGTACTCGCCCAAGATGCGCGCTATCGCGACGTGAATTTTTTCCTGGGCGTCTCCTATTTCGGCGAAAACAAAATCAACGAAGCGATCCGATGGTTCGAATTGGAACTCGCAACTTCTAAACCGCATCCCCGGTGCCGATACTACCTCGCGCTGGCTCTCCAGGCTGCCGGCCGGATCGAGGAATCCATTTCGCAACTGAACCGCGCAGTTGCTGATAATCCAAAGGACGCGGATGCTCTTTACCAGTTGGCCCGCATTTACAAAAACGCTTCGCTTCAGTCGATTGAGAGTCTAAAGGCTCTGGACCAGGACTCTTTCCAGCTGCATGCCCTGATGGGAGAGGTTTACGCGGATGAAGAACGGCACGCTGAAGCTATCAAGGAGTACCAAGCGGCACTCGCGAAACGTCCGGACGCCCCGGGAATTCATTATGCGATGGGGATAGCGTATTGGGTCCAGCATCAATTGGATGCCGCCGAGAAGGAATTTATGGCGGCTCTGAAGGAAAACCCGAATGACGCGCTGACCAACTTGTACCTCGGCGATATCGCGGTTCACGACCAGCGCTTTGCGGAAGCACATGGATACCTTAGCGTAGCGGAGAAGGGACAGCCCAACATACCGCAGTTGCACGTGCTACTCGGGAAATGCTATCGAGGCGAAAACGACCCCGAAAAAGCAAAGACGGAATTCCTGGCGGCGATCCAGGCGGATCCCACCGCTGCGCAGCCACACTACTTGCTGGCCCAGGTTTATCGGGAACTTCGCAACCCACAAGCAAGCTCGAAAGAGTTCGCAGAATTCGAAAGGCTTTCACAGTTGGAGAAGGACAAAACTCTTCAGCATGGGCCCCAGAACTGACATGGATTGCAAGCCAAGCTCGAGGGCTGGATGCAACTTATGAGTATCCCCCCTGGATACCTCCGGACTCTCACGGTCGCCTGGAGTGGTTTTGTTGCCATCGGTCTACTGCTCGCCGCCAGCCCATCTCCAATCGCGGGACAAACGGACGCCTCAACTGTGGAAGCGCACTTTGCCGCTGCGCAACAGGCCCAGAAAAACAGCGACTATGTCACTGCAGAGCGAGAATACCGAGCCGTGCTTGAAATAAGGCCTGATTTTGCTGAAGTGCACATGAATCTCGGACTGGTCTACCAGCTACAAGATCAGATTGCTGTCGCGATGACCGAGTTTCAGCGTGCGCTTCACCTTAAGCCCGCGCTGGCCGGTGCGAATTTTTTCCTCGGGGTTGACTATTGCAAGAACGGCGAAGGGATGAAAGCTCTCCCCTATTTGAAGGCTGCCGCCAGGCAAGATCCTCGACGACCCGACATCTGGTCTTGGTTGGCGACGGCCCAGGAAATGTCCGGTGAGTTTCATGCTGAAGTAACGACGCTTCGAAAAGCACTCACTCTGCAATCCCAAAACGTTGATCTGCTCTATCTGCTTGGTCAGGCTTATGAGCGTTTGGGAAAAGACGAGGTCGCGCGACTGCAAAAAAAGGCACCACACTCTGCGCGCTCCGAGCAACTTCTGGCGGAAAGCTACGCCGCGAGCGGTGAGTGGCCCTCTGCTGTGATTCATTTTCAGAATGCATTGGATGCTTCGCCTAATACTCCGGGCCTGCATGTGGAGCTGGGTGAGGTGCTGTTGCGAGCAGGAAAACTTACGCGGGCCGGCCATGAATTTGAAGAAGAACTGCACCTTACGCCCAATAGCCTGCGGGCAATGGTGCGCCGGGGCGAGACCAAACTCATCCTGGGCGACGTCGAGGGTTCTCTCCAGGATTGGGACACCGCAATGGTCCAGGACGACCTGCAGGCGGAAAGAGTTCTCGGCATCCGAGAGACTGCATTAGGCGATGCTGCCTTCGAGCAGCTCCCGGATGCCCAGCGCGAAGACATCGAGAAACTTGCCCCGGAATTCGAGCGACGCAACACTCCGGTCGCTCACTTAGCGCTTGCATTTCTCGCCATGCAAAGCGGGAACTCTTCGTCGCAAGTTTCCGAGGGCCAACGCGCCCTTTCTTCCTCCGAGGCCGGGCCTTCGCCGATGGACTGTTCACAAGCCAGAATCCAACAGGCGCTCATGCAAGAGCATTTCACCGCTTTTGCTCATTGCGCGCCGCAGGTTTTGGCGTCTCGGCCGTCCGCCAAGTCCAGCTACGCTTTCGCTCGCGCACTGTTTGAAGCGGGGGATTGCGAAGCGTCTCTCAAGTTGCTTTCCGGACTGGGGCCGGCTGATCAGCACTCCCAGGAGGCATCTTATTGGCGGGCGCGTTGTTATGAGAAGTTAGCCACCGCCTCTTATCTCAGTCTCTTCCAAGCGGATCCGAACTCTTACCGCTTGCATCAGCTTACAGGTGATTTGAATGCCGCAAAGGGCAACGATGGAAAAGCCATCGAAGAATATCGCCTGGCTGTGGCTTTGAAACCATCTCTGCCAAATTTACACTACAGCCTAGGCCACCTGCTCTGGAAGGATCTCAAAGTCGGTGAAGCACGTCAGGAGCTCGAGGCCGAGCTGGCGTTGAATCCACGACACGCGGGTGCGCTCAACGACCTCGGCAACACCTACCTTCTGGAGCACCAGCCGGACAAAGCCCTGCCCCTTCTGAGCCGCGCATTCGCAGCGAATCCGCAAAACCCGGCCATCCATCGTGACCTGGGTACGGCCTATTCCGAACTGCGCGACTACCCGAAGGCAGAAGCGGAATTCAAGATCGCGGTCGCGGCCGACCATGACGGCTCGGTACACTACAAACTCGCCAGGGTCTATCAGGCACTTGGGCAAAAAGAGGAGGCCTCGCGTGAGTTTGAGCTTTCAACGGCCCTGAACGCGGAATCACACAGGAAACTCGAGAAGCAAAGGGAACGATTGGAAGAAGTTGAGAGGCTGACTCAGGAACCGTAGGCGCGCCGGCAATCCCCAAAACAGTATCGTGGCCCGCGTCAGGTGCGGTTCGCGTGTCGAGTCGTGAGGACCGAGTTTCGATGGAATCGCAGAGACACGAGGTTCGCAACTTCTCGCTATGGCGATACCAAATGACCGTCAGATGAGATTAAAGCCTAGATTGCTTGGTCTTGTTGCTTGCCTTTGGGCGACTGGACTGTTACTTCCTCGGATTTCCCATTGTTGGTCGGACAATAGTCAGCAGCGGACTCCCCATGAGGACTCCACTAGCCAAGGAGAATCGTTCGAGAAGGGCCTTAGCTTGTTAAAGGAGGATCGACCGGAAGCAGCGCTCGTAGAGCTTACCGCTGCGGAACGCGCGAACCCCAACAACCCTAGAATCCACAATTTTCGAGGGATCGTCCTCGCTCGCTTGGGCCAAGACACGGAGGCTGGTGCCGAGTACCAGGAGGCCATTCGCTTGGACCCACTCCTCGAGGATGCCTACCGGAATCTCGGGTACCTTGAGTGGACCGAGCACAACCTCGAGCGAGCGCGTAGGGCACTTGTGCGCGCCGTGGGACTCTCGCCCAAGGACTCTTTTGCCCACTATTATCTCGGCAGAGTGCAACTCGATGGACAGTTCTACGCGGATGCGTTTCGGGAGTTGGAGCTGTCGGATGTACCGTGGCCTCGCGAACCAGGTTTTCTAATACAAGCCGCGGAGGGATATCTAGCGCTCGGACGGCAAGAACAGGCACGGAAGACGCTTCATCAGTTGGCTTCATTCCCGCTCCCCGAGGCTCAATCTGTGCGTGTCGCTTCACTTCTCTCGGCCGTCCGCGAGAATGACGACGCGATCGCTCTTTTACGAGAATTGAGCGCCCGGCAGGGCCCCGGCCCTGCTCCCTGGGCCCAGTTCGATCTGGCGCTTGCTCACCTCTCTGCCGGAAGATACGAGGAAGCCGCTCGTCAAGTCCAAGACTTCATCGACGCCCAGCATTCGACGCGATGGGAATCTGGCCAGATAGTCCCGTGGTGGTCTTTGGCCGGGATTGCCTACGCCCGGCTCGGTCAGGGTGATCGAGCCGTTGATGCCCTGCACCGCGCTGCCGCGCTCGCCCCGGACCGGGAAGAACACTGGCTCAATTTGACGCGCGAATTGATGGAATTGAGCCGCTTCGCCGAAGCGATCTCCGCGGTTCAGGATGGCCTTCGAGCTGGTCCTAACTCCTACGCTTTGCATTTGCGGCTCGGGGCGGCGGACCTGTCGGCTGGACATTACGAGGAGGCGGAGACTGTTTTTCGGAATCTCGTGGAGGCCGGTGATCCCTTGCCGACGAGCTACATTGGATTGGCGCAAGTGCTATTGCGCATGGGTCGGGCTGAAGAGGCTGCCTCTGAGCTGTCTGCCGCAGAGCAGAAGTTGGGAGCAATGTTTCTCCTCAGCTATTTTCGAGGCTTATCCCTCGACCGCGCAGGCAAACAGGGAGAGGCAATCCCCGCGTTCCAGGAAGCAATACGACTCAACCCGAGTAGCGCTGAAGCCCACCTGGAGATGGGAAAGAGCGAGCTGACCGCGGGGCGCGTGAGGGATGCGATCGTTGAACTTGAAGAAGCCCTGCATCTGAGCCCGGGCAACGTTCCGGCGCGGCGGCTGCTCAGCCAGGCGTATCGACGTGCAGGAGATGCCAAGCGCGCCGCACAGTATGCGGAGACTTCAGCCGAGGCACCGCCAGCCACAGAGGGCGATCTGTTGGGTGACTTCGTGCTACCGGAATGGCAAATGCCTGAGCAAAGCAGGAAAGACTAAGCCCGTGCATCAAGAGCAACCCTATGAATCGTCGCAACCCATTGTCTAACAGTTCCATCGTGGGCCGGTTAGTCAATGGCTCGCCAGGGGTCCTGGTGCTGGCCGCCGCTTTGGCCCTTGCAGCACAGGAGCCCGCAGTCTTGCAAGGCGCAAAAAACCCCGTGGCCAGTTTTACGGATATCGGTGAGAAGGCGGGGCTAACGATGACCAATGTTTTCGGCGGAGTGGACACCAAGAAATACATCATCGAGACGACCGGAACCGGCATCGCCATTCTCGACTATGACAACGACGGATGGCCGGACATCTTCATCGTGAATGGTACAACGCTGGAGGGCTTCAGCCCCGATAAGGCTCCCACGAACCATTTGTATCACAACAATCACGATGGAACTTTTACCGATGTGACTCTGAAGGCGGGGATCGTTGGGACGGGATGGGGCCAGGGAGTCTGTGTCGGAGACTACGATAATGACGGATGGGAAGATCTCTACGTCACCTATTATGGCAAGAATCGTCTCTATCATAATGACCATGGCGTTTTCACGGAAGTGGCCGAGAAAGCTGGGGTAGCCGGGTCGGGAAAAGCCTGGGGTACCGGCTGTGCATTTATTGACTTCAACCGTGGCGGACACCTGGATCTATTCGTTGCAAATTACGTGGATTTTAACCTGTCCACGGCTCCTGCCCCTGGCGAAGGGACATCCTGCACATGGAAGGGAGTGCCGGTGATGTGTGGACCACGTGGACTGCGCGGTTCAAAGAATATCCTTTATGAAAACCGGGGTGACGGCACCTTCGCGGATGTCACCACCAAGGCCCATATTGATCGCACCAACGGGCACTTCGCCTTCAGTGTTTCCACATTGGACTTTGACGACGATGGATGGCCGGATATCTATGTGGCCTGTGATAGCGCGCCGAGCATCCTTTATCACAACAATCGAGACGGGACCTTCACGGACGTGGCGGTCATGGATGGCGTGGCATTTAACGAAGACGGACGCGAACAAGCCGGCATGGGAACTACAGTGGCAGATTACAATGGCGACGGGCGGCTCGACATTTTCAAGACCAATTTTTCAGATGACACGCCAACTCTGTATCGCAACGAAGGCGATGGGGTTTTTTCTGATGTCACCTATAGCGCCGGCTTGGGGCGACATACGCAATATCTGGGGTGGGGCACAATGTTTTTTGACTTCGACAATGACGGCTGGCCGGATCTTATCCTCGCTAACGGCCACGTCTATCCGGAAGTAGACAAGTATCACTTGGGGAGCACCTACAAAGAGCAGCGCCTCCTCTATCACAACAACGGTAACGGAACCTTTACTGATATTTCTGCGGATGCGGGCCCGGGGATCAATCGGGCGTCGTCGGCCCGCGGTTTGGCCGTCGGGGATCTCTGGAACGATGGTCAACTCTCGGTGGTGATCAACAATGTGTATGGAACGCCGAGCTTGCTGGTGAACGGCGTCCGTTCCGGCAACCATTGGATTGCGTTTAAGGCCGTGGGTACCCACTCAAATCGTGATGGGATCGGCGCAAGAATTAGCCTGAAGAACGGCGAGAGAACGCTCGTCGATGAAGTGCGCAGCGGGTCCAGCTATATTTCGCAGAATGACATGCGGGTGCACTTCGGCCTTGGCACGGCAACAAAAGCGGGACCTGTGCAGGTGCGCTGGCCGAGCGGACTGTTGGAGCGTTTCGAAAACTTATCGGTAGATGCGATCCACACTTTGAAGGAAGGTTCCGGGGAGATAGTCGGCACGACTCCGAAAAAGCCCTGAGGCAACCTGTAGCTGGTCCTTTCCAGTCACTAGGTCACTGCGCCGGGGGTTTTCTTTCCCCTGTACTGCCGGAAGGTTCGTCGACCTGAAGGATTTGGTCGGCGCGTACATTTTTCAGCGTCTGACGGATTCCGCTGGGCCAGCGAATTTCGATTGCCACCGCGAGGGTCTCTGTTCCCAGGCCAAAATGTACCCGCTTATCGCTGGAGGAAAGATAGCTGCTGGCGGTCGTTACGGTCGCGACTTGCGTGATCTTCCCAGTCACAACTCGCGCTTCGGCTCCGATGGCATCCCGGTTGCTCCTATGCCCAACGAGTTTCAAAATCAGCCAATGGTTAGGGGTTGGAGTGGCATTGTGCAGAACGTAGAGCGGTCCATCATTGGTGGTTACGACAGCGTCTACCCGACCATCATTGTCAATATCCCCGATCGCCATGCCCCGTCCCACCCAGGCTTCCCTGAAAACGCTCCCCGCCTCCGACGAAACGTCTTCAAAGCCGCGCCCCGTGTTCCGTGCCAGCAGCATGGGTTCACGGTAGCGAAGGTTTGGAAGGGTCAGTTCGATGGTGTCCAAATCGTGGCCTTGAGCAATTAGGAGATCTTTCCATCCGTCATTGTCGTAATCGAGGAAGCGCACGCCCCATCCGGAGTGCGCCATGGTCATGCGCCCGAGGCCGGAGGGATAACTCTCGTAGGTAAAGGTGCCGTGTCCGCCATTCCGGTATAGGGCATACATCTGGCTGGCAAGATCGGTAATCACTAAGTCCGGGAGGCCATCGTTGTTATAGTCCGCGAAATCGACGCCCATGCCCGCGAACGTATGGCCGTCTCCGTCGACAGCCACACTCGATTCCAGCGCAACCTCCTCAAACGTGCCATCACCCTTGTGGTGATAAAGGAATTCCGGCATGGAATCGTTGGCGATAAAAAGATCGATGTGCCCGTCGCGGTCGTAATCCGCAATAGCTATGCCCAGGCCTTTACCCGGCTTTGCCAGTCCAATCTTTTCCGAGATTTCGGTAAAGTGACCGTTGCCATCATTGTGATAAACCAGGGGCGCCACGGGCTTGAAATAGTCAGGATGGCAGTACGCGCGATGGCCTTCTTTATGTTCGCCGCACCAGATGTCATCAAAGTCCCAATTCAAATATCGAAGGACAACCAAATCGAGCAAACCATCGCCATCCAAGTCCACCCAGGCCGCGCTGGTGGACCAGCCGCTACCACCCACGCCGGCCTTGTCCGTAACATCCGTAAAGGTGCCGTCGCCATTGTTGTGATAGAGCTTGTTGCCTCCGTATGCCGTCACATATAGATCTTCATAGCCATCATTGTCATAATCGCCCACTGCCACTCCCATTCCGTATCCAACTCCCTCGAGCCCGGCCTTTTCGGTAACATCTTCAAACCTGCCGTCGCGCTCTTGATGGTAGAGGCGATTCCAATACTTGGACTCCGTCTTTCGGGGTATCGTCCCCTTGGGGGTGGGATCGCTGAGCGGCGCACCATTCACCACAAAAATGTCCAGGCGCCCGTCATTGTCGTAATCAAACAGGGCCACACCAGGCGCCATTGTTTCGATTAGGTATTTTTTCGAAGTGTGCGAGGCGGCGTTCCGAAAACTAATTCCGAGTGCTGAGCTCGTCTCGATAAACTGAGGGGAAATTTTGCTCATTTGCTCTTCTGTCCCGATCGAGTCGCGCGGGGCTATAACTGGAAAGACTGACGATACGACCAGCGCCAGCAAGAACGGGAGTTGCCTGGGTAAGTTGAGTCTCATGTCCGTCCTTGGCACGAGCGAACGCTTGAACTAGAAGGCCGAGGACATCTTACTTTACAGGTCCTTCTCCAGAGAGCGGAAGTGCCAGTCTCCGGCTTTTTATCTCCAAGAACAGTGTTCGGCACAGAGGTCGGGGCAGAGATAGATGCGCCTCAGCCGCGTAGCGCGTTCGAGCTTGACCAACCGGACCGGCGCGCTGGGAAGCTAGGCTTTCGGTGCGGGAAGCCTGGCGCGGGAGGACCTGGCCGCAGGCGCGATGCTTGGCCAAGAAACGTGCGATTCATCGAGTGTTCAATCGGCGTTAACCTTGCGCCTCCAGTTCTGTGACACTTTCGGCCCCTCTGAGGAGGTCACCAACAAATGAAGAGAGTGATTCTGGCAGCAGCAATGGGATTGATAGTTTCAGCAGCGATGGTTGCGCAGGGACATCACCGCGGACCTGTGACTTGGACGAGCAACGGAGCGCCCACCACAACAACCATTACCGACGGGCCGTGGACGCTTGAACAATCGGGCGCTGCAAACGGATTGAAGTCGGCGGGCTATTGCAACGGAGCAGGCGGTGAAGTCAACAATCCCGGAACCATGCGCATGGAACCCTATTACTTCCCGACCATCTTCGGATCCGGGAAGCACCTGCAAGGGTATTTCGACTGGCGGCCAAAGGACATTGACGAGGGCGTGGTGGCAGCGTCTTCGGATGACGCGGGTTTAAGCTGGACGTTTCAGCAGAAGGTCCTGGAATTGAGAACGGACTGCCCTACAAATTTCCTGAAGGACGCCGGCGGCAACAAGGAAAAAGACCCGAACAATGCCGACAACTCCGACACTACCGGCGATGACGGCCAAGGGCACCAGTACATCATCACGATTGGCGGCCACACCTATCTGTACACGCTGGTACGTGCCGCCGGCCACATTGACTCCGATGATCTCTCGATTCACGAATTGACACCGGAACCGGGGGCGCCACTGACTGGCGCGCCAGCGCTGAGTGACGCATCGACGGATGTGGTGAATCTGCCCGAACCGCCCATGCACACCTCTGGTCTGCTGAATCCAGACGGGATTCTTGGCGTGGTTCCGGGGAGTTCGCCGCTCACGATCATCTATGAACAGAAAATCCTCAGCGGCGACAACACCGGGGCCACTGCGTTTCCTGCTTCCCAGCAGTGCAACACGTTCTGGGCGGGTTATTACGCGAACAATCCCTTCGGGACGGCGGTGAACGATGACATTACCTATCTGAGGCTGGCGACCACCAAGGACGGTATTAACTTCACGGACTTGGGGCCGCTCCAAGGGCTGAATGATCCTACCAGCGTTTCCTTGAGCGGGACTCGCTGGCTGGCCACGGCAGGAACAATCCTCAAGCTCGAGCATGGGCGATTTGGGTTACTGTTCTCTGGAGGTGGATGCGTCGATGGAGATTCGGATGCATTTCATTACATCGGTTATGCCGAGTCGACAGATTTGATGCACTGGACGGTGATCAACGGGATCAACAATCCGATCATTTCAACGGCATCCGTGACGCTGACGGTGAATGCCATGGGTGTGCCTGCGACGGGCGCCGGCGCGGCACCCCTCACGATTCCCGCGAACGCTTCGGTGGTCGGCAACGTGCTCGGGTTCTTTTCAGGCAGGGTGTACGCTCCGAGCGCGACATCGTTCGATCCCGTCGACATCACCGTAATTTTCGCAGGGTACCACACACAGAAACCCAAGAATGGGCTGGGGGACTACCGGACGATTGGGCGCGTCAGCTTGCATGCTTCGGAACCTGTTTCGATTGGAGGTTTCGACCCCGACGATGGGGATCATGATCGTGATTCCGAGGGGAATCACTAGGAACCGGAACAAGACGCAGTTGCGATCTATTCCATGAGGAATAGCGGGGCCCGTGCGCATACGGCCCCGCTTCTCCTTTTTTGGGCCGGACAACTGAGTTTTGCGCCAGCGGTGCGACGACGGCGGTCTGGAACGAATTTCGGACTCTGGTGTCTAACAAGCTAGGCGTGGGTTGGCTCCAATCTGAGCTGCTCGTTGCGCCAGACAGAGATTAGATGCGCGAGATACCTGCGATTCCCAAGAAAGGGCGCGTGGCCCTGCGCGCTATTTTTGGCCTCTCCTGTTCGCTGCTGGTCGTGGCCACTGCCGCAACCACGAGCCGCGCGCCAAAAGTCGATGTGCACTTTAGATTTCAAGAAGGAGTGGTGACCCTGCACGAACCCGTTGTGCTGCTATTCGAAGTTCACAACGGGCTGAAAGAGCCGATCACCGTGACAGTTGGGTCGCTGAGTAGGGAGTTTTACGACTTGACGCTGACAACGCCCAGTGGCCAAGTCCTTCGTAAAGACCCTTTTAGCGGCCAAGTAGATATCGTGACCCTTGGAGCTGGCAAAATAATCGTAGAACCCGGCGCGGACTACCAGGAACCACTGGTGATGAATCAGTGGTTCCCTTTTGAAAGTCAAGGAACGTACTCCGTGACCAGCAAGTTGACTTCGGACATCGAGACTGCGGACCTGAGCTTTCAAGCCGAGAGCCAAACCGCTCAGCTGTTGATAAATGCGAGGGACCCCACACGACTCAACAAAACTTGTGCCGACCTTGAACAGCAGGCAGAAATGGCTAGTACCGTAGAGGCAGCGCAACTCCCAGCACTGGAGTTGAGCTATGCGAATGACCCCATCGCTGTACCCTACTTGGACCGGCTGTTGTCGGCCCGTACCTTGGCCTATGAAAAGGCCGTACGGGGGCTCGAAAGAATAGGCACCGACGAGGCTGTCGAAGTTCTGTTGTCGGCCCTGAACGAGAATTGGGGAGACATCGCTACGTTGGCGAGAACGAGCTTGGGGCGAATGCAAGACCGGATTGCCAACCCCGGTCTAAGAGAGACCGTCGAGAAGGCTGTAGAACGATCGTCTGAGCGGGCGCGCAATGAATTTATTAAAACGCAGATCGCATATTTAGACTACGGATCTCCGGAGCTTCAATGCGCCGCCATACGAAACCTCATCGAAGTTGAGGATGGCCTGGAGCAGGCCGAACCCATTCTGCGGCAGCTGGCCGATGACCCGAATCAAGGCGCCGATGTGCGGGCTGGCGCGAAAGACGCGCTACAGAAACTTCATCCTTCCAATCGAGATCGCCAAATGTAGGTCGTGAAGGAGATTCCGCGGTAGTGAGAATCGTAGCAACCCGCCGCTTTCGCTCCCTCACTGCTCGCCAACTCCCTGGGAAAAACTCAACCTTTGTTCTTGAGGTTTTCCATTTTCGAAGTCTTAATAGTGTGGGAGCCGATTATTTCAAAGAGCCTCGAGGGCAGAGTGGCATCCTACCGCCGTCCCAAGTTCTCAGTGCTTCTCCAAATACTCAATCGCACGGCGAACGATCTCGCAACGCGCTTCCCAAGGCGTAAAGTGTTGAATGCCGAGGACTATGGTGTGAGAAGAAGACGCTAGATGAGATTGAGACAACAACGCAAATCGCGGGTCTCTCAAACCCGCTGAAATCTCCAGTGCGCTCCGTTGCAGTTCCCTGAAATCGGCCAGTTCAAAGCCCGGGGGGACTTCAGGCGACGGTGCCAGCAGTTGCCGCCGCAGGTCGTCAAGGGTCCTGCCCCACAACGCAATTCCGAGCGTCATGCTTCGGCGCAACTGAACGTCCGCCATCATTGCGTCCTTACTTCCGAAGGGTCGCGGCTGCATCAACGCATCAAACTCTTCTTCTTCCATCGATGTTCTCCGGCCAACGATTCGGAAATCATACCAGAACCAACTTTTTCTATTGATCTATGGGGATACGTCTGTCCTCCGCAATCTAGCCGAGATTCGCTCTGTCTCCGCTAACAACCCCTGCGCCAGCGTTATTAGGTTTTACAACAGACTCAAAAAACCCTGGCTGGCAAAAGGTGTTAACGGCATGAGCTGTGACTGGCCCAACGTCGAGCGGCTTCCATGACGTTTCGCGGGCCGCCGGGCGTTATTGACAACTTAAAAATGATGTTTTTACCAAATCCAGAGAACGCCAGTACCGTTCCGCCTATCAACCCACGAGGGCTTCTGCATGGGGCACGCTGTTGAGGTCGTTGGTCATTACGACTGTACCATTCTCGGGGACCGGGACCACTTGATTCATTCCCGTCGTTAGACCATTCCACTTCAGCCCGCACCCCCTGTCTCTTCGTACAGTTAATTCATAAGACTGGCAGATTATTACTGGCGTTGCTTCGCGAACGCAGCGCCGTGAAGATACAGATACTTGCGCTGGACGTTCGCGGGGCCAGCGCTCTCCGTCCCGGAGAGAGGTCTTCTCCCGAGTACATTCCCCCCGCGGCAATCGATTCACGAACTCTTGCTCTTACGTTCCTGGAGGTCTGCATGCGGATTATCAGATTGCTCGGGGGTGTAACTACGCTCCTTGCGTGCCTCTCGGGTTCAGTCTCCTTCGGTCAAACCGCTCCTCCGAGCGGCGTACCTTTTATTATCCAGGTATCGCCACCGAGCTTGCCTCCCACGACCACAGCCCCAGGCAATGGCAGTTTCACGCTCACTATCCTGGGTGCAAATTTTCCCTCCACTGCGATCGTGAATCTGACGGGTCCCGGAAACCTTACTCTGCATCCCTCCAGCACTTCCGTTAACGCCAGTGGATCGCAAATCACCGCCCAGTTTACGAACGCTATTCTTGCCTCGCCCGCGACTCTTTTTGTGACGGTTACAAATCCGGGCGGAAGTCCACCTTCGACATCGAATGCATTCTATTTGCCCGAGACACCGGCACAGCCAAGCGTGGTGTTGAATCAGAATGTAAGTGCATTTCTGACTGGCAATCCGAAGGGAATTCTAACGGCCGATTTAAGCGGGAATGGATCTCTTGCCCTTGCGGTTGTATCGCAGGGTACCGACACCGTTTCAATCTTGCAGAGCGACTTTACCGGAACGTTCACAGCGGCAGGCTCCTATCCCACCGGTAGCCAGCCGTGGGGGATCGTCGCGGCCGATTTCTTTGGGACCGGCCAGCCTGGTTTGGCAATCACGAACTCCGGCGACAATACGATCACGATTCTGCTGCCCAACGGCGGCGGAACTTTCCGGATAGGGAATACCATCACGCTCCCAGGTGTCTTTCCTACTCAACTGGTCGCCGCCGATCTCAACGGCGATGGCAAAATGGACCTCGCCGTACTGAATACCTGTGGGACGGGTGTGGGTGCATGCTTTCCGCAGGCCGTGCCGCAAGGGCCGGGCACGGTCACGATTCTGCTCGGCAATGGTGACGGAACGTTTACCGTTTCTCCCGAAGCTTTGACGGCGGGGAACGTGCCTTACGCGATTGCGACGGCAGATTTGAATGGTGATGGATTCTTGGATTTGGTGGTGGCGAACTCGAGCGACAACACATTGACGTTGCTGATGGGGAATGGCGACGGAACGTTTACGCCAGCAACGAGTTTGCCGGCGACTGGCAATTCACCTTCCGGGATTGCGATTGGCGATTTTAACGGCGACGGAAGTCCGGACATTGCGATTACGAACTCTGCGGATAATACGGTTTCCATACTGCTCAATCAGAATTGTTCGAGCGCTCCAGCGGTGGCCTGCATTTTTGCTGCGGCACCGATTTCTCCCGCCGTCGGCGCAAACCCGTCTGGGATCGCCACGGGTGATTTGAACGCCGATGGATTTTTGGATTTGGCAGTCACGAACGCGACAGGGAATTCGGTGAGTGTTTTGCTGGGCGACGGAACGGGCGCGTTCCACGCAGTTGTGCCGCTAGGGCAACCAGACTTTACCACGGGAGCATCGCCACAGGGTTTGGTGCTGGGAGATTTCAACGAGGACGGGCGGCTGGATATCGTGACGAGCAACGCGTCGGGGAGCTACTCGTATCTTCGGCAGGCGGCGGTGGCGCAACTGGAGCTGACTTCAAACCTTCTCTCTCCGTCTTACGGACAGGAACCAACATTTACCGCCGGCATTATCCCTCCGTTTGCACAGGCGGCGCCTACCGGATCGATGGCGTTTTTTGATGGGACAACCGCGATTGGAACGGTATCCCTGAATAGTTATCAAGGAACTTTGCAATTCGCTGGGTTGAGCGCGGGAACGCACCAGATCACAGCGGTTTATAGCGGGGATTCCAACTACGTCTCAGTGACTTCGAATGCGATCACCGAAACCGTGGCGAAAGCGCAAACGACCACTACGCTGACCTCCAATGTGAGCAACGTGCCGTACGGGCAGCCGTTCACGTTGACGGCAGTCATTGGGAACCAGACGCCGTTTTCACCGACGGGAACGGTGACGTTCTTCGATACCACCTCGTCGACGGACCTGGGCGACGTAACGCCGGCGAACGGCCAGGCGCAATTGACGTTGTCGAATTTGACGGCGGGGCCGCACGTAGTCGTCGCGACGTATAACGGTGACACGAATTTCTTAGGCAGCAGTTCGGCAAATATCACCGAGACGGTGCTGCAGGCCTCGACGACCACCACCGTGTCCGCGTATCCAAGTCCGGCAACGCTCGGCAAGACGGTTGTACTGACGGCCACGGTGCAGACTGTGTCGAGCGGAACAGCAACCGGCTTCGTGACCTTCTTCGATGGAGGCACTTTTCTAGCAGCAAGCCAGGTTAACAGCAACGTTGCGTACTTCGTGACGAATGGGTTTTCCGTTGGCACTCACACCTTCACGGCACAATACACCGGGGACACGAACTTTTCTGGAAGCACATCGTCAGCGATTCCCGAAACGATAAGCCCGGCGATCGCGACCATAAGTTTGTTCCCCAGCCAGTTCAGCGAGATTTATGGCCAAACGTTGACGGTAAACGCCACCGTGCAGGGCGCGGCGTATCCCAACGGTCCGACGGGGACGTTAACCTTCTACGATGGAGCAACTGCGCTTGGAAGCGCCACCCTGGCCAACGGCTTGGCGCAATTCACGATCCCCGTTCTTGCGGCCGGATCCCATGCCATTTCTGCAAAATATAGCGGCGATGCGAACACTCAATCCGCAACGTCGCTGCCATTTACAGAATCCGTGTTGCAGACCACGACCACCACGACTCTAACCACCAGCCAGAATACGTCCTCGTACGGCCAGGCCGTGACACTGACGGCTGCCTTGCAACTCCCCTACGGTGGCGCGGCTACCGGGACGGTGACGTTCTCAGACGGTGGGATTCTTCTTGGCACGGTGACACCAACGAACAGTACGGCAGCGCTCGTGATTTCCTCATTGGCGGTGGGTTCGCACTCGATATTGGCGCGCTATCAGGGAGACGCGAATACCAGCGGGAGCAACTCCGTTGTTGTGACGCAAACGGTAAATCCGTGCGCCACAACGACGACGGTAACACAGAGCGTGAATCCTTCTGTCTACGGACAGAGTGCGACAATTACCGCGACCGTACATGCCGCGTTCGGGAGCCTGCTAGCCGGAGTGATCTCGTACTTCGATGGAACGGCGCTCCTCGGGGCCTTCAATACCGCAGCCGGTCCGACGCAGCTTACTAGTGCCTCTTTGACCGCGGGAACTCACAACATCACGGCACAGTACTCGACCACGAACAGCAATTTTGTGGGCAGCACTTCCGCCGCGCTGACGCAGACGGTCAATCAATCTGCCACAACAACTTCGATAAGGCTGCTCACGAACGGGGCACCATATGGGCAGTCCGTCCAGGTTCTGGTGGTTGTCAGTGCGAGTTACCCGTACAGCTTTAGCAGCGGCAGCGTCACCCTGTTTGACAATGGGACCTCGATCCAAACCGCAGCCATGAATGGAAACGGCGTTACTTTCACGATTCCGGGACTGACCGCTGGGGCACATCCGCTAACCGCGAGTTTCAGCAGTGACCCGAACCTCGTGGCCAGCACATCGCCCGTAACTACGCAAACGATCGTGCAGGAGCCGACGATCACACTTCTGACACCGAGTTCGTTCAGCCTGGGCTACGGGCAACCGGTTACGCTTTCGGTGAGCGTGAGACCATCGGCCGGAACCACCGCGACGGGGACAATTACGTTTCTGGACGGCACAACTGCCATTGGGACCGTAACGCTGGCTGGCAATGCAGCGCAGTTCACGGTCTCCAATGTCACGCCCGGGACCCACGCTTACAGCGCGCAATATAGTGGCGATGCGAATACCGCGTCGAGCCTTTCGACAACGGCGCAAGTGACCGAAGCGGGACCGCCAACCACAACCATCTTGACCGCTAATCCGGACCCCTCGGTCCTGAATCAATCGGTCGCCCTTACCGCCACGATTCAACACACTGTGGGAGGCACGCCCACCGGAACCATAACGTTTTATTCCGGAACGTCTACTCTTGGAAGCGCCATTGTCATTAGTGGCAGCGCGCAATTTACGGTTTTCTCCGGATTCCCGGTAAGCACACAATCGCTCAGTGCAACGTACAGCGGCGATTCGAATTTCTCGGGCAGCACTTCCGCCGTACTGAGCGAGGTGGTGAATCCTGGCCCCACCAGCACAACGGTTGCGTCGAGCGGGAACCCCTCGATTGCCAATTCCCCTGTGACTTTTACTGTAACGGTTAACGCCTTTCCGATCAGCAACGGGCTGGCTACCGGGCTTGTAACTCTGTTTGATGGCACGACCTCACTTGGATCCATGAGCTTGCCGAGCGGGCACAACTTCGTGCAGTTCACGCTCTCGACGCTTGCCGTCGGCTCGCACACAATTACCGCCCAGTACGGCGGCAGCGCGTCGCTGGCGGGGAGCGCTTCTTCGCCGCTTACACAAACTGTGAACTTGCCGGCCACCACGACCACTTTGAATTCGCAAACCAACCCTGCCGGGTATGGTCAGGCTGTAACCCTGGTCGCAACCGTGCAGCCGTCTGGCAGCGGTGCTGTTACGGGTAGCGTGACTTTGTTCAACGGTGCAACTCCGTTAGGCACGGTAGCGATCGCTAACAATACGGCACAGCTATCGGTTTCCACCTTGTCGGTGGGATCCAATACGCTGACCGCGAAATACAGCGGCGATGCAAATAATGCTGCAAGCACTTCGGTGCCCCTCACGGAAACAGTCAGCCTAACCGCCACCACCACGACGGTTTCATCGAATGCCAATCCCGCGGCGTTTGCGCAGTCCATCACATTGACGGCGAATGTGGTGCCTGGCTTTGGAGGCTCGGTGACGGGCACCATCACATTCCTTGATGGCACGACCTCTCTGGGTGCTGTCACGATTTCGAACAACGCGGCGCAACTCGCACTCTCGAACTTGCCGCCGGGATCGCACTCCATCACAGCGAAATACAGCGGTGACGGCAATTTCGCCGGCAGCACCTCTGGCACTCTGACGCAGACAGTGACGCAGGCGACAGCGACAACAAGCGTGGTGTCGAACCTGAACCCCGCGACGTCCGGTCAATCCGTGATCTTCACCGCAACCGTGCGACCGTCTGCCGGTGGCACGCCAACGGGCTCGGTGACATTGATGGATGGCACCACGGCGCTTGGTAGCAGCAGTTTGTCCGGCGGCAACTCCGTGCAATTCACCATCGGCTCGCTTTCGAGCGGAGCGCACTCCATCACTGCTGTTTACGGCGGAGATGCTAGTTTCAGCGCCAGCACTTCGGTGGCGCTCGTTGAGACCGTGAATCAGGCTTCCACAACAACGACGGTGACTTCGAGCTTGAACCCGGCACCGTATGGCCAAGCGGTGACCTTTGTGATTACGATCCAGCCTGGCACCGGCGGCAATGTAACCGGCACGGTGAATCTGCTCGATGGCACAACCCCGATTGGCGTTACAACGCTAACGACCAGCCAACACAATTCTGCGTCGTTCACAATGAGTGGAATACAGGGCGGCACGCACACGATTATGGCTACCTACGCCGGCGATTCGAATTACATGGGGAGCACTTCGGCGGTGTTGACGCAGACGATCACTCCAGGGACTACCACGACAGCAATCACGTCCAGCCAAAACCCAGCGGCCTTAGGGCAAACGGTGGTGCTGAGCGCAACGATTCAGCCTTCGCTGAGCGGCGTCGGCGTCGGAGGGATGGTTACCTTCTTCGATGGGGCAGCGACGCTGGGAACCGCGTATCCGTCTAACAGCGTGGCGCAGCTCTCCATTTCGAGTCTAGGTGCGGGTTTGCACTCGCTGACCGCGAAAGCCGCCGGGGACGCGAATTTCTCGGGGAGCACTTCGTCGGTGCTCACGCAAACCGTCAGTCAAGGGTCGACGACGACTACGATCACCTCGAGCCTGAATCCGTCGGCCTTCGGGCAGACGATGACGCTGAGTGCAACGATTGTGCCTTCGCTGAGCGGTGGTGCGGTCGGAGGATCGGTTACCTTCTTCGATGGCGCAGCGGCGCTGGGGACGGTGAATCCCACGAACAGTGCGGCGCAGCTCTCGATTTCGAGTTTGGCTGCGGGTGCGCACTCGATCACTGCAAAGGCAACTGGAGACGCGAATTTCTCGGGCAGCACTTCGTCGGTGCTAACGCAAACCGTCAATCAGGGTTCGACAACGACTACGATCACTTCCAGCCTAAGTCCCGCGACATTCGGCCAAGCGGTCACCTTTACAGTTTCCGTGCAACCGTCAGCGGGCGGCACGCCAACCGGAACGGTGACGCTAATGGATGGCACGACATCCCTCGGGAATAGCAGTTTGTCTGGCGGAGGGAGTGCGCAGTTCACGATGGGAGGATTATCGGCCGGTGCTCATTCCGTCACGGCGGTATACAGCGGAGATGCGAACTTCACCGCGGGCACTTCAGCGGCGCTCGTAGAAACGGTGAATCCCGGATCCACGACGACCACTCTAAGCTCCAGCGCGAACTCATCGGCTTTCGACCAGACCGTCACATTCACGGCAACCGTTCAGCCGCCCGCTGGAACGACCGCTGCCGGAACCGTGACGTTCATGGATGGCGCGACCTCGCTCGGATCCGCGACGCTTTCATCCAACTCGGCACAGCTGGCGGTATCCGCATTGACGGTGGGAACGCATGCGGTCACGGCAATCTACGCGGGAGCCGCAAATCTCTCGGGCAGCACGTCCACCGTGTTGAGTCAGGTGGTAAACGGAGCGTCGACGACTACTGCTGTCAGCTCGAGCACAAATCCGTCCATTTTTGGCCAGGGCATCACGCTGTCCGCGACGATTCAGACTGCTTTTGGCGGCAACGCGACGGGCACGATCACCCTCCTCGATGGCACAACATCTTTGGGAACGGCCACGGTTACGAGCAACGCCGCACAGCTATCGCTGTCCAGTTTGCTGGAGGGTTCGCATTCGATCACTGCGAAGTATAGCGGGGACGCGAATTTCTCCGGAAGTACTTCAACGACTCTCACCCAGACTGTTAATCAGGGTTCGACGGCAACCAGTATCGCTTCGAGCCTGAATCCATCTGTTTTTGGGCAGTTGGTTGTGTTCACGGCTGCCGTCCAGCCGCCAGCAGGAACCGCGGCGAGTGGGTCTGTGACTTTCCTGGACGGAGCGATTTCCCTCGGCACAGCAGTGGTCGCCAACAATTCGGCTCAGTTGGCCGTTTCTGGCTTGGGTTTGGGTACTCATTCCGTTACGGCGTCCTACGGCGGAAATGCGAATCTATCTGGCAGCGCGTCCTCTGTATTGACGCAAACGGTAGGTCAGGCAGCTACTGCGACGGGCATCAGCTCCAGCGCAAATCCAGCGACGTTTGGGCAGGCTGTGACCTTCACCGCGACAGTTCAGCCGGTGGCAGGCGGTGTGCCCACTGGCACTCTCGCTTTCTTTGACGGTGGCGGGCAGATTGGTGCGGGCAGCCTCTCCGGCGGTGTCGCGCAATTCACTGCCGCGGGCGGGGCACTGGCTACTGGAACGCACTCCATCACGGCAAGATATGGCGGTGATTCGAACTTCGTGAGCAGCACCTCGGGGTCACTCTCAGAGACAGTGTACGCAGCTCCGACGTCAACGCTGCTGACGACCAGTGTGAATCCATCCGTGACTGGGCACTCCGTCACATTTATGGCGACGGTATCGTCCTCGGTGGCGGGAGCGCAGAGCGGTACCGTAAACTTTTACTTTGATGGCAGTACTACGCCGGCGGGGTCTGCGGCACTTTCCGCCGGGACAGCGCAATTCTCAACGAGCTCTCTGAGCGTGGGCAACCATACGGTTGTGGCCACATTCGCTTCCGCCAATTCGAACTTCCAAGGAAGCTCTTCCGCGACCCTCACGCAGGAGACATCCGATTTCAGCATTTCCGCGTCGCCGGCGTCTCTGACGGTTTCCAGGTCACATTCGGGGGCCTATACGCTCACGCTGTCGCCGCTCAGCGGTTTTACTGGCGCCGTTTCGCTTTCCTGCAGCGGCGTGCCAAACCACACTACCTGCGGCATTTCGCAGTCTCCCGTCACGCTCAACGGAAGCAGTTCGGCACAAGCCACTGTGACGATCACCGTGGGCGGAGGCGCAAACACCGGGAAGCACACGCTCACTTTCAAAGGAACATCCGGGACGGTCACGCACAGCGCCACCGTCACTCTTACTATCAATTGACGGCGGGCCAATTGAACCTGCAGCGCCAAACATCGCGAGCATCAAGAATACTGGGCTGATGATGAGGACGAAGGGTCTGTAGGGTACGGACGTAGGATTCAATGAGGTGATTGACGACACGTACGGCGCCTAAAAGTACGCCAACCAAGGCGCAGATCCGGAGAGAGAGGTTTACCTCGGGGCGACGCTCATACCAGACCCATACCCCCGCAATGCCGTAGGCCAGCAAGAGTGTAATGTCCATCCGGAGCAGACCATTACCGGCTCCTTGAACGCTTGCAGGATGACGCGCGGCGCCGAGTGCGATCAGCGAGAGGACAGCCAATACGGCAAGGACGGTTGTGCTCGCCAGCATGTGCTGACCGCGATTGTGTGTTAGATCGACCGTCACTGGTTCTAGCTCTTCCGGACTTCCAGCAGCCGGTTTGTAGGATTGCGGGCCGCCCGAGATCACCAGGATTGCGAGTGAATAGGCTATCCGGAAGTGATCCTTGGACCCGGTTCGTATACAGCGATAGTAAACTAAACAAGTCGCGGTTCATTTCTTTGTTTGATAGAGGCAAAGAATTATAGAAGTCAGGCGCTCTGGACCTGCGGCACAGAGGCTCGGTGGATGTTCCAAATCTTGCTGCAATACTCATCGATGGAGCGGTCAGAAGAAAAGGGTCCCATACGCGCCGCATTGAGGATCGACATCCTGACCCAAGCTACCTGATCTTGGTAGGCTTCAGCCACGCGATCCTGACAATGAATGTAAGACTCATAGTCGGCGAACAGAAGATAGGAGTCCTGATGGAGGAGCGAATCGAGCAGCGGACGGAAAAGTTCGCGGTCCCCACGAGAGAACTGGCCGGAATAGAGCGCATCGATCACACTGCGCAGTGAGGGGATCGATTCATAGAGATGGCGCGGATTGTATCCCGCGGCCCAGGTAGCGTGGACCTGATCGACCGTGAGGCCGAAAAGGAAGAAATTTTCGTGGCCCACGGCGTCGCGGATTTCCACGTTGGCACCGTCCAGTGTTCCGATGGTGAGCGCGCCGTTCATAGCGAACTTCATATTCCCTGTTCCGGACGCTTCCTTGCCGGCCATGGAGATCTGTTCGCTCAGGTCGGCTGCAGGATAGACCAACTGGCCAAAGGTCACATCGTATCCAGGTAGAAAGACAACCTTCAGGCGGTTTCTCACCTCGGGATCCTGATTGATGACATCACCCACCGAATTGATCAGTTTGATGATGAGCTTGGCCATGTGGTAGCCAGGCGCGGCCTTACCGCCGAAGATAAATGTGCGCGGCGTTATTTCGAGGCTGGGATTTTTCTTTAGCCGTTGATAGAGAGTGAGGATGTGAAGCACGTTGAGGTGCTGACGCTTGTACTCGTGGATGCGCTTGACCTGAGTATCGAACATGGAATCAGGGTCGACGACAACGCCAGTCTCTCTCAGAATGAAGTTGGACAAGCGGGCCTTCACAGAGCGCTGGACCTTCTGCCAATCGCTCGCAAAGGCAGCCTCGTTTGCGTAGACTTCCAAGCGCTTCAGATCCTGCAGGTGGTCGATCCAGGTATCGCCGATTTTGCTGCTCATGAGTTCCGATTGCTCCGGATTGCTGACGGCAAGCCAGCGGCGAGGCGTCACGCCGTTCGTCACGTTGATAATCTTGTCCGGCCAGAGCTCGGCGAAGTCGCGGAGCAGTTCGGTTTTCAGCAGTTGCGTGTGGAGCTCGGCGACGCCATTAATCCTATGACTGCCCACGCACGCCAGATGGGCCATGCGAATGTACTTCTCGCCCGATTCGTCAATCAGGGACATGCGTGCGACCCGGGCTTCGTCGTTCGGGAAGCGCTCGCGCACTTCGGCAAGGAATCGGGCGTTTATCTCGTAGATGATTTCGAGATGCCGGGGCAGGAGCTCAGCAAAAAGAGGAAGCGACCAATGTTCCAGCGCTTCTGGTAACAGCGTGTGATTCGTGTAGCTGAAGCTCTGCGAGGTGATGCTCCAAGCCTGCTCCCAGCTCATGCCGTGATCGTCGAGGAGCAAGCGCATCAGCTCAGCAACTCCGATGGACGGGTGAGTATCGTTGAGTTGAATGGCCCATAATTCGTGAAAAGTTTCGAGCTTTTGCCCTCTGCGCAAGTGCCTTCGGATCATGTCCTGAATCGAGCATGAGGTGAAGAAGTACTGCTGCTCAAGGCGCAATTCTTTGCCGCGGAAATCCTCGTCATTGGGATAGAGGACTTTGGTGATATTTTCGGCGAACACCTTTTCCGCGACCGCACCTCCATAATCGCCGTTATTGAAGCGATCGAAATAGAAAGATTCTCGCGCTTCGGAGCGCCACAAGCGCAGGATATTGGCGAGGCCGGAATGATAACCCACGATGGGTGTGTCGTAGGGTACGCCCTTCACCAACGTCCGAGGAATCCACCGAACGCGGAAGCGTCCTTCGCCATCGGTCCATTGTTCGGTCCGGCCATGAAAACCCACCTCAGCGGCAAGCCGCGTCCGGCGCAATTCCCAGGGATTTCCGTCGCGTAACCAATGGTCCGTATATTCAACCTGCCACCCGTCGTGGATTCTCTGGTCGAAGATTCCGTATTCATAACGTATGCCGTAGCCGATTGAGGGAATGCCCAATGTCGCCAGGGAATCGAGGTAACAGGCGGCGAGGCGTCCTAAACCGCCATTGCCGAGTCCCGGTTCGGCTTCCTGTTCGATGAGCGACTCCATGTCCAAGCCCAGGTCCTTGATCGCTTGGCGGAATGGCGCATCTAGCCCAAGATTCAACAGATTGGCGGCCAACTGTGGCCCCATTAGGAATTCCGCAGAGAGGTAGCTGACGGCTCGAACGGCGCTTTCCTTGTAGCTGTGAATTGTGTGCATGAAACGTGCAAGGATGCGGTCGCGGACGGTGTAGGCGAGGGCTCTGTAGTAGTCAGTCGCGCCGGCGTGTTCTGCAGCCCTGCCTACGACGTAGAACAGATTATCGAGGACCGCGCGTTTCAGAGTTTCAACACTTGAGCCGGTGCGGTCATCTTCGATTTGCACCGTGGGATTCTGGGTAAGGCCGTCTGGCATGAGGTTCCTCGCCTGCCGGCGGAAAGCCGCGAGTTGCCGCCGCTTCAAACTGTGCCGGACAACCTGCTCTCAGCATGAAGAGTGCCGCCACGTAAGGAAACGCAGCAGGCATATCGATTGTGCGAGCGATATGAACAGTTGACCGGTCCCCTTGCATTCCCTAAGGAAGTGCGCGACCCGCCATGATACTCACTTTCTCTGGCCTTTGCATTTCTGGACGATGAATTCTCGGCGAAAGTCCTGGCCTTAAGCCCTTCTCGCCGCAAGTCTCTGGCGTTCAGCGTGACATTGAAATCCGCTTTGCTACAGAGACAGAACGGATCGTCTCTGTGATCTGAACGAGGCTAAACCCTTTGTGCGAGGTGCCCCTTATTCTCAATTGCTTATACCGGTTTATCGGCGAGTCTATGGAATGTTCCGAGAGGATGGGGGTTACTCACAGGGAGGGCGTCAGTGTATCTGCCGCTGAGCGCTGCCCAACTCTGCAAGCCGCGCGAAAACGCCGTGGACAACGCGATCGCAGCGGACACCCATGAATGGGAATGCACTTTTTGCGTTTGACCCCACACGCGCAAAAAGCCACCCACGTGCCATCGCGCGACCTCGATGCAAGCGAACCTTCACGTTATGCTCGGTGAGGTCAAGTGCAGCGGCGGTCTCTGTGGTGCTCAGTTCTTCAACGTCTCGCAGCATGACCACAATACGGTACTGTTCAGGAAGACCAAGCAGCGCCTCTTCCAGAAGCTGGCCGAGTTCGGCTCTCGAGGCACTTTGCTCTGGATCAGGCGAGGTCTCGACCAAATTCATAGAAAATTCTCCCTCCTGCCGGGTGTCTTGCAGTTGCGGATTTTGTTTGCGCAGACGGAGGCGGCCCAGCGCCTCATGGACCGCAATGCTCGTCAACCAGGCCGAGAAGGGTGCGCGTGCGGCAAATTGGTGAAGGTGCTGATAGGCCCGCACATAGGCATCCTGCATCACGTCTTCGGCTTCAGCATCGTCGCGCAAGATCGCGCGGGCGACACGATAGAGCCGCTGGTTGTACCTGCGCATGATTAGCTCGTACAAAGAGGTATCGCCGGCTTTCACCCGCTCCACGATTTCTTCGTCGGTCCAGCCTTCGGACGCAGCTTTATCCAGAGTTCCAACGGTTTCCATAGCTCTGTAAGTATAGAGCCGCGACAGCGAGAAAGGATACATACCCGCATTGAATAAGGCTAATAAAAGGTAAAGCGCTGCTCTCCAACAGGTTAGGGCGTTGCTCTCGAACGATCTCTGCTTGGGAATTGCAAACGAAACCAAACGGAGAGGGCCCCGCGCATGGTTTCGACGGATGCCGCGGCCCGCTGCGGAGAGAATGCGTGAGTTGCTAGCTTCTCACTCGCATCATCTTCTCGAACTGCCACAATCCCTGTATCCAATCGCCGACTTGGCGCTCTCTTAGGTAGGTGGCAGGAATGAAAGATTTTGACAATCGCCTCAACGTTGGCTGGTGGGCACTGAGAATCGGCTTGGGAGTTGGGCCCATCATCACCGGCATCGACAAGTACTTCAACAAGCTGGCTGACTGGGGGATGTATCTGAGCCCTCTGGCGACAAAGGTTGTCCCGGTCAGCGCAACAACTTTCATGCACGTCATTGGCGTCGTGGAAATTATCGCCGGGCTGATCGTTCTCAGCCGCTGGACAAGACTTGGGAGTTACATCGTCATGCTTTGGCTGCTCGGCATTGCGGTAAATCTGCTGACAACTGGCATGTTCTATGACCTCGCCATGCGTGACGTGGAGATTGCGATCGGGGCGTTCGCGCTATTGCAACTGACAGCGGTGCGCGAACAGCATGCAACTGCAAATCAAAGCGCAAAAGGGGCGCTAAACTCACAGGTTTCTTTGACCCAGTAATACCAGCTACAACAAAACTCAATCGGAGGATGCTATGCAGAAACTTGCTTCGTTTTTTATGCTGTTTGGACTTTCTGCGATGCCCGCTTTTGCGGCCGTCGAGACCTACAAGGATGTGACAGTGGTGGACGTCAACTGCTCGACGAAGGTGGCTGCCGACCCCGACTCCCACACACGGGCTTGCGCACTAAAGTGTTCAGCGAGTGGCTTCGGCATCGTGACCCGGGACAAGCACTTCCTGAAGTTCGATGCAGAGGGAAACACAAAGATCGTAGAAGCTCTCAAAGCCTCTGACAGGAAAGACCACCTTCGCGTGGACGTAAGCGGCGACGTGCAGGGCGATACGTTGAAAGTCACATCGCTCAAGCTGCTCTAATCTCGGATGCCAGCGCACTTGTGCACAAGACGATGCTCGCCCGACTCGTCCCGGACGTATCGGCACCGATCTATTATATCGCTGGGCCATCGCCATGGAGACCGCCGTGAAAGAAACTCTCATCAGTGCCGGGGTGAACGGGAACGATATCCCCGAAGACTTTACTGGCTATTGACGGAACGCATGAGGCGTTCCCTCGGCACGAGCTTGCAGAAATGGTAGGTACATGAGGAATCGCACTCTTCTTTTACGGATTGCCGCTGTCGGGGTCGCGGGAGCCGGTGTGTTCGGATGGATGACCATCCGGCGTGGTTTCAGCGCTCGGGACAGCCCCTCAGGGGTGGAGGCTCTTGTCGCAAGAACGGCGCGAAGGCTTTCCATGCCAGCATCCGAACGCGATGCTAAGAATCCGTTTGCGCCGACTGCTGAAGTTCTCGGCGAGGCGCGCACCCATTTCGCGAACCATTGCGCCACGTGCCACGGAAATGATGGAAGTGGGAAAACGGAGATTGGACAGAATCTCTATCCGAGACCTCCGGACATGCGCCAGCCCCAAACCCAAAATCTGACGGACGGCCAGATGTACTACGTCATTCACAACGGAGTCCGACTCACGGGAATGCCCGCGTGGGGCGACCCCGATAAAGATGATGACAGCTGGAAGCTGGTTCTCTTCATCCGGCATCTGCCTCAAATGCATCCGGAAGAGATCAAGGAAATGGAGCAGTTTAACCCCAAGAGTGCGATGGATCTCTCGGAAGAAAAAGATGAACGGCTATTTTTGAATGAAGGCAAGACGCCAGAAATGAATCAGAAGAAGCGCCACTGAGAAGGAGAACCAGAATGAAGCGAATCGTACTATTGGTTGTTTTGCTGGTGTTCGCCGCGCGGTCTGCGTATGCCCATGGCAAAGAGGAACACGTCATGGGGACGGTGACCGCTGTGACAGCCAGTACCATCACGGTGCAAATAAAAGACAAAGATCCTGTCATCGTCTACACCACGGCCGAAACGAAGTACGAAAAGAGCGGTGCAGTCGCATCGATGCAGGATCTTCAGGTGGGGGACCGAGTGGTCATCCATGCCGCAAGAATCAAGGACCAGCTGGTGGCGAAAGAGGTGCATTTCGGCGCCGCCACGCGTGCACCGGCCTCGCACTGAACGCCGATGACCAAAACGCATGACAGTGATCGCGCTGGGAAGCCGCCTATCTTCGAGATGGATGATCTGCCGCTTGCTTGTAACGATTTTGCTCTCCGTCAGGCGGCCGTTTCATCTGCGTTGGCAGGTGTCTTTCGCGGCAAGTTTTGCGATGCCATTCTGCCAAACCGAAAGGCGATCACCTTCGAGAAGAACCGCGTGATCTACGAGGTGGGAGAGAAGGACAGAACGTTTTTTTTCTTGCTGAGCGGATTCGTCAAAGTGGGAACGATTACTCCCGACGGCCACGAATTCATATACGATGTTCGTAAAGGCGGAGATGTCGTCGGAGAGCTCTGCGCGTCCCGACGCGAACGTCCTGACAGGGCTACAGCTTTAGAGGAGACCCGGGCCGTTCCGGTGCCATACGACGAAGTGATGCAAGTTATGCGGAGGCAGGTTGAGTTATTAGACCGGTTGGTGGAGCTTTTCTGCCGGGCGCTGACGGAAGCCTATGAGCAAGTGAACATCCTGGCCGTAGATGACACCGTTCACCGAGTGGTTAAGGCTCTGCTTCGATTGGCCGCGAAGATTGGCCATCGGTCAGGAGAGCTGGTGGAGATTCCAACTTATTTGACGCAGGAAGAGATCTCGCAGATGGTTGCAGCTCGCCGAGAGAGTGTGTCGACGGCCCTAAATCTTCTGCGGCGTCGCGCCATGCTGCGCTATTCAAACCACGGCTACCTGACCCTGGACACGACGGCACTGGAAAACTACCACAGTTGAGGCCGTGTTCGCCTCGGCCCGCACGTTCCACAGTTTCCTCCTAGTGTTATCCAGGTAACAGACAGTTATCGGGAAAGCTGATAAGGCTCATCCATCCTGACGTTTTCTGATTGAGAGAGGGACCTCGCCAGGGATGTGAAAGTGGAGTTGTTTATGAAACATTCGCGAAAATTGCTGGCAAGTTCCGTTTTTCTCACCGCTTTGAGTATCGCTGGTTATAGGAGTGTGGGGGCGAATAGACAGCAAGAAACGCAGGACCGCAACGACAGGGCGGAATCCTCCGCGGACGGTTTTGACGGGGTCGTTGAACAAAATGTGCGACAGATGGTTAAGGACGGGAGGCAAACCTTCCGTTTTGATACCTTCGGGGACGAAGCCTTCTGGGGTGACACGCTGAAACTTCACCAGGCAATCGAAGGAGCGAAGTTGGGCGGCGTAGGGCCTGGGGTGAGCCCGGCAACAGCTCTCGCGGTCGGCCTAAAAGTCGATGTGGACGCACTTCCTTCCAGCCTTAAGGCAGCCTTGAAGCAAGGAAAGGTCGATCTCCATAGTCCCGCAACAACTCTTGCACTTCTCAAACTGAATTCGGTTGTGGGACTGACTGGGTTCTTCAATGAGCAAGGAAGTCTGCGGAGCGTTGGGATTCAGTGCGCCCTTTGTCACTCGACAGTGGACAACTCCTTTGCTCAGGGTATTGGTCATCGGCTCGACGGATGGGCGAATCGCGATTTGAATGTCGGCGCCATCGTGGCGCTGGCCCCCAACCTGAAGCCGGACGCTGATCTCTTGGGGGTGGACCAGGCGACGGTGCGGGCCGTGCTGAACAGCTGGGGTCCCGGGCATTTTGACGCCGAGTTATTCCTGGATGGCCAAGCCTTTCGTCCGGATGGCAAGACGGCCGCCGTGTTGATTCCACCTGCATTCGGACTTGCGGGTGTGAACCTGCATACCTGGACTGGATGGGGTTCAGTGACCTATTGGAACGCTTTCGTGGCGAATCTGGAGATGCACGGCAAGGGGACGTTCTTCGATCCGCGGCTCAACGATGCCACCCAATTTCCCGTGGCAGCCGCTGCGGGGTTTGGCAACGTTCGAAATGCCCCCGATTTGATCACGCCCAAACTCGCCGATCTGCAATTCTATCAACTGGGCATTGCTGCTCCGAAGCCGCCGAAGGGTAGCTTCGATGAAAACGCGGCGGCTCGCGGCAAGGAACTTTTCGAAGGCCATGCTAAATGTGCAGCGTGCCATGTTTTGCCGCTATTTACCGAGCCCGGATGGAATATGCACACACCAGAAGAGATCGGAGTCGACGATTTTCAGGCCAATCGCGCACCGGACAAACGCTACCGCACGGCTCCCCTAAAGGGGCTATGGACGCACACGAAGGGAGGCTTCTACCACGACGGGCGTTTCGCAACGCTTAACGACGTCGTCCAGCACTACAACAGCTTTTTGGGGCTCGGTCTCAGTGATTCGCAGGTTCGCGACCTGGTCGCATATCTGAGTTCGTTATAACTGGTTGCAATAGCGAGCTTCCAGCGCGGGATGGAACTTTTCAGTTCGCGGCGCCCAGTGTTCTAGGCTCTTTTGGGCAACGCGAATTCCGGCAAAACCATTCGCGGAGAAGAGGCGGTCACGGCGGCCACGGTACTGCCATCCACGTCGCCAGCTGCCACTCCCGTGAGTCACCTCGAGGTGTGTTCCTTTTTGCACGGTAGCACTTTCCCCCGGTGTCTAAGATACCGTCTTGGACTACTCGCCGCTGATCCGAGGCTAGGAGAAAAGAAATGGCCACTGCAAATGCCTGGAAGTGTGCACACCTCGCTGGTTCGCGTCGAGGCTATTGAAAGCTTTGGGGACACGGAGCCCGCGCAATCGAGCCAGCTATCGGGATGAAGACAGAGGTGATCCACCATGGCACAACCCGGCGAGGTTCACAGTGAAGCCACTCTCTTTCCGTGTCCTGCGATTTTTCCGAGAAATGGGGAAGGATCGGCTGGACCTCCATGCGCTATTCGAGGCGGCAGGCAACGAACCAGCCGAACGAGAGGGCGTGCTCGACGCCATCGATGAATTAACCCGCGCAGGTATGCTGGACCCGTGCGGTAGCGACTTCTACGTGCTAACGGAAAGAGGCAAGGAGGCAATCGCTTAGTCCTGAGTTGCGGACATAACCAGCCTTTACCCGCGAACCGTGGTCCGGAAACAGCACGAGCCTGGCGAGAACTCGCGCCGAAATGACAACAACAGTTATGGACATTCTAGAAATTGCCGCGATTGAGATCCCCTGCAGCGCTTGCGGGGGGATGAGCTGCGCCTCGATAAAAAAACACGTGGGGCCAGCGGAGAGCTGAAGCTGCGTTGCGGATAGCATGTGCTGATGGAAGCAATTTTGTAACACGAGACAACGGTGGTGGTGGAGGCGGCGAGAGATGAGTTCACAGCAGGCGCAGAATAAGCGTGAAATGCCCATCGCGGAAGTGGTCCGCTTGATCGAACTCGTGAATTACCAGGAAGGAGCAGTTGTAAGCCGGACGCTGGTCAACCGCGCGACCGGAATAGTCACGCTGTTCGCCTTCGATGAGGGTCAAGGCTTAAGTGAGCATACCGCTCCGTTCGATGCAGTGGCCCATCTTCTGGAGGGCGAAGCGGAGATTGCGGTTTCTGGCAAGCCACTACGGACGACGGCAGGCGAAGCGGTCCTCATGCCTGCAAATCAACCTCACTCGCTGAAGGCCCTCACTAGATTCAAGATGTTGCTGACGATGATCCGCTCGTGAACAACGCGGACCGGAAGACTGGATTATATGGAAGCGCCAGAAATGCTCCCTGTCCTGACCATTGGGCATTCGAACCGCACATGGAAACAGTTCCTAGAGCTTCTGCGGGCGCACCGCGTCAAGCGCGTCATAGACGTACGCAGTATCCCCCGATCGAGACACAACCCTCAGTTCAACCGGGAGATCCTGTCTACAAAGCTGCGGGCCGCAAGGATCGGCTACGTGCATCTGCGAAAGCTCGGGGGCCTGCGCCATGCACGACGCGATTCGCCGAACATGGGCTGGCGCAATTCCTCATTTCGTGGCTTCGCGGACTACATGCAGACTTCCGAGTTTGAGGCGGGACTACACCGATTGATGAAAATGGCCGCGCAGAAGCGGAGCGCGATTATGTGTGCGGAGGCGGTTCCTTGGCGTTGCCACCGTTCACTCATCGCCGATGCGCTGACTCTACGCGGGATCGAGGTTGACGACATTATGAGCATGAAGCGTTCCCAGGTTCATTCGCTCACTTCTTTTCTAAAAGTGGTAGACAGCCGCATTATTTACCCTGTCGACGAAGCCTCCTCGCACGCTGGCCCCAAGTATCGCATCACGATATAATGTCATGCTGACATCCGGGATTAGCGCAAGGAAGTATCGGCTTCTCGGGGAACTGCGCTGCGGCATCAGGAGATTTCGCTGCGGTGCAGACGATAGAGGGCGCAGGACGGGCGTTTTCACCGCAACCCTAGTGCTGCTGGCGATTCCTGCGCTGCCAAGGAACGACGAGGCCACGATCCGGCTACTTGCGTCAAGCGCTGAAACACCCCAGTGCTGTGGAACTGGTTGACCGGCTGGAGGAGCACAGCTATGTGCGACGGAGCCGCGGGCAGAAAAACCCGCGCCTGGTCATGTATCGCCGCCGCCGAGCGGCAGGCGGTTGCCCAAGGAAAAGGTAAGGCGTCGCGGCGCGTTGCGCTCGAATGGGCTCCGGCTGGTTCTAGCGATCCACCAAATACTGGCAAACCCGCGGCAGCCCCAAGACCTCAATCGGGCGCGGCATCAACCAAGACGGAGAGTGCGTGACAATCGTGGGTAATCCTACCGAAACAGATGCACAGCCCGGCAAGGGGAAGTCCGGGTACATCGAGCATGCCAAATCGTGGAACGTGCTTGGCGACTTCACGGCGACGACACGACTTTTGCCGATCTCCGGGCTGGCACTGGCAATCGGAGTTGTAGCTGCGTTTGTCGCTTTGGCGCTGCTACGGCTGATCGGACTGTTCACAAATCTCTTTTATTTCGGGCGATGGAGCACGGCCTTGGTATCGCCCTCAGGGAATCACCTGGGAATCTTTGCGGTGCTGGTGCCGGTTGGCGGCGCGCTGGTGATTGGCTTGATGGCCCGCTATGGATCGGAGCGAATCCGGGGACACGGGATTCCCGAGGCCATCGAAGCGATCCTGATTAACGGGAGCCGTGTCGAGCCAAAAGTGGCATTGCTCAAGCCGATTTCCTCGGCGATCTCGATTGGTTCTGGCGGGCCCTTTGGCGCGGAGGGACCGATCATCATGACGGGCGGCGCGATCGGCTCGATGATCGCGCAACTGTTTCACCTGACGAGCGCTGAGCGCAAGACCCTGTTGGTGGCGGGGGCGGCGGCTGGGATGTCGGCGACGTTCGCGGCCCCTGTGGCCTCCGTGCTGCTCGCGGTGGAACTTCTTCTCTTCGAGTGGAAACCCCGCAGCTTGGTTCCCGTGGCTTTGGCTAGCGCAATGGCAGCCGTGCTGAGGCGTTATCTCTTGGGACTTGGACCATTGTTTCCAGTGCCGGAACACCCCCTTTTCATCGGGCCGAAAGGTCTTTTGGGATGTGTTCTGGTAGGTTTGCTAGCCGGCGTGTTGTCGGCTTTGCTTACCATGTCGGTTTACGCCGCGGAGGACGCATTCCAGCGCTTGCCAATTCACTGGATGTGGTGGCCCATGATTGGCGGGCTGGTGATTGGCTTGGGCGGATTGATTTTTCCGCAGGCGCTGGGCGTGGGATACGACACCATCGGCGGATTACTGCAAGGCAGCGTGACGACGCACGTGA
>Ga0210384_10000534_pt1 | contig 57663 bp, 58 predicted proteins | sample IncBWH2MmetaG_FD_160574 | JGI IMG/M metagenome (GOLD analysis project Ga0210384, IMG submission 160574) | Forest soil microbial communities from Barre Woods Harvard Forest LTER site, Petersham, Massachusetts, United States - Inc-BW-H-2-M | ecosystem: Environmental > Terrestrial > Soil >...
CAGGGGATTCTGCGAGGGCCCGGTATGGAAGCTGATCAACAGCATCAGATACGAAATCAGAAATGCGCCATAAAGTGCGCGCCGCTCCGCCGTGGTAGGGTTGGCCCCGTTGCGGCGGGCAAACATCATCAGCAAACCGTAGTTCTGGCCGGAATAGTGCCACGGGCTCCAGTTGATATAGATTGTGAAAACCCAGGGCAGCAAATTGAATGAAGCATGCGTCAGGATCGCGGTCAAGATCAGCAGCGCGGTGATGTGGACCGTGAAGATGCGGTATTTGGAAAAATCTTCGCGCGTGCCGTAGGCACGGTAGATAGTAGCCATGAAATGCGGATAGTTGAACAACAGGGCGAGCGCGTAGAAGACAATGGCCAGATTCAAAGTGCTGGATTGCGACAACAGATAGGTAACCAGCAACAGCGGCGCCGACCAGGCCCCGCAACCGACAATAAGATCAAGCGCAGGAGCGTAAAGCCAGCTCCCCCATGAGCTGCCGGATGAAACTGTTGGCACGGCCGCCTCACCGCTCGCTTTGAACTGCGCTTTTGCCATGAGCTTACATCAGTGCGATGTGAGAGGGAATGTATCGCGCTTCGAGAAGCAATGCAAGACAGCGCTTTGATAACTTCAAGGAACTAATTCGCCGGCTTTTTATTTTAGCCCCGAGTCCTGGCGGCCCATACCCATCTTTTGCCAGGTCTGCCCCTGATAACGGTTGAATTCATCCTTGGCACGCATGAATTCCTGGCGGCGGGCGTTCAGGTTGTCAATCTTGGAGTTGAATTCCAGCAATTCCGAATGATCGGTGACCACTAAATGGCCATCGCGCAGCTCGAAATCAGCATGGTGCAGCCCGGCGTAGTTGTAGACATCATCCATGGCCTCGATCCAGGCTTTCTCCGTGGAGGTGGCCCGCTGCCGTTCAGGCATGCCTCTAGCCACGCCTTCATCGAACCCCTTCAGAATGTTATGGCGTTCCCATGATGAAACATCGTCGAACTGATGCCGAAAGTTATCCATGACCTGTTGCAGTCTCTGTTCTTGTTGCGCGTCGAGGTCATAGGCGGCATGCAATTGCCTGAGCCCTTCGGCGGCCAAGGTGGGATCGGCAAACGACTCTGCAGAGGTGAGCCTGCTGGTCTCGCTGATATCCAGCTTGTCTACCGATGCCTGGTATTCCTTGTTGAGCTGTATGAGATTGCGAAAGAAGTCGCGCATCTTCGTATCGGTAGAGTCTTCCCCGAAGAACGGCTTCTTCACGGGCTGAAGTCCAGCGGCTTCGCGCATCAGGCGGGCAACCTTCTGGTCTGTAGTCTCGAAGCTCTGGGCAAAGCCCACAACAAAGCCTATGAGAATCGGGACCAATACCAATACGGCCACAATCACGAGCACAATCTTCAGCGGACTGCTGGGTTTCTTCTGCGGCACTGCGCCAATTTGTGGCAGCCCAGGGTTCATCATGGGATTTTGCGGCTGCATAGGAGAGACAAACACGGCCTGGGGCACCGCCGGCAGCGGACGCCCGCAGGAGGTGCAAAATCTGGCAGTGTCTCCGTTTTGCTTTCCGCAACTGGGGCAAAACATAGAATGTCCTCGTTTGTTTTGGCTGGATTGTACCTCAGAGGCAGGCGGAGAACAGTGAATTTTTGACGACAAATGAAGCTGCGGAAAAAGAATCGAATTAAACCGAAGCAGCCTGCTGATGCCGCCGCGCTTGGATTTCGATATAGACGTTAATCAGCGAAACGGCTGCAGGCGTGACTCCGGGGATGCGTGAGGCCTGGGCCAGCGTGCGGGGACGCACGCGCTGCAGTTTTTCGTTCATCTCGCGGGAGAGGCCACTGACCGCCTTGTAATCGAACCAGTCGGGGATAGTGCGTTGCTCCGCTTTCTTGAGGCGCTCAATGGCGCGCTCTTGCTGCTGCAAGTAGCCGGCGTACTTGATGGTGGTCTCCACCGTCTTGAGTTCGTTGCGCACCGCTGAGGGCAATGCCCCTTCGCCACGAATGTAGTCCGCAGCCCGCGCATCAATCTGCGTGATGGTCTCAGGAATCAGCTTGCCCAGAACAGGCATGAGCAGTTCGATGGTGACCTCGGGGCGCTTGAGGAGCTGGGCGAGAGATGAACCGACAGCGCTATTCAAGTTCTCGGTTCTCAGTTCCCGATACTCAGCACACATCTCACTCGTAAATTTTGTCTTATCCAGCAACTCGGTGACCTGCTGCAGTCTCTCCTGCTTCGCAAGATAATCGGCCCAGGCCTGGTCGTTGATCAGGCCCACGCGGCGGCCGTGAGGCGTGAGGCGCTGGTCAGCGTTGTCAATGCGCAGATGCAGGCGGAACTCGGCGCGCGAGGTGAACATGCGATAGGGTTCGTTGGTCCCCTTACTGATCAAGTCATCAATCAGGATGGCGGTGTAGGCCTCAGTGCGATCCAGAATCAGCGGCGTCTCGGCTTTGATCTTGAGCGCAGCATTAATGCCGGCCATCAATCCTTGGCATGCGGCCTCTTCGTAGCCTGAAGTCCCGTTGATCTGGCCGGCGAGGAAAAGTCTTTCAATCTTTTTTGTCTCCAGCGTACGCTCAAGCTCCGTGGGATCAATGCTGTCGTACTCGATGGCATAACCGGGGCGCAGCATCTCTGCGGCTTCGAGTCCCGGAATGGACTTGATCATGGCAAGCTGCACGTCAACCGGCATGGAGGTTGACATGCCATTGACGTAGATCTCATGCGTGTTCAACCCTTCGGGCTCGAGAAAGAGTTGGTGCTGCAGCTTATCGGGAAACTTGACGATCTTGTCTTCAATGCTCGGGCAGTAGCGCGGGCCAATGGACTTGATCTGGCCCGAGTACATCGGCGAGCGATGGACGTTCTCCGCGATAATACGGTGCGTCTCCGGTGTGGTGAACGCGATGTAGCAAGGCACCTGCCGCTGCTTGATGTCTTTGGTGCGGAAGCTGAAAGGCGTAGGGTCGGCATCGCCCGGCTGCATCTCAAAGCGCGCCCAGTCAATGCTGCGTCCATCGAGGCGCGGAGGCGTGCCGGTCTTAAGGCGGCATCCGCGCAAGCCCAGCAGCTTGAGCGATTCGCCCAGCAGTTGCGATGGCGGCTCACCCGAACGCCCCGCGGGATAAGTTTGCTCGCCGCAGTGAATCAATCCGTTGAGAAATGTTCCCGTAGTGATGACCACGGCCTGCGCGCCGACGGTGCGTCCGTCGCGCAGCTTGATGCCGAGTGCGCGCTTCGCGCGCGAGTGCTCAGTACTCAGTACTCGGTACTCAGAGGAATCTTCTTTGGCTGAATGCTGAGTGCTGAGTGCTGAGTGCTCATCTGTGTCTTCAACAATCAGATCGGCCACTTCCGCCTGCTTGATCTTCAAATTGGGTTGCGACTCCAGCACTTCGCGCATCTTGAGCCGGTAGGCCTGCTTGTCGCACTGTGCCCGCGGAGACCACACCGCCGGGCCGCGCGAGGTATTCAGCAGCCGGAACTGGATGCCGACCGCATCGGTGACCTCGCCCATGATCCCGCCCAAGGCATCAACTTCGCGGACGAGGTGTCCCTTGGCAATGCCGCCCACAGCAGGATTGCACGACATCTGCGCGATCAGGTCCACGTTGAGCGTGTAGAGCGCGGTCTTCAGCCCCATACGGGCAGCGGCCATAGCGGCCTCGCATCCGGCGTGTCCTGCACCGACCACGACTACATCGAATTGTTCCGTAAATTGCATTAACCTTTATTATTCTAACAAGCCTGCAAAGCCCGCAGAGAATGTGAACGGCTGGAAGGGCTTGTGAAGCCGCTGTGATTCCCATATATTTGAAGCTTTAGAGGAAAGGACTTTTACCGTGCACAATTTCTGGCAGGAACTCAACGCCCGCATCGCAAAATACGATCTACTGTGCCATCCTTTTTATCAGGCCTGGACGATGGGCAAGCTTACGCACGACGACCTGCGCGCCTACGCCGCTGATTATTACCATCATGTAGCGGCATTCCCCGAATACCTGATGGCCTTTGAAGGCCGCTGGAGCTCTGCCAATCAAGACAGTGTCACACGGGAGATGATGGAGGCCGTTTCCCAGAACCGCGCCGATGAAGAAGGCGCCGGCTCGCCCGACGGACGCTCCCACGCCGAGCTTTGGCTCGACTTTGCCGAGGGCATGGGGGCAGAGCGTGATGCAGTCCGGTGGCATAAGCCGGTCGCGGAGGTCCGCGAGCTGATTGCTGGTTTTGAAAAGATCGCTGAAGAAGGCACTCCGGCAGAGGCCCTGGCTGCGTTCTATGCCTACGAATCGCAGGTTCCGCGCGTGGCTAAAGAAAAGGCCGCCGGGCTGCGCCAGCGTTACGGCGCCGATGCCAGGACCTGTAACTATTTCACCTTGCACACCACGGCTGACGTGCACCACGCCCAGATGTGGCGCGATCTTTTGGAAAAGCAAATCAGCACGACCGGTGATGAAGCTGCCGCCAAGGCTCTGGACGCGGCTGAAAAAACTGCGCAGGCCTTGTGGCGCGCGCTCGATGGCATTGAACGCGAGCGCATGGCGCGGGCGGCGTAGTTATTGTTGCCTCATCAGCCGCAACAACAGCAACAACTTTAATTCATACCAGAAGCACAGATAATCAAGAGGCGCAGAGAAAAATTCCTTTTCCTTCTCTGTGCCTCTGTGTCTCTGTGGTTAAATTAATCTCATGGCCAAACCAGTTCCTACGGGTGCACGCGGCGAAGCACGCGAAACCGTTGATTTTAAGCACACGCTGACATCACACCACGAAATGCTTCCGCCCATTTATTCCACGCCCGACATGATTCGTCTGATGGAAACCGCCGCCTTCCACGCCCTGCAGCCTTTTTGCGAAGAGGGCGAGCTCACCGTGGGCACGCACATCAACATCGAGCACCGAGCCGCCAGCGGCATCGGCGCGCAGATCACGGCCGAGGCGGTGGTGGAATCCTTCGATGGACGCTTTTATACATTGCGGGTCAACGCCCGCGACGAAAACAAGGAAGTTGGCCGCGGCACCGTGGGGCGGGCGGTTATCAATGTCAGCCAGTTTCTGGAAAAACTAAAAAAATAAAAGACGCGGATGCCGCCGCATTGAGGATTTAGTTGGGTGCGTAAAACTTTCAATCCTGCGGGATTTCTTCCACTATGGATTCACCGCTGGAGTTGTCGCCGCATGTCCAGCGCCATTTTTCATGCATACGATAACGGCCGTCAGGCATGACTTCCGGAACAGAGTGGCATTCGCCGGTCATGAACTCACCCGCCTGGTTCAGATGTTGGTAGCGCATATCGAGCGAACCATCAGGATTGACCTTGGCCAGCAGGTTCCCCAGCAAGATTTTGCCTCCGCCGTAGGCGGCCCATACTACATCTTGCTGCTGATGATAGTGAAAGTGGGTTTCAGCGCCTGCCTCGCCGTTTCCTGAGTTGCTGACCGAACGAAAAACCCGGCCGTCATAGTTGAATTGCATGTTGTTAAGGATACCCGATGCCCGCAGGAGTTTTCCGGCAGGCACAGCTAAGCTCTGCTATCCATCCCCCCTCAGGCGTTCACCCGATAGTGCATGTACGAACGGCACGTCTAGAATCCCCAAAGTTAATTCCCTCGTGAGGCGCTTTCGTGTAGATTAGACATCTTCTCTGGCCGCGCTTGCTGTTTAATCCAGAGCACATCGCAGGAGGGTAGAACCAGGAGTTATGCACGCTGTTGTTGTCGTCATGATGTTCGCTAACATCGCTATGCCGGGTGTGAGCCCCACGCCCACGCATAAGCCCGGACACCTGGTCACCCATCATCGCCACCTTCGCCACATCGTGTATCACTCGCCCATCAAGGGATCCCATGAATCTCTGGTGCGTCAAAACCAGAAGGCAGATGAAGCTGAACTGGAGCGGATCCAGGACGACGCTCAACTGGAAGAATTGACGCGCAACCAGGAGCTGGTCAGCCTGCCCCTGGGCCGCTCTCTGACAGTGGATCCCAAGCTGCCGGAAGACCGCCGCTATTGCCGTCCCTGGGCGCGGACTTTTCTAAAAGATTTTTCCAAGGCCTACTACGAGGAGTTTAAGGCTCCGCTGCAGGTCAATTCGGCAGTACGCACGGCAGAGGTGCAGAAAAAACTGCGCCGTCATAACCGTAACGCCGCCCTCGCTACCGCAGCCGATCCTGAAGATGGCGATATCGTTTCTCCACACCTGACCGGCGCTGCCCTTGATATCGCCAAGCGCGGCATGACCCGCAAACAGCGCACCTGGGTCCAGAATTATTTGTTGAAGCTCCAAAACAGCGGCCTGATTGACGCGGAAGAAGAGTTCCGCCAGCCGGTATTTCACATCAGCGTCTACCGCGATTACGATCCACTCTCTCAGCCCGTGGCTGCGCGCCCGGAAGCAGAAGCACCCTTGCCGCAAACCGTGGAATAGCCCCGCCAACGCGCCCGCTACAAAATTAGAATCTCCTCACCTGATAATCTAATCTTCTAGACAAACATGCATGTAGACCATGGTGGTTTGCTTTTTTTGGCGGCGATTGTTGCCGGCGCATTGAACTCCGTCGCCGGGGGCGGCGGTTTTATTGCTTTCCCTGCGCTCATCTTTACCGGCATGCTGCCCATCAATGCCAACGCCACCAACACGGTTGCGTTGTGGCCGGGAACCATGGCCTCCGTGGGCGCATATCGACGGGAGTTGGAAGGGCGCGAAAAATGGAAGATGCTGACACCCCTGTTTATTGTGAGCATCCTCGGTTCCATCGTCGGGGCCAAGCTTCTTCTCCGCACACCCCAAGCCACATTTATGCGCCTAGTGCCCTGGTTGCTGCTCTCAGCTACGTTGCTGTTCGCCGTCGGCGGACCGCTGAGCGCCTGGGTGCGCCGGCGCGCCGAGCTTCATGCCCATGCTTCGCGTGCAGCGTTGATTGCGGTCACGCTTCTGCAACTGCTGGTTGCCGTCTATATCGGCTACTTCGGTGCGGGAGCGGGAATCCTGATGCTGGCTCTGTTTGCTGTGATGGGCATTGAAAATATTCATACCATGAATGCGTTCAAGACTTTGCTGGCCAGCCTGGCCAACGCTGTTGCCATTGTGACCTTTGTTCACGCGCGGGCGGTGGTGTGGCCGCAGGCCATCCTGATGACCATAGGCGCGGCGCTGGGCGGATACGGCGGGGCCTGGTACGCGCAGAAATTGGACCAAAAGATTGTGCGCTATCTTGTGATCGTTATCGGGATAGGGATGACAACATATTTTTTCTTGAGGAAATAAAACACCCAACGTTATAGGAGGTCCGCAATGGGAAACCAGAAAGTCAATCTCACGGAGAAGTTCAGCCGCTTTACCGACTACTGCAATCCCCGGATTGTGGGCGAGGTCAACGACTGCTATGTGAAAGTGGTGAAACTGAAAGGCGAATTCATGTGGCACCATCACGAAAACGAGGACGAGCTGTTTTTAGTGGTGAAGGGTCGGTTGCTGATGAAGCTGCGCGACGGCGATGTCACCATTGAGGAAGGCGAGTTCTTCATCGTGCCCCGCGGGGTTGAGCACTGTCCGGTGGCGGAGCTGGAGACGCATATCGTCCTCATTGAACCCAGGGAGACCCTCAACACCGGAAACCTGCGCAACGAGCGCACCGTGGCGGAGCTGGAGAGAATTTAACTGCCATCCACGCGCTGCGATTACTTCTTGCGGTGAAAATCAAACCGGCCGGTCGCTATCTTTCCGTTGTCCAGGTAGGACCATTCTTCGATGTGATGGTCGGCATCGATGATGATGAACTTCACGTGGTCCATGTGGGGTGCATCGGGAGTGGCGAGATTGGTCGCGTCTTTAAATTCAAAGAGAATCACGTTGGGATCGCTGCCCGCAACGGCGCGAAACCGGGGCTGGTTGTGCGTGGAGCAGTAATGCGTGGCCAAAAAATCGCTGTTATCCATGTGAAACAGGGTGACCATCTCGTCCGCTGTGCCCGGGTTAAGATCACTCAGCAGCGCCGAACCGTCGGAAACGAGCTTGAAACTGGTGCTCGTTGGTATCTCTTTGCCTCCCTCAAGCGCCTTGCCCTTCCACTCTCCTACCAGCGACTTCATCTTGTCGAACGCGGGACTGGGATGCGCCGCAGACGCAGCTTCCTGCGCGCTCGTGCAAACAACCAGAATGATTGTTGTCAATAAGGTGGTTAGAAGTTTCATAATGTCCTCCAGTTTAAGGCTTCGTTTTGAAGAATGCAGCAATAAACAGTAACCCGAACAGCAGATCGGCGCCGCCGAATGTTATCAAGTCCCCCGCACGCACCCGCCCTTGCAGGTAGATTGTGATGGCGGCGATCACATAGCCGAACTTTTCCAACACCGAGGGAATCATCATAGGCCGGAGGCGCACCGGATCGGTAGCGATGACGAAAAACGCGAACTGCCAGGCCAGCCCCAGGCTCACAAACCCGTAGTAGAACAAGGGATGCGTGATGGGTGGCGGATCCTGGCGGCCGATCAGGTCGAAGATAAAAAATAGTGGCGTGATTACCAGCACGCCCCATATGCCTGCAATCCAGAAAACAATCTTCGCGAATTTCATTGAGATCCTCTCATGGGTGGAAAGCAAGTTTTCAATGTCTGGCGTAGAACCTTAGCATGGCCACGTCTCACGGGAATATCCAACGACAACCGAGAACTGCATTTCAGCGCCGGCTGGCTAATCCTAACCGAATTCCCAGACCGATAAAAATGCTGCCGGTGAACCAGCGCTGCAGACGGGCGGCGCGGGGGCTCTGGCGCAGGCGGTTGCCGATGTGTCCGGCGAAAAAGGCGACACCGATGTTCACCAGCGTTCCGCCGACATCGAAGATTAATCCCAAGACGGCAATCTGAAAGACCACTGAGCCGCGGGCGGCATTCACAAATTGGGGCAGGAAGGCCACGAAGAACATAGCGACCTTGGGGTTGAGAATGTTGGTGATGACGCCCTGGGTGAAGATGCGGCTCAGACTGGTTGGGGGAGGGCTGGCGCCCGGGGAGAGTTCGTTTTGCGTGTCTTTGTTTAGCAACATGCGCGCGCCGAGATACAGCAGATATGCTGCTCCGGCATAGCGGATCACGTTGTAGGCGGTGGCCGAGGCTTCAAGCAACGCGGCCAATCCGAGAGCGGCGGCGGTGATGTGCACCAGGCATCCGGCAAAGATGCCGAGGGCGGAGACCACTCCGGCCTTGCGACCCTGTCCCAGGCTGCGGCCGAGGACATAGAGCATGTCAGGGCCTGGGGCAAAATTCAGGGCCAAGGCGGCAACAAGAAAAGCCAGAAACGCAGCATGATCAGGCATGGGATTCAGATGAGATGAACGCAGTTTTAGACTCGCAAAATTAGTAAATAATTAAAACGAGGCCGATCTGGCTTGCACACGCCGCAGCACCGCAGGATCGCCTTCATATTTCAGTCCGGCTGCGCGCGCGTTCTCAAGATCGAGTTTTCCCAATAGAAGATGGAGAACAAGTTGAGGAGTTCCGGTAAGCACAGCATCAGGTTTCTGGGCCGGACCTGGACGAGTGTGTATAGCGCCTCCAATCGCCTCAATCGTCAGGGATTCATCGCCAACACGCAGCTCAATCGTGATCGGGCGACGCTCAGGTGCCTGGTCAACGAGGTGGAATTTCAAAGGCAGCGTGAGCCAATGGATGTGAAACGCATCCTTGCGGCCGGACTTGGCCAGCAGCGGAGCGCCCCAACGTGCCAGCTGTCGCACGACCGCTTCAAGCTCTTTGCCACGGCCGGTGAGATGAAACAAAGTAGTGGCAACAGGAGGAGGCGCGTACTCATGGTAGACGATGCCTGCCTGCTCAAGCTCGCGTAAACGGTCAGCCAGCAGATTCGTGGCAATCCCAGGCAAGCCGTTGCGCAGGTCGGTATAACGGCAGGAGCCGAGAATCAACAACTCGCGTACGATCAGCAGGGTCCAACGGTCCCCAATCACGTCCAATGCTTTTGCCAACGCGCAGTATTGCTCATAAGAGCGCATAGTCGCATCATATTCCAGCAAGTAAATAAAGTCTATTAACAACTTGACTATGTAAAGGTAGTAGTTTAAAAAGACAACTTAAGATGTTGAATGAGGGTTGAATATGAAACCAGCCATATTTCTGCGGATCGCCGCAGCTTTGGCTCTGCTTGAAGCTGCAGGTCATACGTTTCTTTTTGTGTCTTACACTCCGAGCCACGGCCCCGAAGAAATTGCCGTAGTGGAGGCGATGAAGTCACATGCTTTCAAGCTGGGCGGTGTGGCTCCGCACAGCTATTGGGAGCTGTATTTCGGCTACGGTCTGTTTACCACTGTAAGCTGTCTTATCGAAGTCGGTGTGCTGTGGCAGCTCGCATCGCTGGTCAAGACCGCTCCTGCGCAGGTCAGGTCTATGGCGGCGATCTTCTTTGCTGGCGAAGCTGGATACACCTTCCTGATCTGGAGGTATTTTTCTTTTCCCATTCCGCTGGCTTCGCACATCAGTATCGCTCTGTGCCTGGTTATTGTATTTCTAACAGCAGGGCAGAGCTCACCTGCCGAGGAACGGAGAAAGTCGTCATGATGAGACCGGCAAGAATCCCTCTCATGATGAAGCGACGCTCAGGAAGAAAACATAGGTTAAATTTTTAGACTGCGCGTATGATTTTTGGTTTGAAGGGTCATTGAGTCATGAAACCAAAGCAGGCAGGAGTGAAACCGGCGGCAAGAACGAAACCCACAATTGATGGCGAGGAACATTTGCAACGGGTGCAGCGAATTTGCGCCACCCTGCCCGAGACTGCGGAAAAAATCTCACACGGCGAGCCCACGTTCTTCACCAAAAAGAAAGTTTATGCAATGTTCGCCAACAACCACCACAACGACGGCCACATTGCTGTATGGATCGCCGCGCCTCCGGGCCTGCAGGCGATGTTGGTCAAAACAGCGCCGGAGAAGTTCTTCAGGCCGCCGTATGTGGGTGTGAAAGGATGGATCGGCATCGAGCTGGGCGCGATCAGCGATGAAGAATTGTCCCTGCACCTGGTGGAAGCCTGGCGGCTGATTGCAGAAGGGCAGAAACCACGGCGGGCAAAATCGCGACGGAAGTAGCTGTTGTCCTGAAGCGGGCTGAGCTTACAACCGAGGATTTGCTCGCGCAGTGCAAGGTTGTTGAAAGCGGCGAAATATCGCGATAGCATTGCAGATTATGCGAGTCGTAACCCCTAAAGGAATCGCAATCCGAGGCAGCACTTAGATCTGATCGGAGATCGCGCTGTATGGCAAGCGCGTTCATATTGATCTGGGAAGCGGAGATGGTCGCGGTCCGTACCGTTGGGCATCCCGTGAGCCTGACCGTTTATTCATTGCGTCCGACGCGAACCCCTCTCTGCTTCTGGAAACAGCCTGGAAGGCAGGACGCAAACCTGCGCGCGGCGGAATCTCGAATCTCATCTGCATTGCCGAGCCGCTGGATGTGCTCGCGGCAGAGTTGGGAGCAGTGGCAGACCGGGTTACCGTGATCTTGCCGTGGGGAAGCTTGCTGAGGTCAGTCGCAGCACTGGATATTGATTCGCTTCGCTCTATCGCAGGTCTTCGTTCTATCGCAGATCTCTGTCTCCCGGACGCCACCATTGAAATCGTCTTCTCTTATGACAGGGAGCGTGATGCGCGCGAGAGCGCCCCGCTGGGTTTGTCAGTTTTGGATGAACGGCATATCCTGACAACACTGCCGCGTCTTTACGAACGAGCCGGACTCCCCATTGTGCTTGTGGAAAGAGTCCCACAGAAGGAACTGGCTGCTTACGAGACCACATGGGCGAAGCGGCTGGCCTTTGGCCCGTCGCGTGAAGTGTGGTGGATTCGAGCAAAGCACGTCGGCAAACCCGGGCGAGAGCAGCGACAAGATCAGTAAATTCTGCAAAATAAATGCAGGCGAAGAAAACATAGAATCGTGTAACTGCGTAGTCGGCTTCCCGGAGGCTCTGTGTACCTGCTGATTGGCTCGATTGCATCGTTTCTGCCGCAACGCTATCGCTCTGCCATATCCGTGAGTGTGCCTGCGGCGGCAATTTCGGGTGCGGCCCAGCTTCTCTTCTGCCTGGGCGCGCTCATGTACCGCTATTTCAGCTTCACCCACCAGCGCTTGTTTGCGGATACCAACGTGATGCTGAAGGCTGCTGAAAGAGGTGGCGAGGGCGTGGTCATGGGCTCTGGTCTTTTACTGCTCGTGGAATATCTGATTCAGCCTCTGACCATTATCCTGTGCTATTTTGCCTTCGAAGGGGTGGTGCGCCTGGTGGCCGCAGTCATCACGGATGAGGTCGTTCCAACTCTGCCTCTGTATCTTGTGCTTCTATTGCAGCAGCAGCGGGATCGCATTCGTCATGAGGGTGCATTGGGCGAGAGGATCATCGACGAAGTCCGCTTTGTGGAATCTTCCACGTGCAGTTTGCGGATCGCATCCTGCAGGCCGAAAGAGGGATGGAACAAACTGATCACCGTCGCCTATCAGGACGAATTGTATGAAGTTGCCGCCGCCCAAGAAGGACATCCGCCGCGGCCCTTCGTTTACCTGTTGCGCAAGAAGCCCGACCACAAGGTCATCCGCGGAATCCATCACTACGATCCCGAGGAGGCGCTGCCCGATGTTCACCGTCAGGAAAATGAAACTACCGGCTAAAAATCCAGGATCTTCCCGGATGTCCAGAAACCGCGCTGCTACTTGATGTTATCCACGTAGATCTGGGTCACCACGTCGCGGAAGAATTTCTCCGGATTACCGATGGGTGAGTTGGCCAGTACCACGAGTTCCATGTCTTCGGGCAGGAAGTAGGCCAGGCTCTGCTCGGTGCGGCCGTCGACGTCAGCATCGTGCCACAAGCCGTTCTTGTTATAGAGCTTTCCGGCGGGCGTGCTAACGCCGACCAGGTCAATGCCAAAGCCGTTGTCCAACATAGTCTGGGCAGCGGCGGGCGACATGATGCTGCCTCCGCGCCGGAAGGTCCCCATTACGTCAAGCAGTTGATCAACCGAAAGATGCCAGCCGGCTCCGCCGCTCACGCTTTCCAGGCTGCCGGAATTCCAGCCTGCGGTCGTGACCGGAAACTTGTAGGCAAGCACGCCTGCGGCAGGATGATCGAGCGTGGCCGTAGTCACGCCCGCGGGCGCAAAGACCTTATTCTGCTCATACTGGTTGTAGCCGGCGATGGTGATAGCGTCCCAAATCTGGTCGTTGAGGGCCAACGGCAGCGGCGGGGGAGCAAAGTTGACACCCTCGGCGATGTTGCCGTTGATCACTGGAATCATGACCCGGCATAGCCCAAAGTTCATGTTCTCATAGTGGTAATGACCGACGTAATCAGCCGCACTGGAGTTGGTACTGACCCCGGCGGCGACGGCGGCCTTCATGGACTCAAAGTCGGTTTGATCGGTGTGGAAGCCGCTGGTATGTGTCATCAGGTTGCGGAAGGTGATCTTGCCAATGTTAGGGCCCTTAGCCCAATAAGCAGGCAGATAGTCAACGATCTTGGCGTCGTACGAGATGTTCTTCTCGTTCAAGAGCTTGGTCATGGCTATGGCAGTGATGAGCTTGCTGACGCTGGCCACGTGCATCTGCCGGTCTGGATTCCAGCCCTCGCCGCCGTCTGGGGGCGTCTCTGCCCACTGCCACTCCAGGGTCCAGATGGTATGGCCGTGCTGGCGGAGCCGCATGGCATAGCCGGCTACCTCGTCTTTCAAAGCGGCATGCAAGGCTTTGCCGAAGGCGTCAACGTCGAGATGGTGCGCTGCGAGCGGACCGACAATCGGCCTTCGGGGCACGAACTCAATCTTGCCCTCATCTCGCCCGTGATCACTGACCACTCCGATGATGTGCGGAGGCCGCATCACGTGGTTGCGGACACGGTTCTCATCAATGGCCAGATCCTTGACGTTCGGGGCCAGGGCACGATGCAGGTCTTCGGGGGAAACGCGAGCTGCAGGAGCGTTCGGTTTCGCAGCCTGGGCCTCTCGCTGCGCGCGCAGTACGGCCGGCGTGAAGACCGTGGCTGCAACTAACAGGCTAAAGAAAAAACTACGGACGAGATTCATAATCAACGTCCCTCCTTCAGAATTTGTTTTTGTGACAAGGGCCCACAGAATGCAGACTTCTCCCAAGCGAAAAGAACCTTCCTGCTCACTGGAATACTTGCTTATCAGAAGAGTAGTGGAGAACGAGCATATAACGTTTCAGTTTCATTTTCGGAAATTAATTTTGTAGTCGCAAGGCGGAAATGCAAAGGACCACTAATGGAGATGCTGCGGCTGGATAAAGTCGCCATTGCACGCCGAATTCCACACCGCGAAGCGCACCCATTTCTTGCCCGCGACGTCGAAGGGGATGCTGAATTTCTTCGTGCCGAAGGATGCCAAGTCCGTGGTGGAAAGAACCTGAGTGTGGGACGGCCTTCCCGTCTCCCCAAACCAGTTCAGCGAATTCCAATGGGAAGGTCTGCTCTGCTCCAGCGCTACTTATTCCTGCTCGGGTCGTCTTGAGGATTGACGTAATTAAACTGCAAGGGTGCGGTCCCGTGGACCTGCACTACGACCTCGCTGCCGGCCATCGCGTAGTGGTGCATGTCGGGATCGAGAAAGGCAAAGCTGCCGGCCAGGAAGGCGGTCATCTTGTTCTTGTCAAAGGTGTCTCCCATCCCAACTTTAAAAGTTCCGGAGATTACCGTGACGTTTTCCCGTTGCGGATGCCAGTGGGGTGCGATGCGGTATCCAGCAGGCATCTTCAAACGCACGGTGTAGTCACCGCTGGAGGCACCCGGGTTACCTTCGAGCACAGCGAGCTGCGCCCCGGCGGGGACGAATGGCGGCGCAGGACCCCACGGAATGGTGGCTGGGGTGAATGCGTTTTTTTCGTGAGAGCTGGACTGTGCAGCAGTGGTAAGGAGCTGACCCGCGCAGCACAGTAATGCAATCAGTGCGAGTACAAGGTAAAGGTTTCGTTTCATGTTTTGCCTCCGTCGTTGGATGTTGTCCGGATGTTGCTCGGGAGAATCATCCCTTAATCAAAGAGCCATTGCAATGAAGACCAGATAAACTTTGTATATCTTTCGCATATCGTCGCAAGTTACTGAATCTTAGTGGATAATGCCAGGACGAGAGCTTATGCGGGGTTCAAAACAAGCCATTGGCGAAGTGGAACTTGACCTGGGGCGCTACGAACTTCGCCGCTTTGGACGACGAGTAAAGCTCGAGAAAAAGCCCATGGAATTGCTGATTTTCCTGGTGGGGCGGCGCGAGCAGATGGTGTCACGCGAAGACATCGTCAAGAAACTCTGGCGCTCGGACCTGTTTATTGATACCGACAGGAACGTCAACAACATTGTGCGAAAAATTCGGACGGCCCTGGGTGACGATTCGGCCAAACCGCGCTTTGTTGAAACTGTAGTTGGGAAAGGGTACCGATTCATCGGCCCGGTGCGCGTGATTGATGCCCAATATGTCCGCTCTGATCCCGGCCAAGCTTCTGCGCGCGCGGTCAGGCCAGAGAGTCCGAGCGCGTGGGGCGAACGCTCGTCACTGGCTGTGTTGCCGCTGTTACTTCTAGGGAAGGCCACGGACGACCACGGACTGTGCCTGGGGTTTGCAGATGCACTGGTCTCTCGTCTTGGAAATCTGCAAGGTGTGGACGTGCTACCAACCTCGGCGGTATTGAGCGTGCCTCCTGAAACAACGGCTTCGGAAATCGCCTCACGCCTGGGCATCCGTTTTGTCGTCCATGGCGCCATTCAGGTATCAAAAGGGGAATGGCGTCTCTCCCTGGAGATGTTTGACACAAATTTGCAGGGGGCCTGCTTCACAAAGAAATGCGCTCTCGACATGAAACGCCTCTCCGGGCTCGAGAGCGAGATCGCGAAGCAGATCGCGGGCGCATTGAACCGGCCGCTGAGTCCTGCGACGCTGCAGCAACGTCCACGGTATAGCAAGGACCCGCTGGCTTATGCGGAATTCATGCGGGGCTACCGGCTTAGCGCCTCGGGCGATCCGGTCATGATGGAGAAAGCCACTCATCACCTGACGAACGCTGTGACGCGAGACCCTGCTTTTGCCCTCGGCCACGCCACCCTTTCGTTGGCGTGCACGACCCGCCATTTCGAATCGGATCCAGCCAGCGTGTGGCTGGAAAAGGCTGAATTCCACTGCCGGCGTGCGCTTGCAATAGACCCGGACCTGCCCGAAGGACACGTGGCCCGCGCTTTTCTGCTCTGGGGACCATCGAAAAACTTCCAGCATGTGGAAGCGATTGCCGACCTCAAACGCGCGCTCGCGCTGCAGAACAATCTGCCGCATGCTTACAACCGTCTGGGCACCATCCTGGCACATATCGGGCTGCTCGATCACGCTCGCGAAATGTACGAAAGAGGACGGCCGTTCCATCCAAAAAAGGCAGTAAGTCCGAGTATCGTGCAAGTCTATGTCTGGAGCAGGGAATACGAACTGGCGCGCAAAGAGATTCAAGCCTGGCGGTCGGAAAGTCCAGGTAACAAGTACGCAATCTATTTTGCTCCGCAGCCGGCCATGATGACGGGGGATTGGAAAGAGGCGGAGGGTCTGCTCAATGAAGCGCTGCAACTCGTGCCTGAGGAGCCGCTCATCACCAGCTTGCAGGGCGTCTTTTACGCATTGACGGGAAGAGGCGAACAGGCGCAGGACTGCATGACCAGGGCTTGTGCAAGTCCAAAATCATTTGGGCACGCGCACCATACCTATTATCAGATCGCCTGCATCCTCGCCCTGGCAGGGCGGCGCGAAACTGCCTTCGAGTGGCTGGAGCGAAGTGTCAGCACCGGATTCGCGTGTTGGCCTTTTTTCCTGAAAGACCCTTGCCTGCAGAACTTGCGTGGTCTTGCTGAGTTTGAAGTCCTGGTGAGTTCTTTGCAGGCCAAGTTTCCTGACCATCTGGGATTGCTGTAGTTTGGTGATCCACTGCCCGGCAATGATCGGAAAAAGGTTATGGCGCCTCAAAGTCCGCGCTGGTAGCGGACTTCATTGACCGTTACACCCCATACCGAGTCTGTTCGGCGCAGGCCATCGGGTACCCACTGATCGATTCGATAAAAACGCTCCGCACGAACGTTGCCCGCCAAGACCCACAGCAGCGCATTTCGAAATCCGAGTTCGAAAAGACGGACACGAGCGGCCGACACAAGAGCCATGCCAAGACCCCGGCCCCACTGTTCGGGATCCACATAGAGCGCACACAGTTCTCCATGGTCCGGCAGATCCGGTTCGTGCGCTGGAGCCGTGGTGGCAAACCCACGGATCAACCCTTCTTCGATCGCCACCATCGTCCGCGGCTTTAGAGGGTCAAGGGTCGCGAAATCATATTTTTGTGCTCGATCTTCGGGACGAAGTTGATCGAGGTAGTCATCAGGAAGGAGCGTCCGGTAGGCCGCCTGCCATGACCGGACGTGCACACGAGCCACGGCGATTGCATCTTCTGGTTCGGCTGGCCGGAGCAGCATGCCCAAGTATGGCATGAATACCATGTTCGAAGCTCCCAGCTCCGACCCGAGGACTGCGCCTGAATCCCTCCTAGTCAGCTAATGTTTACCAATGATCTATGACCTCAGCGGAGCGAAGGACCCGCCTTTCGACCGGATCGGCGCGATTCCATTGTGAGGCTAAAGGATTCAGCAACTCAGGAATTGCTTTCGCTATTTGCCATATACAATCGGCTGTCGAAGCGCCCATCTTCAAAAAACCGTTGAAACCGTTAGATGTCGCCATTTCTCGGCCTCGCTCGCACGCGCAGCTTCCGCCTGTTGCACCCGCTTTTCTGCATCCACACCGAGGATCAGCCGCACTGGAACCTCGTCGTTATTTGCCAGTTGCACAATTACATCCGCGATCTTCCGCGGATCGCCTTCCGAATGCCCTTCGAGGCTTCGCAATACCTTGAGCATCGAACCGACCGAGGCCTCGTAGTCTGGCAGCAGATCCGGCGCATTCTGGCGGGCGCGCCGGGCCCAGTTGGTTCGGATGCCGCCCGGTTCCAACGTGCAGACCCTCACTCCGAATGGCGCGACTTCCATCGCCAGAGTATCGCTGAAACCACCCACGGCCCACTTGGCCGCGTGATAAGGCGTATTGCCCGGAACCGCGAGGCGACCACCGACGGAAGACACCTGAAAGATGTGACCGCTCTTCTGCTTGCGCATCACTGGCACGGCGGCGCGGGTTGTGTACACCACGCCATAAAAGCATGTGTCCATGACAGCCTGGAAGTCCTCTGCACTCATCTGCTCGAACGGCGCAAACTGCCCATACCCGGCATTGTTGACCAGCACGTCCAGCCGCCCGAAGGTATCCACCGCCAACTGCACGGCTGCCTTGGCCGCGGCCTCATCACGTACTTCCAGCGTCACGGGCTTCACCCGCTCGCCGTACTGCGCCACCAGAGGTGCCAGTTCCTCCGTTCGACGCGCTCCAGCTACGACGCTGTCGCCTGCAGCCAGCGCCGCCTCGGCGATATCCCGCCCCAACCCGTTTCCGCTTCCTGTAATCAGCCAAACCTTCGCCATTGCAATATCCTCCTCTGCATAAGATGATAAAATAACTGATTGGATGCTCATTTATTTGGTTTAAGAACACCAGCTACGTATATACTATTGAGTCTACACTCAGTTATAGAGGAGCTCAGTGGCTCGTCCCAAGAGCGAAGACAAGCGAAATGCGATCCTCGACGCCGCGACCCGCGTATTTGCGGAGCGCGGTCTCACCGCTGCCCCAACCTCAGAGATATCAAAACAGGCCGGCGTCGCCGAGGGAACTCTGTTTACCTACTTCAAGACCAAGGATGATTTGATCAATGCCCTTTACCGGGAGATCAAGTTAGAACTCGCAGACGCGATGATGTCAGGTTTTCCGCGCAAGAAGAGTGTTCGCGCCCGGTTGCGGCATGTGTGGGACGGCTACATGAATTGGGGGGTGACTAATCGTGAGAAACGCAGGGTCCTGGCCCAATTGCAGGTTTCGGGAATGCTTTCGAAAGAATCGATCGAAGCGGGAAGCGCGCCCTTCGTCGAAATGCAGAACGCGACTCGCAACGCGATTGAGCGACACATTCTGCGCGCGGACCTTCCGATTGAGTTGATTTCGAAGACGATGGCGGCTTTGGCGGAAGCCACCATGGACCTGATTGTGTTAAGACCAGCTATGGCAAAGAAGTATCGCGACGGTGGATTTGAGATCTATTGGGCGGGGATCGCACGGAAGTAATTCTTTTGCATCTAGTTAATTGAGTGAGTAATCAAATTATTAAAGGAGCACGATTATGAAATACAAATTGCTTGGCAAGAGGGACTAGGGCGACGGTTTCAGTCAGGATCTTGATGCAGGCGATAATCAGGCCGGCGTTTGAGCTTTCCCATGAGGCAGCGCCACTGTCCTCTGCCGTGGTAGAGTTTGAAAATCTGCCGGCTGCGCTCGGAGAGAAACTGGAGCGTCTGAACCCGGGCACAAGTGAAGCGTCCAGCCAAGCGGGGCGGTGGCGTTGTTCTGGAGCGTCCACTCGGGGAGATCCTTTGGATCTTCCACTTTGACCTCATCCCTCATCGCGGGCAGCTTTACGACGTATCTCCGTCCGATGGGTGCCCAGGTGACTTCCGTGTACGGAAGGTCTGGAGGCGGCGCGGCTCACTGAACGATTGCGGCGATTGCGCAATCGAAAAGCAACGAAATTCAACCAAGCATCATTTAACCAAGCATCAAGGAGAGAGAAATGAAACTCACGGGAAACACAATCTTCATTACGGGCGGCGGTTCCGGCATCGGTCGGGGATTGGCAGAAACACTGCACAAACTCGGCAATAAAGTCATCATTTCAGGCCGACGCAAGAGCCATCTCGACGCAACAACCCAGGCGAATCCGGGCATTCAATCTATTGAACTGAATATCGAAGATCCAGCGAGCATCGCGACGGTAGCGCAGAAGCTGACGGCGGAATATCCGGCGCTCAATGTGCTGATTAACAACGCAGGCGTCATGCAGATCGATGATGCCGCAAGCGCAATTGACGATGGCTTGCTGGTATCGACCGTCACGACCAATCTTCTTGGCCCCATTCGACTGACCTCGGCGCTGATCGGGCATTTGAAGAAGCAAAAGACAGCAGCCGTGATCTACAACACTTCTGTCCTCGGCTTCGTGCCGCTGGCGCTTTCCTCGGTCTATTCGTCCACCAAGGCTGCACTTCATTCCTACGTTCTCTCACAGCGGTACAAACTCAAGGACTCTTCTGTGAGCGTTCTGGAGATTGCTCCGCCGTGGGTCCAGACGGACATGCTCGGCAGCAACAATGAACCCCGCGCGATGCCTCTTGCAGAATTCATCGCCGAGACCGTCAAGGTGCTTGGCACGGATGCGCAGGAGATTCTCGTAGAACGGGCAAAGCCGCTTCGCAACAACGTGGGGCCGAATGAAGGCGCATTCGTAACGCAATTTAATGACGCGATGCTGCAACCACAGGTATAGCCAGGTTCTTTGTGTTGTGCCGCAGAACCGTCGATCATCATTCGCATGAAGGAAGGAGTTCTTGTCGAGCACTGGGATGTCATTCAGGACGAAGCCACCAGGGAACAGTCCGAGAGCGGAAATCCCATGTTTGGTGCATCGTTTCCGCGGTACGCGTAATACCGGTCACCCGGGTAGGTTGTCACTCGCCCGCAATCGGCGGAACGCGCCAATGGAGATTACAGCTCCCGCAAGCGAATTTCCCGCGTCAGCGAGACCTCGCCCGATCCATTAAGCGGTAAGTAGCTATTACCCTCGCTGCTTCTTAACCTTCGGGCGCGTCTCTGAATCTTGTGGTTTCTTCACTTTCGGCGTAAGCATGTCCAGCCTGCGCCCCTTCTGTGAATCGCTAATCAGCGTTGCCAGTCGACGTTGACGGGTCTCTTCTTGTTTAGCGCTCACGACCCAAAAACTGGATGTCCGTTGGTACCAGGGAGCCTGTGCCCGGAAGAATTCCCAGGCCCGGGGGTTAGCTTTGAACTGCCTCTCGTAAGCGAGAGGTAATTTTTTCGGCCGTGACTCGAAAGAATACTTACCGGAGTCGCTGGTGCGTCGCTCGAACGCTTTCACCCCCGAAGGCGCCATTCGGCCAAGCTTTGCCAGCTCACCCACCCGCCTGATGTTGACTGCGCTCCAGTAGCTCTTCGGCTTTCGTGGAGTGAAGCGCTGTTTGTATGTTGTCGGGTTGATGCTCTTGCGCACTCCATCGATCCATCCGAAACACAGACATTCGTCCAACGCCTCACGGTAAGTGATACTTTTCTTGTCTGTGCGTTTGTTGTAAAGACCCAACCACAGCTCCGGGACACGGTCGTGATTTGTCTTGAGCCATTCTCGGAATTCGGCAGACGAGCTGAAGATCTTGATTTGCATGGTTCCCTCGCAACGGCACAGAAGGGATAGGATACTTGATCTCTTAGACGAGAGGAACGAACGCTGCGGCAGATGCGCATTTAGATCTTAGAGTATTTCGCCCAACCGCCGGATGCCCTCTTGAATTTCCTTCTCGTTCATCCGCGCGTAGCCGAGCATGAGCCCGGTCCGCGAGGGCCGGGTCAGGAAGTACCCGGATATTCCGTAAATGCCAACTCCCCGCGATGCCGCCTTTTCGATAACGGCGTTTTCCGAGATGTGCTTCCTGGGCCACAGCACGACGTGAGCTCCAGCACCGTCGCCGGTCACCTCGACACGGTCGCCCAAATACTTGTGGATGGCGTCGAGCAGCGCTGCGCGATGCGCGGTGTTTCTGCGGCGAACGCGACGTAAATGGCGCTCGTACATTCCGCTGGTGATGAACTCGGCAAGAGTTTGTTGCTCCAGTGTGGCGGTATGCCGATCGCACAGCCATTTGGCCGCTGTGAACGCGGGAACCAACGATTTGGGTGCAATCAGGTAGCCGATGCGGAGTGCCGAAAAGACCGTGCGCGAGAAGGTCCCGATGTAGATGACGCGGCCTTCTCTATCCAGACCCTGCAAAGACTCCAGCGGTTGTCCCTGGTAGTGGAATTCACCATCGTAGTCGTCCTCAACGATCACCGCGTCTTTGCTCCTGGCCCATGCGAGGAGCGCCAGGCGGCGAGTGAGCGGAAGAATCGCGCCAGTGGGAAAGTGATGCGAAGGGGTTACGAACGCTATGCGGGCATTCTGGGGCAGCTTGGCGGGATTCAGGCCGTCGCGATCGACCGGCACCGGCTGTAAGCGAGCTCCAGCAGCGCGAAGGACTTCCCAGGTGCCCTGATACTGCGGATTCTCAATGGCGACTGGATCGCCGCGTTCTATCAATACCCGCGCAATGAGGTCCAATGCCTGCTGCGAGCCGTTAACGACAATCACTTGCGACGGATCGCAGATCACCGCGCGCGACCGCTGCAGGTGAATGGAAATGGCCTCGCGCAAGGCAAAGATCCCAGCCGCCGCGCCATAGTCAAGCTCACGAACCGGGGCTTTCCGCGCCTGCCGCAGCAGGATGCGCCGCCACATCTCGAAAGGAAACGTTGCCACGTCGCTCCGTCCGTACGCAAAATCGTAGGGGAGCGGAATCGGGCGCCGGCCCGGAAAATCCACAGTTGCCGCAACATCGGCGGCGGCAGACCCATAGCGCGAGAGCCGTAGCCTGGCAGACTTTTCCAGTTTCTTGGGCCTGCTGCCGCCCAATCCTGCGGATACATAAGTTCCTGAGCCGCCCCGGCTGCCTGCGAAACCTTCTGCCAGCAACAGCTCGTAGGCCAGCAATACGACTGTCCGCGAAATTCCGAGTTGCTCAGCCAGGTCCCGCGTTGAGGGGAGCCGGTCACCGGCGCGCAAGCTGCCCGACAGAATGCTTTGCCGCAATCCGCGGTAGACCTGGCGGAAGAGCGGTTCACCTTGCTTCGAAAGTGGTATTACAAATGACACGGAAAGTGGACCTTTATAAATACCACAGGCTCAGGCATAGTTGAAATGTTTCTGACGGATCTGCGTCGCTCGCTGAGGACCGTGGCGAAGCGGTCGGCTTAAACAGGATAGGCAGACAAATTAAAGGAGGCAGTAATGAACGCGCTCAAACATATTCGGACATATCTCCTGGTGTGCAGCCTGGTTGTCATCTTGCAGCCCCTTCAAGGAATCGCACAGCAGAATTCAGACGCAGCGACAACAGGACCTCTACAACATGATGGGCAACACGATTTTGACTTCGAGATTGGCACCTGGAAAATTCACCTGAAGCGCCTCGATGGTCGCTTAGTCGGCTCCAAGACCTGGGTCGAATTTGACGGTACCTCCGTCACCCGCAAGGTTTGGGATGGCCGCGCGAACCTGGAAGAGTTCGAAACCGATAGCCCGGCTGGTGGTCACATCGAAGGTATGACCCTGCGTCTCTACGATCCCCAAACCCACCAGTGGAGCCTCTATTGGGCCACCAGCAAGAGCGGTGCCATAGGTGCGCCCACGATCGGCGAATTCAAGAATGGACGCGGCGAGTTTTTCGATACTGAACCATCTGGCCCTAATGGCAGATCCATCCTGGTTCGATTTATTTGGTCGGAGATCACCCCGAATTCGGCCCACTTTGAGCAGTCTTTCTCCGATGATGGTGGCAAGACCTGGGAAGTCAACTGGATCACGGATCAGACACGGGTGAAAGATGAAGCTGTCAAAGCGCACTGAACTCCGCCGCATCCCCGAGAGAGGATCGCACGACTGGGCAACGATTAACCAAATTCTGGACGCGGGATTTCTCGCTAGCGTCGGATTTTGCGTGGATGGCCAGCCGTTTGTCATTCCAACGCTATATGGCCGGGATGGAGAAAGACTTTATCTGCACGGTTCAGCCGCCAGTCGCATGCTACGGGAACTTGAAACCGGTATCCTGGCTTGCGTAACGGTGACTCTCGTGGATGGATTGGTCTTATCGCGGTCTGCCTTCGATCACTCCATGAACTACCGCTCCGTGGTTGCATTTGGAAGGGCGCGGAGGGTCGCAGATCCGGAGCAGAAGATCAAATCTTTGCGCGCCATCTCTGAACATCTCATCGCCGGCCGGTGGGAAGATGTCCGTGCACCCAGCGAGAAGGAGTTGAAGGCGACAACCGTGCTTGAATTCTCGATCGAGGAGGCTTCATCCAAGGTACGAAGTGGACCGCCGCAGGACGACGAGAGCGACTATGGGTTGCCGGTATGGGCCGGGGTATTACCGCTTGAGATGAAATCCCGGCCGCCCATACCAGACGACAGATTAATCAAAGGTGTCACCGTTCCGGAATATGTCCGGCGCTATGACGCTCGGCTCAAGGGTGGAGCCGGCCATTCGTCCAATGGCTAGTTTAAGCCGCCGATGGATCGCCGGATCCTGATTATTGCCATCGAGCAATCGCACGTTTCATGGGTTCTGGTGATTATACCCAGAGTACACGAACACCCAGTGGCCAAGAACAGGGGCTGAGTAACCCTTGTTCTAGAGAATGTTTCCTCGCGGAACATTTTGTTCTCGGGAACATTTGTCTACGGGAATTCTGATTATTTTTGGCTCCTGAGGACTGCTAACAGTGGTATCACCGTGATATCAAACCCGTAATTCCTTAGGAACTTTATGTCAATATTGTCCTTCAGGTGTGTTTAGAGCACGCCGGGGTTTTTGACCTCTTAGGTCCTTGAAAATTCGCAAAAGCAGTAGTCGCTTTGATCACTACTCCAACCGCTATCTGAACCTCTTTATGTTCTTGAATTGTAGTGACTTATCAGCACCTGAACTACTCGAAGTAATGGGGGGTGGGGGAGTAATACTTGGTGGGTACGGACCGGGCACATGGCTGACAGATTAGAGACCGATTACGCCGCCGATGGATCGTTGGGCGTGCTGGGGTCGGCGGGGACGGCGGTATCGCTGTCGGTTGTGGGATGGGCGCGCGAGTCCGCTATGATCCGGCGGGCGTCATCGGCCTGCTCTTCCCGCACCAGGACCACGGCGCCGCCTACGCCGGAGAGAACGTCCGGGGCCTCGCGCCAGATGATGGTGGATTCTATGCCCGCACTTTCCAGCAGGCCGGAGACGACCATGGCTTCTGATTCCTGCGTGGTGGCAAAGACCTCAACCAGGTTCTCGTTGGGCTCTCCGTGGTTTTCATTTTCCATGGTTCTCTCCCGCAATCTGTGTGCCCACCATGATACAGCGCAAAGTTTCCCTGGAATCACAAGAAATTAATTTTCTTTGAAATAGGAATAAAACATAAGGGGGAACAAAATTTGGCGCGGCGGGGTCTACCGCGTCCCTGCTTTACTACGCTCGCAAGGCTCTGGCGGCGCGCTGACAGCGCAGAACCGCAAAATTTCCTATAGCGCTGCAATAAAGCGTTGTATTATGCCCAAAGCAGAGACCAAAATCCCTTCGATCAGGAGAGCAACGCATGAGGCGCTGTTTTTTTGCGGTTGTAGTGAGCCTGGCATTGATCATCACAAGCTGTTCCAAAAGTTCAGACAACGGAGGCGGCCTGCTGAGCAAGGCCGAATCTGCGCTGACACCATCGGACCCCTGGACAGAATTTGCGCTCATGAGTGCGGCCCGGCTTAAGGCCACAAGCTGGCGCTCCAAGATGCTGATGAACCAGGCAGGGCAACCTATCGAAATGGACAGCGAAGTCATGTGTCCGGATAAGCAGCACACCAAGATGACCCAGGGCGGCAAGGTGACGATGGAAAGTTACAACATCGGCGGCACCATGTACTTGAACGCGGGTGGCCGCATGATGAAGGTGCCCAGCCACATGTCAGCAGCAGCGTTACAGTGCCCGGGAGCGGATTCGGGTTCAGCTTCGTCGGCGCCGTCTTCCAAGATATCGCTGGGCTCGTTGCCCAGCATGAAAGACTTGTCTACGGGTTTGCAGGAGATGGAAAAGTACAAACAGAATGTGACCATCACAAAAGGCGGAGTTTCCACGGTGGAAGGTTCGCTCTGCCAGGAGTGGAACATCGTCTATAACGATCCCCAAACCAAGCAGGGTTACAACTCCAATTATTGTGTAGGAGTAGCCGACCATCTGCCGCGGCGTATGATCGTGGATAGCGGCGCAAAAGGGAAGATCGAAATGACCTACTGGGATTGGAACAGCAACATCAGCATTAATCCGCCTACGTCGTAGGGTATAGGGAGAGTGAAACGTTGAGATAGCAAAACCAGGCTCTTAGTTTGTTTTGACTATGGGCCCTTAGATTTGAAGTGAAGAGTGGCGGAGTCCTTAGGGCGATGCCGCGCATCTAAACAAAGCAATCTCCCCCGCAAGAAGCACGCATTACAGTTTTTGGGGCCATAACTATGAATATTCCGGAGCGGCAAGCCACGAACCCGGGTTCGGAAAGTTCGACAGCAGAAACCGATCCCACCCATCAAACTTCAAACCAGGAAGAAACCGAAGACGAAAACCGGCGCATCCGCCGCCTGCAGATCATGATGAACATGGTCATGGCGGTGATCGCGCAGGAAGAAATGTCGCTGGAAGAAGCTTCGGAGATGGTGGCCAATGCCAAACGCGCCGCGCTCGCCATGTTCCCCGACAAAGAGCTGGCCTACGACCTGATCTACAAGCCGCGCCTGCAACGGTTGCTGCGCGAACGCTTCCGGCTGCAATAGTCTAACCACAAAGGACACAAAGGTTGCACCAAGGAAACTAAAACAATCACCTTGGTTCTTCCTTTGTGCCCTTTGTGGTTAATCTCTTACTTTTCTGCTTCGTGCGCGAGTTCTGAGAATGGCTTGCGCAACAGGAAGTAGATCAAGACAGCGACAGCAATCCCGGCCGCTAAAGCGACAAATTTAAGCTGCGGGTGCTCATGGAAAAGTTCGGGGAGTTTCTCAACAATGGCTGGACCGAAAGAAACCACCAGTTTGGCCAGAATGAGCCAGCGAATGAACCTTCCCAGAAAGATGGCCAGCAAGAAGTCGCGGACCTTCATCTTGAGCGCTCCTGCGGCAAAGACGAACAGCTTGAACGGAGTCGGCGGAGGGAGCATGGAGGGAATCATGAGAGCAATGAATTGCTGGCTCTCAAAGCGGTCGCGGATGGCATCAAACCTGGCTTGCGAGACGCGCTTACGCAACGCAACTTCACCGCCCTTGCGCCCTATGACGTAAACCAGCAGGCTGCCTACAGCCGAACCGACCGCCGCCATCGCGGGATACAACAGATACAACGACGCGAACCAGTGCAGCGATATCGGCTGCACTCCGCTGGCTTCGAGCCAACGTAGCGTAGCGTAGATGTAACCCGCGATAATCAGGTCAAGCGGGAGGCCGAGCGAGCTCGAATCTACCACGGCAATGGCGAATGCGCCCCACGGACCCAGCGGAGCAAGCACCTTCAGAAGGAAGGCAGTATATTTTTTCAGGAAGTTTTTCAAACTTTACAGTGCGGCCTTTTCTGTTGTTGTGAATCTTCAATTGTACGCGAAGAAGACGCCAGAGCGCCGTCAGAATGACGCGGGGCTTCAGAATGGAACTTCAGAATGGGACAGGCTATGCCTACTTGCGCCTTTATCTTTAGTTGCGCGAATCTTTAACTCCGCGCAGCCTTCGGAGAGGTCGGGTGAACCCTGCGCCAAACCCGCCGGAGCTGGCGTGCGGATGCGAAGCCGGAGCGCTCGGCGACGCGCTCCATATCGAGCTGTGTGTTGCCAAGAAGTTCGCGGGCAAGGGCCACGCGTAAGCGGTTTCTGTAATCTGTCAGGCTGATGCCTGCATGTTCTTTGAATAGACGTGAGAGATGGCGGCTGCTGGAGCCCGCGATTCGGGCAAGCGACTTGATGGTCAGAGGCTTTGTGGGATCGGAAGTTATGGCGTCCTGAACGCGGTGCACCGCCGGATGAACGTGGTTACGTGCCTCAAGCCACGGCGATAGTTGAGGATCGGTCCCGCTGCGGCGCAGGTAGACCACCAGGTAGCGAGCTATCGCAACCGCACAGGTGTCACCGATAATCCGCCGGACCAGATACAACATGAGATCTATTCCGGCAGTAACGCCGGCGCTGGTGAAGCGCTCGCCATCCTCGACATAAATCCGGTTCTCCAGCACCTTTGCCTTGGGAGCGAGCTTAGCGAGATCGGAACAACAGCTATGGTGGGTGGTGCAGGCGTATCCATTGAGAAGCCCGGCGCGCCCAGCCAGAAGCGCACCCGAGCAGATACAAACGAGTTTATGGCTTGGCTGAACCACAGCTTTCAGCCAAGCGACAATCGCTGCTTCATCGCCACGATCGTTATCCGTTGCTTTGAACTGCGGGCTGGCGCTCATAACCTCACCCACATCGCCTGCGACCACGACCATCGCGTCGCCGGGCAAGGATCGTGGCAGCGGTTCGATTCCAGTCAAAGCAATGCCGATCGAGGTCAGCACCGACTCAGCCGGCCCGACATAGTGCACGTCAAAGCGTATCGCTGGCTGCACACGGTTGGCGACGCGCAACACTTCCAACGGACCTGCTAGGTCGAGCAGCAAAGTCTGCGGCGGAAGCACCACGTAAACCGGAATGCGACGAAGGTCCTGATGGTCCGTCAAAGGCCATTCCTAAAAATAGAGCAGTCTTTTCCGCAAATCTTTTTTCCGAAAAATCAGGCGGCGACTCTCATCGCAGCCCCGGCGAGGGCTTGCTCAACGGTCACAATGCGAGCGAAGCGATCTTCCAGCACGAGTTCGGTCCGGGCTTTGATCTCTTCCGGGCTCCACAACTTTCCCTGGCGGTCGGTCATTGCGAAGGTGAGCGTAGCCTCGGTGACATAATCAACTTCATAGCCGCTGTCGGATGCATGGCGCGTCGTGGTTTCACAGCACTGCTCGGTGCGGATGCCGGAGACGATGAGCCGCCGGATACCTCGCTGTACGAGCCAGACATCAAGTCCAGAGCCAATGAGCGCACTATGACTGCGCTTGTGGAAAATGGCATCGGGCTGGATGGCAATTCCTGCAAAGGTCTTCACATGACCGGATGCCAGCGAAAAAGCGCCCGCTTCCTCGACGTGGAAGACCTGTACTGCAGGAATACCACCGGCCTTGACGCCGTTGATCAGGGCTTGTAGACGGTCAACGAAAAAAGGGACATCGCGATCGCTCCAATAGGGGCGATGACGGAAAGATTCTTGCGCATCAACGACGAGAAGCGCTGTATCAGATTTGGACATGGAATGCTCTCCTCTTCAAAAATGAAATATTTCGTTCCAGCACTGATAGTAGGCTATGAATAGCAGCTAAACAAGACATGTAGCGGTCGAAAAGCGGACAGAAAAGGACATTCCCAAAAGACATCGCGGTAACCCAAAACAGCCCACACTGGCATTGCGTAAGTTGTGGGCTGTCCGAGGTCGCGTTTACTTCAAGCGCCGCAGCGACATCGGTTCGCCGCGGGCCTGCTCATTCAATCCATTTTGGAGAAAAAAGTCCTGGAGCTGAGCTGATGTCCCCGTAATTATGGGGTGGTCTTCCAACTGGTAATAGGTGAGTGACTTGCTCTGCTTCACCTTCTCCTGAACCCACTTCGAATCGAGGAATTGAATTTTGAGCCCGTTTTCCAGGTTGCTGATATACACGAAGGCGTGGCCAGGAATGGTGAAAGGCCCTGCATCTGAGCTAACGGGAGTCACATCAAGAATCTTCTGCCCGCCGATCTGCACCAGCCGTGCGTCCACACGGTATTTATCGTTATTTTTTGTGTCGATCCAGAGAATGTCATAGTTGTGTTTGTCGCCCTCTCGCACCGAGATGAGTACGCTGTTGCTGCCGTCTAAATCGCTCCAGGTGCCAATCAGAGCGGGATCAAAGGTAGTGTTGCTGTCCGTGGCGAGAGGCGCCACAGAGAGCAGGTCACCGCAGGCGGTAGTGAACAGGCTCGCCGCCAAGATGGGTATAAGCCACAAAGTACGCTTGGAAAATAGAGTAAACATGGAAAATCTCCTTTTACAGAAGGCGCTGCGAACCCAGAAAGCTGGCAATCAGGAACTACGCATCTTAACAGACCACGTTAGTGTTAGTTTGTCTGGTGATCTTTCTTTTCAGGAGCCAGCCAAGAAAGGTTTTGTAAAGCTCAAGCTTCCGGCCCGTCGACCATTTTGAAACTACTTTGGATTTTCCCGATTTCTACTGTGATGCATAAGGTTCAAAAAGGTCCTGTAATTCAAACAACTATTAAATTTTGTAAAGGCTTCATAGGACCGTGCCACTTCCTATAAACTTATCTGGATCTTTCTGATCATGACCCTCTGAAGTTTAACTTTAAAGAGAGGTCTCCTTGCGTACGGTCGTAAGTCTTTATTGTTGCATCGTACTCGGTTCTCTATTCGCCAACGCTCAAAGTGAGAGCCAGCGATTCTCTGTCCCCAATACACCGGCCTTAACTCAGTCTGCCGCCGCGCCAGCGCCGACCGTGCAACGCGTGCTGGTCAAACTGCGTGCCCTTCTGGCACAGGCGATGGAAGAGGCGCTCCCATTGCAGAGCATGGCATTGTCGCAGGGCGTAGCGAAAAGTGGACCGATCAATACGTTTCTCGGCCGGTACTCGGCGCGAACGCTTACACCGTTGTATCCCAATTTGGTACGGATAAAGAAGCAGCAGGGACTATCAGACTTCCAGATCGCCACGGGAATCCAGCAGAAATTTGCAAAGAGAGGCAGCCGTTTCCAGGGGACTTTCCAGCCGCCGGAGATTTCGCGAACTTATGTCCTCGAACTGGATTCGGCCTCGGGCAGAGACCCTCAGCAGATTCTGAAAGAGCTCAACGCAGATCCCGAAGTTGAGTTCGCCGAGCCAGAGCACATCTATACCACAAACCAACTGCCGAACGATCCTTACCTCAGTAGCACCGGCACCTGGGGACAAACGTATCAGGACCTCTGGGGACTGTATAAGATCAACGCGCCGACGGCCTGGAACACCACGCTTGGCGACGGAGTGATTGTCGCTGTGGTGGATACTGGAATTGACTATAACCATCCCGACATCGCCGCTAACATATGGATTAACAAAGGCGAGATTCCCAACAATGGCATTGATGACGACCACAACGGATACATTGATGACGTGCGCGGCTGGGATTTTACCAGTAACACCAACGACCCCATTGATCACTTCGGCCATGGCACACACGTAGCTGGCACGATCGCAGCCGTGGGCAACAACGGCATTGGAGTCATCGGCATTGCCTGGCACGCGCAGGTCATGGCGGTGAAGGGATTGAGCGACTTCGGTTTCGGCGACGATACGACGCTGGCGCCGGCAATCACTTATGCGGCCAACAACGGCGCGGATGTCATTAATGCATCCTGGGGAGGGCAGGGCAGCTCGCAAACTATCGAGGACGCAATTAAATATGCCTACAGCCTTGGGGTAATCTTTGTGGCGGCGGCAGGAAATTCCAGCCAGGACGCCCTCAATTTCTTCCCAGCCAATTCGCCGGAAGCCATAACCGTATCGGCTTCTGACTCGTCCGATGCCCTTGCGTACTTTTCCAACTTTGGCAGCAAGGTTGACGTTGCTGCTCCGGGCGTGGATATCCTCTCGCTGCAGGCAGCCGGTACCAACCTCGGTCCGGTTGTTAGCTCTGGTTACTGCCGGCTCAGCGGCACCAGCATGGCGACGCCGCATGTCTCGGGCACGGCAGCACTTGTTCTGTCGCAGAACCCGACTTACTCAAATGAAGATGTCCGGCAGGCAATTCGCGCATCAGCGACGGATATTGGCCCTCCCGGTTGGGATACCAGCTTCGGATATGGACGCGTCAACGCCGCCGCAGCGCTTACGCTTCCAGATGTGCTGCAGGTCCACATCACCTCTCCTGCGGCCGGAACGCACGTAAACAGTCCAGTCACAATTTCCGGCTCTGCAACCGGAAGCAATTTCGACCACTACGTCCTTGATTATGGTGTTGGGCTTACACCGAGCACTTGGACCGTGTTGCAGACCAGCACCACTCCGGTTGTGAGTGGAGTGCTGGGCACCTTCGATCCCAGCGTTCTGCCCGATGGCACGTATACGATCCGGTTGACAGCCTTCGACAAATCGAACATTGCGTTTGCCGACCGCATCGCGTTAGTTGTGCAGTATGCGGTAATCACGACGCCCGTTCCCCCGGATGTTCCGGTCAAGGCGGTCGAATTCAAACCCGGTGTGGTCGTACAAATTGTGGGTACCGCCACGGGCGCTACCTTCAAGGATTTCAGCCTGCAGTGGGCGGAAGGAATCAACCCTTCCAGTGGCTGGAGTTCGACTGGCATGACGCTTGTGGGTACAGGCTCCGCTCCAATAACCAACGGGCTGCTGGGTACCTGGGATACCTCTGGCATTGCGAAAGCCGATTACTACACCATTCGGTTGATGGTTGACGATTCCGGTAATGGTAACCCGTTCACTAATACTGTCCAGACCCTGGTCTACCTGGAGCCGGACTTACTCTCGCAGAACTGGCCGCAGTTGCTTGCCGGTGGACCACACTTTCAGTCCGGGTTTGTGCCGGTGACCGATGCTGCCGGAAATATTCGCCTTGGAGTTTTGTCACCCCCTACCTTTTTTGGATCGGCACCTGAATTTCTCTCATTTACTCCCGATGGCTCCTCGGTAAATGTGACACCACTTTTGTCAGCGGCCTACACGAATCCTGCGGCAGGAGATATGGATGGGAATCCTGGCGAAGAGGCCGTTTTCCCTGACAAAGATGGAATACACATTCTACGGTCTGACGGTACCTCGTCTACCTTGCAATCTGGATCGTTGATCGTGGATTTCCTCAGCAACCAGGTCGTGCTCGAAGATGTTGAGGGACATTCTCAATTGGACGCAGTGGTCCTCGGCAACGATTTACTTGATCCTAGCCTCGCTCATCTTTTTGCCTGGCGCCGCGATGGTTCGCTGCTGAATGCCAACTTTCCCATCTCTATTCCCGACAGTAATTACGAATTGCGGGTTATTCCCTCAACCCCGCGTACCCTGGTGGCAGACATCAATGGGGATGGGTACAAAGAATTCCTGGTTCTGGAGGGGGTTTCACCTTCGACTTTTGCGCTCGGCCTTTTCGCCCATTATGGCACGCCCTCGGGATGGGCTGCTCCTGTTATGAGCGGTGTTCCGGTTGCAATAGCCCTGGCCGACCTTGACCATAATGGCAAGCTGGAAACCATTCTGATCCAGTACCCGGGAAGCGGTTCGGACGGAATCTTGCATGTGTTCCAGCCCGATGGAACAGAGCGGCAAGGATGGCCACACGTTCTGACTTACGGCTTCAATTCTGGCAGCATCGCCGTGGGTGATCTGGACCGCAATGGCTCCGAAGAAATTGTTGTTTCTACTTCTTTCTATATCTACGTATTCAAAGCTGACGGCAGTCCTTTCTCCAATGGGTGGCCGCTGTATACCGGAAGTCAGTTCGGAAAGGCCGTGCTGGCCGACGTGGATGGAGACGGATATCCGGAAATCCTTGTCACCGAAAGTGTTGCGGCCATTGCCCCCAACGGATTGCTGGCGGCACCAGTAGACGCTTCTCTTACAGGCGAAGCCGCTCTAAGAACGAACTTAGAGACTCAAATCAATGCTGATAGCAGAGTACGGTACGTGAGGACCGAAGCTGGAAGTGTATCTTCGACGGGAACTTTATATTTAACGCCCAGGTTACTGGCCTTGCACCGTAAGGGCAATATCGCGGTACGGTCCTGGAAAATGTTAGGCGCGGCCGGAAATCAGCCCTACTACGATGCCACCATCACCACGGGAGATTTCAACCACGACGGCATCACCGATATCGCGTTGACCTACTTCACCATCTCCGGAGGCGGCCTCGGCGGATTTCTTTCACAGGGAGTGGCCATGGTGCTTTCTACCGGAACGCCTTATAACCCTGCGGTCAATGATTGGCCGATGCTCAATCATGATCCCCGCAACACGGCCCTGTTGCGCCGTTCTCTCTCAAGCAATGTCGCTCTAAGCGCTGACACAAATCTTTCGGTGTATGGTCAGGCGGTGACGCTCCAGGCTATTGTCTCTGCGGGCAAGGGCACTCCAGTAGGATGGGTTGATTTTAAGGATGGGACCACGATCCTTGGCGGAGGGCCCGTCAGCAATGGCATCGCCAGCTTCACCACCACATTGCTTTCGGCGGGATCGCACACGCTGGTTGCCAGCTACTCGGGGGGTGCGAATTTTCTGCCTAGTAGTTCTGCAGGTTTCACTTTGACGGTCAATAAGGCGCCGCTGACCGTAACTGCCAACAACAAGACAAGACTTTTTGGAAGGGGCAACCCGACTCTCGATGGCGTGGTTATCGGCATTCAGAATGGCGACAACGTTTATGGTGTCTATACCACGACCGCAACCCACCTGAGTCCCATTGGTACCTATGTTATTCAGGCTGCAGTTGCCAGCGGCGGCTTGCACACCTTGGACAATTACTCATTCACTCTCTATAACGGCACGCTGACGGTGGCTGATAGGGCCATAACTATTCAATCCTTTACGACTGGCCACTTGCGTTTTCAGCATATTGCTCTCATGGCCACGGTCGGTGGGATAGGAATGACGCCCACCGGCACGGTTACTTTTAAAGATGGCGGAAACGCCTTAACAGGCGGTACCGGTTCCCTCAACAGTGGCAGCTTTACTTTGGATGTCAGTCAGCTCAGCTTAGGCAAGCACACGATCACAGTTGATTACAGCGGAGATGGCAACTATGGCGCGATGACCTCTGATGCGTTCAACTTCTATCGTTCTCCAAAACCTCACTGAGGGGGGAAGATCATATTGGGATCAGGGCTTCTAAGTCCTTATAAAATGACAGGTAATCTTTCAGCATCACTAAGTCTCACATTGACATCTAATGTTTACGATGTATGCTTACATCGTATACACACGTGAAACAAGTCATCCGAAATCGAAGAAAGATTCGCGTTGCGCGGGCGCGCACCACCACGACCTTGCGCGACGTGATCCGCAACACCGCCCGAGAGCTTTTTGCCCGGGCGGGATATGAGAGCGTCTCTCTGCGCCGCATCGGGACCGAGGTGGGCTGTTCGCCCATGGCCATGTACCGGCACTATGCCAGCAAAGAAGACCTGCTGGTGTCCATTTGCGAGGAAACTTTTGAGCAGATGATCCAGACGATTGATCGCGAAGCCGGCAGGCCAGGTACACCGTTGGAGAGACTGCGGGCCTGCGTCAGCACTGTAATTGACTTTCATTTGGGCCATCCCAACCATTTCAAAGTTACGTTTATGACTGAGATTCCTCCTGGCCCAGCGGCTCAGCGAAAGGTGGCCATGGGCCAGCGGGTGCTGGACCGGCTGCGCGCAGGAGTCCGCGAGTGCGCCGAGGCCAAAGGCCTGGATATTGACATAGAACGAGCGACCCAGATGCTTCGCATTGGTATGCACGGATATGTATCGCTCCAGATCATAACCCGCAAAGCGTGCCCCATGGGCGACACCGAACAGCTCAAGCACGAGCTTATTGCCACCCTGACCAGGCAATTCGAATAACATTTTTATTTTGCATCGCTGCGTACATCGTACACATCTATTTGCACTATGAGTTTACGCCGTAAGCAGGAGCGCCAATGAGCACCCAGGCCATAGCTGGACCGGCTTCTTCCCCGGTTGCCCTCCCCTACAGCCGGCAAGCGGCAATCAACCCCTGGCTGATCGCCATCACCGTTACGCTTGCGACGTTCATGGAGCTGCTCGATACCAGCATCGCCAACGTTGCCCTCCCTCATATCGCCGGCGGTCTGGCCGTAAGCTACGACGAGAGCACCTGGGTGCTGACCAGCTACCTGGTGGCCAATGCAGTTGTTCTTCCCCTGAGCGCCTGGCTGAGCCGGGTGTTTGGCCGCAAGAACTATTACATGGCCTGCGTGGTCATGTTCACCATCAGCTCTTTTCTGTGCGGTCTTGCTCCCAATCTTGGTCTGCTGATCTTCTTTCGCATACTGCAGGGTGTGGGCGGAGGTGGCCTCGCGCCGGTGGAGCAAGCCATACTGGTTGATACTTTTCCTCCGGCAAAGAGAGCAGGGGCATTCGCGCTCTACAGCATGGCGATTGTTACGGCGCCGGTGATCGGTCCGCCATTGGGCGGCTGGATCACCGATCACTTTACTTGGCGCTGGGTCTTCTTTATCAACGTCCCGATTGGCATTTTGAGCCTGTTGTTGACCAGCCGGTTGGTCTCTGATCCCCCACAGTTTATTGAGGAGGCCAAAGCGGCCAGGCAGAGCGGCAAGCTGAGAATTGATTACGTTGGAATCAGCCTGATCGCGCTGGGATTCGGCGCGCTGGAGATCGTTCTCGACAAGGGACAGCGGGAAGACTGGCTCGAGAGCCACTTTATCGTCACTTTTCTCACGGTCGCCATTCTTTCTTTGGTTTTCGCTGGCATCTGGGAGTGGCGGCATCCCGACCCGGTGGTGGAGATTAAACTTTTTAAAGAGCGCAATTTCGCTCTATCCAACATTTTTTATTTCCTCTTTGGATTCGGGATTTTCGGCAGTACCGTATTGATACCGCAAATGCTGCAAGCCCTCTTCGGCTACAGCGCCACCGATGCCGGACTGGTGCTGGGCCCGGGCGCGTTCGTGATTGTGGCGCTTGCTCCCGTGGTAGTCAAAATCCTGCCCAAGGTTGATCCCCGCAAAATGATCGGTCTGGCATTTTTCATCGTTGCACTGGCAATGTGGCACTTCGCCTCACTTGACCTCGGGACTGACTACGCCAGCTACGCATGGGCGCGGGCCTTCCAGGGTTTGGGGTTGGCATTTCTTTTTATCCCTGTGAGCCAGCTTGTCTACTCCTATCTTCCCGCCGGGAAGAACAACAAGGCTTCCAGCATTACAAACCTGTTTCGCAATTTAGGCGGCAGCTTCGGAGTGGCGTTTGTGACCACGATGCTCGAACGCCGTACACAATTTCATCACAGCATTCTGGCGCAGCACCTCACACCCTCCGACGCGGGATTTCAACAGACGCTCGACTCCATCACGCAGTACATGATTGCCCGGGGAAGCAGCGCAGCCGATGCCGCGCAGCGGGCGTACGGTGTGATCTCCGCAACGGCAGAAAAGAACGCCGCCATGCTCGGGTTCCTCGATTGCTTCTGGCTTTTGGGGTTCGTCTCGTTAGTCGGGCTGGTGCTGTCATTCACCATCAAGAAATTCGGCAGCAGCGGAGCGGCGGGCGGTCACTGAAGATTGGATTTTATGGAAATGTCATACAGAAAACGAAGCTTCATTCTGATTTTAATCATCGTGGGTTTGATGGTTGGCCAGCCGCGGATGGCGTGGCCGCAGCAATCCGGGTCAGCGTTCGAGTTGGGCAGCATCGCTACGCCGCGCACCATCAATCCTGCGGGCAACAGCAACACGCCCAGTTCGCTCGCCGGGCAGCAGCAGAATCCATTCCTGGGCAGCGTGCCTACAGGGCAGGCTACGGCAAATCCGATTGATCTTTCTTTGCAAGAGGCCGTCGGCCGCGGGCTGCGCTTCAACCTTGGAGTCATTGAGAATCAGGCCTCGCTGAATCAGGCACATGCCCAGAGATTGCGCGCGTTGTCATCCATGCTGCCGAATGTGGGCGCGCTGGTGCGGCAGAACCTCGACGAGCTGAACCGGGTTGCGATTGGATTGAAAATACCGGGCATCCCGGCTTCAACCGGGCAGTTCAGCTACCAGGAGAGCTACGTCACGTTCTCTGAAAACGGATTGAACGTCGAAACCACTTACCGGCTGCGCGCAGCCCAGCGAAGCGCTGACGCGGATAGATATTCTCTTGAAGACGCACGCGACGTGGTGGCACTTGTCGTAGGTACAGCCTATTTGCAGGTCATCGCCAGCCAGTCACGATTAGATACAGCGCAGGCCCAGCTAGAAGTGGCACGCACCCTGGAAGAGCAGACCACGAACCAGGTGCATTCCGGTCTTTCTCCGGAAATTGACGGCTTTCGCGCGACCGTGCAGCAGCAGACGAATGAGCAGCGTGTCACTGTAGCCAAAGCCAACCTGGAGAAAGACAAGCTCACGCTGGCGCGCCTGATTGGCCTGCCCTCGGGACAGCAATTCAAGATCACGAGCAGTGCTCCTTATCAGACATGGAGCGGGCCGGAGTTGGCTGCAGCACTCGAACAAGCCAAGCAGGGCCGGGCCGACCTGAAGAGCGCGCAAGTATCGGCGCAGGCAGCCAGCCTGCAGAAGAGGGCCGCCCAATTCGAACGCTTGCCGGCACTTTCGGTGAATGGCTACTACGGCGCCATCGGAACCACATTGGGACACTCCGATCAGACCTACACCGTGGCGGCAACACTCTCGCTTCCCATTTTTACAGGAGGCCGAATCCGCGCGGATGTAAAGGACAGCTCCGCGCAATTCGATCGCAAGCAATCGGAGTATCTGGACCTCACCGGGCGCGTGGACTATGAAGTGCGCAACGCTTTCACGGACCTCACCGCAGCCGACAGCGCCGTGCACGTTGCCGAAAGCAACCAGCAACTCGCGCAGAAGACCCTGGAACAGGCGCGTGACCGCTTTGCGAACGGCGTGACCAACAATCTGGAAGTTGTAGAAGCACAACAAGACGTGGCGGCTGCGAATGAGAACTACATCGCCAGCCTCTTCGCTCATAACCTTGCCAAGCTCGCATTGCTGCGGGCCCTGGGCACAGCGCAGCATGACATGAACCGATATTTGGGGGGTAAATAACATGGCACAACAGACCATCGAGACCTATCCGGCAACCGGGAACACCGATCATCTTCCGAACCGCAAACCGGTTGAGATTCCACATCGTGAACCTCATTCTGTGATTCACGAAGAGAAGCTGCCGCAAGCACCTCTGACGCCGCGGCAAAAAATCGTGGAAGCAGTTAAACGGCGTCCGGCAATTTTCGCCCTCGCACTGGTCGCCGTGGTGGCCCTTGTTCTGGGATCGTGGCTCTACTTCAGCTCTTATGAAGAGACCGACGACGCCCAGGTGGATGGACACCTCGATCCCATCAGCGCGCGCATCAGCGGCACAGTCGTGAGTGTGAACCCCTCGGTAGAAGACAATCACTTTGTCGCAGCCGGTACGGTGCTGGCGGAAATTGATCCGGCGGATTACCAGGCCGAGGTGGATCGCGCTCGTGCTGAATATCAACGCTTGCAGGCCAGCGCATCGGCAGCACAACAGGATATCACCGTGACCTCTTCCGGCAGTGCAGGAAGACTGAACCTCTCGCAAGCGGCCGTGCATGAGGCCCAGGATTCCATCGCCTCTGAGCGGGCGGCACTCGATGCGGCCCAGGCGCGCCTGGCCCAGGCCGAAGCCGGTTATTCCCGGGCAGAAGCGGACCGCCAGCGTTATGAGCGGCTCCTCGCGAAGCACGAAATATCGCAGTCTGAGTATGACCGCATTGCTACCGAATCCTCCACAGACCGCGAAGCTGTCAACGCAGCCAGGGCGGAGCTGGTGGCGGCCCAAATACGGGTGACCCAGGCCGAGAGCCGTCTGGCAGAGCGCAAGGCAGATGTGCTGGTTGCAGGCTCGGCGCCCGAGCAAGTCAAATCGTCCATCGCCAAGGCTGCGGCGGCCGTCTCAGAAGCTGATCGTGCTCGCGCCCAACTCACCACAGCAGAGTTAAACCTGAGCTACTCCAAAATCATTGCTCCGGTAAGCGGAATCATCGGCCGCAAAGTGGTCGAGGTCGGCCAACGGGTGCAACCCGGCCAGCAATTGCTCGACATTATTCCCGTGGATGACGTCTGGGTGACGGCAAATTTCAAGGAGACCCAGCTCAAGAAGATGCGCCCCGGCCAGCCGGTCACGATTCATCTCGACTCCTATGATCGCGACTATCACGGCCAGTTGGATGCCATCGGCGGCGCCACTGGTTCACGCTTCAGCTTGCTTCCACCTGAAAATGCCACCGGAAACTATGTGAAAGTAGTGCAGCGCATTCCGGTAAGAATCTTGCTCTCGCCGGGAGAGGATTCCGATCATTTACTTCGACCGGGAATGTCGGTCGAGGCACACGTAAAACTGCATTGAGCCGCTCTGCAAACAGAGAGGAGAAAAACATGGCTGAGAAAAAGGTAGCTTTAGTGACGGGAGTTTCATCCGGAATCGGACGTGCAATCGCAAGCCTGCTGTCAGAGCGAGGCTTCCAGGTCTTCGGAACCATGCGGAGGCCGAGCGAGGCCGACCGATGGCCGGGAAACGTAGGCCCGATTCGCCTCGATGTCCGTGATGAGGGGTCGGTGCGTTCCAGTCTGCGGACAGTGCTCGATCAAGCCGGACGAATTGACGCGCTGGTCAACAACGCCGGCTACACATTGGTCGGGTCTCTAGAAGAGACCAGCATTGAAGAAGCCCGGGAACTTTTCGATACGAATTTCTTCGGCGTCCTGCGAATGAGCCAGGCCGTTCTGCCCTTCATGCGCGAGCAAAAGTACGGACGCATTGTGAACATAGGCTCGGTGCTGGGATTCCTGCCCGCGCCATATCAGGGAATTTATGCCGCGAGCAAACATGCTCTCGAGGGTTACTCGGAATCGCTGGACCATGAAGTAAGGCAATTTGGGATTCGCGTATCCGTGATCGAGCCCGGATTCATGCGAACCAATATCAGCCAGAATGGCCGTCTGGCCGGTCAGTCTCTCGCCGCTTATGCCAGCCAGCGCAACGGCGTTCTTGATGTGCTGCGAGAAAATATCGCAAAAGGCGAGGACCCCGCGAGAGTAGCGTCGGTTGTCTTGGAGGCGCTCACGAGCCGCTCTCCCAAACTGCGATATCCGGCAGGGCAGCAGGCAAAACTTCTAAGCGTTTTGAAGAGACTCGCTCCGCGAAAGCTGATGGATAGGGGCGTTCGCAAAGAGTTCGGCCTGTTGGGCAAGAGCGCCGCAATGCTCCCACAGGAAGAAGCACAGTAGAGAATTTGCCGGTGCCGTTTGTCCAACCAAATATCAATTCGGTTGGTCGTCACCATGGCTGGTGTTGCCCTGCAGCAACTCCAGGGCGTGGGGCAGCAATTCGATAACGGCTTGCAGTGATTCCACTGCAGCCTTGGGACTTCCGGGAAGATTAATCACCAACGAAGTTCCACAGATGCCGCAGACCCCACGGCTCAGAGCGGCGAGGGGAGTCTTCTTCGCACCTTCGCTGCGCATGCGTTCGGCGATGCCCTCCACCAATCGAGTGCAGACCGCGCGGGTAGCTTCAGGAGTCACATCGCGCACGGCAATGCCGGTGCCACCAGTGGTAATCACTAAGGGAGTAGAGGCTGTAAGCCGGCGAAGCGCGGCCTCGATGACTTTTTGCTCATCGGGAACGATCTCGATTTTTTCTACAACGAAGTGATTTTGTTGCAGGAGCTCTTTTACAGCGGGGCCGGAAAGATCTGAGCGTGTGCCGGCAGAGGCGGAGTCACTTACGGTCAGGACGGCAGCTTTCAAGCTTCCACGTTGTCCTTGTTGGTTTCATCTACCAGGCGCAGGCCTTCCATGAGCAGTCCCTGGGTAGAGCGAGTGATGGTCTGCTCAGTGCTCGAGCCGGTGAAATCAATAAGAAAGTTACCGGTCTGCCAGGTCAGGACCTTATATACAGCCTCATCGCCCTTCAGGTTGCCGCACGTGGCATGGTTGATCTGGCCTTCGCTGAAGTACATATCGCAGCGGTCGTTATTGCTGGTGATAGCGAGAGAGCAACTCTTGCGGCCCATTTCCAGCGATTGCAGCAGGTCGAGGCAGCTCATCTGCACCAGATTGCCGCGAACCGTGCTCTCGCCGGCGGCTTCGCGAGTGAGCTTTTCCAGCGCAATCTTATCAATGGTCTTCTTGATGTGCGCGATGGCCTCTTTCAGGAAGAAAGGTTTCTCTACGAATTCCTCGACTGCATCCTGCAGGATTTTGAGTTTCTCGCTGATGTCGTTCTTGCTGGCCAGCAGAATAATGGGGATGCGGGCGGTGTTGGCGCGGCCCTTGAGCTTTTCCATGAGCTGGCGCCCGTTCATGCTGGGCATGTCGTAGTCGCTGATAATCAGGTCAGGCGGATCATCAATGGCTTTGAGCAAGGCGTCGGCCCCGTCAGTGCCGGTGACCACGGGCGTGGTCAGCTCTGCCAAGTCGCGCCGCAGCATCTCCAAGATCATTGGATTGTCGTCAACAAGCAGAATTTTGACATTGGCCGGCATGAGGCTACTTCTTTACTCGCTTATTCACAATTGTCGCTGGGCCTGGTCGGCGATACTCACCACTCTTCCCCCCTGACTTACGCTGCAAAACGACCTCACGGATTTCCATACTCTTATCCAAGGCCTTGCACATGTCATAGATGGTAAGAGCAGCAACACTCGCTGCGACCAGCACTTCCATCTCGACGCCAGTGGGGGCCGTCGTGGCGGCGGTGGAGACGATTGAGACGCCATTTTCGCACAGGTGCAGACGGACATCAATGTGAGAAAGTGGCAGGGTATGGCACAAGGGGATCAACTCCGCGGTGCGCTTGGCGGCGCTGATACCGGCAATCCGCGCGATTTCAAAGGGATCGCCTTTGGGGTTTTGGGGCAGAGCCTTGATAACCTCCGGTGACATAACCACAAAGGCACTGGCCTCGGCCTCGCGCCGGGTGGAAGGCTTGGCGGAAATATCTACCATTGCAGCCCGGCCACGGGCATCGAAATGCGAAAGCTTGGCCATGAAGGTCGTTAGCTCTAGGGTAACATTATTTTCCTCAAAGCTTTACCCGCGAATTAAGACCTCTATCATTTCCCCCGCCGGGATAGAGGGGCGATCAGGTGGAACCACTACATAGCAGTTGGCCTGGGCAGTGGCTGCGATGTCTCCCGATCCTTGCCAGCGGACCATTTCGACTCGTGGGCCTTCTAGAAACGCCGGCAAAAAGCGGGTGAGGCCGGTCTTGGTCTTGATTTCCGATTTAAGCCAGGCCTGCAAAAGCTGCAACTGTCGAGGCCGGGTTCCGCGCAAGGCATCAATGATCGGCCGGGCAAACAGCTCAAAGGTCACCATGGTGGAGACGGGATTGCCCGGCAATCCAAAGAAAAAAGGAGCTGCTTGACCAGAACGGGCACGGCCAAAGACGATTGGTCTGCCGGGCTGAATCAGAGCACCGGTAAACAAGAACTCGGCGCCGAAGCCCTGAAGCACCTGCTCCACCAGGTCATATTTGCCCATGGAGACGCCACCGCTGAGCAACAACAGATCAAATTTCAACCCTTCTCCAACCAGTTCGTGAAGACGAGGAAGATTGTCAGGCGCAATAGGAAGCTGCACCGCCTCGCCGCCTGCGGCTGCAACTTGGGCTGCAAGGGAATAACTGTTGGAGTTGCGGATTTGATGGGCCTGGGGAATAGCGTTGAGATCCACAATCTCATCGCCAGTGGAAAGAATCGCAATGCGCGGCCGCCGATACACTTGCAACTGGGCCCTGCCCACGCTCGCCGCAACGGCGATAGCAGCGTGGTCAATGCGATCTCCAGGACGCAATAGCGCAACGCCCTTGCCGGCTTCACTTCCGGCAGGAACAATATTCTCACCCGGCTTTACCGCACGCCACACATGAACTTCATTTGCATTGCGGGATGTGTACTCCACCATAACCACGGCGTACTCATCGCCAACTGGTGCCGGCGCGCCGGTCATGATCTCCAATGCTTCGCCTGGGTTCAAAGCTCTGTCATATTGCGGAGCGCCGGCCTTAGTCTCGCCGACGACCCGCAATGAAACAGGAGCAGTCTCGCTGGCGTTTGCTAAATCCTCTGCTCTTACTGCAAATCCATCGCGCGTGGCGCGGTTGAAGGGCGGAAAGTCACGGTCTGCCGGAATCTCTTCCGCCAGCACGCGGCCGGCACCGCTGAGCAGATCTAATTTTTCGGTTGAAGGCGTGCGTCTGCGCAGGAGATTATGGCCGGCTTCTTCAACAATCTTGCGGGCTTCTTCAAAAGGAAGAACGCGCTCGGGATGGCCGGAAGATGACACTAGAAGCAAGTTCTCAGTTTCTAACGCACTCAAACATTAAGTTCTTAGAGCGTGTTTCAAAAATAGGGTTGTGTCAGGGCACGGATTTAGCCGTGCCGTAACGCTCCCTATAAATACTGGGCTTCAGCCCCTGAGGTTGTCCTTCCCTCAGTCCGCCAGCTATTTTGAAACAAGTTCCTGATACGCTCACGCTTTCATTCTGCAAACTGCACCCATTCAGAATATAAAAGAAAAAGGCGGCCAAGCGGCCGCCTTTTCGAAATGGAGTTTACCTAATTACTCTTACTCTTGGTTGGGGTCGTGGCTTTCGCTTTCTTATAGGTGGTGGTCACGGTCGCGCCAAAGCCTTCAATCAGGCCTTTGGCTTCTTCCACGTGCTTGCCCTCAGGCTCAAGCTCCAGATATTTGTTGAAAGCTTCAATGGTCCCAGGGGCCGGAACCATCTTACCGCTCTTATCAATGGTGGCCATGGAAGTCAGATTGATGCCCTTTTGATAATAGGCTTCAGCGTAGTCCGGTTTTGCGACAATCGCTTTGTCGAAAGCACTATTGGCTTCGTCAATATCTTTCTGCTTGACGCCCGCATCGCTTTCCTTGGTGGCTATGTTGGTCAAAGTGGCGCCGGCGTTGAAGTAATACATAGCGGCGTTGGGGACGTCGTTCTCTGCCGCGGTAGTGTATTCGTCCAGGGCCTCTTTTGGTCTTCCACTCTTGGCATAAGTCTGGCCCAGGTTGTTGTGGTACTTGCCTACGATGGCCTTGTTGTCAACGGGTTTCTTGTCGGCCCCTGCGCTTGCCGGGGTGGCCTGGGCAAGCTCGATGGCTTTCTTATAAGCCTCGACGGATTTATCGAAATGCGGCGTGGCCTCATCTTTGCTGGCGGCAGCGGTCCCTGCGCCATACTCTGCATCTCCCAGGTGCGCCCAGATAACGTCGTGGGTAGCATCCATGGCAAGCGCGTCATTCAGCACCTGAATCGCCTGCTGCCAGTTTCCGGCCTGCCCGTCGGCGCTGGCATCGGTCAGCATTTTGTTCAATTTGCCGATCTTTTCATTTTCCTTGGTTGCCTCGACAGTCTTCTTCTGGTATTCGGGGTTTTTCTGCGCGTCTTTTATTTCTTTCTGCAAATCAAACGCGAGTTCGGTGGCCTGCTCATCCAGTTTTATGCCAATGCCGGTGTAATAGTGGATGATCTTTCCGTCTTGTATGAGGTTGACCGTATATTTCCCCGGCGAAATGGCGATGGAAGCGAACTCACCTTTACTGTCAGTTTTAAGATCGTAGTTCTGCCCCGTATCCGCGTTATGAAATTGCACGGTAATGCCGACCATGGGAATGCCTTCAACACCGATGCACTTGCCATGCACCCTGGCCAGCATTTGGGACCAGCCCGCTACGGCAGAGAGTACGATCAGAGCGGTCGCGGCAAATATGGTTATCAGTTTTTTGTTCATCTCAGTTTCCTGTTCTGCATTCTTTTTACAACTAAACTCTTTGTGCCGCCGCCCGCGGCTCATAGGCAATCGGATCGACGGTCCCGGCCTGTTCAAACGCACGCAGGCGGAGAACGCAACTATCACAAGCTCCACAGGCACGGTCGTGGCGGCTATAGCAAGACCACGTTAATTCGAGGGGCGCATCTAATTTTAACCCAAGCCTGACGATTTCCGATTTGCGCAACGTAATCAAGGGGGTCACGATTTCAATCGCGCCTTCCTTGGTCCCGGTGCGAATAACTTCATTATAGGCGCGGTAATAGGCCGGGCGGCAGTCGGGATACCCCGAACTATCCTGCTCGACGGCCCCAATATATATTTTCTGCGCGCCCAAGACCTCAGCCCAGCTTACCGCAGCCGCCAGGAAATGCGCGTTACGAAAGGGCACATACGTAACCGGAACCCCTGGCCCGATTTCTCCCGATTCGGGAACAGCAATGCTGCTATCCGTAAGAGCGGAGCCTCCAATGGCCCGCAAGGCCTCATTGCGCAGCAGCATGCGTTGGCTGATTTGCAGCCGCTCGCAAACCGCCAGAAAGCTCTGCTGCTCGCGCTGTTCGGTGCGCTGCCCGTAACTTACATGCAGAGCAGCGACGGCTGGGCCCCCAAAATCACGTACGGCCAGCGCGGCGCAGACGCAGGAATCCATTCCACCACTCAATAAAACTACAGCTTGGGCCCGCTCTGTTTTCATGGAAATGGACTACTCACTTAGATGAGTTTGACCGCGGAAGAGCTGCACGAACTCCTGCCGTCTCAAAACCTTTAAAATATGATTTTAATGGACGAGCCGCAACTTTTGCCCTTTTTCCGGGTTAATTTTTATTGAATCTCCTATTCGATTTTGTAGGTCTCTTTTCGGCTGAAAAAGAGCTTCCAATCCCAGAACGAATGCGCGGAAAAAACTTGCAGATAAAAGTTTAGATGAAAAACTGCGGTCAAGTCTTTGACCTAAACCCCTTTTGTCTCCGGCTGCCAGATGAATTTGTGCAGTTGCAGTCCAAGGCGGACATTTAAGCCATCGGTTAGGATCCACTCCGCCAGTTCGCGAGGGTCAACCAGGCAGTGCGAGCTGTCGCGAGTGCCGCGCGCATCCTTGCGAAAGGCAGGCGAAAAGATGACGCTGCCGGCGAGCGAGGCCAGTCCATGCTGGCGGGTAAAATCGCGGGCAAATTCGTAATCTGCGCGGTCGCTCACGACGAATTTGATCTCGTCACGCACGGTGAGCGCTTGCAAGTTAGCAGGATTAAAGGTATCGCCTTCGCCGGAGTGGGGGCACTTCACATCCACGATTTTGTGGACCTCACCGGGAACATTAGCCAATGGCCTCTCGCCGCTGGTTTCCACGAGCACGGTGTACTCGAGGCGAATGAGCTCCTGCATTAGCGGAACCACTTCGCGCTCCTGCAGCATGGGCTCGCCGCCCGTGATCTCAACCATCTTGACCGGCTCCAGCCGCCGCACCTCAGCCAGCACCTCGGCCAGAGTCATCTTTTTTCCGCCCGTGAACGTGTATTCACTGTCGCACCAGACGCAGCGCAGGTTGCAGCCGGTAAGGCGTACGAAGATGCAGGGTAATCCGGCAAAAGAGGATTCGCCTTGAAGCGAAGAATAAATTTCAGTGATCTGCATGGTCGGCCACTATTTTTCGGTAGAGACGTGGCTTGCTACGTCTCTAATTCTTAAATGAGTTGTTGCAGAAGAAAAGCGGGAAGAGAGCTGCCCGGACTATTCAAAATACGTAGCCGTGGTGGTGTCGGTCTCCCACACGCGGACATCTTTCACGTGCACACGTCCCTGTGTGCTCTGCTGCAACCGCGACCTGGTTTCCTCATAAAAGTATTTGGCCAGATTTTCCGCTGAAGGATTGATTTGCTTAAAGGGCTCAATGTCGTTGAGATACTGATGGTCGAGCCGCTCGATAATTTCATTCATCGCGCGCTTCAGGTCTTTAAAATCCCAGAGCAGGCCAATGGTATCAAGCTGCTCGCCGGTCACGGTTATGCGGATCTTGTAATTATGGCCGTGCGGATTTTCACACTTGCCCCGGTACCCGCGCAGGGCGTGTCCAGCGGCAAAACTCTCTTCTACGCTCACTTCAAACATGCTGCTTCTTTTCCTGCTTCCCTTCAAACTCTATTGTAACGCGCTGAAATCTTACTTTTTAGCGTGCGCCTTCTTGCCGGAGCTTTCTTTCTTGCTTTCGGTCTTGCTGTCGCTTTTCGACTCGGGTTTGGCTTCTCCCGAGTCGGGTTTGGCCGCAGATTCGGTCCCAGCGCCGGCTCCATCTCCATCTGGGCTTTTGCCCGAAGGCGCAGATGATTTCTTGGCGTAATCGGTCACGTACCAGCCCGACCCTTTGAATTGCACCGCGGGCGCAGAGAGCACCTGCTCAACCGCGCCGCCGCATTCCGGGCATTTCTTGACCGGTGCATCAGAAAATTTCTGTATACGCTCAAAGCGATGACTACATTTTTTGCACAAATACTCGTAGAGAGGCATTACCGCTTTCCCTTTTAGCTCCTTAAAGATTCCTTGGAAGGATGAGAAGATTCTATTTTATCAATTTGGCCCGGGTTTCAGGAGGGACCTGAGACCCCGAGCCGCGGGCCCGAGAGCTCAGGCCAAATCCTCAGTACTGTCTCATCGCGGCTTCGGCCGGGGAGAACGATCAATGATCACAATCGGTGAAGAGCTTCCGCCTGCACTTCCATTTCCTATGTACACCGCTTGTATGTTGTACTGGCCGACTGGAAGCTGGGTAGCGTAGCTCGCTTGTCCACCAGCGAGAGTGAGTGTAGGTCCGAGTTGCCGGTTTCCGTTCAACAGAACAACGGAGTCGCCGTTGGTACCGCCCGTAACGGTGACCAAAAAGTTTGCCCTCTGCGTGGGAAGCACGCCCAGCGCGACGCCAAAATTGACCGTGACCGTGCCGGTAGCACCATTCACGGTCAACGCCGTGGTGCTTAAGCCGCCGGCATTGGACTCGACAACTTGGGTGAAGACCGCCGAGGTGCTGCCCACAAAGTTGATGTCGCCTCCGTAGACCGCAGTGATGGAATGTGTGCCGGGAGTGAGGGCCGCAGTCGTCAGGGTCCAGGTGCCGGCGCCGCTCGGCACCCCTGCGCCCAGGACCGCATTGCCATCCCTGAATTGCACTGCGCCTGTGGGCGTGCCCGGAAACTGTGAGGTGACCGTGGCCATGAAGGTCAGCGAGGTGCCGGCAATCGAGGGATTGGTTCCTGCGGTCAGGGTCACGACCGTCGTAGTGGGGTCACGCGTTACCACCTGGTACACCGCATTGGAAATGCTTGCTAAGAAGGAGCCGTTGCCGCCATAGATGGCCGTGATGATGTGTACACCCAGAGCCAAAGACGAAGTCGTAAATGTGGCCACGCCGGCGCCGCTCAGTGCGGCTGTACCCAGCAGGTTACTGCCGTCATAGAACGAAACCGTTCCTGTGGGCGTGCTGCTGCCCGTAGCCGTGGCTGTAAAGGTCACCGCTTGGCCAAGGAACGAGGGATTCGAGCTCGGGCTAAGCGCAACCGCGGCGTAAGAAGCTGATGGCATCACCGTGAAGAAGTAAGCCGCGATCTGTCCGATGCTGGGGCTACTCTGCACGCCGGTCTGGATCGAATCCGCTGTCTGGCCATCGGCGGCGTAGGCATAAAGAATGTGCGTTCCCAGGCGCAGAACCGGAGTCTGGCCGGCAAATGTGGGCGCAGAGCCGGAGGCTGGCAGCCAGGGCCCCTGCCAGGTGTCCACCTGATAGTAGACGTTTTGTACGGGCGGCGAAGTGGGGGCGTAGGTGCTGGCGGTCGTGAAAGTAAACGTGGGCTGGGTGAGCGTAGTTTGATTGCCAGGGAGAGGGGTGATCGCCGTCGTCAACGGAATGGCATTTACCTGCTGTTCGGTAATTACTGTTACGTCACCGCTGCCGTTGTTGGCCACGTAGACTTTGTTGGTCACTAGATTGACGGTAATGCCTGCCGGATTGGTGTGCGGATTGATTGTGCTGGTGGTGTTGCTGGTTCCGTCAATCACGGTGACAGTGCTGTTCTGATTGACCACGTAGACCTTGTTGGTGACTGGATTAACGGCAATGGCTTGCGGATTCGGACCTACAGGCACGGGTAGAGCGAAATTGGTGGCCCCATCAATTACAGCCACGGTACTGCTGAAGCCGTTCTCGTCTCCGACGTAAATTTTGTTGGTCACCGGGTTCACCGCAATGGGTCCGGGGTTGGGGCCGGCAAAGACAGTCATGGTGTTGTTAGTGATGCCATCGATCACGCTCATGCTGTTGTTGCTGGTATCGGTTACGTAGATCTTGTTGGTCACAGGGTTGACGGCAAGGGCCTGCGGCAGAGCTACAGTCACAGATGCAGTAGTGGTGTTGGTGGCCCCGTCAATCACCATCACCGAGCCGGGCGGGGGATGGATGCCGAAGGGATGACCGGCTACATAGATTTTGTTGGTGACTGGATTCAGGGCACTGGCAGCCGGAATGTCCGTCCCATTCACCACGGCCGTAACGGTATTGCTCGCGCCGTCAATCACGTTGACGACCTCGCCAGTAATAAAATTGCCGACAACATAGATTTTGTTGGTCACCGGGTTTACGTTAATTTCCCCCGGTGCAGCTACATTCACGGACGTGGTCGTGTTGCTGGCCCCGTCAATCACGGTCACGGTGCTGTTCTGATTGGCCACGTAAATCTTGTTGGTGACGGGATTCACACCAACGAAAATCGGGCCGTTCGGATCAGGCACGTTGACAGGAGAGTTCGTGGCCCCATCAATTACAGTCACGTCATTGCTGCCGTTGTTGACCACGTAGATCTTATTGGTCGCCGCGTTTGCAGCAATTGCACTCGGAGCCATATCAGCGCCCACGAGGGCAGTACCGTTGGTGGCCCCGTCAACTACAGTCACATTGTTGCTGCCATTGTTAACCACGTAGGTCCTGTTGGTGACTGGGTTCACAGCGACAGCAGAGGGATTGATGCCACTGTTGACCACGCTCGTGGTGTTGCTGGCGCCATCAATGATCGTGATCTTATTGCTGCTCAGATTGGCCACGTAAATCTTGTTGGTCACCGGGTTCACGACAACGGCCACCGGATTGGTGCTGGTGGTTACAGGCGTGGTGTTATTGGCGCCGTCAATCACGGTCACGGTGCCGCTGCCATTGTTGGCTACGTAGGTCATGTTGGTGACCGGGTTCACGGCGATGGCGACCGGCCCTGTACCTACACTCACCGGGGTCGTGGTGTTATTGGACCCATCAATGACGGTCACGTTACTGCTGCTCAGATTGACGACGTAGATCTTGTTCGTCACCGGGTTCACGGCAATAGCTCCCTGCGGTGTGACTACGTTTACCGGCGTAGTGCTGTTGTCAGCGCCGTTAATTACGGTCACGCTGTTGCTGCCCTGGTTGGCCACGTAAATCTTGTTGGTGACCGGGTTCACGGCGATATTTCGCGGCGCGGTGCCGACGGTCACCGGAGCGGCGGTGCTATTGTCAGCTCCGTTGATCACAGTCACATTGCTGCTGCCGAGGTTGGATACGTAAATCTTATTGGTGACTGAGTTCACGGCGATCGCAGCAGGCGTGGTACCCACAGTCACCGGGGCAGCCGTGCTATTGTCAGCTCCGTTGATCACGGTCACGGTGCCGCCCGTGCCATTGGCCACGTAGATCTTGTTAGTAACCGGGTTCACGGCGATGGCCCTCGGCCCGGTGCCCACATTTACAGTAGCTGTGCTGTTGTTAGACCCATCAATCACAGTTACTGTGTTGCCGGCCTGATTGGCCACATAGATCTTGTTCGTGACTGGGTTTACTGCCACGGCCAGGGGAACGTTACCCACATTCACCGTGGCCGTGACCCGCTGGGCGTAGCTGCTGAGAGAGATGGCCAGAAACAGAATTCCGAACAGGAGAGGTCGAAGCTTCAAGAATGTTGCAGACATGACGCCCATCCTTTAAAGACCTGTTTTGCGGTGCGAGACACACGCTGATCTGGCGTACAACAATAACCTTTGAAGAGACTGAGCCGTAAAAGGGGGAACGGTTATACGCAGGGGAGACGATGGAATTATATGCCACTTTTAAAGAGAAACAAGCGAATTATTGAGGTTACGGAAGTCCATTGTCCGACCCATTTTAGGAATTACTCTCTTTGATGTAACAGGAAACCCGATATCAGGCGCGGCTTTTCAGCCGTGCGGTAAGCTGTTGATTGTTCCACACATCGCTCCAGAACGGGCTGTCGAGTATGATTCTGCTGAAGGAGAGCCATGGCCAATGAGCTTAAAAATACTGGCGCGATCTACCTGGTGGCGACGCCCATCGGCAACCTGGAAGACATAACCTTGCGCGCCCTGCGGATATTAAAAGAAGCCAGCCTCATTGCCTGCGAAGACACGCGCCAGACACAAAAGCTGCTGAATCATTTCGGCATCACGACTCCGACCATCAGTTATCACGAACATAACGAAGCCGGACGCGCGAAAGAACTCGTGGAACAGGCGCAGCAGGGTCGCAACATCGCTATTGTGTCCGACGCGGGCATGCCTGGAATTTCCGATCCGGGGTACCGCGTCGTCTTGCAAGCTTTGGAGCACGACGTTCCAGTGATTCCCATTCCGGGAGCATCAGCACTCGTCGCTGGTCTCGCCGCCAGCGGATTGCCCACGGATTCTTTTCGCTTCCACGGCTTTCTACCGGCAAAGCAGGGACACCGCCGCCGCACACTGGAAGAAATCCGCCTGTCGTCTGAAACCGAGGTCTTTTACGAAGCCCCCCATCGCGTGGCCGAAACTCTGCAGGATATCGTTGAAGTGCTGGGCGCATCGCGCCCGGTGGTGATTGCGCGTGAGATCACCAAGCTGCACGAAGAATTTCTGCGCGGGAGTGCAGAAGAAATTTTGCAGCAGCTCCAGAAAAAAGAAGTTCGCGGCGAGATTACGCTGCTGATCGGCAAAGCTACCGATGAAGCGAAAAGCGTCATCTCCGCAACCCAAACTTTAGGACAAAGAATGACGGAGCTTATAAGCGGCCAGAATCTCGAAGAAAAGGACGCACTCAAGCTGGTCGCCAAAGAGCGCCATATCTCGAAAAGTGAAGCCTATCGCCAGTGGCAACAGGCCAAAAAATAGCAGTCTACAGGGTTTCAGTTTCCGGCCCTTAGCTTGGTGCACTAAGCAAGCTAACATCCTTATTTACCTGCAAGTTACTGATTGGCCGGGCTGGCACCCGCTGATCCAAACAGAAAACAGCACTCCGAAAATTGACCCTTTTTGGTGTAATCTAGTCTGAAGGACTTCCCCCTTTTCGAGGCAAGAAACCTTGCTTCTCTTTGCTATTGAATTCGCTGACGGATTCCAGGCGGATTTTAGCGCAAGCCGCCGCAGAGTGTATGCCGTATGAGCACAGGAATGGCCCTGGAGAAAATTGGGCGATATGAAATTGTAGGGCAACTGGGCAAGGGCGCCATGGGCGTAGTGTACAGGGCCATGGACCCGACCATCGGCCGTACAGTTGCGCTCAAAACCATGCGTTTGGACGTGCAGGGGCCAGACTCTTCCGAGATGCTGGCGCGCTTCCGCAACGAAGCCCGTCTGGCCGGCGTGCTCAACCATCCCAACATTGTCACCATCTACGATGCTGGCGAGATCAATGGCCTGTTTTACATGGCCATGGAGTACATCGAAGGGAAGACACTCTATCAGCTCATGTTGCAGGAACAAGCCCTGCCCATGGAGACGGTGCTTGATCTCTCGCGCCAGATTTGCGCCGGATTAGATGCCGCCTCAGCCCAGCGCGTGGTGCATCGTGACATCAAACCTGCCAACATCATGATTCTTCCCAGTGGCACGGTAAAGATCACGGATTTCGGCATCGCCAAGGCCGGGGGCAGCATGACCTCAACCGGCGAGGTGCTGGGTACACCCAATTACATGTCGCCCGAGCAGGTGAAGGGTAAGCCGCTCGACGGCCGGTCAGATCTGTTCAGCTTCGGCGTGATCCTCTACGAGATGATCACCGGCGAAAAACCATTTGCCGGCGACAACATCACAACCATTATTTATAAGATCGTCAATGAAGATCCCATCCCGCCGCGCGAGCTGAATCCTGAAGTTCATCCGGGATTGAATCGGGTCATCCTGAAGGCGTTGGCCAAGACTCCGCAGGAACGCTACCAGATGGGGGCGGACCTGATGCACGCTCTGGAGAATTACGAGAATCTTCCCGAAGAAGAGGAAGAGGCTCCTAAGCCCATCCCGGCGGGAGTTTTTGAATTTCCACAGCAATCCACTTTCCCGAACACAGTAAAAACACCGGCCCCGGTTCGTACTCCGAATGGAGTTCCCGCTGCTGCCAGGACTGCAACCGGCAAGGCCACGGCCGCTCGGGGAGTTGTCACCAAGGTTCCCAGCAAAAAACCAATGGTGGCCCAGAAATCAATTCCTTTGATGCAGGTGGTGGCGGGAGCGCTGGCAGTCATTATTGTGGTTGTAACCGGTGTCATCATTTACATCAGGCATGAGCAGGCCAAGCAAAAAGCGGAGATGGCGCGTGTGCTGCAACAGCAGAACACCGGATCGGCTGCGACAGAAACGCCGGAGACCACACAGCCGGTGAGCGCCGCGACTCCTGCTGTTTCTACTACACCGCCGGATGCTTCCCAGAACCCGCCTGTGGAGACGTCAAGCGAACCAAGCCCGTGGCGCAGCAACCGGCACCACACCTCTAACCCGCGCGCCGGACACACGTCCGCAATTACAACCCCAACTTCTGCCATGCTGGGCTCGGGACAGTTGGTGTTAAGTTCTGATCCGGATGGCGCCGACGTTAAGATTGATGGAGTGGGTCAGCCCGACTGGCGCACCCCCTTTACCGCAACCGCAGTTCCGCCTGGCCCGCACACCATAACCTTCAGCAAAAATGGATACTCGATTGAGACCCGCGTGGCTGAAGTGAATGCCGGCAAGCCGGCCTATGTGAATGCCAAGTTGAAAGCGGGCACCGCGACTGCTTCCATCAACAGCGACCCGCCGGGAGCGGCCATCCTCATTGATGACAGGGAAATCGTCAAAACTACACCCACACAAATTGTGCTGGGCCGGGGCATGCACAACATCACTGTGCGCAAACCCGGCTTCCAGGTAGCTACTACCAATGTAGATTTGCAGGAAGGCCAGCAATTCAGCTTCGCTCCTACCTTGAAACCGCTGGATTTAGAGAAGGCCAAGGAATCGCACGGCAATATCTTTTCGCGTATGTTTGGGGGCAACACTGGAGACAGAATTGGCGTTGAAGTGCACACCGTCCCGCGCGGAGCTCAAATATCGGTGAACGGCGAGCTGTATTCCAAAACCACACCCACGAAGCTCGCACTCCCACCCGGCGAATATGAAATCATCCTGCAGCTCCCTGGTTATAGGCCCTTGCGCAAAAATTTGACCGTAGAAAAAGGTCCCGCCATACGGATTGAGGAAACGCTGCAGAAATAGAAGTGCTGCCCACGGATTTCCCGGATCCCGCGGAATTTTTTCCCCGTTTATCAATCGTTCCCAGCTTTCTAAAGCGTTTCCAGCGCGGCTATACCCTTTCGATGGGATCACGTGTTAGGGCACAACTTTTTAGGGGGTTGAACGCGGACGTGAACACATTGGAAAGACTCCATTATGGTTCGCGGCCTGAATTCTTCGTACTTTGCCTCGAAGTAGGGTTATGCAGGTTGCGAGCGAGGTGCTTGGGAGCTTCGAGTCTGCCTTCCGCAAACGCCCCGCAGATCGCTACCTTGACGGTGACGTATCTCAATTCGCCTGTGGCTGCTTGAAATTCCTCGAGATTTCCTGAAATCTGTCGAATTGGCTGCCTCCCATCCGTCATACATTCAAGCGCACAAAGGCGCTTACAATTGCTCTCAAAGGAGAAAACGTGATGCAATTCGCCATGCTAGTCTTCGAATCACCAGAAGCTTTTGCGGCACGGAATAACGACGAAACCGATCCCTACCTCGGTGCCTGGCGGGCGTACCACAAGGCGCTGGTCGAAGCCGGCATCTACCTCGGTGGCAATCCACTTCAAGCGCCGGAGACTGGGACCACGGTGCGACTTAAGGACGGAAAGCGGCGCGTACAGGATGGCCCCTTTGCGGATACCAAAGAGCTACTGGGGGGATTCTTTATCCTGGAACTCCCTTCGCTTGACGCGGCGCTCGATTGGGCAGCGCGCTGCCCGGCCGCCGCGGGTGGTGCTGTGGAGGTCCGTCCCCTTGCACTCGAATTCAGGCGCCGGGTCACGGGATGAGTGGAAGTCAGGAGAGCACTCACCGGACAATCGAGCGGGTTGCTCGCGAGTCCTACGGACGTCTGGTGGCATACCTTTCCTCGCACACGCGCGACGTGGCCAGCGCGGAGGACGCCCTCAGTAATGCGTTGGTAGCAGCACTCACGAATTGGCCGCAAGACGGCCTGCCGCAAAATCCGGAAGCATGGCTGCTGACGAGTGCTCGTCACTCCTTTATCGATCTTGTTCGTCATCGGCGAGTAGCTGAAGCGAGCGAGCCCACTCTCCTGCTCCTCAGGGAGGAGTCCAAGGAGCCCAACATGACTTTGTCGACAGAGTTTTCAGATGAAAGGTTGAAACTCCTCTTCGTGTGCGCCCACCCGGCAATCGATCCGGCGATGCACACGCCGCTCATGCTCCAGACCGTTCTGGGCCTGGACGCCGCGCGCATTGCCCATGCTTTCCTGGTCTCACCCACGACGATGGGGCAGCGCCTGGTGCGTGCCAAGACGAAGATCCGTGACGGCGGTATTCAGTTCGAAGTCCCGCAAGAGCGTGAACTGCCGCCGCGGCTCGACGCTGTGCTGGAAGCGATTTATGCCGCCTTCGGGCTCGGCTGGGACGACATGGCGGGCGTCGACCAGCCCGGTCGGGATTTGGCCGAGGAGGCGATCTGGCTCGGACGTGTCCTTCTCCAGCTCATGCCCGGAGAAGCAGAGGTTCGGGGGCTGCTGGCTCTGATGCTCCACTGTGAAGCGCGGCGGCGGGCGCGGCGGGGACCGGATGGCCGCTATATTCCTCTCTCGGAGCAGGACTCACAGCATTGGTCTTTGCCATTCATCGAAGAGGCGGAACATCATCTCGCCGAAGCGGCGAGTCGCGGTCGCACCGGCCGCTTTCAACTCGAAGCCGCGATTCAGTCGGTACACGCTGAGCGGGCGCGCAGCGGCCGGACCGAGTGGGTCGCGATCACGCTGTTCTACGAACAACTGATCCGCATATCCCCCACGCTCGGCACGCAAACTGGATACGCCGCGGCAGTAGCCGAAGCGACGGGACCTGAAGCCGGGCTGGCGGTGTTGGACGGGATTGACCCGGATGATGTCTCCACTTATCAGCCCTACTGGGCGGTTCGCGCTCACCTGTTGCAACGGCTAGGGAAGCCATCTGAGGCCGCGGATGCATTCGACCGGGCGATTGGGCTAGCTGAGGACCCGGCGGTGAGACAGTTCCTGCTCCAAAGGCGGGGCTAATTTTTTTTCTATTTGTCCTGTCGAAATCAACCCTCCTTGCCCGTCACCCATATAGAGGCGGCTTAGCGGTCAAGTTGGCCACCAAGGAGGTAAACCATGTGCCCATTTTGTTTGGCAACTATAGGACTAATCGTTGCCGGGGCGGCTTCTACCAGCGGGCTGGCAGCATTGGCTGTGAAAGTTTCTCGCAAAAAGAACGGAGCAGAAGAAATCGACCCGAATCTGAATAACAAGGAGAAATGAAAGAGTTCCCGAATTGGCAAGTTCAGAAAATTTTTCAGAGCGAATCGTCTCGGTCTGTTTCAGAAAACATAAGGAGAAATAAGATGGCAACAAGCAAAGAAAGAGACAAGGAACACAGGAAAGAGCATCTCGCGATGAACACACCCCCGATCGTGTCGCAGCAGGAGTGGGAGGCTGCGCGCCAGCAGCTCCTCCTGAAGGAGAAGGCCTTGACCCGCTCCCGTGACGCGCTGGCCGCCGAACGCCGGCGGATGCCTTGGCTGGCTGTGGACAAGAAGTACGAGTTCGACGGACCCAAGGGCAAGGTAAGCCTGCTCGATTTGTTCGAGGGCCGCCGTCAGTTGATCGTCTAT